>Ga0335076_10000759_pt1 | contig 30269 bp, 27 predicted proteins | sample Lox_Sample_25_FD_206717 | JGI IMG/M metagenome (GOLD analysis project Ga0335076, IMG submission 206717) | Soil microbial communities from Loxahatchee National Wildlife Refuge, Florida, United States - Lox_Sample_2.5 | ecosystem: Environmental > Terrestrial > Soil > Wetlands | place: USA... | reverse complement strand
ACACTTTTTCACGAACGCGCCCTGAACCCCCGGCGAGCGCGGACTGGAACGACGAGGGCGTACTCTCTGTGGACAAATCGCGTTCTGCCAAGCTGCACAATGTTCCTATTCATGCGGTGACCATCACGGAAGGATTCTGGGGCACGCGCCGTGCCATCAACCTGAATAGCAGCATTCCCTCCATGGAAAAATTGCTCGAAGCCAATGGACGCATGGCCAATTTCCAGCGTCTGGCGGGCAAGAGCGATGCCAAGCAGACCGGACCTGTGTATTCAGACTCGGACGTTTACAAATGGATTGAAGCGGCTGGTTTCGCGCTGCAGTCCGGCGATCATCCCGAACTGCGTGCGCAAACGGAGAACATTATCAAGGAGATCGTCGCCGTCCAGGAATCCAGCGGTTACCTCAATACCTACTTTGTAGCTGGCCGTGCCAAAGACCGCATGACCCCGGATACACAGCGTTGGGGTCACGAACTCTACAATTTGGGTCACATGATTCAGGGCGCGATTGCCTTCTACCGCGCGACCGGCGACCGCACTTTGTTGGACGCCAGCATGCGTTTCGTTGACGGCTACCTGCTGCCTGACTTTGGGCCCGCCCCCCAAAAACCCGTCTTCTCCGGTCACCCGGAAATCGAACTTGCCCTCATCGAGCTTTACCGCACCACCGGCGAAAAACGTTATCTGACTTTGGCCGCCTATATTTTGCAGGGCGACGACCGAATCAAATTTCCAGAGAACGCTTATGTCTACCACTTCTGCGGCATTCCATTTACCTCCCGCACTCATCTTGAAGGCCACGCCGTTCGTGCCATGTACGCCTGTTGTGGTGCCACAGACTACTACATCGAAACCGGTGACCCCTCCTACCTCAAGACCCTCAACACACTTTGGGACGATCTGGTCACCTCGCAAATGTATATCACCGGCGGGGTCGGCGCTCGTAGCGATGGCGAGGCGTTTGGCGACTCCTATGAGCTTCCCAATTTCACCGCGTACGGCGAGAGTTGCGCGGCCATCGGCAACATGATGTGGAACTGGCGTATGTTGACCGCCACTGGTGAAGCGAAGTATGCCGACGTTATCGAGCGCGCCTTATACAACGGCATCAATTCTGGAATGTCCCTCGACGGCACCCTCTACTGCTACCGCAATCCGTTAGCCTTCGACCCCTCCGCAGGCGACAAAATTCGCAATCCTTGGTACGACACCACCTGTTGTCCTCCCAATCTCGAGCGCACCTTTGCCTCTTTGCCCGGCTATCTCTACAGCACCAGCAAAGATGGGCTCTACCTCCATCTTTACGAAAATTCAAAACTCGACTGGCATCTCGAAGATGGAATCGGTCTGCAGGTCGTCCAGAAGACCGGCTATCCATGGAGTGGTTCAGTGGAAATCGTTGTGACGCCGGCGAAGCCCGCCGAATTTGCATTTTATCTTCGCATTCCGGGATGGTCTCAGGATACGGAAGTGAAACTCAACGGCAGTCCCGTTCCCGGAGCCATCGCCGGCCAGTATTTGCCCTTGCGCCGTCGCTGGTCCCCAGGCGACACCATCGCCATCAAGTTCAACATGGCTCCCCAACTCATCGAAGCAAACAGGCGCGTCGTCGATGACTTCGGGCGAGTTGCCGTGCAACGTGGCCCATTGGTCTATTGTCTCGAGCAACTGGACCAGCCCCAAGGTATTCCGCTATACGACGTTTCCTTGGACCTTCGGCAACATGCTGTTTCGTCATTCCACCAAGAGTTTGAAAAGGACATGCTCGGTGGAATTTTGGTCCTCACGCATCCTGGCGCGCGCACCGACATTCCTGCGGGGCGCCGGTTGTATTCCCCTTACTCCTCGAATCCGGCGCGCTCTCGGCCTGTGGAACTCAGATTCATCCCCTATTACGCCTGGGCCAACCGCGCAGCAACCCCTATGCAAGTGTGGACGCCTGTTCTCCGCGCCTAGCTAAAGCATCCAACCCCCGCAAACAAACTTATCTGTAGCAGCACGTTCTTTGCAAAACACTAGCTTTCGCGTCCTGACATTCGGCTTCACGGTTGATACCCGGCCGTTGTTCGTATACGTTGGCCCTGGTGGTAAGGCGTTGTACCGTTTACAGACTGATTCGGGGAGGCAATCCCCATGGCGAAATTTCGGTTCCTCGTTTCCTTGATTACCAAGGACAACGACTATCAGCGAGAACAGGCCGCGTCCACCAAAACCGCCTCCAGCGAGTTTGGCGTGGATGTCGAAATCGTTTACGCTGAAAATGACGCCATCACGCAAAGCACGCAGCTGCTAAAGGCCATTCAAGCCGAACCTTCCTTGCGCCCGAACGCCATCATCGTCGAGCCTCTTGGCGCTACGCCTTTTCCCAAAGTCGCTTCTGCCGCGGTGAGCGTCGGAATCGGTTGGGCGGTCATCAACCGGGAACCGGATTATAATCCTCAGCTTCGCCAGACCTTTTCCTCCCCTGTTTTTTCCGTGAGCTCAGACCAGGTGGAGATTGGAAGAATCCAGGCCAAACAAATTACCGCCTTGTTGCCTCACGGTGGAACCATCCTGTACATCCAGGGTCCTTCAGTAAGCTCTGTATCGCAGCAGCGCTTCGAAGGGCTGCGGGAAATCCTGCAGTCAGGTTTCCAGCTCGTCAATTTGAAGGGGAAATGGACCGAAGAAAGCGCCTATGTCAGCGTTTCATCCTGGATGAAACTGATGAGAGCCCAGAGGACTCGTATCGACCTGATCTGCGGTCAGAATGATGTGATGGCTATCGGTGCCAAGAAAGCTGTCAAGGAATTTGCCAGCGAGCGGGACCGGGATTTCTTGTCCAAGATCCCAGTCATCGGGTGTGACGGCGTTCCCGCCACTGGTCAGGCGTGGGTGCGCACCGGCGATCTCCTCGCCACCGTGGTGGTTCCTCCCAGTTGTGGCAAAGCCATTGGCCTCATGACCCGTGCGCTTCAATCAAAAACCCAGCCTCCGGAACACACGTACACACTCTCGGAACCCTTTCCTCCCCTGGAAATGATGAAGCCCTTCCGCGCACCAGTCTAACTTCCGCCGGGGGACACCGCGAATGCTCATTGCGCCCGGGAACTTCCTCCAGCTCATCCGATTGACTTGCTTTCGCGATACATCCTAAGATGACTCTCCGGCGCAATGAGCCAAATCGTTTGCGCGACGGTGCTGGCTGAAAATGGAAATGGACAAGCCCGATATTGGCGCCGCGTCCATGGTGATGAGTTTTGGAGCCAGGCCTAAGCTCCAATTCCTCTCTCGTGGGTGCGCATTCGTGATGGGACTGGCTAGCATTGCTGCCGCCCTGCCTATGGCCATACTTTCCTTTGGCGCCAATGGCCTGGTCGTGCTCCTCGGCAAAGTTCCTCCCCTGCGCGCGACATTTGAATTGCTGTCCCGAATCTATGACAGGCTCCTCGCCCGCCTTGGCCAAAGAGTTCTTCGTGACCCGCGGGATATCCCCGCATTGCGCGTGATGGTTTCTCTCACCTTCACCATTGTCCCCATCTTCGTCATTCAACTGATTCTGGGTAGGCCTCGCCTCGTTCTCGTTCTGGCTTTCTACCTTGCTCTTTACGGCGTTAAATTCCAGCGCTTTATCCGCATGTTTAGCGCCAGCCATTTGGAGGCGCACCGTCGCAGCGGCTACTTTTCCGACAGCTACGACAAGTTCTTCGGCCGCTACCTCGAATTCTTCCTCGGCTATTTTTATGGCAACGCTCCAGAACTTGGTCGCACCGCTCATGTATGCCTTCATCATCGCGAAAACAGCGGTCCCAACGACACGCGCAACAGCATGCACTACGATCGCACCAGCCGCCTCGATTTCTTTTGGTATCTTGCCGAAAACATGTGGACTGTTCTTGGTATAGCTCCGTACGCTTACTTCCGAGCCCATGGGGATGAAAAGAACCAAAAACGCATGTTCTGGGGCATGGTCCGTTATTACGCCTACTTCGCCGCTGTTTTCATCTACGACTGGAGAATCGGAATTTTCTTCGTCCTCGCTCCTCTTTTTTGTATGAACTTCGTCAACAGCATCACCGCTTGGGTCCAGCACGCCTTCTGTGACCCTGAACGCCCCGATGACTATTTTACGAACAGCGTCACCGTCGTGGATGAAGTCAACTTCATGAATGAGGGATACCACCTCTGCCATCATCACCGTTCCGGCCTTCACTGGACGGAAATGCCTGCGCATTTCCAGCGCCTTCGTGACCGCATGCGAGACGCCGGTTCTTTGGTCTTCCAGGACTTGGATTTCTTTGGACTCTTCTGCGAGTTAACTCTCTTTCGTAGAATGGACGTCCTTGCCGAGAAACTTGTCCCTTGGGAGGACATGTCTCACGACCAGCGCCTGGCCCTGCTAACCAAACGAACCAGCCTCACCGTTCCTTGATGCATGACCTGCCTCTCGCACCCTGAGGAAAGTCTTGGTCAACGTGGCCACGCCTGCATAGTAGAAGGCATTCCCGGAATTGCCCACCGGTTCTCCTGTGTGTCAGTCATCACACCCTGTAGGTGACGCCGCTCATTGCACACCTGCTCCCACGGTCCTACTTCAGAATAGGTGGCCTGCCTCGCACGAACTTGCTCCTTCTGCGGGGAGGAGGTTCTATGTTGTCAGTAAAACTAATCAATCTCATCGAGAAGCACGCGGAATCCTTAGCTCGCGAGGTTGTCGCAGATCTTCTAACCAATGAACATACCCCCGCTTTTCACAAAATGGCCAAATCTGATCTCGAGCCCCGTATTTTCAAGCTGTACCACAACTTAGGAAACTGGATCGCCGATCCGGACAGTACTGTCATTCGCCACGATTATGAAGAATGGGGAAGAACCCGCTGCCATCAAGAAGTTCCCGCAAGTGAAGTCATTTATTCTCTGATCCTCACCAAGAAACACCTTCGCCGCTATATCCGCGACTATGGCTATGCCGCCTTCACCAGTGACCGCACCAATGCCGGCGACCTTACCCCCTTGGAACTCTACGGCATCCAACAGCTCAATTACGCTGTGGGAGATTTTTTCGACCAAGCCATGTACTACCTTGCGCGTGGATATGAGGCTCAATCTAAGGAAGAGCGCGACCGCAAAGAGGAGTACGCCCGATACCACACCGCCGCGCGCGCCTGATACCCGTGAGACCATATCAGCTACTGGACTGTGCTGCTAAGTAAGCGACGAGGGTGCCCTACCCTTTTGCGGGGTTTGCAAAGGGTGGGCAACTCTTCCTCTTGGGTTTGACCTTCCTGCCAGACGTGCTGAAGCGGTCGCAAATCCCTAAGTAGGCGACTCTCCCTGCCTTCTGTAACATAGAACCCATGCTGAAATGGCTAGTGGTAGGCGTGGGCGATATTTCCATCAGGCGCGTCATTCCCGCGATTCAAGCGGAGCCGCGCAGCTCGCTCGCCGCGATAGTCACCCGTCAGCCCAGCAAAGCCGACTCATACCAAGTACCCGCGTTTCCCACCTTGGCAGACGCCTTGCACCACGGCACCTTTGACGCGGTTTACATCGCTACTCCGGTGTTCTTACATGGACCCCAAACCATCGAGGCTCTGCACGCGGGCAAACACGTCTTGTGCGAAAAGCCCATGGCCATGAACTACACCGAAGCTCAGACCATGGTGGAAACTGCGGATAAGAGCGGGCGTTGCTTCGGAGTCGCCTATTACCGGCGTTGTTATCCGAAAGTTCAGCGCAGCTTGGAATTGATTCGCCAGGGAGCAATCGGAAGGCCGCTCCTGGCCTTTGCGACTTGCCATAGTCAGCCTCCCGACCAGCATCGTTCTTGGCTGCTCGACCCGGCGCAGGCGGGTGGCGGGCCCATCTATGATATTGGTTCCCATCGCATTGACCTGCTGAACTACTTCTTCGGTCAGCCCCTGGAGGTTCACGCCTGTTTATCCAATGTCGTCCACCATTTCCCAGTGGAGGACTCCGCTACGGTTCTAATCAAGTATGCGAGCGGCGTGCACGCTGTGGTAGACGTCCGCTGGAATTCGCAAATTCCCCGGGATGAGTTCCGCGTCGCAGGAAGTGAGGGCATGTTGGAGCTGACCCCCCTCAACGGACCTCGACTGGTTTCCCCTGTTGCGGAAGAAAATCTGCCTCCCCATCCCAATCTGCACTTTCCCTGCATCGAAAACTTCGTGGGTGCGGTCCTTCAGCGCACTCCACTGCTCTCCAATGGTGCTACCGCCATAACCACAGACTGGATAACAGAACAAGCCACCAAGCCGCTAACTCTTTCAACTTGAACTGATCTGCCCATCTACCTACTGCGCGAACTACAGGACAGCGACAGAACGGACAACCGATGCACGTTCCTACCTGAACGAGAGTGCGCCGACGATCGCCGCCGCAAGTACCAGCAGCGCAGGATTGATTTTGTACTTCAGCAGAATCAGCAGCGTTGCCATAGCGATGGTCGCAGTGTCGAAACCGGTCACCGCGCCCTTCGCGAACGTAAAGCAGCCCGCCAGCAGCAGGCCGATGGACACGGGGGCTAGTCCTTGCTGGATCGAAGTGCGCCAGGGCCATTTCGCTAAGCGGTTCCAAAGCCGCCCGACAAGCAAGGTCAGCAGCGACGTCGGCCCAAAGAAGGCAACGACGACCACAATGGCACCCACGATTCCCGCAGCCCACTCGCCAATCGAAACGATCATCATCATGTTTGGCCCCGGCGCCATTTGACCGACGCTGTAGAGGTGCACCAGCTGCGGGAATGTCAGCCAGTGGTGTACCTCCACGGTTAAAATCTTCATTTCTGGGAACGCCGCCATCCCCCCGCCGACGGTCAGCAGGGAGAGATAGGCGAACACCCGAATCAGTGCGGGCACCTCTTTCATGGGTTGGCACTCCTGTGCTGCGCTTGTCGCGGGTGATACCACAACGTTGCCGTGATTCCGACAACCAAGAGCACTGTCAACACCGACAAATGCAGTCGGTTTACCGCGAGAACGGTGACTCTCGAATCCTTGGTCGCAGCCTGGCTTCGGCATCGGGTATGAAATCCACCTTTTCGACCTCTTTGGTGGTCCGCGCGACAATTTTGCCGAACTCCCGGAAGCTGTCCACCGAAGTAAATGGTTCCGGTTTCAAGATCAGCTTGGCTTCCAGGTAAGTGATCGTATCTTGAGGGTGGCCGTCACTATAGACCGATTTTTCTGGTTTCTCTTCTTTCGCTCGCTTGGCTTCTTTAGTTGCCATTATCTTTGCCTTTTCCTTCTTTCTGCCGCTCGTCTCCTCCGTCGACTCTTGTGACCGGTAGCTATTGTTTGAAGACGACAGGAGGCCCGCTCACTCGTTTTCCTTTGAGGTTTATGGTTACTTCTACGCGGTCGGCGACCTTTATGAAAGGAATGCCGCTGTTCATACCGTATTGTTTCCGGTCAAAAGCCATCGTCCCCTCGATCGTGCCAGAGCCCGTCCCTTTGCCAGACAGCGTTAGCTTGAGTGTTTCGGGCTTTGAGACGCCTCGAATCGTAAACGTTCCCGGGATATCAAATGTATTTGGTCCTGTTTGTTCGACTTTGGTCGAATGAAACGTGATGTACGGATTGTTCTTTACGTCAAAAAAGTCGCCGCCCTTTAACTTCCCATTCTTGACGCCGCTCCCGGTGTCCACACTGTCGGCTTGAATCTTGATGTCCAAGACGGCAGTCGTAACGTCCGGAGAACCGAATATCAGCGTGGCGTTCCATTTCGAAAAAGCTCCCTGGATGGCTACCGATGCCTCGACGTCGAACTTAATCTTGCTCTCTACGGGCGTAATATCGAATACCGGCACACCACCGGCAGGCGCCGTGGTTTGCGCGGACGCTTCACCACCTGCGCAGGCTAGCACCATCAAAGCAATTAATAACAAGAGCGTGTTCTTCACGAATTCCTCCCGAGAGATTAAAGAGCTAATCATTCGACCTCCAATTAGAAAACGTCACGACCTGCTAACGCCTCCGGCCGCCGCCTCCGCTACCCCAGCTGCGCCCTCCTCCACCGTAGCCGCCAGCAGTCCCCCCGCGCTGCCAGTTTTGGCTTTGCGATTCTCCTCTCTGCCGGTTCTGCATTTCGGAATTGAGGTTTTCCGTGGACATATTTCCGGAAGAATGTCCCTGATTGAAGCTCTGCTCGCGTTGCTGCGCGTTCTGCTGCGCTTGGGGGTGCTGTTGCTCATAGTTTTGTGCATTCTGCTGAGCCTGCGGATGCTGCTGCTCGTAGTTCTGTTTGTTGGCTTGCGCCTGCTGCTGCATCTGCTGCGTGTTTACGTTTTGCCAGGAATTCGAGCTGTTATTGTATTTTTGCCAGCCCGACCCCGTATTCTGGTACACGTTTCCGTCGTGACCTGCGTACATATCCCCGCTCGCGTTTTTCCCCGCGTACGTACTTCCATATGCGCTGGATGTCGCCACACCATGACCGCCCTGCGATCCCTGGACCGTGCCTACGCTTCCTTGCGCAGTCGAATAATGCTGTGTCACCGCTGATTTATTCCCCTGCTGCACGTACGATTGACCCCATTGCGCGGTCGGGCTCGATCCTTGATGGCTTGCGGCATACGTGCCGGTGTAAGGGTTGTACGCTTGGCCGGCACTTTGTCGGCCATAAGGAGTCGCAACAGACGTTCCTTGCTTGTACGTACCCGTGTATGGGTTATACGAAGCTGCTCTGGTCGTCGTTCCGTAAGGACCGGCGGTGGTCTGCGAAACCCCATATGCACCGCTCCTCGTGTTGTAGTACGGAGTTCCGTACGCGCCGTACGCCCCATACGCGGTCGGATAAGGGTGATAAACAGGATAGCCGTACGGTGGGAACCCGACATAGGGCGGATAGTAGTAACCGGTGCCGCTGCACACGATTGCACCCACCGCCGCTCCCATTACAAATGCTCCCAGGTACCCGGCAGTGTAGCTGGACTGCACGTTTCCATTGGAAACCGTGGTCTGCGTTACGTAAGTCACGTTGTAGACCGGCGAACTCGGCGGGATCGTGTAAATCGCCTGCGGTACAGACGACGCCGTCGTCCATGGGCCTTGCGGATTCGCTGACATGAACCACACGCCCTGCAAACACAGGTAATACACATCGCCGACCTGGATCACTTTGTCCGGCGTGTTCGTGGCATAGTACAGTGTCGTGCCTTCGATCGGGGCAAACTTCGGGTCACCCGTATAGCTTACTTTCGCTTGGGCTGCGGCAGCTTTCGTGTCGACCTCCATCACCGTCGGAATCTGTGCGATCAGCACCGCGTCCTTGGCTTCTTCGGTTCCCGGCACCGACGACAGGATGGCGCTCGCTGGACTCGATAAGGGAATATTTGCGAAGTCCGCGGGCAGATCCAACGACGCGAAGCTCCAGTTACCTTCCAGGTTCTTCGAGCGGAACCATCGTCCAGCCGCAAGGTAGTAATACTCATTCGTCGTTGTGTGCAAAAACACCGGACTGTCCGTGTTGGTCGCGTACAACAATTGTGTTTGCAGTATGTTTGCCCATTGTGGCTTTCCATCGAACAAGATCACTTCCGATGGCAGCGTGCTGTAGAAAATCTTAGGAATGGGCCCATTCGGTTGTGCTGGCGGAGGAATCGCTTTATCTAGACCTTCGAAGTGCGGGTCCTTACTGATCTTTTCCATTTCTTTCGGAAGGGTGGTCGTGACCGACCACGGACCGTGCGGATCTTCCGCCGTAAACCAGCGCTGGCCAACCAGCAGGTAGTATTGCGACTTATCGAAGAAAAGTGGCCACTGCGTATTGACCACGAACTTCAACTTCGTGTTGGGAATCGCGCCCAGAGCGGGCTCGCCATCTACTGCCAGTAAAATCGCGGGACTATAACTCACAAACACGAACGGCGCATCATTCTTGAGTTCCACCGACTTGACGGTCTGCGGCTTTGGCACATATGCCACCACTCGTTCGAGCGCGATGTTCACTACCGGCGGCACAAACTCACGCAACAGATGATCCATCTCCGCGGACGTTGCCGGATCAAGATCGGGAAAATAGCTGTTCGCCACTTGGATCCCGTAGATAACCACCATGTGCTTATCGTTATCGACGTTGGTTGTTCCTGTCAGCGTCGCCGCCCCAATTACCTGTTTCCCACCTGTAGGTGTAAGTTGGAAGGCTTGCCGCCAAGTGATGTGCGTGAAATCCTTCCAGTCGTCAACCTGTGGCTGATACGTAATCAGCGTTCCGCCGGGCTGTACGTTTTTTCTTGGCCAGCCCGGATCCTGTGCCAAGGCGGGTATACTCGCTACCAACAACACGAGCCACGCTGCTAATCCTTTCTTCGATCCCATGGATGACCTCCCTGGCATCTTTGTCGTTCGGAGATGCCTGACTTATCCGTCGGACGGATCCCGCTCTCTGGCCGAGAATTCCTCTAAAGGACCTTCTAGGCTATCCTGCTATCTGCGAAAATTCGCCGTCAGCGCCACGAACTACCATGGTGTCAGGAGCAGAGTCAAACAAAACACCCTGGACCCTCTGAACCTGACCTTTGAGCTTTTTCGGCACTGAACCAGCTACAACGTCGGAAAGTTTCCACCACTCCCGCGCACGAACAGCGCTTTTGCCAGAACTGCCCATACGCATACCTAAAGTTGTGAGAAGCGAACCTGGATACGTCCTGGGAGCAGAATCTAGACTAACGTTATGTATTCGGTCAATCCAAAACTCCGACAATTTGGGTTTCCAATTTCCCCGCGTCCTCGCGATCGCAAGTCCGGAAGTATCCACACCATCCAAATCAAAACCAGGCTATTTCTTGTCTCGATTTCCTAGTAATATCTGGCGGGGCAGCGCTTGCTCCCCGTCATTGCAGTCGCTTTTCCGCCTGAAGCGGCCACGTCCAATTGAGACGTAGAAGGAGGGTTGACAATGAGAATGCTACGAATATTGAATCTTTTCGTCTTCGTGTGTGCTGTGGCTGTGTTGCTCACGGCTAGCGGGCTGGGTGCCCAGGATGTGAAATATAACTTCATGCCAGGAACAGACTTTTCCAAATATCACACCTACAAGTGGGTCAGCATCGAAGGCGGTGCCCATCCTAACCAGATCGTAGATGCCCAAATCAAGCAGGCTGTCGATTCGCAACTATCGAGTAAGGGCCTCACCAAGACCGATGGGGACAAGGCTGACCTCCTCGTCGGGTATCAGGTCGCTGTCGATCAGGAGAAACAGTGGAACGCTTACGGCATGGGTGGTGGTCTCCGCTTTGGCGGCATGGGCACTGCCACGAGTTCCACGATCAGCGTGGGGACCCTCGTCCTCGATATGTATGATCCATCAGTCAAACAGCTGGTTTGGACCGGTAACGCTACGAAGACCATTGATCCCAGCTCGAATCAAGAAAAGAACCAGAAGAATCTCAACAAAGCGATGGCGAAATTGTTGAAGGACTATCCTCCAAAGCAGAAATAGAACTGCGCGGAGACATGGTCGAACCCTTTTCCATTTTTGTGTAACGACAATCCAGCAGGAAGCAGAATGAAGCGCCGAAATACTCCATAAGTCTCGCGACATTCGCGCGCGTTGGAAAGCGAGTCATTGCTCCCGAGCTTCTGGAGCATCTGATCGTCAAGCGGACTGGGCGTTGGACTATTCGTCCCATCCTCACGGTTTGCCTCGCCCTGATTCTCAGTTCAATTGCGTTAGCCGGCCCGACGTGGCATCGCGAGAAGCCTCCTTTCGCCGAAGATAAGGCTCCATTGGTGATCGCTCTCGATCTATCCCAGACGATGGACGCCTCTACGCCGAGCACCGACCGAGATCACTTGGTGGAACCTCTCCTCACAAGAACTCACCAGGTCCAAATTGCCTGCCACGTGTATTCACGTCAACGACAGGAACTCGCGATGATCGCCGTAGCTGATAGCTTTGCCAGCAGGCCGCTGTGCGCTCAACCGAACACAGATAGAAAGGTACGGATAAATGCCACGTCGTTCTAAGGTCTTCACGGGGCGACTTGGCATGCGGGCCACACATGGCCACGCGGTAAGGGGATACAAGTTCTTGCTGCTGCGATGATTTTTGTATAAATTCAGCGGCTGTTGGAGGGTAGGTTTATATATCGCAAAGTCAACGTTCATGTAACACCCCCATTAGGAGCACCTCATGGAATCAAAACGTGAGCTACTTATCTCGAAAGGCTGGATACAAGCGGTCGCCCTTGTCGGATTGTGCGGATTCCTCCTCCTGGGGATACTGGCCTACCGCACCTATACCGACGAGCCGCCGATTCCAAAGACGGTCATCGGCGCCAACGGCCAGCTTCTTTTCACCGGCGAGGATGTACTCGCCGGCCAGGGGGTCTTTCTCAAGAACGGCCTGATGGAGTATGGCTCGATATTCGGTCATGGCGCATATCTCGGCCCAGACTTCACGGCCGACTACCTTCATCGCGCTGCGCTGATTTCGAATGAAATTTATGGCGGGCCTTCCTCGCAAGATGTCCACCGGCAGACAATCACCGATTTCAAATCAAACCGGTATGACCCAGCTTCGGGTGTACTGAGTTACTCGGCGGCACAGACGGAGGCCTTCAACCGTTTGGTCGTCCATTACGGTGAATTCTTTGCCGCGCCCGATACGCGAAACGGCCTGCGGCCATCCGCAATCACAGACCCTCTGCAAATCAAACAATTGACTGCCTTCTTCAGTTGGTCCGCCTGGACCGCTTCCGCTTTGCGGCCAAAACTCAATTACTCCTACACCAATAATTGGCCACCGGAACCACTGGTCGGTAATCACGCGACCGCCGACGCCTTGGTCTGGAGCGTTCTTTCCCTGATTGCGCTGCTCGGCGGCACGGGACTTCTCCTGGCGGCGTTCGGGAGATGGAATTTCCTCGGGTGGCACGGCAGAGAAGACCAGCGCCTTTCGTTTCGCACTCCCGATGCCGTCGTTCTGACGCCCGCACAGCAGTCCTGTGCCTGGTTCTTTCTGGTCATGGCGGCACTGTTCGTAATCCAGGCCATGCTCGGCGGCGCCACGGAGCACTATCGAGCGGAGTTAACTAATTTTTTCGGTTTCGATCTTGCCCGGATTCTCCCGTTCAATATCGCTCGAACCTGGCATGTCCAACTATCACTACTGTGGGTGTCGACCTCTTTTCTCGCAGCGGGAATTTTCCTGGTTCCGATGATTGCCGGCATCGAACCCAAGCGGCAGCAGTGGCTCTCGTATGGTCTGCTGTTCGCGTTGGCGTTTGTGGTTTTCGGAAGTCTAGCGGGAGAGTATGCGGGAATTCGAGGATGGATTCAGCAGGGATGGTCGTGGTTTGGCGCACAGGGATTTGAATACTTGGACCTGGGAAGGTTCTGGCAAGTACTTCTCACCCTGGGTCTCGCGTTTTGGGTGATACTGATTTTCCGCGGACTTCGCGGGCGCCTCAAGAACGAGTCCGTCGGCAACATGCCCTGGTTGTTTTTCTTTTCCGCGCTCTCGATCCCTGCGTTCTACGCCGTTGGTTTGCTCGCGCGAACAGACTCCCACTTCACAACTACGGATTTTTGGCGATTCTGGGTCGTGCATCTCTGGGTGGAGGATTTTCTCGAACTCTTCACGACGGTCATGGTGGCTTATATGTTCGTGCTCTTGGGAATCGTGCATGAGCGGGTCGCGTTGAAAGTCATCTTCCTGGACATCATTCTCTATTCTGCCGGCGGGATGGTCGGGACCATGCATCATCTGTATTTCTCGGGTGAGCCCTCGATGCACATGGCCATGGGTGCCTTTTTCTCAGCGGCGGAAGTCATCCCCTTGACTTTTTTGACCCTCGAGGCCTGGAGCTTTCTCCAGTTGGGAACCCAGCAGCATTCGGCCTCTCGCACACCATTCCCGCATTTTTGGGCGGTTATGTTTCTGGCTGCCGTGGGTTTCTGGAATTTCTTAGGGGCCGGTATTTTCGGTTTCTTGATTAATTTACCCATCGTTTCGTACTACGAGATCGGCACGGCCTTGACCGCAAACCACGGACACGCCGCCATGATGGGCGTGTACGGAATGATGGCCGTCGGCCTGGCTCTGTTTTGCCTGAGGTACATCATTCCGGAGGACGCGTGGAGCGATCGCGTGGCAAAGCTGAGTTTCTGGTCCTTGAACATAGGTCTTGCCTGGATGGTGTTTGCGACGCTCTTTCCGCTCGGAGTATTGCAGCTGTACCACTCAGTAAGCGTTGGGTATTTTGACGCTCGGTCACTGGGCTATCTTACGAGTCACAGGAATGCTCTCCTGGAGTGGATGCGTCTGCCCGGCGACGTCGTCTTCATTGTTGGTGGCGCTCTGCCTGTGTTTTATCTCGCTGCGCTCGGCGTGCTTCGTTCGAAGCCTCGACCCACGGCGGAACAGGCCCAGAGCGTCGCGCTTACGGAAGTTCTCGGGGGCTCCGGTCCGCATCAGTGATTCGTGGAATACATTTCGAGGTTCTCCTAGCGCTGTCTTATTCGCTGTTCTTGGGTGGCGTTGCATTTGTGCTGGAGCGTCTGGCGCGCCGCACCCAGAAAAGGGCAGAGGGCTATCGGAACTCCGGGTTCATCTATTTTCGTGAGCTCAATTATTGGGAATGTCCTGCAGGGCACCAACTGGTGCAACTGCAGACCGACCATGTCCGCCGAATCACTTCCTACCGCGCGCCTGCCGATGCGTGTAACTCCTGCTCACTCAAACTCAATTGTACGGACTCCAACGAGGGACGAATCTTGGAGCAGCGGATGGAAAACTGCTTCGAGTCGGAGCTACATCGGTTCCACCGGGGAATATCGCTTGCGGTGTTGGTGCTTGCTACGGTCTTTCTGGTCGCGGAATTCGTCCGCTATCCGCACGTAAGAGACCGTCAAGCCCTTTTGGTCTTACTGCTCCCAATACTTATTGTGCAATGGAAACTCCTGGCCTCGCTGCGATCGCTCCGCCAGGAGAACTCAGTGCAGTGAGGGTGGCCTGGAGGCGCCTCATTTCTGGACACCATTGTCGGGCGGCGCAGCGATTGGGCGGGTCCTGTTCGGATGGAAGCGCATCTGAATCAGCCCATTAGCTAGAACAGTTGCTCTGAGCCTGCTTGGCCTCATGCCCGCATCTGATCATCCCGCCAAAAGAGTAATCCTCACCGCACTTTCGAGGGCGCTTCGTACTGAGAAAGGGTCCCATTCACCTCAGTTTGGTCCATACGTCAAGCCGATCCAGTGTCCACAAATCACCGATGTAGGGTTGCCCGCCGGGAGGACTCCAAGCACACTCGCGTGCAGAGATCGGGGCGGTTCAGCAAGAAAGGACCGAAGTTCATGGGGCAGCTGATCGGGTCGCTAGGGGGGACTTGGTTATGGATTACGAAATGATGAAGGCGTTGATGGAAACAAGCCGCGAGAGGTCAGCGCCGAAGTCAAAGAGTTTTCCAGGCCGGATTCCCGGCCGGATTGGAAATACCGGGATTACGTACAAAAAGAACGGATGGCAGCTTAGTGGGGGGTAGCAGTCATGAAAACGCCGACGATATTTCAGTGGTTTCAGATTTTGCGCAAACGCCATGCATTTACGCTGTTCCAGGCAGTGCGGGGGGCGCTTTGGCTGGCACACTGATTTCCGCAAGCTTCCCGGAAAAACCGGACGAGGCTATCGAGACGCTCCTGGCTATCATCGTGGAACATGCGGGAGGAGCCTTCGTGGGCGTCCAAGACGCTCTTCCAGAACATGGTCTGCCCGCCTACGTCTTGTTTAACCACCCGAAGCACGGCTCGACTCTGGCTCTCCGGCTCGATCAGAACTTCAGCACGGAGGCGATCCACAATCGTCTCGCCGAGTGCGACAGAAAATACCGCAGTATAGGTGACGAACGAGGAGCATCCCATGCAAACGAAATCTGATGAGTTGCGCCCACAAGCCACAGAACGGCTGTTCCTGGCCGTCGTCAATCAGGCAATCTCTGATGTTCTAGAGAATGGGAAAGAGGCAAAAGAACCGGAGCGATGGCTGCTGAGCAAGAATTTCGATGCCTTGGACAGGCTATTCGCGTGTCGTGGAATCACCGTTACAAAATCGAACCAGCGAAGCGCCTGATTCCGATCAACACTGGGCAAATCGGACAAATGGCCCGAGCGCCGCTGTCGATTTATGGACCATCCGGGAAGTGATCGGTAGGATCGACAATTTCCGATTGCCTTTTACCGAGACTTAGTTCCCATTAGTGCGTTGGTATCACCCGCATTTAATCGCAGAAAGCGCTAAGATTACTGGCCAATGAGCGCAGGATCCAGTCCTAACCGAGCAGCAGGCATCCGTGTACTCCTATTGCTGTGCGGCGCTCTGGTCGGCGGCCAAACCACGTTTGCGCTCGATCCTGGCCTAGACATTAGCCAATATGCGCATACCGCGTGGACCGCCCGGGACGGGTTCTCCATGGGCGCCATCTTCGCCATGGCCCAAACGCCCGATGGCTACATCTGGCTCGGCAGCGAATTCGGCTTGTATCGTTTTGATGGTGTTCACGCTGTTCTCTGGCAAGCACCTGGAGGGCAGCGCCTTGCCACCGCGCCTTACAGTCTGCTCGTAACACGGGACGGCATCCTCTGGATTGGCACGTTTGGTGGGCTTGTGAGCTGGGATGGCAGTAAGCTCACCCAGTACCCGGAGACCAGCGGCCAGTTCGTGACATCCCTGCTGGAAGATCGCGAAGGAACAGTCTGGGCCGGCATACTCGGCCATACAGCCGATCCGCCGGGTGGCCAACTGTGCGCAATCCGAAGGGGCCACGTGCAATGCTATTCGGAGAATGGCGCCTTTGGCACATTCGTATGGAGTCTGGTTGAGGACAGCTCAGGTACTCTGTGGGCCGGCGCAGAGTCGGGAGTTTGGCGATGGAAGCCCGGTCCTCCGAAACGCTATGCGATGCTGGGCATGCGCGTTGGCGACCTGACAGAGTCGCAGGACGGCCGGCTATTAATTGGTATCAGTGGCGCGGGACTCAGGAAGCTGGTTGCAGATAAACTGGAGGAATTTCCGATTCATGGTGCGAGGAATCGGAACACGCTGCTCCCAGATCATGAGGTCGATTCGAACAAGCTGCTGCGGGACCGTGACGGGGGGCTCTGGATTGGAACCCACCAACGGGGGCTTATCCATATACACGACGGCAGGACAGATGTATTTACGAAGTCCGACGGACTCTCAGGCGACATCACCTGCAGCCTTTTCGAGGATCGCGAGGGCAATGTTTGGTTCGCCAGCTCGCGGGGACTCGACCGATTTCGAGAGATCCCCATCACTACGATTTCTACTAAACAAGGTTTGTCCAGCGACTATACCACCTCGCTCATCGCAGGCGCGGATGGAAGCACTTGGGTAGGGACTCACGATGGTTTGACCAGGTGGAGGAATGGACAGACTATAGTCTTCCGCAAAGGAACTGGACTACCGAATGATTTCGTGCAGTCTCTGTTTGAAGACAAGCGCGGGCGTGTCTGGGCCTCGTTCTCGGGGCATGCGCTCTCGTACTTCAAGGACGGTAGGTTTGTGGACCTACCCGGCGTACCCAGGGAAGAAGTCAATGCCATCGCGGGAGACGACGAAGGCAATCTCTGGCTTTCCGCGAACAAGAGTCTCTCGTACATACGGGATGGGCATTTGGTCGAAAGTTTCCCGTGGTCGGTAATGGGACGTCACCAACAAGCTATGGCGGTAGTTCCAGACCAAGGCGGCATTTGGCTTGGATTCTGGCTCGATGGGGGTGTGTTGTACTTCAAAGATGGCAGGGTTCGGGCGTCGTACACGCCTGCTGAGGGGCTCGGTAAGGGCGCCGTCGGCCGTATTCAATTCGATCGCGACGGGGCGCTGTGGGCTGCAACCCAAGAAGGCGGCCTTAGCCGGATCAAAGATGGCCGCGTCGCAACGCTCACAACCAAGAATGGTTTGCCCTGCGACACAGTTCACTGGTCGATAGAGGACGATGATCGTTCGCTGTGGCTGTACATGGCCTGCGGTCTCGTGCGCATCACGCGCAGCGAACTGGATGCGTGGATCGCCGATCCGAAGCGGAGGATTGAAACCACACTCTGGGATGCGGCGGACGGCGTGACGCTAACCGCCGGACCCACCTATTACAATCCTCTCGTCGCCAGGTGCACCGACGGAAAGCTGTGGTTTGTCACCGCAGACGGCATCGGGGTGGTTGATCCCCACCATCTTGCTTTCAACAAAGTCCCACCGTCGGTGCACATCGAGCAGATTGTCGCCGACCAGAAGATTTATTGGCAGAACCTACCCGGCACAGCAGTTTCGAGCTTGCGTCTCCCGGCTCGGACGCGTGACCTGCAAATCGACTACACCGCTCTCAGCCTCGTTGCTCCGGAGAAGGTTCATTTCAAGTACATGCTGGAGGGTCAGGATCAGGATTGGAAAGAAGTCGTCAACGGCCGTCAGGCGCAGTACACCAATCTCGCTCCCCGCCACTACCGGTTTCGTGTGATTGCGAGCAACAACAGCGGCGTGTGGAACGAAGAAGGCGCGGCACTGGATTTTGAGATTGCTCCGGCGTACTACCAGACGAACTGGTTCCGGGGAGCGTGCGTGGTGGCGCTTCTGGCGATGCTCTGGGGAATCTATGAACTGCGGATGTGGCAACTGGCAGCGCAATTCAACATTCGTCTCGAAGGTCGGGTGGTCGAGAGAACACGAATTGCGCGAGACCTACACGACACGCTGCTACAAAGTTTTCACGGCATTTTGCTCTTCCTGCAAAGCGGAATCCATCTGCTGGAAGAGCATCCAGCCGAAGCCAAGAAAACTCTAAAGACCGCAGCCGAACAGGCGGAACGAGCGATCATCGAAGGACGCGAGGCCGTGCAAGGGTTGCGCGCATCGACTGTGGAACGCAATGATCTAGCCTTGGCGATTAAAACGCTTGGCGCAGAACTGGCTGGGGCAGACAGCAACGCGCACCGGCCGGAGTTCAACATTCAGGTCGAGGGCATACCGCGCGAGTTGCATCCCATTTTACGCGACGAAGTGTTTCGAATCGCCGGTGAAGGCATGCGCAACGCCTTCCGTCATGCGGACGCGAAGCAAATTGAAGTGGAAATCCGCTATGACGAGCGGCAGTTACGGTTGCGGGTCCGCGACGACGGAAAGGGCATCGACCCGGAACTGCTAAGCGATGACGGGCGCGAAGGACACTTTGGGTTGCGCGGCATGCGGGAACGAGCCAAGCTCATTGGTGGCAAGCTGACGGTGTGGAGCGAACTGGATTCGGGCACCGAAGTGGAGCTTAGCATTCCCGCCAATCGCGCATACTCGGCGCATGGTGATGGGCAGCGGTCGTGGCTTGCCGAGATGTTTGCGAAGTTATCAGGCAAAGACACGGAACTAAAATCATGAGCGACCAGGCGAGCCCAATTCGCATTTTGGTCGTAGACGACCATCCGGTTGTGCGTGCCGGCATAGAATCTCTCATGACCGGGCACGCAGACATGATCGTCGTCGCCCATGCCTCGAACGGCCGCGAAGCGATTCAGCAGTTCCGCAGGCATCATCCCGACGTGACCCTAATGGACATCCAGATGCCAGAGATGGGTGGGCTGGATGCGTTGATCGCGATTCGCAATGAGAGTCCCGATGCGCGAGTTATCATGCTGACCACGTACGCCGGCGATGCACAGGTGATGCGCGCAATCAAAGCCGGAGCGCAAGGTTATCTGCTGAAGAGCGCCTTATCTCGGGAACTGCTCGATACCATCCGAGCGGTCCACGCAGGGAAAAAGGCGCTATCGGCTCAGGCCAGCTACGAAGTTGCCGAGCACGCCGCCGACGATGCCCTGACGCCGGCGGAAATCCGAGTATTGCAGTTGATTGCGAAGGGCAATGCCAATAAGGAAATCGCCGAGCAGTTGTTCATAAGCGAAGAGACGGTGAAAGGGCAGGTTCGAAACATCCTCTCCAAATTGGGCGCCAAGGACCGCACGCACGCGGCGACGATCGGGATAAAACGCGGAATCATCGCGTTGTAGTTCTCCCTAAAGAGTCCCCCGGCTGAGCCTTCCGGGGGTTGTCTCCACTGGAGCGTTCGTAATCTGATTATGTTGTGCGTAGACTTTTCTCCACTTTCGCCCACGGTGCGCCCGGCCTTGGACTGCTCTTGCTCCGTCTCGCTGTTGGTATCGCTTTGGCTTCCCATGCAGTTATGGCACTGCGCAGCGGTCCCCCGGTTGGGCCAACCATACTGAATGCGCTCGCCGGGCTTGTGGGAATACTCTTGCTTGTCGGTCTGTGGACCCCTGTTGCGGGAGCCATTTTGGCGATCCTATTCTCGTTAAGCGCCTTCATGCATCCGGCCGATCCTTGGAACTGCATCTTCTTAGGGGCGCTTGGTGCCGCCTTAGCTCTCGTTGGGCCGGGAGCATGGTCCGTGGACGCCTACCTCTTTGGTTGGAAGCGCATCTGAATCCGCCCATTAGCTAGAACAGTTGCGGGGCCTGCCTCTTCTTGTCCCAGCCGCATGTGATCATCCCGCTAGGAACGGCTGCTCCTACCCTGCTTGCTCCCTGGCACCGCATCTGATCGTCGGACCAAGGGAGCTAAATTCTTATCCCCATTTTGAGTGTCTTCCGCACCCAAAAAGGGGTCCCAGATCCCCCGCCCTCGCCCCCGATCCCAACCGATGTAGTGTCCCCAAATTACCGATGTAGGGTTGCCCGCGAAGCGGGACTGCGAGCACACTCGCGAACATACCAAGGTCATTCTGGCGGTCTTGAGGGGGATAAGATGAGCGCAGCAGCAGCTAGCTTCACTCCATTCAGCGGCTACCAGCCAGTTTCGCCAACGGACGGCGGGTTTCCTTTTTCTGATACATCACTGATGGACGAGCCGGACCAGGCTCCCAGCTCATTCCTGGACACGATCGTCGGTAGGCACAGCGGCTTGCGGCCAGTCCTTGCGCAAGTGTCGCTGGTGGCGCCCACCGACGCCACAGTATTGCTGACCGGCGAGACCGGGACCGGGAAGGAAGTAATTGCGCGGGCAATTCACGAACTCAGCCCTCGGAGGAACCGGAATCTGGTAAAGGTGAATTGCGCGGCGATTCCGGCGGGCCTGCTGGAGAGCGAACTTTTCGGACACGAGAAGGGAGCCTTCACGGGCGCGCTGATGCAGAAAAAGGGACGGTTCGAACTTGCCGACGGTGGCACTCTCTTTCTGGACGAGATTGGAGATATTCCGCTCGAACTGCAGGCGAAATTGCTGCGGGTGCTGCAGGAGCAGGAATTCGAGCGGCTGGGAAGCACCAGGACCATTCATGTGAATGTGCGGATCGTTGCCGCCACTCACCGCAACCTTGCAGAGATGATTCGCGAGGGAAAGTTCCGCGAGGATTTGTTTTACCGGCTGAACGTTTTCCCTGTCGCCATCCCGGCACTGCGCGAACGGCGCGAAGACATACCGTTACTTGTGAACCATTTTGTATCGAAGCTTTCCCGGCAGATGGGAAGGCAGATCACAACCATTCTTCCGCGCTCAATGGAGCTATTGACGAATCATCCTTGGAGAGGAAACGTGCGGGAACTGGCGAATTTTATTGAACGCGCTGTCGTCCTCTCATTGGGCGAAGAATTAAAAATCCCGGCTGGGGAATTGACTGTATGCCACTCGTCGGAGATCACTTCCATCTCCACCTTTCAACAGGCAGAACGCAACGCGATCATAGGTGCGCTGAAGGCCTCTTCAGGAAGAATCGCCGGTAAAGGCGGAGCCGCCGAACGCCTGGGGTTGAGGCGCACAACCCTGCAAAACAAAATGCAGAAACTGAACATCAGCCGCGCGGACCATGCCGCGTAAACTGCTTTTTCTATGGTGTTGTTTCACGTCCGGGCACAACGACAGGAGTGGGACTCCTGGTTTCCGGGAGGGGTTATGTCAGTGATTCTCACATTCGCTAGCAAGTGGGTTCGATGGTACGGCGTGCTGCGGCACGCCAAGGAATTCAGCTTCGTGGACTCCGTGCGCTATGGCCTGTGGCTCGCGCGTGGTTGATGGCTTTGCCCGCAGACCACTCCGCGACCAACTGCACACAGCCAATGAAAGCCGAGAGATAAATGCCGCGTTTCTCGAAGTTCCTCACGCTGTTATTGCTATTGAAACATCGCTAACTGATCTGACCGCCTGCTGGCAGCACATGCCCAGAGTCCGGCTCTTTACCGATGCAAAAAGATCGCCGACCTTCTGCTTATGTTCTTCGTCGAAAAGCGCTTGAAACGAACAATCGGGACGGCGTGCGCTGGCCACCCGAATGCAGTACGGAATGTAGACGTGTCATAGCGAGCATGTGGTTCCAAGGTAAAAAATGAACAACAATATTTGGCGCCGAGGCTGTGACCATCCGCGCGGAGATCTCGAAACACGTCCAAAAAATTACGCTTACGCCTGACGGCAGAACGTACATTGCGTCGGGAAATTGGGATGTTTTGGGTGTAACACCATGGTGGTGCCGGGGGCCCGATTTACACCATGGTTATCCCGCAATTCCTTTCGAAATTAGAATTGCGGCGTGAGCAGTATGAATGGCAGCGTCAATGATGTAATCAGCCCGAAGCAGCAGGAAAACCCGCCAGAAGTCCGTCAGAACGCCAGAAAAACGTCGATAGTTCCGCCTCAAGCTCTCCGCACGATGGTACGGAAATTTGCCATGCGTTTGCACAGGCGTTTTCGTTCAGAAATCCGAAGTGATGCGAGAGGATTTAAGAAGCTTGTAGTGTTGCTTTTGAAAAGCGAACTGCCTCCCCATGCCGGCAGATCTTGTGAGTTGAGTGTTACCTGCGGGGAGACTCTCCACAAAGAAGGCCTGCCATGGGCCCAGATATACTCCCGATGTCTGGCGTTGGATGCAGATGCCGTCACCAAAGCGAACCTCCGCGCGGCAATTCGGGCCCGGCATAACAGAAGGAAGCACAAGAAACGCCAGCAACAACGCCAGGAACAAATCCCCCTTTAGATTGTTTCTCTTTACCGATGAATGTCGGACAGTCTAGCGTCTGCGTTATGGAGCTGACTCGCGAACAGGTTCAGCAGCGCAAAGACAAAGCTGTGCGTTTTGTCGGCAACGTACTGCTCGATCCCGCTCGCGCAGCAGAGATAGATGCAGAAAGTCTACGAAGCTACGCATCCAGGCGGAATATCCGGCTGGTAAATTCCAGAGGAGGAAGTTCAATGGGAAAAGTCAGAATTTGGAATCCGAGGACTCAGCCCGCGGCCGCCCAGGGAACGCGGCAGTCTAATCCAAAGTTAAAGAACGGGAATGCCGCGGCGGCGGCCGGAACTCAAGGTCCAACGCCAGTTCCTAATGCAAATGGGACCACCACGAACTTATTGGACCTTCAGCAGCAGAACTTTGAACTCCAGCGGCAGAATGACGACTATCAGGACAAACTGGACAGGATTGCGGATTTGGCAAGTTGCGACGATCCAAATGAGGACTTCGACGACCTAGCGGAAAAATTGAACGATATTCTTGACCTCGCTGCAGGCGATGACGTTGAAGACCTGGATGATGACGATTCGGACGACGACCAAGACGACGCTTAAAAACCTCTGTCCAAATCCGATCCCCCTGTTGAGCTCGGTGCGCCAATGACCAGTTACGGAAAAACAAAATGAGTCGCGTTTGGCGTCCTACTCCCATCGTGGTGTTGCTCAGCGGCCTTGGCCAGGATGACTCCGGATTGCCCGATTGGCAGACTGCACCTGCAATACCTGCTCCACCAACAGATTTGTTCGGTGGTGCGAATGCATCACCTGTGTTGTCGAACCTTCCTGTGCCAACTATTCCTGCTCCGCCTACTTTTTCCGTTAGCACTCCGGTTTTTCCTTCCCTTACGACAGCGGCACAGGTACCGGCTTTACCACAACCGTTGAGCTCGAGTAGCCGGAGTGTGGATATCGAAGTCGATATCCTGCCAATCCTCTTGGGAGGTACCGCGATCGTTCTCTTGCTCGGGATAATCGTTCCCTTTGACGTTAAAGTGAAAAAAAGGAGGAAGTGAGTAATGAGCTACGCGATCGCACCAACGTTTGAATCCAACCGAATCGGCGTGCGTCGTGTGTACACGCTCGCTGGAGCTCCCGACGATCTGGCCCTCCAAATGATTGCTGATGGCTACGATATCAGCATGATTACCACTCTCGCCGATAACAATGTGAGCGACGCGCAACTTCAGAACCTGTACGACAACTATGGCGCGGGGACTCCGGAATTTGCTTTAGCTGCAAATGCTCTATTGGCGCAGCTCACTGGTGGCGCAGCCGGCGGGACGATCTCGCCAGGAACCTCTCCCGTCTTAACGCCGACAGTAATTCCGACGACGATTTCATCTGTAACGCCAACTTCTGCAGGCTCAATCCCCCCCGCTGTGCCTTCCGGGACGATTTTTACTTACACCGTTCAATGGGCGACGTCTCTCTTGAATTTAAGCGGCCCGTCTCAGATTCTCGCGGCGGTAAACAGCATCCTTCAGCAGCACAACATCAATATTGTGAATTCGTCCATTCCCTCGACGATCGTCGGCCAAGCTACTGGCTTCACAATCGTCATCCAGACAACCATTGCCTTTGCGCAAGTCGCAGACGTGAAATCGATTTGCGACGGGGCTGTGGCACAAGCTGGTCGCCAGGTCGTTTCATCCAGCCTGGCCGCAGGTGGGGCCGTGATGCCAGGGACGGTGCCGAACCCATCGGGAACATCAGATCTCACAACATGGTTTGTGCAGAATTGGGGTACCGTCGCGGCAGTTCTGTTAGGAGTAGCCGTCCTTCCCACGTTGGTAAGGAAGATACTTTAGCGGCAGGGAACTGTGCGAACAAAGGCGCAGGACTTACTGTGCGATTTGATCCTTGCGTAATTCTGCGAGTCAGCGTACAAGCAATTCGAGGAATTAAAGAAGGCATGCGGTTTACTTGCCAAGATGAATCAGGGTGCACACTCCCAGCGAAGCACGTGTTACCGGACTCGTGGAAACGAGTTTGTTGTCGTCATTTTGATGCGTTTGTTCTGCGGGGCCCAACTTTAAATCCGTCCATGCCTCTCCGATACGTCCTCCTGCCGGGCGTTTCGATCCCTAAAGCGGGTGCGTCCCACGGAGACCTCGTCCAGTTTTTTGAATCTGTCCACCCCCACTACAAAGTGCAGCTCGGTTTTCCTTGCAGTCTTTTCACAAGAGTGAAGCATTGGCTTGCTGAAGTCGCGGGTTGGATTTCACGTGAGGTAAGGTAATGAAAAGAGCGATGAAAAATCGCGAAGCTGGAACAACATTGGCAAGGGCGAGCCTTCTGGGAAACAACAAAAATCGGAAACGGAAACCGCTAAAATCCGTCAACAAAACCTATAAAATCGGTTCGGAGCAGACATCATATTGTGCGTCTAAGGCGGCCGCTTTGCTGGGTATTTCAATCCCCACCCTGAAGGGGCTTTGCAACAGCGGCCAATTGACATCTTTCCGAACACCTGGAGGTCATCTGCGGGTTTCTGCGGAATCGGTCCGGGACGTGGGGCATGATCATCAGCTTGTTTCCTCCAGGAGCGGGGCGCCCCTCGCGATCCGACGCGAGCGCGTGGAGGAGAAAAAACTTCAGATCGAGGAACTCCGGTTGACCAACGAAGAGGAGCGGATCCGAGCAGAGCTGGAAGCTAAACAGACGCAGAGTAGGAATGAACGGAGGATCGCGGAGATCAAGCGCCAGGCGAAAGCAGAAGAGCGCCGAAGAGAGCGTGAAGCTCAGCAAGCGAGACTTGAGCAGCAGCGACAAGAGGTCGAGGAACGGAGTTTACGCGCGAAATTACTGACAGAGGCGGAAGACCTACTGCCAAGTTGGTTGTCCCATGAGGAGCACGAACAGTGTATCGATGATCTAAAAGGCCTGGTCGATACGTTCGGGGTTGATGATTTCGAGCGAACAAGGAAACGATTACGGGACGCTGTGACCCGCTTTACCGAGGAATCAAAATTAGAACGGCAGATCGCTGAGCGTCGAGAGAGAATACTGCAATCGACCATGTGGAGGCTGCACAGAGGGGCCACGCCGTCCGAGAAAACAACCGCGGCACATTTGATTCGCGAAGCATTGGATCTTCTTCCCCTCTCTCGTACAGAGGTGGAAGAGCAAGCCGTGGCTGAGAATGCGGTCTCCGAGCTGGACCAGGAAATTAAACAGAGGTGGGAGACAGCGGAGGCCTGCCGGCGGTCTGAAGCCGACGCAAAGGCCAAGAAAGACGCTGAGGCTTTTGCAAAGTGGAAGGACGACTTCGATCGACAGCAGCAAGGCAAGAAAATCGATGATCGGGTTCGACAAGGGATGACAATGGCGTCGCTCTATTTGCTTCGCTGCCAGGAAGAACCCGCCGATGACGAAGAGGACTATGAAACGATCGAGGTCGACGACGACGCGGCATTGCTGGCAGCCGTCGAGCGCGGACTTCGCGACAAGATAACGGGTGATGAGACGTACGACCAGGTATCGAAAATAAGCCAAGAAATCGTCGATTCCGAATTAGGAGGCTGAGAGGAACCGAGGCCCCTTACGTTCCCGTTTGGTTTTGAGCGTTCACTGGCAGTCCGTTCATCAGGCCTAGGCAGGGATGCGGCCAGCGAATAGCGGCTTTAATCCTTGCCTTTTGGAGAAGCTGACTTGGAGCACGAAAAACCTCCTTCATCGACTTCTCAAAATTCTCCCGAACCTTCGGGCCTTCTTCGTATTCTTTGGGCCGCTTTCTCTGGCGTTTTGTTTGGCGTGTTTTTATCAAAGCTCAAACCCCCAGCTAAGGGCAGCAGCGAATCCATACATCCACAGAATAATTCCGACCCAGAAAAATCGCTCAGCCCAAGGACTCCTCTGCCCATCCCTCCAGTGCCACCAACCCCAACCGAGCATTACCAACCCGACAGGCGCAAAGACAACACTCCAAAGTGGAAAGTATGGACCGAAATCGCTGCGGTAGGAATCGCAGGCGCTCTTTTGGTGGCAAATATCTTTGTCACGGTCGGTACTTGGAAAGCCGCTATTGCCGCCAAGAGTGCCGCCGAAACTGCGGCTAAACAACTGGAATTAACTGACCGACCTTGGGTAACTGTGGATATGTTCATAAATTCTCCATTGATCTCCACTGACAACGGCGTACAGATGGATTTCGTTTTTGTACCGAAGAATATTGGGCATTCTCCAGCCCAGAACGTTTCGATAAATCCGCATTTGGTCCCAATTTTCATAGGAGAGGACGTGCGTGAAATGCAAAAGCGAATTTGTGAGAGCGCTGTCCAAGATCAGAGTGTAAATTTCAAATATGTACTGTTCCCGAATGAGCCGTATAGCGAACCGATGGGATTGAGCATGTCCGTAGAAGCTATCAATGCTCATTGGGGAAAATTGCCAGCCGGACTCCATCCTGATCCAATTCCAATTACCATTCTCGGTTGCGTGGATTACACCTATGAAACTAGCCAACGGCACCATCAAACCGGATTCGCTATTGACGTACTTATGAAAGACGGGAGATTGCCGCTTAAGAGTTTGCTTCCCCTCGCTCCAAGTTCTCTTATCCTGAGGCAGCATGCATCCGGCGGCCACTTCGCTAACTAGATATTCCCATCCGTCGGAGCTACTTATTTTTAACTCAATGTTAAATTATGACGGTTCCAGATGTCCCACGACAGCGCCCGTGAATCGTTCTTTCGATTGGTCCCCATCACTTAGCAACCATCGCGCTACGTCGAATCTCCGTGTGAGGGCTGACGTTTCATCCTCAGCATCTCTGCCCTTGAACATTTCTGCCAAAGTATTTGACAATTCCCGTCGCGTTCTCATGTAGCAACGGTCGCAGAGACCGCCGGCGCCGTACCGATGCGACAGTCCGTCAGGGATGTTCTTCCGAACGAGCTTCGAATAAATCGTTCCTTCAAGTCTGTATCGTGCCAAAACACCCCGTGGACCAGGCTTCGCTTTACTGACTTCCTCGACGATGCCGACCGCAAGCAGCTTTTTTAGTTGTCTATTCGCATGAGTCCGTTGAACCCCGAGAGCTGCCTGTAGGTCGCTGATCGTCCAATCTGGCGGTAGCCTTAGTAACTGGCGGCGCTCCGCGGTTGTCAAACCGATTGAGCCGGTGATTGCGCAGATTTCAGCCCATCCAAGGCCGCGCCGATGGAGCTTTCTAGCAATCCCGGCAACAGTTGAATCGGATACTCGACAAATCAGACACCCATGTTCCTGGAAGTGAGCCTTTCGCGCCCTGCGAATATGTACGAGTTGCGGAACAATTCGCTGGAGCTCGTACCGTGTAGCAGGGTCAACAAAAGAGGCGTCAAAGACCAACAGATCGTCGATCCTACGCTCGGGTGCGGATAATAATAGCTGGGCGCGGTTTTTGGTGCGGTTCCTGTTCCTGGTGTCCATTTGGCGATTTAACCTCGGGGATGACAGCGCTCTAACGTTTTCCGTAGCGATGCGGTCTGTAGATGGGTGTAATTCTGCGTCGTCCCGAGAGAAGCGTGTCCGAGGAGTTCCTGGATCGCGCGGAGATCGGCTCCACTTTCGAGCAGATGAGTCGCGAAGGTGTGACGCAGGGTGTGGGGGTGAACCGATGGAAGATTTGCCCTCAAGGATGCTCTCCGAATAACCCTCCACAAAATTTGAGAGCTAACGTCAAATATCCGGCCGCGCTGACGATTACCTAAGTGCTGCTTCAAAGCAGTAGCGGCTGGGTCTCCAAAAAAAACAACACGATCTTTGCCTCCCTTTCCTCGCCGGACCGTAATGGTCTGACGATTAAAGTCGACATCTTCAACGCGTAGATTTGTGAGTTCATTGCGTCGGCAACCTGTCGCGTAGAATAGTTCGACGATTGCGGCGTCTCTGATATCACGAGTCCGGTTGCGGTTCGTTTCCGTTGCACGAATGAGCTGTCCGACTTGGGCAACACTCAAGATCACGGGCAATCGCCTTGGTGCTTTACCTGTTCTGACCTCGCGTGTGGGATCGTTACAGACCAAGCCACCCAGCCGAAGAAATCGGTAGAAGGACCTTAGATTGAAGAGTGCCCCATTCACTGTCGATCGGCAGGCCCCCTGCTCCAATCGATGCGCAAGAAACGCGCGTATCTCGCTGGGCCGTAAGGTTGTCAGCGAGCGGCCATTCAGCCCAGCCACGAGCTTGCGGACGGTTCGCGTGTAGGCGTTGACCGTACTCTGAGAGTGTCCACAGGCCTGCAACCAGATTGCGAATCGCTCGATAAGCTGTAAGTCCGTAAATATACGGCGCTCGTTTGTCGGATGTTGCGGAAATGATGGGAATAAAATAACGTGCGGTGAAGATGCCACGGGAGTTGATCCCTCCTTTGGTATTAGGGGAGTGTCGGTGTTGACGCACTGCCACTCCCTGCCACTTTTTTAAACCTTCTTTTTTCTTCCGGGTCTGATGTCCGCCAGAACCTTACGAGCCTTCTTTATATCGCGTACAGTCCAGAGCCGGACGCTTACACCTCCGACCTTCTGAAGAGGAGGAGCTTCAACCCTTCGCGTAGATACGTGACGCTGCAGGGTAAGTAGCGCAATGCCAAGTTCTGCTGCTGCCTCCCGCGTAGAAAAGCGCCCTTTCATACATAGACCTATATCATATTTTAAATCCGTATGACAACAGGATCGGAACGCGGTCCACAGTGTTAACGGTTCGGCACCATTGTTTTTGGTTTTACTTCGGTTGCGCACTTGTCCTGCTCCTCCATCCCTGCTTTCTGCGCAATGTCCACTAATTGGCTGCAGAGCCAATACCCCTCTTCGTTTCCAAAATACGACGTTATAACAATGCGTCGCCCCTTAAACTCCTTTTTTAGGTCATTTGAAAGACCGTCCACATCCTGTACGCGCCGAGCTGAAATTACCCACGCTATTGCTTCGGCTCGTTTGTTTACAGCGCGTACTTTCTCTTGGGCCTGGCCAGCGAGCTCGTTTGCTGCGCCTGCCTTGGCTATCGCTTCCCCAGACTCAGTTAGGGCCGCTCCTGAATTGGTTAGTGCGGTTCCTGAGTCCGTGAGGGCTTCTTTTGCTTTTTCGCTAAGTGAGTTGATTATGTCTGCTGAAAGTTGATCGTTTCTCTGTCCGTATGGGTATGCCGCTATTTCGGCTAGGACGGCTATGGCAAAGAAGACGATGCCCATCTTGTCGAACCGTCTTTCCGTTTTTTTGTCATCCGACAAATGGGCTAGCGCTTCGCAAACAACGAGCAACGCAAAGA
>Ga0335076_10000758_pt1 | contig 30270 bp, 26 predicted proteins | sample Lox_Sample_25_FD_206717 | JGI IMG/M metagenome (GOLD analysis project Ga0335076, IMG submission 206717) | Soil microbial communities from Loxahatchee National Wildlife Refuge, Florida, United States - Lox_Sample_2.5 | ecosystem: Environmental > Terrestrial > Soil > Wetlands | place: USA... | reverse complement strand
CGCACCGCGCCGCAGGTCGAGATGGTGCTCGCAGACCCGATCGGCTCGGGGCTCGCGAGCTTCGCGCGCACCGGCAAGCTCCCGGAGAAGGAGCAGATGCGGCCCTGGCTGGTCGAGGGCATCGGCGGGGACTCGGTGCCGCCGGTGGCGGACTTCTCGCGCGTCAGCGCGACCTACAGCATTGCGGATGCGGAGGCCTTCAGCACCTGCCGCGAGCTGCTGAAACAGGAAGGGGTGATCGGCGGGACCTCGACCGGGACGCTGCTGGCTGCGGCGCTGCGCTACTGCCGCGAGCAGCGCGAGCCGAAGCGCGTCGTCACCTTCGTGTGCGACAGCGGCAACAAGTACCTCTCCAAGGTCTACAACGACTACTGGATGCTCGACCAGGGCTTCCTCGAGCGCGAGAGCTACGGCGACCTGCGCGATCTCATCGTGCGCCGTCACAAGGACCGCGCTGCGGTCACCGTGAACTCCACCGAGACGGTGCTGGCGGCGTACCGCCGCATGAAGCTCTACGACATCTCGCAGGTGCCGGTGATGCAGGACGGCCGCATCATCGGCATCGTCGACGAGGAGGACATCCTCGTCGAGGTGGTCGACAACCCGCAGCACTTCAACGACCCGGTGACGCACGCGATGGCGAGCCATCTCGTCACCGTGCCCGCCGACGCACCCATCGGGCAGCTCATGGAGATCTTCAAGCGTGGCATGGTGGCGATCGTCATGCACGGCGGCGAGTTCCAGGGGCTGGTCACCCGCATCGATCTCCTCAACTGGCTGCGCCGCCGGCTGCCGCCCTGACATTTCCCGGAAAACGAGCCACCCATGAGCGATGAGACTTCCGCGCAGCGCTTCGCCACGCGCGTCATCCACGGCGGTCAGCACCCCGACCCGCTGACCGGCGCGGTGATGCCGCCGATCTATGCGACCTCGACCTACGTGCAGTCGAGCCCCGGGGTGCACCAGGGCTACGACTACTCGCGCAGCCGCAATCCGACCCGCGATGCGCTGCAGGCCGCGGTCGCCAATCTCGAGGGCGGCGGCACCGGCTTCGCCTTCGCCTCGGGGATGGCCGCGAGCGCCACGCTCCTCGAGCTCCTCGATGCGGGCTCGCACGTCATCGCCATGCACGATCTCTACGGCGGCACCTACCGGCTGCTCGAGAACGTGCGCAAGCGCTCCGCCGGCCACAGCGTGTCGTTCGTCGACCTGACGGACACGCGCGCCCTGGCGGCGGCGATCCGGCCCGACACGCGCATGCTGTGGGTGGAGACCCCGAGCAATCCGCTCCTGAAGCTCGTCGACCTGACCGCGGTCGCGACGCTGGCGCGCCAGCACCGGCTGCTCAGCGTTTGCGACAACACCTTCGCGACGCCCTACCTGCAGCGTCCGCTCGAGCACGGCTTCGACGTCGTGGTGCACTCGACCACCAAGTATCTGAACGGGCATTCGGATGCGATCGGCGGGGCGGCGGTGGTGCGCGCGGGGAGCGAGCTCGCCGAGCGCATCGCCTACCTGCAGAACGCGGTCGGCGGCGTGCCCGGCCCCTTCGACAGCTTCCTGACGCTGCGCGGCATCAAGACGCTGGCGCTGCGCATGGAGCGCCACTGCGCCAACGCGCTCGCCATCGCGCAGTTCCTCGAGCAGCATTCAGGGATCGAGCGCGTCTACTACCCCGGGCTCGCGAGCCACGCGCAGCACGCCCTGGCGCGCGCGCAGATGCAGGGCGGATTCGGCGGCATCGTCACCGCGGTGCTGCGCGGCGGGCTGCCTGCGGCGCGCCGCGCCCTCGAGCGCTGCCGCCTGTTCGCGCTCGCCGAGAGCTTGGGGGGCGTCGAGAGCCTGATCGAGCACCCGGGCATCATGACCCACGCCTCGCTCCCCGAGGCGAACCGCAAGGCGCTCGGCATCGACGGCGGGCTGATCCGCCTGTCCGTCGGCGTCGAGGATCTTCAGGACCTCATCGAGGACCTGCGGCAAGCGCTCGGCTGAGCGCCCGGCGGCGCGCCGGCGTGGCCCTTCAGGGCCCGAGCCCCGCGTGGCTCGTCAGGTACACGGCGAAGGTTCCGAGCCAGTGGCCGCCCTCGTAGTACTCGCCGGTGACGGCCGGGAGCGCCGCGTCGCGATGGCTGCGCGCGGCCGCGGCGAGCGCCGGGATGCGCGCATCCTGCGCCGGCAGGCCGTGGGCGATGCCCTCGAGCATCCACGCGCGGCTCAGGTTCAGCCCGTCGATATGCGCGAGCTTGGGATCGGAGCGGTCCGTGACCACGCCGGGTGACAGCCAGGCGCCGCTGCCGCCGCCGGCCGCAGCGGCACGCGGAATCTGCGGCAGAAATCCCGTCAGCCAGCGCGCGAAGGCAGGCGGGTCGAGCACGCGGCGCATGAAATCCGCCTCCGCGAGACACGGCGACAGGAAGTCCTCGCCCGAGGGCTCGTAGGCGAGCGGGCAGTTGCGGTCCCTGCGGTAGAAGCGCTGCGCGGCATCGCGCAGCAGGCTGCGCATCTGCGCATCGCCCGTGACGCCCGCCCAGTCCCAGACGAGCCCGAAGGAGAACGCGGTCTGATCGTGCTCGCCGATGCGGATCGGGTAGTGGAGCTTCGGCAGCCAGCTCTCGATGCGCGTCACGACCTCGGTCTCGAGCGGCGCGAGAGCTCCCGACCAGCGTTGCGCTTGGCTGCCGCTCGAGCGATGCAGCTCCGCGGCGAGCTCGAGGAGCCACGCCAGCCCGTAGGGGCGCTCGAAGGAGGCACGCCCGGCAGCGCGCAGGTAAGTCGCCTCGGCGTCGATGTTGGCGCTGGTGAAGCTCTGGTCGAGCGCCGCGCGCGCATCCGCCGCGAACGGCGCGTCCGGGAAGAGACGCAGCAGCCGCACCAGCAGCCAGTGCCCGTGCACGTCCGAGTGCCAGTCGAGACAGCCGTAGAAGGCCGGCGTCAGCTCGTGCGGCGGCCGCGCGTCAGCGGCACCGTTGAGCGTATGGCTGATGTGGTTCGGGTACTCCTGGTGCAGGCACTTCAGCGCCAGCGCGGCGAAGCGCGCGGCCGCCTGCGGTGTGAGCGCCGCATCGGCCGCCGCCGCCGCAGAGGCCGGCAGCGCGACCGCACAGGCGAGGAGCGCGGCGAGCGCGCGGGTCGTGAGGGCTTTCATGGGCACATGTTACGCTCGCGCCCGTGAGCGAAGCGCTTGCCGTCGTCATGATCCCGGGGTTGCTCGGCTCGGCGCGCCTGTACGCTCCGCAGCTTCCCGAGCTGTGGCGGTGCGGTCCGGTGACGGTCGCCGACCATACCCGCGACGACAGCTTTGGGGCGATCGTACGGCGCATGCTCGCGAGCGCGCCGCCGCGCTTCGCGCTCGTCGGACTGTCGATGGGCGGCTACCTGTGCTTCGAAGTCGTGCGCCAGGCGCCCGCACGCGTCGCGAAGCTCGCGCTGCTCGACACCTCGGCGCTTCCCGATACGCCCGAGCAGAGCGCGGCGCGCCGCACACAGCTGGCACAGGCGGCAGCCGGCGGCTTTGCCAGCGTCGTCGAGTCGCAATTCGAGCGTCTGGTGCATCCCGCGCGCCGCGCGGACGCGGCGCTGCGCGAGACGAACCGGCTCATGGCCGAGGACGTGGGCGTCGATGCCTTCGCGCGCCAGCAGACGGCGCTCATCGCCCGACCCGATTCGCGGCCGACACTCGCCACCATCGACTGCCCGACGCTGGTGCTGGTCGGCGCCGAGGATCAGCTGACGCCTCCGGAGCGGGCGCAGGAGATCGCCGCCGGCATCCGCGGCGCGCAGCTCGTCACGGTGCCGGACTGCGGGCACCTGTCGACGCTCGAGCAGCCGCACGCGGTGACGCGCGCGCTGCTCGGCTGGCTCGGGCGCTGAAAGGCCGCGCGCCGTGGCAGGAGGAGCTCAACGGGCGCTGCTGCTGGCGCATCCCTATACGCCGGGCGAATGGGTGTGGAGCATCAGTGCGGACGTGCGCTTCGAGGCGGCGGCGACGCTGGTGTGCCACTACTCGCTGCACGGCGAGGTGAGCCGGCTGCGGGTTCCGGTGGCGCGCGCCGGCAGGCGCACCGACGGCTTGTGGCACCACACCTGCTTCGAGGTGTTCGCGGCGGGGGATGCGACCGCCGGCTACTACGAGTTCAACTTCTCGCCCTCGCTCGAGTGGGCGGCGTATCACTTCAGCGAGTACCGCGAGGGTATGACTCCGGCGAATCTCGCGCGCGCCCCGGGGCTGCAGGCGCGCAAGTCCCCGGACCGCCTCGAGCTCACGGCGACCGTGCACCTCGAGGGGCTCGCGGGGCTCGCGCGCATGCCGGCGCTGAGCCTGGGTCTCACCGCGGTCGTCGAGGACGAGAGTGGTAGTCTTTCCTACTGGTCGCTGCGGCACGCGGCCGGCAACCCCGACTTCCACCACCCCGACAGCTTCGCACTCGAGCTCGCCACCTCATGAAATTCGGCATCGACCGGCTGATCGAAGATCCGGCGCTGCGCAAGCCCCTCGCCGGCAAGCGCGTCGCGCTGCTCGCGCACCCCGCCTCGGTGACACGCGATCTCACGCACTCGATCGATGCGCTCGCCGCGTGCCCGGGGCTGAAGCTCACCGCGGCCTTCGGCCCGCAGCACGGGCTGCGGGGCGACAAGCAGTACAACATGATCGAGTCGCCGGACTACACCGATCCGCTGCACCACATCCCGGTGTTCAGCCTCTACGGCAAGGTGCGCCGGCCGACCGCCGCGATGCTGGACACCTTCGATGTGCTGCTGGTCGATCTGCAGGATCTCGGCTGCCGCGTCTATACGTTCATGACGACGCTGCGCTACGTGCTGGAAGAGGCGGCGCGCACAGCCAAGGCGGTGTGGATCCTCGACCGGCCGAATCCCGCCGGCCGCCCGGTCGAGGGCCTCGCTCTGCGTCCCGGCTGGGAGAGCTTCGTCGGCGCAGGTCCGCTGCCGATGCGCCACGGCCTCACGCTCGGCGAGCTCGCGCGCTGGTTCGTCGCCTCGCTCCGTCTCGACGTCGACTGCCAGGTGATCGCGATGCAGGACTGGGATCCCGAGGCGGCGCCCGGCTACGGCTGGCCGCTCGAGGCACGCACCTGGGTCAACCCGAGCCCCAACGCGCCGAATCCGTGGATGGCGCGCTGCTACTCGGGCTCGGTGCTGCTCGAGGGCACGAACCTGTCGGAGGGCCGGGGCACCACGCGGCCGCTCGAGCTCCTCGGCGCTCCCGATCTCGACGTGCGCTCGCTCCTTGAGGAGATGCACGCGCTCGCTCCCGGCTGGCTGCGCGGCTGTCGGCTGCGCCCCTGCTATTTCGAGCCCACCTTCAACAAGTACACCGGGCAGCTGTGCGCGGGCCTGCAGGTGCACGTCGAGGATCCGGTGTTCTACGAGCACCAGGTGTTTCGGCCGTGGCGGCTGTTCGCGCTCGCGCTCAAGGCGCTGCGGCGCCTTGAGCCCGGCTACGCGATGTGGGCGGATTTCCCGTACGAGTACGAGGTCGGCAAGCTCGCCATCGACGTGATCAACGGCGGCGAGCTGCTGAGGAGCTGGGTGGACGACCCGGTCGCAGGCCCCTCCGATCTCGATGCGCTGGCTTCCAGGGACGAGGCCGCGTGGCGCAGCACCCGCCAGCCACTGCTTCTCTACTAGCGCCGCTCAGCGGCTGACGCAGCTCGGGTAGGGGGGCGCCTCCCCGGGCACGATCGCGCACAGCTGCACCGGCGCGAGCTGCGCGAGGCGTGCAGCCCAGTAGCGGCTGTCGAGCGCGAGCGGATGGCTCGAGTCGGCGCCGCGCTCGGTCCACTGCAGCGTGTAGTAGTCGTCCGACCCCTTGATCGTCAGCATCACGGAGGTCTCGCTGTGCGCCTTGCCGCCCGAGCTGACGCGCCCGCAGCTCGCCACCGTGGCGAAGGACGCCTGCGGGATCGAGGCCTGCGGCCCCAAGTCGAGCGACACGAAAGTGTCCGGGCAGTGGCGCTGAAAGCCGCGCGCCAGCGCCTGCAGATACGCCTGCGGGGAGGCGCCGGGGCTGTAGGAGAGCCCCCTGGCGCCCGTCAGGGTGATCATTCGCTTCCACTCGTCCACCGTCTCGCCCTCCGGGACGTGCTCGCGGATGTAGTAGCTGTCGGTCGTCTTCTCGTACGCGACCTTGAAGGGCGAGGGCAAGGTGAAGGCGATCAGCTGGTGGAACACCGGAACCGTGGCCCGCGGCGCCGTCGGTCCCGCGCTGCCGGGTGCGGCGGCGAGCGGCAGCAGGGCGGCGGCGCACACCATCCAGGAACGACGCATGAGGCAACTCCCCCGGCCACACGGCACGCCCGTGCGCAACCTAAGCCTAAGAGCGCGCCGCCCGGCGCACAACGCGCACCGGGCGTCCGGCGTGCCCCGGGGGGCACCTCGCCGCTTGTCTTAATCCCGGCCCGGCGCGCGCCGTATCGCGGTTTGCTCGCGTCGCGTCGTGTTACGGTAAGTCCCCGTACGGGGCGGCCCGGGTTCGCGCACAATCGCTCCGACGCCAGGGTATCTCGCGCGCTGCAAAGGCGCGCGAAGACAATAACAAGGGAGTAGGGCCCATCGGTTCGGGATCACGGTCGTCGCGCGTAGCGCTCGCTGCGCTCGCGCTGCCACTCGTCATATTTTCCGCCTCGTTGCAGGCCGCACCTGCGACTGCGGTGGCCGTCGTGCGCACCGATCTCGCCGCGCTCGTCCGCGCCGCGGCCGACTCGCCGGTGCAGTTCGCGGTGCCGGTGCCGCACGCGGCCTCGACCGCGACATCCGGCAGCTGGTCGGTCGCGGGGGGAGTCGCCACCTGGCACTACGCCCTGCAGGTGCCGACGGCGGTGTCGCTGTCATTCCATGCGGTCGGATCCGCGCTGCCCGCCAGCGCGACGCTCCTCGTGAGCGGCGGCCAGGCGACCACCAGCTACCGCGCCCAGGACCTGCACCGGGGGGAGCTGTGGAGCCGCATCCATGCCGGCGACACGCTCGAGCTCACTCTGACGGTCGCCGCCGCGGACCGCGACCAGGCGAGACTGCAGATCGTGAGCGTGCAGGCCGGCTATCGCGCGATCGGCCCCGGCGTCCGGGATCACGCTGCCTACAGGCACCGGGTGCCGACCGGCGGCCCATCGGATCCGAGCTCGTGCGTCACCAACTTCGAGTGCAAAGTCACGGCGGGCAACGCGGCGCCGAGTGCCGCCACGGCGGCGCTGATCATCGAGAACCTGTACCAGTGCACCGGCACACTGATCAACGACGTGCCCGGCGACAATCATCCCTTCATGCTCACGGCGCGCCACTGCGAGACCGGCCAGCTCGGCGGCGGCAATCCCGACGCGGCGGCGGGCGTCACGGTGTATTGGAACGCCACCAGCGCCTGCGGCGCGCCGCTCGGCTCCGTCTACGACGGCACGCTGCGCAGCCAGACGGGGGCGCGCACCGTGGTCGAGCAGCAGGACGCCTGGCTCCTCGAGCTCGATTCGAGCCCGGTGGTCGCGGAGGTGCAGTTCGCCGGCTTCGACGCGAGCGGCGCCCCCGTGGAGGGCGGCTACAGCATCCACAACGCCCAGGGGCGCGATCAGCAGATCGTCGGCTGGTTCGCGACCGCCTTCGCATGGTCGGCGAGCGACGACCTCGGCACGGGCTACGTTTCCAGCTTCCTGCAGACCGTGAATCAAAGCGGCAACATCGGCCCCGGCGCATCGGGTGGCGGACTCTTCGACGGCCACGATCATCTGGTCGGCGCGCTGTCGCTCGGCCGCAAGAGCCAGGATGCCTCCGGTTACGGCGCCTGCCCGGTCACGCCGCCCCCGGTCCCGAACGGCTCGAACGGCGTCGCCGACTTCACCGCGCTCGCCGCCGTGTGGAGCTCGACCGCCGATCGCACCAGCAGCACCGGCGGGGCGACGCTGAAATCGGTGCTCGATCCGGCCGGCACCGGAGTGCGGGTGGTGCCGAGCATGCCGGCCTCGATGGTGGCCGCGGGAGGCGCGCCCGCGCCGGCGCCGCGCATCAGCTTCAATCCGACGAGCGTCATCGCCGGGCAGAGCTTCACTGCGGCCTGGTCCGCCAGTAATGCCGCGAACTGCACGCTGAGCGGCGGTATTCCGGGAGGGGCCTGGGGCGGCAGCACGCAGTCGGTGCCGGCGAGCGGCTCACTGACCGAGTCGGGCCCTGCGGGCAGCTATAGCTTCGGTCTCATCTGCCAGGGGGTCGAGGCCAACAGCGCTCCGGTCGCGACGCAGACCACGCTGACGATTGCTGCGGCAGCCGGCTCGCCCGAGGCGGGCGATACGGCCGCCGCCACACCGCAGAGCGCCAGTGGCTCGGGTGGTGGTGGCGCGCTCGGGCTGCTCGAGGCGGCAGTCCTCGCCGCGCTCCTCGCCGTGCGTCAGCTCACGCGCAAGCGCTCGCCGCTGCGCTTGCGCTCAGTCCGGCAGCAGAAAGGTACGGCGCGCCGCGGCTGAGTCCAGCCGCTGCGCGCGGTAGCGGCGCGCCACCGCGGATTTCTCCATCAGGTCCGGGTTGGCGGCAGCGAAGGCGGCGAAATCGCCCGCCATGCCACTCTCCATGCGCTCCGCGATCAGCGACAGGAAGGCGATCGTCAGCGTTTGATGGAAGGCCTCGGGCTTTCCGGCCCGCTGCGTCATGGTGCGCAGCGCCCGGCTGTAGTGCAGCACGCTCTCGGCGAAGTCGTGGCGCTTGAGCATCTCGAAGGCCATGCGCACGTGCTCGCGGTGCGGAAATTGCGCCGCATCGAGCTCACCGCGCACGAAGCGTCCGAGCTGCGGACAGTCACCCGGCCTCATCGCCCGCCTCGCGCAGCCGGTGCGAGTCCCGGGCCGTCAGGTCGAGTCCGTACACCGCGCGCAGCGCCCTGATCTTCTTCAGCGTCGCGGCCGAGAACGGCGCCTTGCCCTCGAAGGCATGCAGCACGACCCCCTCGAGCAGGTCGCCGAGCGACAGGTCGAGCTCGGTCGCAAGCGCCTTCAGCACCTTGAGCAGGCGCGTCTCGAGGCGCACGCCGGTCTGGGTACGGGTGATGGTCTGCATGCAAGCGATGTTACCAAGTTACCAAGGTAACGTCCAATCACCGAGACCACCGCCGGCGACGACGCTGGACTAAAATACGGGGTTGCATGCAGACCGCCCGCGACATCAGCAGCTACCGCAAGCACTGGGCCGAGCGCTTCGGCACAGCGCCGTTCCTGCCCATGTCGCGCGCCGAGATGGAGCTTCTCGGCTGGGACAGCTGCGACGTCATCCTGGTGACCGGGGATGCGTACGTCGATCACCCGAGCTTCGGCATGGCGATCGTCGGTCGGGTGCTCGAGGCCCAGGGGTTCCGGGTCGGCATGATCGCGCAGCCCGACTGGCACAGTGCCGAGGCCTTCGCCGCCCTCGGGCGCCCGAATCTGTTCTTCGGCATCACTGCCGGCAACATGGACTCGATGGTCAACCGCTACACGGCCGACCGCCGGGTGCGGAGCGATGACGCCTATACGCCCGGCGGCACCGGCGGCGCCCGGCCCGACCGCGCGGTGATCGTGTACGCGCAGCGCGCCCGCGAGGCGTTCCGCGACGTGGCCGTAGTGATCGGCGGCATCGAGGCATCCCTGCGGCGCATCGCGCACTTCGACTACTGGTCGGAGAAGGTGCGCCGCTCGGTGCTGCTCGATGCCAAGGCCGATCTGCTCGTCTACGGCAACGGCGAGCGCCAGATCTGCGAGATCGCGCATCGCCTCGCCGCCGGTGAGTCGATCGGCGAGCTCACGGACCTGCGCGGCACGGCGTTCGTGCGACGCGCGACGCCGACGGACTGGATCGAGGTCGACTCGACGCACCTCGATGCGCCGGGACCTCTCAATCCGCCCGTCGACCCGTACGCGATGGTGGCGCGCAACACGGGCGAGACGGCGGCGGCTGCACCGTCCTGCGCGCCTGCCGGGGCGCCAGCCGAGCACGTCGTGCGCTTCGTGCGGCGCGTGAAGAACGCCGACCGCGAGCGCAGCGTCATCCGCATGCCGTCCTTCGAGGCCGTGGCGGCCGACCCCGTGCTGTATGCGCACGCCTCGCGCATCCTGCATCTCGAGTCGAACCCCGGTAACGCCCGCGCACTCACCCAGCGCCACGGCGATGTCGACGTGTGGCTGAATCCGCCGCCGATTCCGCTCACCACCGCCGAGATGGACTGGGTGTACGAGCGCGCCTATGCGCGCGCGCCGCACCCGGCCTACGGTGCGGCGGGCATTCCCGCCTGGAAGATGATCCGCTTCTCGGTCGCGATCCAGCGCGGCTGCTTCGGCGGCTGCACCTTCTGCTCGATCACCGAGCACGAGGGCCGCATCATCCAGAGCCGCTCGGAGGACTCGGTGCTGCGCGAGATCGAGACGGTGCGCGACACCGTGCCCGGCTTCACCGGCGTGATCTCCGATCTCGGCGGACCGACCGCCAACATGTACCGCCTCGCCTGCAAGAGCCGCGAGATCGAGAGCGCCTGCCGGCGGCCGTCGTGCGTCTACCCCGGCATCTGCCCCAACCTCGACACCGATCACGCGCCGCTCATCCGCCTCTACCGGCGTGCGCGCGCGCTCCCCGGGATCCGCAAGGTGCTGATCGCCTCCGGGGTGCGCTACGACCTGGCGATCGAGTCGCCGGAGTACGTCAAGGAGCTCGCCCAGCATCACACCGGCGGTTACCTGAAGATCGCGCCCGAGGCGCTCGCCGAGGGCCCGCTGTCGAAGATGATGAAGCCGGGGGTGGCGGCGTACGACCGCTTCAAGGCGCTGTTCGACCGCTACTCGAAGGAGGCCGGCAAGGAGCAGTACCTGATTCCGTACTTCATCGCCGCGCACCCCGGTACCTCGGATCAGGACATGCTCGAGCTTGCGCTGTGGCTGAAGAAGAACGGCTTGCGCGCCGACCAGGTCCAGGCGTTCCTGCCGGGACCCATGGCGACCGCCACCGCCATGTACCACTCGGGCAGGAACCCGCTGCGCCGTGTGACCCGCGACAGCGAGCCGGTGCTGATCCCGAAGGGCCTCAAGGTGCGGCGGCTCCACAAGGCGTTCCTGCGCTACCACGATCCGGCCAACTGGCCGGTGCTGCGCGAGGCACTGCGGCGCATGGGGCGCGCCGACCTGATCGGCAACGGCCGCCACCAGCTGATTCCGGCGTACCAGCCGGCGGGCACCGCGGACGCACGCAGCCGGCCCCCGGGCCGGCCGTTCCGCACCCAGCACACCGGACTCCCCGGGACACCACGCCGCCGGCCCTAGGCTCCCCGCGTATACTATACCCCCTACCCTATATGGCTACGCTGCGGATGACCGGCCTCGCCACCCTGCTGCCGGCGGGCAATCCTTGGCTGCAGGTGCCGAGCGCGTGGATGCTGTGGCGACTGCACGCGCCCGTCTGACCCGCGCCTGCGCCGGGCCGAACTCTCACGCGATTGCGGATGCAGCCAGCGCAAGAGTAGGGTGCCGCTCATGAGTCTCCCGCCGCGGACCCAGCTGACTCTGCTGCTCCTCGCCTGCGTGGCGCTGGCGCCGTGCGCGCGGTCCGCGCCCCAGCCGGGCCCGGCGGCGCCCGCAGCCGACGCCACCGCGACATCGGCAGCGGCCGCCGAGCCCGAAGGGCTCGCCACGGTGCTCGAGATCAACGGGCCGATCGGGCCTGCGACCTCGCACTATATCGTGCACGGTCTCGAGGGCGCGCGGGCGAACGGCAGCCGTCTGGTGGTGATCGAGATGGACACTCCGGGTGGCCTCGACACCTCGATGCGCGACATCATCCGCGCGATCCTCGCCTCGCCGGTGCCGGTCGTGAGCTACGTGTCGCCCTCGGGCGCGCGCGCGGCGAGCGCGGGGACCTACATTCTGTACGCGAGTCACGTCGCCGCCATGGCTCCCGCCACCAATCTCGGCGCGGCGACGCCGGTGTCGATCGGCGGCGAGGGCGAGCCGGCGCCCACGCCGGCGGCAGCGCCGCTGCCGGCCCCGGCGGCACCGAAGACGCCCGCTAAGGGTGTCACGCCCGCCGGCGGCGCCGGCGATGCGGCTGCGCCCGCGCCCGAGAACCCGCCGGGCACCGCCATGGAGCGCAAGGTGGTGAACGATGCCGCGGCCTACATCCGCGGACTCGCGGAGCTGCGCGGCCGCAACGTCGAGTGGGCCGAGCAGGCGGTACGCGGCGCCGCCAGCCTGTCGGCGAACGCAGCGCTCGATGAGAAAGTCATCGACCTGATCGCGCGCGATCTGCCGGATCTGTTCGCGCGCCTCGACGGCCGTGAAGTGCGCGTCCAGGAGCGCACGCTGAAGCTCGCGACGCGCAGGCTCGCGGTGCTGCAGGTGAAGCCCGACTGGCGCACGAATCTGCTCGCCGTGATCACCAACCCGACGGTGGCCTACGGGCTGATGCTGATCGGCATCTGGGGCCTGCTGCTCGAGGGCTACAATCCCGGCGCGGTGCTGCCGGGCGTCGCCGGCTCGATCTGTCTGCTGATCGCGCTGTTCGCCTTCCAGATCCTGTCGGTGAACTACGCGGGGCTGGCGCTGGTGGTGCTCGGCACCGCCATGATCATCGCCGAATTCTTCTTCCCGACCTACGGCTCGCTCGGCGCAGGGGGCCTGATTGCCTTCATCGTCGGCTCGCTCATCCTCTTCGACACGGACGTGCCCGGTATGCGCGTCGGCCGGCCGCTGATCCTGGCGCTCGCCACCGTCGGCGCCATCGTGATCGGCGGCATCGTGTATCTTGCCACCCGCGCCATGCGTCATCCGGTGGTGACCGGAGCGCTGGCCATGATCGGCGCCAGCGCCGAGGTGCTCGAGGACTTCACCGGCAAGGGACGCGTGCGCTACGGCGGCGAGCTGTGGAACGCGCGCAGCGACGTCGCGCTGCGCGCCGGGCAGGGCGCGCGCATCGTCAGGGTGGAAGGTCTAACATTATGGGTCGAGCCGCAGTGAGCGCGGCGCGCGCCCCCCGGAGAACCGCATGCCGTTCATGATCGCCGTCCTCATCCTCGTCATCATCCTCGTGTTCAGCGCCATGAACGTGCTGAACGAGTACGAGCGCATGGTGGTGTTCACGCTCGGCCGCTTCTCCGGCATCAAGGGACCCGGACTGGTGCTCATCTGGCCCATGATCCAGCGCACCCGCCGCGTGGATCTGCGCGTCATCGTGCTGAGCGTGCCGAAGCAGGATGTGATCACGCGCGACAACGTGTCGGTGAAGGTGAATGCGGTGGTCTACTTCCGCGTGGTCGATCCCGGCAAGGCCATCATCCAGGTGGCGAACGCCTTCGATGCCACCAGCCAGGTGGCGCAGACCACGCTGCGCTCGGTCGTCGGCCAGCATGAAATGGACGATCTGCTGTCGCAGCGCGACAAGCTGAACGTCGACCTGCAGCGCATCCTCGACCAGAGCACCGAGGCCTGGGGAATCAAGGTGTCCACCGTCGAGATCAAGGACGTGGACCTCGATGAGACCATGATCCGCGCCATGGCCAAGCAGGCCGAGGCCGAGCGCACGCGGCGCGCCAAGATCATCAACGCCGATGGCGAGCAGCAGGCGGCGCAAAGGCTGGTCGACGCCGCGACCATGCTGGCGACGCAGCCGAGCGCCATGCAGCTGCGCTACCTGCAGACGCTCGCCGACATTGCGCACGAGCGCACCCAGCTGCTGGTGTTCCCGCTGCCGCTCGATCTCATCAAGCCGCTGCTCGGCAACAAGGACTGACCCCCGGCGGTACCCGGGCCGCGCGGCGCGCATGCGAGGCGCACCGCGGGCCGGCCGCGTCCTGCAGTTATCGACTTCCCAAGGAGTGACCGCAATGTTTTCCCGCACCGGCATCGGCGCCATCGCGGCGCTGGCTGCGATCGTTTCGTGGTACGCACCGTGCGCGGGCGCGGACAGCGCGCCGCACGCGCAGATCGCGCCCTGGGGCCTCGACCTCGGCGACCGCGACACCGCGGTGAAACCGGGGGATGACTTCTATCGCTACGCCGACGGCCACTGGCTCGACACCCAGCACATTCCGCCCGACCGCGCGCGCTGGGGCTCGTTCGAGGAGCTGGAGGAGCTGTCGGAGCAGCGCGTGCACGCCATCATCGAGGCGCTGCCGGCAGATGCTCCCGCGGGCAGCGTCGCGCAGAAGATCCGCGACTATTACCGCGCGTACCTCGATACCGACTCCATCGAGCGCGCCGGCCTTGCGCCGGCGCGCCCGGGACTCGAGGCGATCGCCGCGGCCCGCACCCCCGAGGACGTGGCGCGCCTGATGGGGCGGCCGGATCTGGCGCTCGAGGCGCCGCTGCGGCTCTTCATGACGACCGACCAGAAGAATCCCGACCGCTACATCGTCACCATCACGCAGAGCGGTCTCGGCATGCCGGACCGCGATTACTACCTCAAGGACGATGCGGTATACGCCGCCTTCCGCGACAAGTACCGCGCGCACATCGGCCGCATGCTGACCCTCTCCGGCGACACCAACGCTGCCGCAGAGGCGCAGTCGATCCTCGATCTCGAGACGCGCATCGCCAGGCTCCACTGGCCGATCGCCAGGCGTCGCGACCGCGACCTCACCTACAATCTGCGCAGCCGCGCCGAGCTCGACGCGCTCTCGCCGGGCTTCCCGTGGGGCGCCTGGCTGGCCGCCGACGGGCTCGACGGCCAGCAGCAGTTCGTGGTGCGCGAGCTCGATGGCGTGCAGGCGCTCGAGCAGCTGCTGGCGAGCGTGCCAGTCGAGGAGTGGCGCGCGTATCTGCGCTACCACTATCTGGTGCTCACGGCCGACGTGCTGCCAAAGGCCTTCGACGCCGAGGCTTTCGAGTTCTACGGGCGCACGCTCCACGGCCAGCAGCAGCAGCTCGATCGCTGGAAGCGCGCCGTCGACGCCGTCGACCGCGACCTCGGCGAGGCGGTCGGCGAGCTGTACGTGCAGCGCTATTTCCCGCCCGCCTCGAAGCAGAAGATGCTCGAGCTGGTCGAGAACCTGCGTGCCACCTACGCTGAGCGCATCGGCAGGCTGGAATGGATGACGCCGGCGACCAAGAAAGTGGCGCTCGAGAAGCTCGCCGCCTTCCACCCGAAGATCGGCTATCCGGACAAGTGGCGCGACTACGGCGCGCTCACCATTGTCAGGGGCGATGCCTTCGGCAACGTCACGCGCGCCGCGGTGTTCGAGTGGCAGCGGCGCCTGAAGCGCATGGGCGAGCCCACCGACCGCGACGAGTGGGGCATGACGCCGCAGACCATCAACGCCTACTACAACCCCACCTTCAACGAAGTGGTGTTCCCGGCGGCGATCCTGCAGCCGCCGTTCTTCGATCCGAACGCCGATGATGCGGTCAACTACGGCGGCATCGGCGGGGTCATCGGGCACGAGATGGGCCACGGCTTCGATGACCAGGGCTCGAAGTCGGACGCCCACGGTGTGCTGCACACCTGGTGGCAGCCCGAGGACACACAGGCTTTCAAGGCGCGCGTCGACCGGCTGGCGGCGCAGTACGACGGCTACACCGTGCTGCCCGGGCTCAACATCAACGGGCGGCTCACTCTCGGGGAGAACATCGGCGATCTCGGTGGCGTGTCGGTGGCCTACGAGGCCTATCACCGCTCGCTGCACGGCAAGCCGGCGCCGGTGCGCGACGGCCTCACCGGTGACCAGCGCTACTTCCTCGCCTGGGCGCAGGTGTGGCGCGGGCTGTACCGCGAGGAGCAGCTGCGCAGCCAGGTGACGAGCAACCCGCACAGCCCGAACCAGTATCGGGTCAACGGGGTGGTGCGCAACGTCGATGCCTGGTACCAGGCCTTCGATGTGAAGCCGGGCGATAAGCTGTACCTGCCGCCGCAGGAGCGCGTCCACATCTGGTGAGCGCAGGATTGGCAGCGTCGGGCCTGCCCGTCGACGCGGCCCTGCCGGCGCTCAGGGACGCGCTGAGCGAGCGCGGCGCGGCGGTGCTCGAGGCGCCGCCGGGCGCCGGCAAGAGCACGGTGGTGCCGCTCGCGCTGCTCGGGGAGCCCTGGGTGCGGGGCAAGCGGCTGCTGCTCCTCGAGCCGCGGCGTCTCGCGGCGCGCGCCATCGCGCAGCGCATGGCGGCGAGCCTCGGTGAGCGCGTCGGGGAGACGGTCGGCTACCGCATGCGGCTCGACACCCGCGTGTCCGCCGCGACGCGCATCGAGGTCCTCACCGAGGGCGTGCTCACCCGCATGCTGCAGGACGACCCGGCGCTCGAGGGGGTGGCGGGGGTCATCTTCGATGAGTTTCACGAGCGCAGTCTCCAGGCTGATCTCGGGCTCGCGCTCGCGCTCGATGCGCGCGCCCAGCTGTCGCCGCAGCTGCGCCTCCTCGTCATGTCCGCGACGCTCGACGGCGCCGCGGTGGCGCGCCTGCTCGGCGATGCGCCGGTGGTCTCGGTCCCCGGCCGGGTGTTTCCGGTCACGACGCACTACGCCGGCCGCGGGGCGCCGGCGCTCCCGGCGGCATCCCCGGGCGCCGAGCCGCCGGAGAGGATCGTGGCGCGCCTGACGCGCCGTGCGCTGCGTGAGCAAGCGGGCGATGTGCTGGTATTTCTCCCGGGCGCGCGCGAGATCCGCCGCGTGCGCGAGCTCCTCGAGGCGGAGGATCTCGGGCGCGGCGTGCGCGTACTGCCGCTGTACGGCGACCTCGGCGGGGATGAGCAGGATGCGGCGCTGGCGCCGGCCGCTGCCGGCACGCGCAAGGTGATACTCGCGACCAACATCGCCGAGACCAGTCTCACCATTGCGGGCGTGCGGGTGGTGGTCGACTCGGGCCTCGCGCGCCGTGCGCTGTTCGATCCCGTGACCGGCATGAGCGCGCTGCAGACGCGACGCATCTCGCGCGCCTCCGCCGCGCAGCGCCAGGGCCGCGCCGCTCGCGAGGCGCCGGGCGCCTGCTACCGCGCCTGGAGCGAGGGGGCGCAGGCGAGCCTCGCGCCGTTCACGCCCGCGGAGATCCTGGAAGCGGATCTCACACCGCTCGCGCTCGAGCTCGCGAGCTGGGGCACGCGCGATGCGCGCTCGCTCGCGTGGCTCGACGCTCCGCCGCCCGCGCTGCTGGCGAGCGCCGCGCAGCTCCTCGAGCGGCTCGGCGCGCTCGATGCGAGCGGGCGCATCACGCCGCACGGACGGGCGATGGCGCGCCTGCCGCTGCACCCGCGCCTGGCTCACCTGCTGCTGCGCGCCGCTGAGCTCGGCCGTGCGCCGCTCGGCGCGCTGCTCGCAGCGCTGCTCTCCGAGCGTGATCTGCTGCGCGGTGTGTCCGCCGCGGCCGATGCCGACATCCGCAGCCGCATCGAGCTGGTGCGCGGCGCTGAGGCCCGTCAGGGCGTGGACCGTGCGAGTCTCGAGCGCGTGCGGCGCGCGGCCCGCGATCTCGAGCGGCAGGCGGGTAAGCCGCGCGCCCGGGGCGCCGCAGCGGATGAGGGTCTGCTGCTCGCCTGCGCCTATCCCGACCGCATCGGGCGGCGCCGTGGGGCGGCGGGCGGGAGCTTCACGCTCGCCAACGGCCGCGGCGCGCTGTTCGCCGCCGCGCAGTCGCTCGCGCGGCGCGAATTCATCGTCGCCGTGGATCTCGACGACCGCGAGCGTGACGCGCGCATCCTGCTGGCGGCACCGCTCGAGCGCACGCAGCTGCTCGAGCACTTCGCGGCGCGTATCCGCCGCCTCGATGAGGTCGCCTGGAGCACGCGCGAGCAGGCGGTGATCGCCCGCCGCGCCGTGCTGCTCGATGCGCTGACGCTGGAGGAGCAGCCGCTCCCCGACCCGCCCGCAGACGCAGTGCGCGCCGCCATGCTCACGGGCGTGCGTGAGCTCGGCCTCGCCGCGCTTCCCTGGGACCGCGAGGCGCGCGATCTGCAGGCGCGCATCGAGTTCCTGCGCACCGCGCCCGCAGCCGCGAGCGATGCGCAGGGGCCATGGCCCGCGGTCGGCGACGAGGCGCTCGCCGGGTCGCTCGGGGAGTGGCTGGCGCCGTGGCTGGATGGCGTGACGCGGCGCGAGCATCTTGCGCGCCTGCCGCTCGCGCAGGCGCTGCGTTCGCGCCTCTCCTACGCTCAGCAGCGCGCGCTCGATGAGCGTGCGCCGGAGTCTCTCCTCATGCCGAGCGGCTCGCGCATCCGCGTCGACTATCAGGGGGAGGACGCGCCGGCGGTGGCGGTGCGGCTACAGGAGGTGTTCGGGCTCGCGGCGACACCGCGTCTCGACCGCGGTCGCGTGCCGGTGACTTTCCGGCTGCTGTCGCCGGCGCAGCGCCCGGTACAGGTGACGCGCGACCTGGCGAGCTTCTGGCGCGGCACCTACTTCGAGGTGCGCAAGGACCTGCGCGGCCGCTACCCGAAGCATCACTGGCCCGAGGATCCGCTCGCGGCGCAGCCGACGCGCGCCACCCGCCGCCGGCGCTGAGGGCGCATCGGTTATATTGGGCGCCGTGGTAAGCGCACAGGCCGCACTGGCGGCACTCCGTGAGGGCAACGCCCGTTTCGTCGCCGAGCTGCGCGATGGCGGCGGGCGCACGCGTCGCCGCGAGCTGCCGGCGGGGCAGGAGCCGTTCGCCATCATTCTCGGCTGCTCGGATGCGCGTGTGCCGGCTGAGATCGTCTTCGACCAGGGGCTCGGCGACCTGTTCGTGATCCGCGTGGCCGGCAACATCGTCGCGCCCTCGCAGGTGGGGAGCGTGGAGTTCGCGGCCGCCGCCTTCGGCACGCGCCTGGTGGTGGTGCTGGGACACTCCAACTGCGGCGCAATCCACGCCACCCTCGATCAGCTCACGCGGCCCTCGAAGGAGCAGTCGCCGAACCTGCGCTCGATCGTCAATCGCATCCGCCCGGCGGTCGAGGGACTGCTGGAGCGCGGTGCCGGCCGTGGACGCGAGGCACTGGTGCAGCAGGCGGTGCGCGCCAACATCCGCATGTCCGCCGATCACCTGCGGCACGGCTCGGAGGTGCTCGAGCAGGCGATCGAGCGCGACGGGCTGCTGGTGGTGGGGGCGGAGTACTCGCTGGAGAGCGGCGAGGTCGATTTCTTCGACGGCGTGCCGGCCCGCTGAAAAACAACGAGCCCCGGCACGCACCTCGCGCACCGGGGCTCGGCCGCGTGCCGCACGAGAGCGGCCGCGGATTCAGGGGCTCGCTTTACTTGCCCGCGTCTGCCTTCATCTTCTCGTGGGCGTTCTTGCAGTCGGCCTTGGTCATTTCGAGGAAGCCCTTGCCCTTGCAGGAGTTCTGTCCCTTGCAGGAGTTGTTCGCGCTCTTACAAGCCGACTGACCCTTGCAGGCATTGACGCCGTGGCAGTGGATCGTGGCCGGTGCGGCCGCCGGAGCATCCGCCGCCGACGCGGTGCTGACGAAGCTCGAGCCGAAGAGCATGGCAGCCGCTGTCGCGAGGGCCACGCCGGTGCTGTTCTTGCGCATTTTGGATAGTCCTCAGGTGAAGTGAATACGTATTGACTGACCGGGCTCAGGACCCCCGGCTACGGAGCAGACCGGGGGGAGCGGCATTTTCTTACGGCCGGGGGTTTTATGCACCCACTTCCGCGACGGAACGGGCGCTGCGCGGGCCGAAGCGCCGCTGCAGCCAGTAGTCGATGGAGAGCGCACCCGGGCCGGCGATCGCGATCCACAGGAACAGGGCGAGGTACTCGAACTCATCGAAGCCGAGCAGCGTCTCGAGCGAGTCGACGTCCGCCCACTTGGCCGAGCGGATCGCGACGATCATGGTGATGCCGAGCGCCCCGGCCGAGATGCGGCTGAGGAGCCCCGCGAGCAGGAACAGGCCGCCGAAGAACTCGACCCCCGAGACGAACGGGCCGAGCACGTGCGGCAGGGGGACTCCCCAGCCGGTGAAATTCTCGACGACCGTCGGCAGGTCGGAAAGCTTCCCCCAGCCGCTCCACAGGAACACCCAGCCGACGGTGATGCGGGCGAACAGCGGCGCGAGCCAGCTGAGGTGCGAGGCGATGCGCTCAGGTACGTCGAGCAGCCATTGGACGAGAAATCTCACGGTGCACTCCTTCAGCGGGACGGGTTGGCGCTTAAGACCGGTCGGCTCGTCGCGATATTGCCACCGCTGCGGGGCGCCGCACATATAATCGCCGCCCACGGCCGGTCATGCGCAATCCCTCCCCCCCATCCCCGGTCTCCTCCATCGGTGAGCGGCTCCGCGCGGCCGATGCGCGCGCTTCTCTCACCGCGTTGTTCGAATCGCTGCGCCCCGACCTGCTGCGCTTTGCGCAGTGGCTGGCGCGCGACCGGGCGATCGCCGAGGACATCGTGCAGGAGGCGCTGCTGCGGGCCTGGCGGTCGCGGGATGCGCTCAAGGAGTCCGGCGCCGCGCGCGCCTGGCTTCTGACCATCGTCAGGCGCGAGCACGCCCGTCTCTACGAACGCAAGCGCCTGGAGCTCGTGAGCCTCGATGCAGCAGCCGAGATACCCGATGGCGCACCCGCGGCGGCCGCCGATGGCGAGCTCACCCTGCTGCGCTACGCCATCATGAAGCTGCCGCTCGAATACCGCGAGCCGCTCGTGCTGCAGGTGGTCGGCGGCTTCACCACCGAGGAGATCGCCCGCGAGCTCGAGCTCACCGCCACCGCGGTGCTGACGCGCCTGTTCCGCGCCCGCCACAAGCTGCGCGCGCTGTGCGGCACCACCGCGCTCCCGGACGGCGGCGCACCCCGCGAGGAGCCGGCGTGACCTGCGAGGACGCACGACTGCTCATCGGCGGCGACCCCGAGAAGCTCACGCGCGAGCTCGAGGAGCACCTGCGCGGCTGCGCGGGCTGCAGCGAGTTGCGTGCCGGGATGCTGCGCCTCGATGCCACCCTGCGGCGCGCCTTCGAGGAGCCGCCGGACATGCAGGTGGCGGCTGCGCGCCGCGCGCCGCCGGTGCGCTGGCGGCAGTGGGCCCTGGCAGCCTCGGTGGTGGTCGCGATGCTCGCCGTCGCTGGTGTCTGGCTGCTGCGTCCGAGCGACACGCTGGCGAGCGAAGTGGTGGCGCACGTCAAGGGCGAGCCGCAGAGCTGGCTCGCGACGCACAACGTGAGCGCCGCCGCCATCGATCACGCGCTCAAGACCTCCGGCATCGGCCTCGACGTCGACTCCGACAAGATCGTGTACGCGCAGAGCTGCTGGTTCCGCGGTCACTACGTGCCGCACCTGGTGCTGCAGACCGAGCACGGCCCGGCGACGGTGCTGCTGCTGCGCCACGAGCACGTCAAGGCGCGCGACGACTTCCACGAGTCGGGCATGAGCGGCGTCATCGTGCCGGCGGGCGATGGCAGCATCGCGGTGCTGGAGCGCGGCGGCAAGGGGGTCGATGAGCTCGCCAGCGAGCTGCGCCAGGAAGTGCACTGGCTGCCGGAGCCCGGGCCGTAACGCTGAGATTTCCGCGGCGGGTGCGCGTCCATCCGCTGCCCACTATCCGAGGAACGCTCATGAAAGAGATCAATCGTCGCGAGCTGCTGGCCGGTGCCGGGGGCGCCCTGGCGGCGCTCATCGCGCAGCGCCGTGCGACCGCCGCCGCCGCGGGCGCTGCCACCGCCGCCGCGGCAGCCGCGATACCGCCCGCGCCCACGGCGCGTGTCGCGGTCGTCACCGACAGCTACTTCGGCGAGACACTGCGCGATCCCTACCGCTGGATGGAGAACGACCAGGATCCGGAGTGGCTGCCGTTCCTCAAGGGCCAGAATGCGCACACGCGCGCGGTGCTCGACCGTATTCCCGGGCGTGAGGCGCTGCTGAGGCGCATCGAGCAGCTCTCGGGCGATGCGGCGCTCACGCGGCGCGTGCATCGGGCCGGCGGCAAGCTGTTCTTCGAGCAGCGTCCGCTGGGCGCCGACAACTACCGGCTGTTCATCGAGGAGCAGGGCGTGCGGCGCGTGCTCATCGACCCGACGGCGCTCAGCAATGCCACCAGCCACATGTCGCTCGACTGGTGGCACCCCTCGCCCGACGGCACGCACGTCGTCTACGGGCTGTCGAAGGACGGCAGCGAGGACTCGGTGCTGCACATCCTCAGGGTGGCCGACGGCGCCGATCTGCCCGAGCGCATTGCCGACACCGAGGCCGCGAATCCGGCCTGGCTCGATGATGGCAGCGGCTTCTTCTACAACCAGCTCACCGGCAAGGTCGACACGCCCGAGCGCTACCTCGACAGCCAGGCGCGCTTTCACCGCCTGGGGACGGACCCACGGTCGGATCCCATTCTCATGAAGCGCGGGCTCGATCCCAACGTGCAGTACGAGCGCATCCAGGGGCCGGCCATCGGCACCTTCCAGGGCTCGCACCATGCGCTGCTCACGCTCTCGGACGTGCGCCAGGAATTCCGCGCCTTCATCGCGCCGCTCACCGAGGTGCTGGCGAACCGCGCCCGCTGGGTGCCGGTGGCGGAGTTCGCGGACGAGGTCACGGATGTCGACATCGACGGCGAGGCGCTGTATCTGCTCGCCAACAGGGGGCATCCGCGCGGCCGCCTGCTCAGGACCACGGTCACCGCGCCCGCCGTGGCAGGCGCAACCGAGGTCGTGCCCGAGGGCAGCGTGGTGCTCGAGACGCTGGCGCGCGCGCGCGACGGGCTCTACCTGCGGATGATGGATGGCGGCATCGCCGCCCTGCGGCGACTCGGGGGCGACGGGCAGGTGAAGGAGATCGTGCTGCCCTTCGACGGCACGCTGAGCGCGCTCGCCACCGACCGGCACGAGGACGGCGCGCTGTTCTCGTTCACCGGCTGGCTGTCGCCGGCCGACATCTGGTCGGTGGATGCCGCCGGGCGGGTGAGCGCCACGGGGCTCACGCCCAGGCCGCCGATCGACCTGAGCGGCTACCAGAGCGAGCGGCGCTTCGCGACCGTGCGCGACGGCACGCGCGTGCCGTATTTCCTCATCTACCGCAAGGGATTGAAGCACGACGGCCAGTCACCGGTGTGGATCCAGGCCTACGGCTCCTATGGAAGCCCGGCCTACACGCCGAGCTTCAACGCGCGAACGCTGGCGCTCATCGACGCCGGGTTCATCGTCGGCTACGCCGCGGTGCGCGGCGGCGGCGAGTACGGCCGCGAGTGGCACAAGGCCGGGCAGCTCATGAACAAGCCCAACACCTGGCGCGATCTCATCGACGTGTGCGAGGAGCTGTGCACGCAGAAGTACAGCGCGCGCGAGCGGCTCGCGATCGGCGGACGCTCGGCGGGCGGCATCACGGTCGGGCGCGCGCTGACCGAGCGTCCGGACCTGTTCGCCGCGGTGATCGATGGCGTCGGCTGGTCGAATCCGCTGCGCTATGTCGCCGAGCAGAATGGTTACGGCGAGGAGCCGGAGTGGGGCGCGATCAGCGAGCCGCAGGGCTTCCGGGCGCTGCAGCTCATCGACAGCTACCAGGCGGTGAAGGACGGCGTCGCCTATCCGGCGGTACTGCTCACCACCGGCGTGACCGATCCGCGCGTCGCGCCGTTTCATGTCGGCAAGATGACGGCGCGGCTGCAGGCGGCGTCGAGCTCCGGCAAGCCGATCCTGCTGCGGGTCGATTTCGACGCCGGCCACGGCATCGGCTCGACGCGCTCGCAGCAGGACCGCGAGGCGGCCGACAGCTACGCGTTCCTGCTGTGGCGCACCGGCGTCAAGGGATATCAGCCGGCGTGACGGCGAGCGCGGCGCGGCTCGCGCAGCTCGCGGCGCGCGAGCTCGCCGATTTCAGCGCGCGTCACCCGCGCTCGCGCGCGCTCTACGAGGAGGGCGAGCAGCACTATCTCTACGGCGCGCCGCTGCACTGGATGCGCCGCTGGGCGGGCGGCTTCCCGCTGTACGCTGCGCGTGCCAGCGGCGCGCGCGTGCAGTGTGTCGATGGCATCGAGTACGTCGACTTCTGCCTCGGCGATACCGGCGCCATGTGCGGCCATGCACCGCCCGCACTCACCGCGGCGCTCAGCGCGCAGCTCGGGCGCGGTACGACGCTCATGCTGCCGACCCCCGATGCCGCCTGGGTGGGGGAGGAGCTCACACGGCGATTCCGCCTGCCGTACTGGGGCTTCACGACCTCCGCAAGCGATGCCAACCGTGCCGCCATCCGCCTGGCACGCATGCTGAGCGGGCGCGAGGCGGTACTGGTCTTCAATGGCTGCTACCACGGCTCGGTGGAGGAGGCGCACGTCGGCCTCGCCGCCGGCGGCCGCATGGCGCTGCGCTCGGGTGTGCACGCCAACGCCGTCGATCACGCGCGGGTGTCGCGCGTGGTGGAGTTCAACGACCTTGCAGCACTCGAGGCGGCGCTCGCGCCGCGCGATGTCGCGGTGGTGCTCGCCGAGCCCTGCATGACCAACTACGGGATGATCGAGGCGCAGCCCGGCTTCCTCGCCGCGGTGCGCGAGCTGACGCGCCGCACCGGCACGCTGCTGCTCATCGACGAGACGCACACCTGGTCGGCAGGTCCCGGCGGCTACACCGCGCGCGAGCCGCTCGAGCCCGACCTGTTCGTCCTCGGCAAAGCGATCGGCGGCGGCATCCCGGTGGGCGTGTACGGCGTGAGCGCCGAGCTCGCCGGGCGCCTGTGGCAGCAGGCGCCGCGCCACACCCGCGCCCCCGCCGTGCCCTCGAGCTCGCACTTCGGCTTCGGCGGCACGCTCGCCGGGAGCGCGCTGCAGGTGGCGGCGGTACGCGCGGTGCTCGCCGAGGTGCTCACCGCGGAGGCGTTCACCCACATGATCGCACTCGCCGACGAGCTGGCGGGGCGCTCGCGCGCGCTCATCGCGGCGCACCGGCTGCCGTGGTTCGTGGCACAGGCCGGCGCGCGCGTCGAGACGCTGTTCATGCCGCACGCGCCGCGCAATGCCTCCGAGGTCGCGCGCACCCGCCAGCCGGAGCTGGAGACGCTGCTGCATCTGTACATGCTCAACCGCGGCGTGCTCATCACGCCGTTTCACAACATGCTGCTCATGTGCCCGGCGACGCGCCGCAGCGACCTCGAGCGCTACCTTGCGGTGCTCGATGCGCTGTGCGGCGAGCTTTTGCCGCCGCTGCAGTGAGCGGCCTCACAGTTCTTGCAGTAAACCGCCGCGCCGCCCGGGTGACCGCACTACCATCCGCGAGTGCGCAAGCTGTCTCGCCGTAGATTCGTGCAGGTCATGGGCGCCGCCCCTGAGAAGCGCTCCGGGCTGGTGTTGCTGGCGACCGCGGCGGCACTCATGCAGTGCACGATCGTCCGGGCCGATATCTACAAGTGCATCGGTGCCGACGGTACGACGATCTATTCGGACAAGGCCTGCGAGCCGCGGCCGGCGGAGCGTGCCACGCCGCAGTCCGCTGCGGATCCATCGCCGGCACTCGGCGCGGCACGCAATGTGCCAGTGCTCCCTGCGGAATCCGCCGTCCCGATCAGCAGTTTCGACGCCAAGATACGTGAGCTGCTGCTGCTGACGCAGTTGTCCGCGCGCGAGTCGCCGGGTCTTGCGGAAGTCGCCCACTCCCTGGTGCCCCGCGTCGACCCCAACCTGTCCGCTACGCCCCAGGACCCGCGCTGGGCACCGCTCAGCAGAGCCATCCAGGCCGACATCCGTGCCGACATGCCGCAGCTCGGCCGCGCCTTTGCAGACGCAGATCAATCTCTGTTCCGGGATTTGGATTCACGGATGCAGGAAGCGGATGCCGACGCCTTGCTCGGCTTCTTCCGCAGCCCGACGGGTGTCAGCTACCTGCAGTTCCTCGGTGACATGCGGACAGTCTATGTGAGCGCAGTGCGGTCGGTGCTCGGCCATGTGGCGCAGCAGACGCCGATCTCGCAGTCGGGCGCCAGTCCGGGCGTGACGCGCGCGCGCCTGAGACTCATTGCCCTGGGCGTCGCTTCGGCGAACCTGTTCCGTGCGCAGGATGCTGCTCACGGCGTGCACGACGCCGCGCCGTACGCCGACGATGGCATCCGCCCGGAGCAGATCGCCGCGGTGACCGGCCCGGGCCTGGACGCCATCAGCTCGAGATATGAGACTGCTCTGCACGAATTCGAGTCATTCAATGCGTCCGCAGCCACGCAGCGTTTCTTTGCGATCGTCGGTCGGCCCGTTGCGGCGAAGACGGCGGCCACCGAGGTGGCAATGCGGGACTTCGGTAACGCGGAGATGGAGAAGTATGGAACGCGGTGGCGGGTCGCTTATCGACGCGGCATCTACTACGTAGCGGTGGTCCCGGGATCGGAGGTGGCGGGCGGCGCTCCCCAGATCCGCCAGGCCAACTACGTGAGTCCCCGCACGGGCCGCCAGTTGGACGTGACGCATGTGCTGCAAGCCGCATGCTCGAGCGGCAATGATGCCTGCAGAGTCGCCTGTGGCAATCAGCTGGCGGGTGATCCGGATTTCGGACGGGTCAAGTACTGCCAGATCACTTTCCAGTGCAGCGGTCATGCGGCGCAGAACGTGGTCGTGGCCGAAGGCAAGACCGTAACGCTGGCGTGCGCCCCATGAGCTCACTCTGGGACTTGGGCCCGGTAGGATTCGAACCTACGACCAAGGGATTCACTTCGCCCCGGCGTTTCCGCCGGGAGTGGACTATCTCTTCACCCGTGCGCGGGCACGCGCGTGTGGGTGCGGGATGCTCCAAGCCTGTCATCAAGGGCACTCGAGCCCTCAGGTAGTCTCTGCACCTTCCGCCGGTGTACCGGCGGCTCGGCTCAGGATTGCCATGCACCGGCGTGCGCGGGTGCGAAGGTTCCCCTGAATTCATCCCGTCCACTTCGCGCGTTTCCGCGCGAAGGCACCGTATCGATGAGTCCCCTGCACTAACCGCTGTGCTACAGGCCCAACCGCGCAGATTGTAGCGCGATTGCCGCGATGGCGACCGCGCCGTAGCATGGCGGTCCCGCGGCCGCTGCGCGCGGCCTGCGTGCCCCCGCGAAGCTGAGGAGAGGAACTGAGATGAAGCTCTACTATCTGACCGGCGCCTGTTCGATGGCATCGAACATCGCGCTGCGCGAGGCGGGACTGAAGTTCGAGTTGGTCAAGGTGGACCGTAAGACCAGGATGGCGGCCGACGGACTCGATTTCCGCGAGGTGAATCCCAAGGGCTACGTGCCGGCGCTGACGCTCGACAGCGGCGAGACGCTCACCGAGAACGTGGTGATCCTGCAGTACATCGCCGACCGCAATCCGGCCGCCAAACTCGCGCCGCCCGCCGGGACCATGGAGCGCTACCGCCTCATGGAATGGCTGTCCTTCATCACCTCCGAGATCCACAAGCCCTTCAGCCCGCTGTTCCGCGCGGACGCCGCCGAGGCGGTCAAGGACTACGCGCGCAATTCCCTGCAGCCGCGCCTCGATCAGGCGCAGCGGGCGCTCGGCACGAAGAGCTATCTCATGGGCGAGCAGTTCACGGTCGCCGACGCCTACCTGTACGTGGTGCTCGGCTGGGGTGCGCACGTCAATGTGGACATTGGCAAGTGGCCGCAGCTCCAGGCACTGTGGTCGCGCGTCGGCGCGCGCCCGCATACTATCGAGGCGCTCAAGTCCGAAGGTTTGTCGAAGTAACGTCGCGGGGTAAGTGATGGCTACCAAGCTCAACAAGCAGCTGAAGCGCGAGATCGAGGTGGACGGCAAGCTCTACACGATCACGCTGTCGCCGGAGGGCGTGAAGCTCACCGAGAAGGGCAAGCGTCTCGGGAGCGAGCACACCTGGAAGGCGCTGATCGGCGGCGGCAGTGCCGGCGGCGGTGCGTCCGGTTCCGGCGGCGCCTTCGGCCCCGGCGCTTAGTGCTCGATTAGCGGCGCGGGAGGGCGCGGTGAGCGACTCGAACCTGCGTGAGCTGCTCGCGCGGCTGCGCTCGCACCTGAGCGCCGGACCGCCGGTGCGCGAGTCCGAGCGCGCGCAGCTCGATAAAGCGCTCCAGGCGATCGCGCCCGGGAGCGGCGCGGGCGTGGCGGCGGGTACGCTGCTGCGCCTGGAGCGGATGGCCGTGCGGTTCGAGGCCAGCCACCCGGCGCTCGCCGAGACGCTGCGGGAGATCGCCGACACGCTCGGCAAGGGCGGCATTTAGCCCGGCTTCGCCCCGGGACAGAGGGAGGGAGACGGCGTGCGTGCTGTGGTCATTACGGGGGTGCTGCTGATCGCCGCCGGAGTGTTCGTGATCCTCAGGCCGCCGAGTTACTCGCGCGAGGAGAGCGTACTGAAGCTGGGCGATCTCGAAGCCAAGGTACAGCAGCAACGCGCCGTTCCCGGTTGGGTGGGAGGCGCGCTCCTGGGTGCCGGTTGCGTGCTGGTGGTTCTCGGGGCGCGCAAGCGCTGAGCAGCGCGTCGCTCGCGTCTCAGTCATCCATCAGGAAGCTGCGCAGCTGTTCGCTGCGGCTCGGATGGCGGAGCTTGCGCAGTGCCTTGGCCTCGATCTGACGGATGCGCTCGCGCGTCACGTCGAACTGCTTGCCGACCTCTTCCAGTGTGTGGTCGGTGTTCATGTCGATGCCGAAGCGCATGCGCAGCACCTTGGCCTCGCGCGGCGTGAGCTGGGCGAGCACCGAGTGGGTGGTCTCGCGCAGCGACTCCATCGTCGCCTGATCGATCGGCGAGGCGACGGAGGTGTCCTCGATGAAATCCCCGAGGTGCGAGTCCTCGTCGTCGCCGATCGGCGTCTCCATCGAGATCGGCTCCTTGGCGATCTTCAGCACCTTGCGCACCTTGTCCTCGGGCATCTCCATGCGCACCGCGAGCTCTTCCGGCGTCGGCTCGCGGCCCATCTCCTGCAGCATCTGCCGCGAAATGCGGTTCAGCTTGTTGATGGTCTCGATCATGTGCACCGGGATGCGGATGGTGCGCGCCTGGTCGGCGATCGAGCGGGTGATGGCCTGGCGGATCCACCACGTCGCGTAGGTCGAGAACTTGTAGCCGCGGCGATATTCGAACTTGTCGACCGCCTTCATGAGGCCGATGTTGCCCTCCTGGATGAGATCCAGGAACTGCAGCCCGCGGTTGGTGTACTTCTTGGCGATCGAGATGACCAGGCGCAGGTTCGCCTCGACCATCTCCTTCTTGGCGCGGCGCGCCTTGGCCTCGCCGATCGACACCTCGCGGTTGACCTCCTTGATGTCGTTGATGGTGAGGTGATAGAGCCCCTCGAGCTGCTCGAGCTTCTTCTGCCGCCGCTCGATCTCGTCCTTGAACTTCGCGAGCGGGGCCGAGTACTTCTTGCCGCCCTTCACGTGGCGCGCCAGCCAGCGCGGGCTGGTCTCGTTCTTCGGGAACGTGGCGATGAAGTCCTTGCGCGGCATGCCGGCGTCGCGCACCGCGATGATCATGATCTCCTTCTCGAGCTGGCGGACCTCGGCGACGTGGGTGCGCAGGTTCAGGATCAGCGCATCGAACATGCGCGGCGACAGCCGCAGCTCCATGAACTGGTCCGACAGGCGCTTGCGCACGCGCAGCGTCTTCACATCCTTGGCGCCGTGCTTGGCGATCGCGGTCAGCGTTTGGTTGTAGAGCTTGGCGATGGCCGCGAAGCGCGTGGCGGCCTCGAGCGGATCGGGTCCGGTGTCGACCGCTTCCTCCTCGCTGTCGCCGTCCTCCTCGCTTTCCTCCTCTTCCTCGGCCTTCTCCTCGGCCGTCACCAGCTCCATCTTGGTGGGATTCTGCGGCTGCGCGATGACGTCCGGCGCATTCGGGTCGATGAAGCCGACGATCACGTCGACCAGGCGCGCCTGACCGGCCTTCACCGGCTCGTAGGCGCGCAGCAGGAAATCATAGGTCGCCGGGTACATCGCCAGCGCACTGCGCACGGCGTCCAGGCCCTCTTCGATGCGCTTGGCGATGCGGATCTCGCCCTCGCGCGTCAGCAGCTCGACCGTGCCCATCTCGCGCATGTACATGCGTACGGGATCGGTGGTGCGGCCGAGCTCGGCATCGAGCGCCGCGAGCGCCGCGGCGGCTTCCTCGATCGCCTCCTCGTCGGCGGGGGCTGACGGCTCGGTCGCGAGCAGCGACTCGGTGTCCGGTGCCTTCTCGTACACCGGAATACCCATGTCGTTGATGGTGTTGACGATGTCCTCGATCTGCTCGGGATCGACGATCTCGGACGGCAGGTGATCGTTCACCTGCGCATAGGTGAGGTAGCCCTGCTCCTTGCCGCGCGCGATCAGCAGCTTCAGCTGCGACTGCCGGTCCTCCGGCATGACGGGCACGCGCCGCTCGAGGCCGAGCGGGCGCTTGTCGCCGGGCCTGGCGGCAGCGCTCCGCGCGTCCGCCGCACGCGCACTGTCGTTCGCCTTGCCATGCGCGGCGTGCGTGGACTGAGCGCGTCCC
>Ga0335076_10000757_pt1 | contig 30279 bp, 26 predicted proteins | sample Lox_Sample_25_FD_206717 | JGI IMG/M metagenome (GOLD analysis project Ga0335076, IMG submission 206717) | Soil microbial communities from Loxahatchee National Wildlife Refuge, Florida, United States - Lox_Sample_2.5 | ecosystem: Environmental > Terrestrial > Soil > Wetlands | place: USA... | reverse complement strand
CGAACAGCTTGGCGGCGATGGCATAGATCACGATCACCGTGACCCCGCTCATCAGGCCGTTCAACAGCTGCACGAGCAGCAGGTTCCGACCGAAGATGTAGTACACGGCTCCCACGAAGTAGACCCAGCCGTACCCGCTGATCGAAGTCGACATGTAGGCGGTCGTGATCGGCTCACCGGACCAGCGCTGGGCCAACTGGTAGCCGCCGGTGTCGTAGGACCCGGAGTCGCCCCAGAATGCCGTGGCGACCGCCGAATCGGTCACGAACATGTTGAGCAGCACCGCCAGCGCGTATCTGAGGAGGATCGCCCAGGCGTACAGGCGGATCAGGAACCGGGCGTCAGCAGCGCGTGTCCGGGCTCGCAGGACATAGATCGTCAGGAGGTTGAAGGCACCCGCCACGAGGAATGCCAGAATCCCGTCGAGGAAGCCTGTCACTCGGCAATGCTCCTGAAGAGCGATCCAAGGCGCGGCGCCTGTGCCTCGGCGGAATAGCGGGCCGCCACCGCGGCGCGGCCCGCGGCCCCCAGGCGAGAACGCAGCCCCTCGTCGTCGAGGCAGCGTTCGAGGGCTTGCACCCACTGCTGTTCGCTGTCGGCATGCAGGCCCGTCACTCCGTCCTCGACGACTTCACGGTTGGAGCCGACCGGGCTCACGACCGCGGGCACGCCCACGCCGAGGTACTGGATCGCCTTCATCGAGCACTTGCCGGCGGTCCAGGGGTCATCGGTGAGAGGCATGATCCCGACCGCGAGCGGCCAAAGGTCCTCGACTTCGGTCTCCGCCCTCCAGGGCCGGCACTCCACCTCCACCCCGGGGATGGCGTAATCGTCGACGCCGATGACGCGCAGGCGAAAGCGCCGGCGACGGGCCAGCGTCTGAAGCGCTCCCTCGACGAGCCTCAGGTACTGGACCGAGCTGTGGCTTCCCGTCCAGCCGATGATCTGCTCGCTCGGCTTGGCTCCGCTCGGGGCCGGGCGGTATTCGCGTAACGACACCGTGGACGGGACGATCGTCACAGACGGATTGTAGCGCCGCGCGAACTGGGCGAGGTGCTCGTTGCCCACGACGACCGCGGCCGCCAGCCGCGAGAGCGTCCGCGTCTTCCCCGGCGCCTTGAGATAGGAGAAATAGCGGTTGCGCGGGCTCGTGTACCGCTGCCAGATCGCGTCGTCGAAATCGTAGACGAGTTTCGCGTTGCGCCAGTGCACCACGCGCTCGAGCAGCGCGGGCCCGATGAGAGCGGCCTCGCGATACAAGAAGACCACGTCGAACTCGGAGGCGCGCCAGGCGCGTTCGATGGCGTCGAGCCACGCGCGGCTCATCAGGCGAGCCTTGCTCAGATAGTGGCCTGTCGCATAGAGAGCGCGCCCGAGTTCCTCCGAGGCGAACGGCTCGAAATGCACGTCGATGCCTGCTTCGCCCAGGTAGGGCGCCCACTGCTCGATGCGATAACGCTGCCCCGGCGCCGTAGCCAACGGGTAGGGGACGAGGGCCAGGACGTTCAGGCGACGCGGATCGCTCATCGGGTCAGCAACTGTCGGTAGAGGGCGTCGTAGCGGTCGACCGCCGCTTCGAGCGCGAACTCCCGCTCCGCGAGCGCGCGCGAGGCCCGCCGCGTCGCGGCGGGTGCGGCGAGCAGGCCCGTCAGTCGCGCGGCGGCCTGCTCGTAGTCCGATGCCGAGAACTCGTCGACCAGGATCCAGCATTCCTCGCCGGCAAGCGTGTCCGCGTCGCCGATCCATCGGTTCGTGATCACCGGCAGGCCGGCCGCCAGGTACTCCGCGAACTTGGTGGGCGAGGAAGCCTGCTTGGATTCGTGCTTCCCGAGAAAGCAGATGCCCGCATCCCCGGCCGCAAGATAGCGCGGCACGGCGTCCGGCTCGAGGCTGCGTGCGGTCACTCGGGACGCCATGCCTCTCGCGTTCGCAGCCTGCGTCGCGGCCGCGGCTTGCGGCGTCAGCAACAGGAAGCGCAAGCCGGCGAGCGTTCGACCCGCCGCCTCGAAGAAGTCCAGCATCTCGTCGAGCCGGTACCAGCTGCCGAGGCTTCCCGAGTACACGAGAAGCGGGTCGTCGCCGAGCCTCAGCTCTTCCCGCACCGCGCGCCGCCACTCGGCCGAAGGCCGGAAGCTCTCGAGGTCGACGCTGCACGGAACGACCGCCGCCGGTCGGGTCGATCCGCCGGCCTCGGGTTCGGGCAGCCGTTCCACGATGCGTCGCGTCAAGGTCACGACGCCGTCGGCCTGCTCCAGCAGCCGTCGTTCGACGGCCGAAGTGAGGCGTTGACGAAGGCTGCCCTCCGTCCAGTGGCCCGCGTCGACGTACTCCTGGGCGAGCAGGCCGCGCACATCGAAGACCCAGGGTACGCGCGGCGTCCCCGCGCCGCGAGAAATCAAGCGTGCCATCAGCGCGGGGACCGACGATCGCGCATGGATCAGCCGCGCGGAGCGTCCGAGCCGTCGGCCCGCTCTCCAACCCTGCGCCACGTCGAAGGCCGTCGCCAGCAGCGGCGGGCGGCGGTGGTACCTCAACGGCCGCCAGTCGATGCCGGCCGCGCGGACCAGCTGCTCGACGGCGGCCCGCTGCTCGGGAGTCGCCGTCCACGTCTTCTCGAACGACACCACGCTGAAGCGCCAGCCGCGCGCACTCAGCCCGATGAGATAGGGCAGCACCTGTCGGCGCCCCAGCGGCTCGGTGAGGCCGTTGTGGCTCAGGTAGAGAACGCGCCCCTCGTTGCCGGCCCCACTGCTCATCCGGTTGCCCGGCGCAGGACTTCCGCGAAGCGCTGCGCGTTCTGGCGCGAGTCGAAGCGGCTCTCGACCTGGCGCCGGCCCTCGGCGGCCGAAGCGCTTCGGAGCTCGGGGTTCGCGATCAGCCCGGCGATGCGCTCGGCGAGGAGCGCGGGGTTCCCCGGCGGCACCAGATGCGCCCCGCGATCGGTCGTGACCTCGCGGATCTCCGGCAGGTCGCTCGCCACCACGGGCAGCCGCATCGCGAGCGCCTCGAGCAGCGCGAGCGGCAGGCCCTCGTAGACCGACGGCAGCACGAACACGTCGCTGAGCGCCATCAGCTCGCGGACGTCCGAGCGCCGGCCCAGCACCCGGACCGCCGGCTCCAGCCCGAGCGCGCGCACGCGCTCCTCGATGAGGGGCGTCTCGGGCCCGCTTCCGACCAGCAGCAGCCGGGCCCCGGACGCCCGGACCGGGGCCGCGTCCATCGCCGTGACGAGACCGAGCAGCCCCTTCTGCCGCGTGTGACGGGCCACGTTCAGGAGCAGCGGCCCGTCGCCCAGGCCGAGCTGCGAGCGCCGGCTCCGGCGCTCGGCCGGCGACAAGGGCTCGCCGCTGAACTCGGAGAGATCGATGGAGTTGTGGAGGACGTCGATCCGCTCGGGAGGAATGCGCTGCTCCCGGATGTAGGAGGCTCGCACGCTCTCGGAGACCGCCAGGAAGCGCGTCTTCGTCCAGGCGCCGAGCCACCGGTCCGCCAGCCGGATGACGCGCGCGAGCAGCGACGAGGCGAACTCGGTGCGGATCGCCTCGGGGTCGTAGGGGCGGTTCTGCAGCGTGCTCAGCATCGGGCGCGCGCGCCCACACACGACCGCGGTCCTGCCCACGAGGTCGCTCATGACGAGCTGGGTGTGGACGAGCTGCGGGTCGACCCTCCTTATCAGGGAGGCGAGCCGCGGCACGAGCCCGAGCGCGGCCCGAGGGCCGCTGCCTCCCAGCATCGAGACGGCGACGCCGGCGTCCGCCAGCCGGCTGGCCAGCGTGTCGTTTCGATAGAGCGCGACCACGTGGTGCTCGAACGCCGTGCGCTCGCCGGCCGCGAGCAGGTTCACGAGGTTGTGCTCCGCACCGCCAGGCCCGAGGCCGTCGATCACGTGGACGACCCGTGGCACGGCGCGATCGGCGACTATGGCCGTTCACCCGCCGGCCGAACCAGCAACCCAGCCAGAAACAGCTTCAACTGCGAGCGCTCGTCGCTGCCGAGGGCGCCCGAAACGAGAACGCAGGCAACGTAGACGGCGAGCCCGACGAGGCCACCCGCCAGCAGGCCGACGAAACCGCCCACCGCGCTCTCGACGAGCCGCGCCGCGCCGGCGGCGAGCCCGCCGGCGAGAAGCGCTCGAAGCGCCGCGGCCCACGGAAAGTGGAACCCCGAGGGGCTCAGGCTGACCGCCAGTGTGGCTCCGATCGCAACGATCTGTCCGGCCACGTTCGCGACGGCTGCGCCACGCGCACCGAACGATGGTATCAAGAGGTAGTCGAGAGACAGCGTCGCCACCGCCGCGGCGGCGCCCGAGCGGAGCGCGAAACCCATGCGGTCGGTCCCGTAGATCACCGCGGAGCCCGCGACGGTGACGGTGGCCGCGAACGCCCCCAGCAGCAGGATGCCGAGCGTGCTCGCGGCCGGCTCGTAGGCTGCGCCGTAGAGAAACCGGAGCACGGGGCCGGCGAGCGCAGCCGGGAGCAGGAAGCCAGGCGTCGCCAGCACGCAGAGCCAGCGGCTGGCATTCGAGTAGAGCGCCTGCATCCGCGCGGCGTCCTCGGCTTGCCGCATCGCGGCGACCTGCGCCAGCAGCACCGGGCTGACGAAGGTCGTGATCAGCATCAGACGGTTGGCCAGCGCCCAGGCGGCGTTGTAGTACCCGAGCTCGCCGGCGCTCGAGTAGGACGCCAGGAACAAGACTTCGGGGCGCTGCCACACGACGGCTTCGATCAGCGTCAGCCCGATCGCACCGAGCCAGTAGTCGCGTACCTCCGGTGTGAGGCGCAGCGGCTGGCCCTGCACGGCCGGTCCGGTGTTCGAAGAGGAGCAGGCCCTGCAACACCGCGAGCAACGTGGCCGCGGCGACGGCGACGGCGAACTGGCGCTCCGCTCCGCCCTGCACGACGGCAACCGCGACGCTCCCGGCGCAGAGCGCCGCTCCGCTCAGCACGTTGACCAGTGCGAGCCCACGAAACGCAGTTCCGCCTTGAAGCGCTGCGGCCTGCACCCCCGTGACCGCGCCGCCCACGACCATGACAGTGAGGAGCGCTGCGGGCGCGGTCGCGAAACCCGGGTGCAGGCGATGAGCGGCAAGAGCGAGCGCGGGCCCCAGCACGAGCCCCAGCAGCGTTGCCAGGAGACACGCGCGCCGGACGAGCGGCGCCGCGGAGGAGGCTCGACCTTCGCCGCGCACCTGTGCGACGAAGCGCGCGACCGGGCGAGCGAGCCCGGCGCCCGCTCCCAGCGTGCCGATGCTGGCGAGCCAGAGCAGGTAGGAATACCGGGCGTAGCCCTCGACGCCGAGCTGGCGGGTGACGATGAGCGTCGTGACGAAGTTGAACGCGGCCGCACCCAGGAAACCGATCGTGTTCCAGCTCGCGCCCCAGACGACCGCCCGCGCGCCGCGCGTGCCGGCGCTCACGCGGCGGGAACGAGAGGCGGGTCCGAAGAGACGCTCTGATAGAGCGCGAGCGTCGCCTGGATCGCACGCTCCTCGGTGTAGAGGCGCGCGGCGCGCACCCGGGCCGCGGCGCCCAGCCGAGCACACAGGCCGGCGTCGTCGTAGAGCGCCCGAATCGCGGCGGCGAGGGCCGCGCTGTCGCCCGGCGGGACGAGCAGGCCCGCTTCGCCGTTCCCGAGGCTCGCAGCGTTCGATTCGATGCTCGTCGCCACGATCGGCTTGCCGAGCGCCATGGCCTCGAGCAGCGCGAGCGAGTGCCCCTCCTCGAACGAGGAGACGACCGCGATGTCCGCCGCGCGCACGATCTCGACGGCGTCGGGCCGGTGGCCCAGCCGCCGAAACGGCTGAGTGGGCACACCGGCCAGTCGCTCGTCGAGCTTCGCGGCGTACTCCGGGTCCATCACGCCTCCGACGAGAGCCGCGCGCAGGCGGGGGCAGCTCGCGTGGAGGCTGGCGAGCGCCTCGGCGAGCACCAGCTGCCCGCGCTGCCGGTACACGCTGCCGACGTGCGCCACCAGGACGTCGGCCGGCGCGAAGCCCAAGGCGGCGCGGTCCAGCCGGGAGGGTCGCTCGGCGAAGCAATCCGCCGGGGCTCCGTTCGGGATCTCCTGGATCCGGCTCGCGTCGGCGCCATACCAGCTCTCCAGCTTGCGACCCTGTCCGGCGGACACGACCACGAGCCGGTCCGCGGCGCGCAGCGCCTGTCGGTCGTAGAAGTGATGGATGAAGCGTGGCGACACCGGCGGCTGCGGTTGGCAGTGCAGGGTGGCGACCACGCGCGCGGCGCCCGCCTCGCGGCCCAGAAGCAGCGCGAGCTTGCCGGTGGCGTCGGGGAAGCGGTCGAGGTTCACGTGGAGCACGTCAGGCCGGCACTCGCGGAGCCGGGCTCGGACGTCGCCCTGGCGCCGGCTCTCCTCGGCCACGCCGACGAGTCCGAGCGCCGTCTTCGCCAGAAGGCGTGCGCCGGGCACCCGCGCGAGCCCCGCGAGTGGGCCGGCGCGGCGGCGTAGGCCGGTCCCGGCCGCGTAGGTGGCCTGCTTCAGGCTGGGCTCGGTAGCGACGTCCACGAAGCGCACGGGAAGCTCGGCGAGCGCGTCACGCAACGGGCCGAATGCGTCGCCGCTCGGGCACACCATCGTCACCGCGAACTCCGCCGGGTCGATGCCGCGCACGAGCCGCTCGACGTATCTCACCGCTCCGCCGTATCCCACCGCGTCCAGGTAGTAGACCAGCCGACGCATGGCCGTCACGACGCCTCAAACGACGGGGCGTCGCGCGAGCACCTGGAGTTGGGCGCCGAGCTCGCCGCGTGCGGATCGAACGCGGTCTCGTCACCCAAGCGCTGAAACAGTAGCACAGCCCCCTGGCTTGAAGGCGCCACGCGCGGCGGGCGACAATGCAGCCGCGCGACATGCCGCCGCCCTCCCCAGCTCCCGCGCCAGCTGCGCGAGGCTCGAAGCCGCGCCTCACCATCGTCATCCCCGCTCTCAACGAAGAGGCCGCGATCGGAGCGATCGTCGAGCGCTGCCTGGCCGCGAGCGCCGAGATCCGCGAGCAGGCGGGCGTCGCGGAGGTCCACATCGTGGTGGTGAGCGACGGCTCGACCGACCGGACGGTCGAGATCGCTCGGGGCTTTTCCGGGATCGACGTCGTCGTGTTTCCCGAGAACCGCGGCTACGGCGCGGCGATCAAGCGCGGCTGGCAGCAGCGGCCGTCGGAGGTGCTGGGTTTCCTCGACGCCGACGGAACCTGCGACCCGCGCTTCTTCGTTCCCCTCTGCCGCGAGCTGCTCGAGGGCGAGAACGACCTGGTGCTGGGAGGCCGCATGGGGCGGGACTCACAGATGCCGGGGATCCGACGGCTCGGCAACACGCTCTTCGCGTTGCTGCTCGGGCTCCTGTCGCGCCGCAGCGTGCGCGACGTGGCGAGCGGCATGCGCGTGCTGCGCCGTGACGCGCTCGCGCGGCTGCTCCCGCTGCCGGACGGCCTCCACTTCACGCCCGCCATGAGCGCGCGTGCGCTCATGGACGGCGAGCTTCGGATCGCCGAGCTGGAGATGCCGTACGCCGAGCGGGTGGGCCGCTCCAAGCTCAAGGTGATGCGCGACGGCCTGCGCTTCCTGCGCGTGATCGTGACCGCCGCGGCTTTCGTCAAGGTGTCGCGCTTGACGGTGCCGCTGATGCTGCTGCTGGTCACGATCGCGGCCGCCGTGATGGCGGCGCCCAGCGCCTTCTATCTCGCGCACGGCCGGCTCGAGGAGTGGATGTTCTACCGCTTCGCGCTCGCGGGCATGCTCGGGATGATCGCCGCCAGCCTGCTCTGCGCCACGATCGTGACCGAGCACGTGAGCGCGCTGACGCTGCTTCGCTATCGCGACTTCGGCAGCCGCACGCGCGGGCTGTGGCGCTACGAGAACCTGCGCGTGCTGTTCGCGGTCGCGCTGCTGTTCGCCGCGATCGGCGCCGGGTTGAACGCGCCCGGCTTCCTCGACCTGCTCGAGACGGGCCACACCAGCGTCCACTGGTCGCGTGTCATGGCGGGCGTCTTCTCGGGCCTGCTGCTGGTCCAGATCGCCATCACGCTCGCCTCGCTCTGGATCATCCGCGCGCTCCACGAGCGCCAGCCCTACCTGCTGGGGCGCGCGGAGCCGGAGCGCGAGGTCGTGGCCCTCGGCGCCGCCGAGCTCGGGGACGAAGAGGCGCGAGAGTGACCTCGGGGCCGACCGGCCCGCGCCACTCCCGCCGGCTCCTGCTCCTGGCTTCCGCGGTCGCCGGGTTCGCGTTCTTCGTGCGCTGGCTGGGGCTGCCCGCGAGCCCCGCCGCGATCCCGCTCCGCGTCGATGCGATCGAGTACGAGGCGCTGGCGTTTCGCCTCTCGAGCGGGCACGGCTTCACGAGCGTGATGGACGACCCGCGCCTCTACGCCCCGCTCGGGCAGCCGACCGCGTTTCGCACGCCGGGCCTCCCGCTCTACGGCGCGCTCGTCTACGAGCTCACGGGGCGCCGGCCCGACCTCGTCGCCTGGAGCCTCGCGCTCGTCGACGCGCTCGCGGCCGCTGCGCTGTTCCTCTCCGCACGCGCCGTCTTCGGCCCCGGCGTGGGCTGGATCGCGGGGCTCGCCTGGGCGATCTGGCCGGACGTGCTGCGTCGCGCCCGGGACCCCGCCGAGTGGTGGCTCGCGGAGTCGCTCAGCGTCCCGCTCGTGATCTTCGCGCTCGCGGCGCTCGGCCTCCCCTGCCGGCTCGAGATCAAGGCGGCGCTCAGCGGGATCCTGCTGGGCGCCTCGCTGCTCGCCCGGCCGCACCCGGCGCCCATGCTGCCGCTCGCCCTGGGCGTGGGACTGCTGCTGGCGCGCGGCCGGCGGCGAACGATCGCGGCCTGGCTGCTGCTCGTCGCGCTCGCGGCGCTGCCGAGCCTCGCCTGGGCCGCGCGCAACCGAGCCCGGGTCGGCCTGTTCAGCGTCTCGAGCCAGGCGGGGGTGGCCCTCTGGGTCGGCAACAACGAGACTGCCCGCGGGAGCTCGCGCGGCGGCTGGTGGGAATCGCCGGAGCTGCGGGCGCTCGCGGAGCGGCACCCCGAGCTGCTCACGGCCGGCGAAGGGACGAAATCGCAGATCTACACGCACGAGGCGCTCGCTTCGGTGCGCCGCCACGGGCTCGCCCGCTTCCTGTGGCTCGAGTCGCGCAAGCTCGCGCTCTTCTTCTACCCGGTCGACGCGGACTGGGGATTCCTGCCGGGGGTCGCCGCTTCGCTCGCCCTCGCGCCGCTCGGGCTCGCCGCGTTCTGGCGCCGAAGGGAGCGCATGGAGACGACGTTCCTCGCGACGCTCGCCGCGGGCGCGCTCTCGACGACGCTCATCTGCTTCTACGAGACCCGCTACCGCTTCGCGGCGATGCCCGCATTCGTGATCCTGGGCGCGCTCGGGCTCGAGCGCCTCGCCGGGGCTATCCGGCGGCGGAGCTGGTGAGCCAGCGCCAGGTGCTTCGGATCCCCTGGTCGAGGCTCGTCCGCGGCTCGAAGGCGAGCATCTCGCGGGCGCGGCCGATGTCGAGGACGTTCGCGGGCACGTCGAAGCTGCGCGCCGGCAGGCGCCGCACCTCGGTGCGCCGGCCGACGACGCCGAACACGAGCTCGAGCAGGTCGCCGACGGCGGTGGCTTCGCCGCTGCCGAGGTTCACGAGGCGCCAGCGTGGCGCTTCGAGCTCGCCCATCCCCACGAGCGCGGCGACGGCGTCGGCCACGTACAGGAAGTCGCGCCGCTGCGTGCCGTCCCCCCACAGCTCGATCGCCCGGCCCGCGAGCACGTTCTCCAGGAACGCCGCGACGACCCCCATGCCTGAGCGCGGGGTCTGGCCTTCGCCGTAGACGTTGCTGAGCCGCAGGATGCGATAGTCGAGCCCGCGATTCCGCCCGAAGGCGTAGAGCAGCTTCTCGACGGCGAGCTTGCCGACGCCGTGGGTCGAGATCGGCCAGGTCTCGTGCGTCTCGGGGATCGGCAGCGTCTCGGGCGTGCCGTACACCGTCCCGCCGGAGGACGTGAACACCAGCCGGATGCCGCGCGACGCGCAGGCTTCGATGAGAGGCAGCGCCGCGACCACGTTCGTCGTGAAGTCGAACGCCGGGTCCGCGGCGCTGCTCGCCGGAACGGTGGAGGAGGCCAGATGGTAGACCGTCGCGGCGCCGTCGAGCGCGCTCGCCAGCCGGCCCTGGTTGCCGACGTCTCCGACCACGACCTCCACGCCCGCGTCGAAGCGCGGCAGCCGCGAGTGGCCGCGCGCCATCACGCGCACGGCCGTTCCACGCGCGGCGAGCGCGCGCACCAGGTGGCCGCCGATGAAGCCCGTGCCTCCGACGACGAGCGCGCGGCCGCCGCTCACGAAGCGAGCTCCTGCCGCAGCCGCGCGAAGCCCGCGAGCAGCTCGTCGGCGTGCTGGCGCGGCTGCAGCCGCGACTCGACGAAGCGCCGGCCCGCGCGACCCATGGCGCGCGCCCGCGCCGGGTCGCGCAGCAGCTCCTCGATGGCGGCCGCGAGCGCGCCGATGTCGCCGCGCGGCACCACGAGCCCCGTCACCTGATGCTGGATGGCGCTCGCCACGCCGCCGGAGTCGAACCCGATCACGGCCCTGCCGTGCGCCATCGCTTCGAGGCGCACGAGCGGCGAAGGGTCGCCCCAGATCGAGGGCACGACCACGATCGCCGCGGCGGCGTAGTGCGCCGACAGATCCAGGTGGCGCGGCGTGGGAGGGAAGACCTCGCAACGTCCCTGGAGCGGGGCTTCGCGCAGCATGGACGCGACCACGCGGTCGTTCCGGTCGACGTCGGCTGCGCCGACGAGGCGCAGCCGATAGGGGGCGCGGATCCGCTTGCAAGCTTCGAGCAGCAGGTGGCTGCCCTTCTCGCGGTCGAGGCGGCCGAGGAACAGGACCCGGTCGGGCTCCGGGTCGGCTTCGGCGTGCGCCGCGCCCTCCTCGAGCAGCGGAGCCGGATACTGCACGACGAGCACCCGCCGCGGCTCGACGCCGGCCCGGATCAGCGTCGATCCCACGTAGGCGCTCGGCACGTGGAGAGCGGTGAAGTGGCGCAGCGTCCGCCGCGCGGCGAAGCAGCGGCGCAGGTTGGAGACGAGCGTGCGGATCCCGCCGCCCGCCCCGCAGCCGCCCACGTAGTGCTGCACCACGCACGCCGGCGAGAGGTCCCGCGCGCAGAGCGCTCCGCTGCGCCACAGCACCCGCGTCCAGTTGGGGCAGGTGAGCGTGTGCGTGTGGAGCGAGAACAGGAGCGGCGCGTGGGCCGCGAGCGCCGCGGCGAACCAGGGCACGTCGAGGCACTCTACGATCTGCAGCTCCGGAGCCAGCTCGCGCACCAGCGCCGTCAGCCGGCCAGCGGCCTCGTCGCGGGGCGCGCGCCAGTCGAGTCCCGGCACGTGGTGGGTCTCGAGACCGACGACCGCTTCTCCTCCGCGCGGCTCGCCGTACACGAGGTGCGGTTCGTGTCCGCCCTGAAGCAGCCCCTTGGCGAGCTCGCGGATGTACACGCCCGGGCCGTCGCGGCCGCCGGACCAGCGGTCCACCAGCAGGATGCGCACCGTCAGCCGGCCGGCTCGAGCGCCGTTCCGCGCGCGCGCGGCAGCCAAAGCACGGCCTCCGCCGCGAAGAGGCAGCCGGTCGGCATGACGGGGATCAGGTAGCGAGGGACCGCGAACAGCAGCAGGTAGACGATCGGCGGCACCAGCAGGGTGACGTACAGAGGCCAAAGCGCCGGCCAGCGTCCGCGGCAGAGCCACAGGCCTGCCGCGGCCAGGAGCAGCAGGAGCGTGTTCAGGGCCAGGAGCGCGAGCTTGAGCAGCAGAACGAGCCCGCGGCTGTCGGCCGTGGTGCCTTCGAGTCCGGCGATGGTGTTGCTGTGTCCGCCGATCAGCAGCAGCGGCACGCGCCGCAGCACCATCGCGCCGTAGGCGCCGGGGTGCGAGCGCAGGTTGTCGAGAGCGGCCGCGCGAAAGCGCTGCGACCGCTCGAGCGGCCCTTTCGCGCCGGCCTCGATCGACAGCACCGGCTCCTCGGCCTTCCACTCGAGCCAGCGCTCGGGGTAGCTCGCGATCCACAGCGTGCGCCACCCGTCGGTGGTCAGCGGCACGAAGGCGCCGAGCGTCCGGTAGTTGCGGATCGTCCACGGCAGGAGCACGAGCAGGAAGCAGACTCCCATCGCCGCGGCGCGAGCCAGCCGCGCGCCCCAGGAGCCTGCGGGCAGCGCGAGCGTCGCGAGGCCCATCGCCAGCGCGACCGCGGCGAGCTCCGCGCGGCAGAGCGCCGTCAGGCCGAGGGCCATCCCCAGGAGCGCGGACCAGGCGAGCGAGCGCGTGCTCGCCGCCCGGACGGCCGCGAGCGCGACCACGCTCACGAGCAGGCAGGCCAGCGTCTCCGTGAGCACGAGGCCCGTGTAGGCCACGAAAGCGGGATAGCACGCGACCACGGCGGCGGCCAGCCACGCGACGCGCGGCCGGAAGCAGGCGAGGCCGAGGCTCAGCACCGCGACCGGCACCAGCGCGCCGAGCACGGCTTGCGCCGCGCGCACGCGAGCGGGGTCGGGTCCGCCGATCCGATAGAGGCCCGCGACGAAGAGCGGGTAGAGCGGAGCGCGCAGCGTCTCGGGCTCGCCGTGTGCGTCGCGGAAGCCCCGACCGCTCGCGACCGAGCGCGCCAGCCGATCGTAGTCGAGCGAATCGGCGAGCAAGGGCTGCTGGGGATACGCGAGCACGAAAGCGAGGCGCAGGCCGAGCGCCGTCGCGAAGAGCAGGAGGGCCGGCCAGGGCCGGGTCGCCGTCATGCGTTCGACTTGGAGCCTGCGTCCGGCGTGGTGCCCGCGGGGACAGCCGGTCTCTCGTCCGCCGAGGGCGGCGCCTGGCGCAGCGCCAGCGCCTGGACGAGGGCCTCGAGCTTCGCCTCGAGCGCCGAGACCTTGAGCGAAAGGTAGAGCAAAACGATCGCCACGAACACGAAGCCCGCGAGCCGGAGCGCCCCTTCGGGTTCGCGCGAGCCCGCGAGCTGGCCGAGCCCGACGAGCAGCCCCGGGAAGATCGAGATGGCGACGAGCGCCGCGCAGATTCCGAGCCACACCAGGCCGTACGCCATCCCCAGCTTGCGGCGGCCGACCCAGCGGAAGATCTGGAGCGCGCCGAGCGCGGCCAGCACGGCCGTGGTGACGCGTCCGTGCAGCGTGTAGAGGGCGCCCGAGCCGAGGTCCATGGCTCAGGGTCGCTTGGGGCGCGAAGCCTGCTGCGAGAGCACCAGGACCGCGAGCAGCGTGCGGAACGGGTACGCGAGGCTGGAGACGAGACCGTACATCGATTCTCCCGTGGTCCGGCTGCGGATGCTCACGGGCACCTCCACGACGACGAGCCCGCGCCGGATCGCGTAGATGATCATCTCACTGTGCAGGTCGCCGAACGCCGCCTGCAGCGCGGCCTCCATCGCGGACCGCGACCAGAGCCGCAGCCCGCAGGTGGTGTCGCTGAAGCGCCGGCCGGCGGCGATCGCCGTGACCCAGGAGAAGAGCCGCATTCCGATGCGCCGCAGCCACGGTGTTCCGTCGCTCGCCGTGCCGAGAAAGCGGGAGCCCACCACGAGATCGGGCCGGTCGGCGCGGCCGGCGCGCTCGACGAGGTCCCGCAGGTCGCTCGGGTCGTGCTGTCCGTCGGCGTCGAGCGTCAGGCAGAAGTCGAATCCGTTGCGGCAGGCGTAGCGCATCCCGGTGAGCAGCGCGCGCGAGTAGCCCAGGTTCACGAGGTGCGAAACCACCCGCGCCCGCCGCGCCGAAGCGATCTCGGCGGTCTCGTCGCGCGAGCCGTCGTCGACCACGAGCACCGGCAGGCCCAGGCCCTGCGCCTCGACCTCGTCGAGCACGCGGCCGATGCTCGCCGCCTCGTTGTGCGCGGGGATGACGATCAGACCCCGCACGCCGCTAGCGGGCCTGCGCGCGACGCGCGATCAGCATGTTCACGTTGCCGAGCGGCCAGGGCCGGTCGAACGCCGCGAGCCGAGGCGCGAGCCAGCCCGGGGTGCGGTTGGGGTACACGAGCCCCACCGCCCCCTCGAAGGCCACCTCGAAGCCCAGGGGCAGCAGCGCCCGCAGCGTGCGGGCACCGATGCGCAGCGCGGCTCGCTCCTCGGGCACGAGCGCGTGGAACAGCCAGGAGAGCGGGTTGCGCATGTTCGGCTCGATCAGGCAGATCGCCCGGCGCGCCACGCGCGCCATCTCGCTCACCACCTCGCCCGGCTCGCGGACGTGGTGGAGCACGCAGCTCTCGACGACGAGGTCACGGCTCGCGTCCGCGAAGGGCAGCCGGCGCGCGTCGCCCCTCAGAATGCGCCGCGGCTCGCAGTGCTCGCGCAGCAGGTCGGGAGAGAGGTCCAGGCCGATCGAGGGGTAGAGCCGCTGCAGCGAGAAGAAGAGCGTCCCGTTGCCGGTGCCGACGTCGAGCGCCGTCGCCCCATCGGGCAGCCCCGCGTGGCGCCGGATCAGCTCGCACTTGGGAGTCGCGTAGGCGACCGTGGACGGGTGGTCCGCCGCCCGATAGGCGATGCCGTCGGTCCAGTAGCGTGACTGGCATTGCTCGGACAGGCTCATCGCCGCCGACAGTATACCGCCGTGAAGCGCGCCGTCCGGCGGCGATTGACCCGCACGAGGACCCGCTGCAAACTCCTGTGCGATGCGGCGCGGCCGAACGTCCTGGCGACGGCGCGGGCGCCTCGCCCTGCTGGCGCTCGTGGCACTGCTCCCGGGCTTGCTGAAGCGCCCCCTCTATCGCCTCCTGTTCGGGTATCGGATCGGGCCGGGGGTGCGGATCGGCTTGGCGCTGATCGACGCGCGCGAGGTCGACCTCGGGGCCGGCTGCAGCATCGACCACCTGAGCGCGATCGTCTCCGTGGGCCGGCTGGAGCTCGGCGCACGAGCGCGCATCGGGAAGCTGAACGTGGTTCGCGGCGGCGAGCGCGTCACGCTCGGCGACTACGTCGACGTGATGCGCCTCAACGTGCTGAACGCGATCCCCGACCACGACTGCACCACGAACCCCGTGTCGGTGCTCGACGTGGGCGCCGGCACGGTGATCACGTCCGGGCACCGCATCGACTTCACCGACCAGGTGACGCTCGGCAGGAACGTCATCGTCGGCGGCCGCAACTCGTCGCTCTGGACGCACAACCGGCAGGAGACGGCACCGATCCGGATCGGAGACTTCTGCTACCTCGGCAGCGAGGTGCGCGTGGCTCCGGGCGGCACGCTGCCCGACGAGTGCGTGCTCGCGATCGGCGCGGTGCTGGCGGGGGCGATCGAAGCGCCCCGCTCGCTGGTGGCGGGCGTGCCGGCGAGGGTGGTGCGGCCGCTGGCCGACAAGGACCTCGCGCGGATCCGGCGCAAGACGCGCGCCGACATGCCCGACGGCTTCTACGAGCGCTCCTGACGATCGGGCGCGCCCGGTCCGGGAGCGAGCTGGCGGCGCATCTGCACCAGATCGGGAGCGTAGCCGCAGGCGGTCCAGAAGGCGCGCGCCGCGGCGTTCCGATCGATGACGTGCAGCTCGATGCTCGCGACACCGCGCGCGGCGAGCCAGGCCTCCAGTGCTTCGACGAGCTGCTTGCCGACCCGCTGTCCCCGCGCGGCCGGGTCGACGTAGACGTGGCTGATGAACCCGGTCTTGGACGGCACCAGGTGGCCAGCGGCGAGCCGAATCATGCCGTGGCCGAACCCCACCGGGAGCTGCTCGCGGGCCGCAAGAAGCAGCACCGATGTCTTGCCGAAGCTCGGAGCCATCGCGCGCATCCACAGCGCCTCTCCGCCTTCGGCGAGCGGCACGGCCAGACCCATCGACTGCATCTGCCGATACATCGCCGCGAACATGCGCTCCACCGCCGCGAGCCTCGGATCGCCCGCGGCGAGCTCGCTGAGCGAGATGCCGGGTGCGCTAGCCGGGTCGATTGACATGGCGAGCCAGCCCTTCGATCGAGTAGAGCGTCTCGGGATCGACGCCGTCGAGGTCGATCTCCACCCCGAAGCGCTTCTCGATCGCCGCGAGCAGCTCCATGAACCCCATCGAGTCGACGAGCCCCGCGGAGAAGAGGTCGAGGTCGGGCGTGACGTCGGCGCTCGTGAGGTCGAGGCGCTCCATCCGCGGACCCAGCTCGGCCACCACGAAGCCCTGCAGCTCGTCGACCTTCATGCCTTCCTACCTTCGTCGGGCGCGGCCGCGACCGGGCGCTCCGCCTGCAGCCGCTGCGCGACCGCTCGCCGGTCGAGCTTGCCGTTCGCGTTGAGCGCGAGCTCGGGAAACCGGAAGATCTGCCGGGGCACCATGTACGCGGGCAGCCGCGCGCGGCAGGCCTCGAGCACTCGCGCGTCGCTCGCGACCGACGCGCCGCCGAGCGCGGCGACCAGGCTCGACGGGTTGGTGTCGCCGATCGGCCACGGGACCGCGACGGCCTGGTCGGTGCCTGCGCCCAGCCGGAGCGCGGCTTCGACCTCCTGCAGCTCCACGCGGAAGCCTCCGATCTTGACCTGGTGGTCGCGCCGCCCGAGATAGTAGAGGCAGCCCTTGGCGTCCTGGCGCACCCGGTCGCCGGTGCGGTAGAAGACGCCCGCTCGGCCCTCGATCGGCGTGAACGACAGCGCGCTGCGCTCCGGGTCGTTCCAGTAGCCGCGCGCGACCTGGGGCCCGCTCAGGCAGAGCTCTCCCGGCTCGCCGACGCCGACGGGCGTGCCGGCGTCCGAGACGACCACGCAGGCGTGCTCGTCGAACATCTCGCCGATCGGCACGATCCCGTGCACGCAGGCTGAAGGCGAGTCGGCCGCGCTCCACCGGTAGCGAGTGATCGCGATCGTGGTCTCGGTGGGCCCGTACAGGTTCTCGAGGATAGCGCCCGGGGCGGCCGCTTGAAAGTCCGCGGCGAGCGTCGCAGGCAGCGGCTCCCCGCAGAACAGGGCGAGCCGCAGCGAAGGGAAGGATGCCGGCTTCAGCAGGCGCGCGCGCGCGAGCGCCGCCGCCACCGACGGGACCGAGAACCACGCCGTGAGCCGCTGCTGCTTCAGGAACTGCGCCGGCAGCATCAGCTGTCGGTCGGGCACCGGACACAGCGTGGCCCCGGCGGCCCAGCACACGAACAGGTCGTGGACGCTCAGGTCGAAGGTGAGGTCGAAGGTCTGCGAGCAGCGGTCTCCGGGGCGCACGTCGTAGCGGCTCGTGGCGTAGCGCAGGTAGGCGCCGACGTTCGCGTTCGAGATCGGCACGCCCTTCGGCTGGCCGGTGCTGCCGGAGGTGAAGAGCAGGTAGGCGGTGGCCTCGGGCGAAACGCTCGGATCGAGCGGCGGCGGCGCCGGCGGCAAGGCGTCGTCGAGGGCGACGAGCGACGGCGGGTGCGGCGAGCCGGCCACGACCTCCCGGGCGAGCGCCCCGCAGTCCGCGCCCACCACCAGCGTGCGGCAACCGGACGCGGCCAGCATGATCGCGAGCCGCTCCCGCGGAAACTTGGGGTTGAGCGGAACGTAGCCCCTTCCGGCCGCGGCGATGCCGAGGATCGCGGCGTACGCCTCGAGGCCGCGCGACGCGAGCACGGCGACGAGCGGCTCGTCGCCGGCCAAAGCCAGCAGCTGGGCCGTGACGCGGCCCGCGCGGCCCCAGAGCTCGGCGTAGCTCCACAGCTCGCCGCCCGTCTCGAGCGCCGGCGCGGCGGGCGAGCTGCGGACGTTCGCCAGGAAGCCGCCGGCCAGGCTGTCGAATCGCGCGTCGCTTGCCACTCAGCGCTCCAAGGCGAGCTACGACAGGGCTTCGAGCACGGCCCGATCGCCGCGCGGCCGCGGCTGGGTGAATGCGCGCAGGTAGCCGCGGAACCCGACCGCACGCGCCCGCAGCTCCGGCGACGAGCTCGCTCCGAACGTGAAGCGCGGATGGATGCGGCTCGTCCGCGTCGAGTAGTCCTCCCCGACCAGCAGGACGTGGCGCACCCCGCGGCGAAACAGGATGTCCAGCAGCGAGCGTCGCGCGCTGCCGTTGGGGAAGGCGTAGACCCCCAGCGGCTGCTGCAGCTCGTCGCGGAAGAACGCCGCGCAGGCGTCGAGGTCGGCCTCGAACCAGGCGTCGCTCTCGAACTCCATCGAGTCGTGCTGCTTCGAGTGGCAGCCGATCTCGTGCTCGCGCGCGGCGGCGCGCACGTCGGCAAGCGTCATCATGCGCGTGGGCCGCAGCCCGTCGAACCTCGCCATCACGCGCTCCAGCTCGGCCCAGAGCGGCGCGGCGTCTTCGCGCGAGCGCAGCTTCACGAAGTTGCAGAGCGCGACCCCGTAGCGCGTCTTGTCCCCGGTCGAATCGCCGGCGAGGCGCAGGCCCTCCGCGCCGGGAAGCCGGATCTCGTCGACGAGCGACCTCGGGGCCTGGACCAGGAAGTCGCACAGGCGGACGATCGCGGGAGGCTCGCCGCTGCGCACGCAGTCCACGATGACGTTCTGATTCGAGGGCAGCCCGCGCGCGTCGAGCGCGGGCAGCGCGTACTCGACGTAGTCGTGGTAGCCGTCGTCGAACGACAGCACGAGCGCCGGGCGGGGGTCCCCGGCCGCCTCGGCCAGGCGGCCGAAGGTCGTGACCCGGAAGCGCGGCGCGACGAAGTCGACGAGCTCGCCGAACAGCACCGGGTGGAGCGGGCTCCAGAACGGATTCGGTGTCGGACTGACCTGGTGCAGATTGACGACTACGACGAGGTCGTGGCGCGCGACGTGCCGCAGCACCAGGGCGTCGGCGTGGAGCGCGTCGAACGCCGTGAACCAGAGCCGCTTGAGCTGGTCGCGCCCCGGGATCACAGGTAGCGATCCCCCACGAGCGCGCCCAGCGAGCCGGCGTCGCGGACGACCTCGCGCACCAGGTCGGCGGGCCCGAAGACGAACTCGGGGCCGAGGTCCACGCGCCTCGGAAGAAAGCCCCGGCGCCCCGCGAGCCGGGCGAGGACCTCGGTGAGCGCCGGGACGACGAAGGCGTCGAACCCGTCGCGGGTCGCGTCGGCGACGGCTTCCGCGACGAGCGCGTCGGCCGCGCCCGGCGCGGCCGGATCGGTCCACAGGTCGGCGACACTCGCCACGCGCGTGCCGCGCGACGCGGTCTCCGCCGTCACGAGCACGCCGCACGCCTGTTCCGCGCCTCGGCGGCCGCACTCGTAGAGGCGCTTCGGGAACGCGCGGCCGGCGAAGAGGTGCCAGCCGAGAAAGCGCGCGTCGCGCAGCTGCGTCGTGCGCCGGAGGCCGCGGGTGCGGGCCCAGAGCGCGTCGAGGGCGGCGTCGGCCCGGGGCACGCGCCGGGCGACGAGGCCGCGCGCGCGCAGCCGCATCGCGGCCGCGACCGCGCGCGCGTGAAGGCCGGGCAGCGGACCCGTCGCGCGAAGCCAGCGCGAGGGGAGCCGGCCGGTTCGCAGCAGCAGCGTCGTCGGGGCACGGCGCCCGAGCGCGGCCGGGCGTTCGAGCTCGGTCCAGTCGAGGGCGCGCAGCACGCGTGCCACGCGCTCGTCGCCCGTCCAGGTGAAGAGCAGCCGTCCGCCGGCCGTGCGCATGACCCGGGTGAGCAGCGGGAGCGCGTGGCGGGCGTGCTCGGGATCGACCCGCCAGGTCGTGCCGGCGTAGACGCGCGCGTCCTCGCCCGCGATCTGGAACCCGAGCGGGATGAGGCCGTAGAACCCGCCGATCCGTGCGCCGTCCTGCACCACGAAGCCGCGCGGTCCGTCCGGCTCGTGGTAGGGGTTCTTGTCCCACCAGTGCGCGAAGCGCTCGTGCCACGTCGCGGCCGAGTGCGGCTCTCCCGGCCCCGAAGCGAGGAACTGCGCGACGCCTTCCAGGTGCTCGATCTGGAGCGGCCGGAGCTCACTGCGTGCGCGCGCCTGGTTCAGGGCTAGCGCCATGGATCGGCGCCCTCCACGAGGCTGGCATTCCGCGGCAGGATCACTCGACGCCGGCGCTCAAGTCAAGGAATCGCGACCTACGATCGCTCCCGGCGATCGGCTATTCTCTGACGCGTGAACCGCAGACTGGTCGGGCTCGTCCTCACAGCAGCGCTTCACGCCGCCGAGCTCGGTGCGCAGTCGGTGGAGACTCCCCGCCTCGGTAGTGGAGAAGCCGAGGGCGAGCGGCCCGGGCTGTTTCGGGTGGGAAGCTTCTACCTCACCCCCTACCTGCACGTCGGCAACCTGGGGGTCGACACCAACGTCTTCTACTCGGAGACCGACAGACAGACCGACTTCACGGCGAGCGGCGGGCCCGGCCTCGAGGTCGTGCGCCCGTTCGGTTACAAGAGCCGGTTCCGGCTGGACGGCGGCCTCGACTATCTGTACTTCGCGAAGACCGAGTCGCAGCGACGCCTGAACGGCTACGGTACGGCGGACCTGGTCCTGCGCGGCGTCAAGACCCGCTTCGTGGTCCAGGAGCGCTACGAGGACACGTTCTCGCGACCGAACTACGAGGTCAACGATCGCATCCAGCAACAGCGCGAAGGCACCTACGCGCTGCTCGAACGGGACCTCGGCGATCGCCTGAGGCTCGTTCTTCTCGGCAGCCGCCAGAACCAGCGCACCGACAGCTACGACTACCTCGGTACGGACCTCGGCAACACGCTGACCGACAAGCAGTACCAGGCAGGCGGCGAACTGCAGCTCGGCCTGTCGATCAAGACCCGCCTCGTGGGGGGCGGCAACCAGTCCTGGTATCGATACCCGAACCTGCCGGAGCGCGACGGCGACTCGACGCTCGCCTACGGGGGCTTTCGCACGGACGAGACCGCTCTCATCACGGGTGCCGCGCTCGCGGGCATGCGTTGGTTCCGACTCGACACCGGCGGCAGACGCGACATCGTGTACGTCAGCGTCTATCCCACCTGGATCATCTCGTCGAAGACCAAGCTCGGCGCCTACTACACGCGGGACATGGACTACTCGTCCCTGGCCCAGGCCGGCAGCGGCACACCCACGAACCTCACCGAGATCGCCGAGGCATTCTTCGAGAAATTCCTGACGCGCAGCATCTACTTGCGGTTGTACGCCCGGCAGTACCGCCTGATCTCGGACGGCAAGGTGGTGCTGGTATCGCCCGACGAAGGAGTGGTCGTCGAGAAGCGGAATGACCGCGCGCGCGAGGCGGGCGGCGAGCTCGGCTACCAGTTCCGCACCAAAGTCCGCGCCGCGATCAAGGTCAGCTACACCGACCGCGTTTCGACGATCGAGACGTTCGGCATCCAGGGCCTGCTGGCCGGATTCGTACTGCAATACAACCCGCCACAGCCGACCTTCCGTTAGCCATGACGGGTTTCTTCGACAGCCTGATCGCGTTGGTCGTCGTCCTGGTGCTCGACGTCTACATCGCTTCTCGAATCGGGCGAAAACCGGGCGAGGACAGCCGGTTCCTGCTTCGAGTGTTCTGGTGGACGCTCGCAATCCGCTACGGACTCGCGATCCTGCTCAACGCCTTCTCAGGCAGCTACGGCTTCGCGAACATGTTCTGGGGAGACTCGGGCACCTACGACGACGGAGGCTACGGCCTTGCCCTCGTCTGGCACGGAGACGCGCTCGGGGCACCGAGCTTCACGGAGTCGGTCGGACGCTACGGCTTCTACTATTTCGTCGGCGCGATCTATTTCGTGTTCGGCCGCAACCAGCTGCTGGTGCAGCTTCTAAACGGCACGATCGGTGCCTTGACGGTAGTGACGATGTTCGCCCTGGCGGAGCAGCTTTTCAACTCGGCCGTAGCACGCCGCGTTGCGCTGCTGATGGCGTTCTTCCCGGGAATGATGTTCTGGTCGGCGGGCATGTACAAGGACCCCGCGATCCTCCTCTGCATTGCGGTAGCCATGTACGCCGTGCTCCGGCTGCGGGTCTCGTTGACTGCCTCGATGCTGCTGCTGTACGTCGGCGCGGTGCTTGCGCTCACTGCGATGCGCTTCTACATCGCGTACTTCGTCGTGTTCGCGACAGTGACGACGTTCGTCTTCTCGAGGCGAGGTTCGCTCGTGCCTCGAGTCCTTTCCTACGCTCTCGTCGTCGCTGCACTCGCGGCGGCCTTCAATGTCGTCGTTCGACAAGAGGCCCTCGAGGAGCAGAACAGCTACCTGACGCTCGAACGCTTGCAGGTGACTCGCACCGACCAGGCCAACTTGGGACAGTCCGCGTTCGGCCGCGAGTACGACGTCTCGACGCCGGCGGGAGCGGTCCTGGCTCTACCGGTGGGACTCACCTACCTGTTGTTCGCGCCATTCCCTTGGGCCGTCGCGGGGACGCGGCAGGCCCTGGTGCTGCCGGAGATGCTCGTCTGGTATGGGCTGATGCCTGCGTTCGTCGTCGGTCTCGCCCACACGATCAAGCGTCAGCTCGGCGACGTGCTGCCGATTCTCGTTTTCGCCGTGACGCTGACGCTGGCCTATGCGCTGATGCAGGGGAACATCGGAACGGCGTATCGCCAGAGGATGCAGGTGACGATGTTCTTCTTCCTGTTCATGGCTGTCGGGCTTGAAGAAAGAGCGAAGCGGAAGGCCGTCGTCAAAGCGCGCTTCGCGCCCAAGCCGGCCGTCCAGCGCTAGCCCGCCCGCGGCGAGCCTCGGTCCGCGGAATTGACCCGGCGCAAGCGCGTCGCCAAAATGGCGGCATGCGCGTGGCGACGTGGAGTCGTGTGGGTGTCGCGGCCTGCGCCCTGCTGGTCCTGACTCCGATCGCCGCCAGCGCACAGCCGTCGGCTCAGCAGGAATACGAGGTCGGTCCCGGCGACGTCCTCAAGGTGGTCGTGATCGGCCAGGCTCCGATGACGGGCGATTTCGCCGTGGACACCGAGGGCATGGTGAGCTTCCCGATCCTGGGAAAGCTCAAGGCGTCGCAGCACACCACGCTCGAGCTCGAGCGCAAGATCACGACCCTGCTGGCCGACGGCATCTTGAGGCGGCCGCAGGTCACGGTTTCGGTCGCCGAGTACGGGAGCCAGAGGGTGTTCGTGACGGGAGAAGTCCAGCGTCCTGGGCGTTATCCGCTCAAGGCGGACCGCTCGCTCCTGACGCTCGTCGGCGATATCGGGGCCTTGTCCGCGAACGTCGGGCACGAAGTCATCGTGATCCGGCCCCCCAGCCTCGCCGCAGGCGGCGCGCCGGCCGTCGACCCGCTCGACACGGCCCCGGCGACCTCGAGCACCAGCCCGAGCGGCACGGCTACGGCCGATGCCACCACGCAGCCGAGTGCCGTGCCGGGGCTGCCCTTCGCTGCCCCCGGCTCCGAGGTTTTCCATATCAGCCTGCTCGAGCTGCAGTCGGGCAATCCCGAAAAGAACCTCGTGCTGAAGGCCGGCGATACGGTGTACTTCCCCAAGGCCTCACAGGTCTACGTGATGGGGAGCGTCGCGCGTCCCGGGCCCGTGCACTACCAGGAGGGGATGACGGTGCTCCAGGCGCTCACGCTGGCCGGAGGCGTCACCGACCGCGGCTCGCAAGGCCGTGCCAAGATCGTGCGCATCGTCGACGGCAAGAAGGTCGAGAAGAAGGCAAAGGCGACCGACATCGTGCAGCCGGAGGACACGCTCGTCGTTCCGGAGCGGTTCTTCTAGCCGCGCTTGCGCTGTCCGCTCTGCGACTCGGACGACGTCGCCGACGCAAGCCCGGTTTCTCTGCTCTACGAAGGCCGCCGCTACCTGTACCGGGACTGCCGGCGCTGCGGGTCGAGCGCTTGCGACCCGATGCCGGACGCCGAGGCGCTCGCCCGGATGTACGGACCCACGTACGCGAGCGTCGGCGGGGACGACGTGAGCCTCGAGGATCCGAAGCAGCCGGAGCGACTGCTGTCCGTCCTCGGCCGGCGGGAGCCGGGCCAGTTCGTCGACTTCGGGTGTGGTTCGGGATCGCTCCTCGTGAGAGCGCGCGGCCTGGGTTGGAACGCCGTGGGCGTCGAGTTCGACGCGGAAGTGGCCGGGAAGGTCGCCGTCGACAGCGGTTGCTCGGTCCTGCTCGGCATCGAGGGACTGCTGGCGAGCTCCACTCGAGCGGACGTGCTCCATCTCGGTGACGTCGTCGAGCACCTCACGACGCCGGGCGAGGTCCTGAAGAAGCTGATGGGAGCGCTCGCGCCGGGCGGCTGGCTCGTCTCACAAGGCCCCCTCGAGGCAGGACCGTGCCTGTTCGCGACGACCCTGCGGAAGGCGCGCTCCCTGCGCGCCGCGCGGCCGGTCGAGATGCCTCCGTACCACGTCCTGCAGGCGACGGTGTCCGGACAGCGAAAGCTGTTCGACCGCGTCGGGCTCGAGACGCTCGAGTTCCTCGTGACGGAAGTGGACTGGCCTGCGCCGAGCCGCCTGTCGTGGGAGGTGATGGGGAATCCGAGGAGCCTCGCCCTGCTCGGGCTGCGCAGGCTCTCCCGAGCCGCGTCATCGCTGTCTCACGGGCGCCTCGGCAACCGGTACTTTTACATTGGGCGGCTCCCGCAAACAGCTTCGCTCATGGCGTCTAGCGCGTAGAAACCGTCCGGCGGGTGTCTCGCCTCGAAAACGGCGATACCTTGTGCTGGACTTGTTGAGCGGACACCAGCTGTTGTACTGCGGGCCAGTTCGTGCCCTACATCACCGAAGATCGCATAACCCTTTGAATTTTCGGCATTTTTGAGTAAACTAACGGGGGCCCGGGCTAGACCCACGGGGGAGGTGTCGTGACCGAGCAGGCGGTACTGCAGGATGCCCGTCAATACCTCGCGATGCTTCACAAGCGCCGCGGGATCATCCTCACCTCGCTCGGCCTCTGCCTGGCGGTCGCCGTTCTCTACAACTATACGATAAGGCCCGTCTACCAGGCGACGACGCAGATCCTGATCGACCGCGACACGCCGAACGTGCTCCCCAACAAGGAGCTCGTCGAGCTGGTCCAGGGCGGAATGGATTACTACCAGACGCAGTACCAGCTTCTGAAGAGCCGCACGCTCGCCGAGCGCGTGGTCGAGCGCTTGAACCTGCAGCAGCACCCCGAGCTCGCGACCGGGCCGATGATGAATCCGTGGGAGCGCGTGCAGCGCTTCTTCGGACAGACGCCAGCGGCCACCATCGATCCGAGCGGCATCCCGCTGTCGCCCGCGGCGGCGGCTTTCCGCTCGCGCATCCAGGTGGAGCCGGTGCCGGGCTCGCGGCTCGTGAACCTGCACTTCCGCGCGTACGACCCGCAGGTCGCGGCGAGCGCCGTGAACGCGCTCGCGCAGCTCTACATCGAGCAGTCGCTCGAGCTGCGCTTCACGACGTCCACCGAGGCGACCGGCTGGCTGTCCGACCGCCTCAAGGAGCAGCAGGCCAAGATCGACGCATCGGAGCGCGCGCTCCAGGAGTACCGCGAGAAGGAGGGGCTCGTCGGCCAGGAGGCGAAGGAAGAGCTCGTCACCCAGAAGCTCGGAACGTTGAACGGCGCGCTCCTCGAGGCCCGCACCGAGCGGATCGCGAAGGAGACGCTCTACAACCAGATCTCCTCGATGGGGCCGGGCCAGGTCGAGAGCTTCCCGCTCGTGATGAGCTCGCCGCAGGTGCAGGCGCTCAAGAACGACCTCGCGGATCTGCGCAAGCAGGAGGCGACGCTCGCCGAGTCGCTGGGCGACAAGCACCCGGACATGGTGAACGTGCGCACCCAGATCCGGCAGACCGAGGAGCGGATCCGTCTCGAGATCCGGAACGTCGCGCGCGCGGCCGAGAGCGAGTACCGGACGGCGCTCGCGAAGGAGTCGCGGCTGGCCGCCAGCCTGGAGTCGGTCAAGTCGGAGGCCCAGGAGTCGAACCGCAAGTCTTTCGAGTACATGGCGAAGAAGCGTGAGCTCGAGACCAACCGCCAGATCTACCAGGACCTGCTGACCAAGACCAAGCAGACGGGGCTCGAGACCGAGCTCAAGACCACGAACATCCGGGTGATCGAGAAGGCGGAGACGCCGCGGGGTCCGATCATCCCGCAGAAGACGCGCAGCTATCAGGTGGCGGTCGTGCTCGGGCTGCTGATGGGCGTCGGCCTGGCGCTCGGCTTCGAGCACATGGACAACACCTTCAAGACGCCCGAGGACGTGCGCGAGCACATCCCGCTGCCGTTCCTCGGGATGGTGCCGGACGTGAGCCTGAAGCCCGTGGGCGGCATCACGCGCGGGCCGCAGCTCATCAAGAGCCCGAACTCGGCGGTGGCCGACGCCTACCGCGTGCTGCGCACCAACCTGATCTTCTCGTCGGCCGAGACCACGGGACGCGTGATCCTGGTGACGAGCGCGAACCCCGCCGAGGGCAAGACCACGACGCTCGCCAACCTGTCGGTGGCGCTCGCGCAGAACGGCGCCAAGGTGCTGGCGGTCGACGCCGACCTGCGCCGGCCGACGCTCTATCAGCACTTCGCCGTCCAGAAGACGCCCGGGCTCACGGACTTGATCGTGGGGAAGGCCGCGGCGTCGCTGGCCATCCACTCGACGAAGGTGGAGGGCCTGCAGCTCCTGCCTTGCGGCTACCAGCCGCCCAACCCGGCCGAGCTCCTCGGCTCGCCGATGATGAAGCAGATCATCGAGGCGCTGCGCGCCCACTACGAGTGGGTGCTGATCGACGCGCCGCCGCTCCTGGCGATGGCCGACGCGCCGGTGCTGTGCCCGCTCGTGGACGGCGTCGTGATGGTGATCGCCGCGGAGGCGGCCACCAAGCCGGCGGTGATGCGGGCGATCGACCAGGTCAACAGCGTGGGCGGCAAGGTGGCGGGGCTGGTGCTGAACAAGGTCAACCTGGAACGCAACTCGTACTACTACAGCCAGTACTACGGGGAGTACTACCGGAGCTACTACTCCGAAGGAAAGAGCCAGAAGCAGGGAACGAGCGCGACCGAGGCGCGGCGGCCGGCCTCGAGACCGCCGGTCAGGCCCGCGCGGCGGGTGTGAAGGAGCAGGCGAGCATGCGGTTTGAAGCGATGGACCAAAGGACGCTACGATCGGGGCGCATGCGTCCGCTGCGCCGTGCGGCAAACCTGTTCCTGGTGCTGATGCTCGTGCTGCCTTCGGGGGGCTGGTCCGCGCCCGAGACCGGCACGATCCAGGGCGTGGTCCGGCTCTCGGGCCGGCCGGTCTCCGGCGTGACGGTGGCGTTCATCGAGCTGCAGTCGGGCTCGGTCGTGCGCGCGGTCTCGAGCAGCGACGGCGCCTACAAGGCGGCGGCGCCGATCGGCGAGTACACGGTCACGACCGAGAGCCAGGCCGGGCTCGCGGTCGGCCAGGCGCCCGTCAAGGTGGCGGTCGCGAACGGAGGCGTCGCGAGCGCCGACGTGGAGCTGGTGACGGTCGCGTCGGCGATCGCGCAGGACCCCGCCGCAGCCGCGCCCCAGACGGCGCCGGCCCAGCAGCCTCCCGCGGTGCCGCAGACTCCGCCCGCGGAAGGACAGGCCCCCGCCGCTCCGGCCGGCCCCGTCACGTATGCCCAGACGACCGGGAACGGCGCGCAGATCCAGTTCGAGCCGGTCACCTGCTTCATCGCGGGCGAGTTCCCGCTGCTCGACAGCGCGATCGAGCCGCTCGCCTCGGTGGCGCGCGCGCGCGTCTACTTCAAGGGCACGGGCGGCGACGCGTACTACTACGTGGAGATGACGCAGGAGCAGGGCCGCTACTTCGGCAAGCTGCCGCGGCCGCGCATCGAGGCCTCGCCGATCACCTACTACCTGCAGTCCACGACGACCGAGTTCGAGGAGAGCCAGACCCAGGAGATCGAGGCGATCGTGGTGCAGGACAAGGCCGAGTGCGGCGACCGCAAGGTCGCGGCGATCGGCCCGGCCGGCACCGTGACCGTGTTCTCCGCGGCGACCGGCGCGTCGATCGCGGCCCCCGCGGGGTTCGCGTCGGTGGCCGCCTCGGGGCTCGCCGTCGGGCTGATCACCGTGATCGCCGCCGCGGCCGCGGCCGCCGGCGTCGTGGGCGGCGTGGTGGCGGCGCCGCCGGGCGGCGGCGGCGCGACTCCTCCACCGATCATCATCATCCCGTCGCCGATCCCGCCGCCGAACCCGCTGCCGCTGCCGACGCCGATACCGGTCACGACGTTCCGCTGACGGCGGGCGCGACGGGCGCGGGCACTCTTCGAGAGGCACGTCTTGCTTCCCTGGGGGGCTGTCGGCGCGCGGGCGCGCGGTTGAAGGCTCCGCGCCCTACTTCCAGGTGAGCGTGTTCGTGAGCGTCTCGTTCTTGGGAGCGGTGAGCACCGCTTGCGCGACCCAGGCGGTGGTGCCTTCCTTCCAGCTGCCCGACGTCTCGCCCACCTGCACGCGCTGCTGAGGGGCGATCTCCTTCACGCTGGTCGCGACCGGCGCCGGGCTGCCCGAGCCGTTCACCGAGGCGCCCACCGTTACGCCCTGGACCTTGATCGGCTTCTTGCCCTGGTTGACGACGAAGACCTTGAGCGTCCACGGGTCGTTGGCCTCGACCGGGCCACTGGGCGACATCTCGAACTCGATCTTGCCGCTGAAGTCGGGGGCCTTCTCGTCGGCGTCGAAGCCGACGAGGCCGCCGCTCGCCTTGTCCTTGCGCGTCTTCTCCGAGTCGACGACCGTGCGGCCCGGGACGAAGCGTCGGCGCGCGAAGTCGCGCCGCTGCGCGGCCTCGGCGCGCAGGCTCGTGGCGCGCGCGTTCGCAGGATCGAGCTTGAGCGCGCCGTCGATCTGCCCGAGCGCGGCGTCGTACTGGCGCGACGCGAGCGCGGCCTCGGCCTGGCTCAGAAGCCCGGCCACCTGCTGGGCGCGCGCCTGGTCCGGTGACGGCCCCGTTGGCGGCGTCGCTGCCACGGCAGGAGTGGGTGTCCCGCGCGGCGTCGGGGTCGGCCGCGGCGTCGGGGTCGGCCGCGGCGTCGGCGTGGCCGCCGTGGTCGGCGCCGGCGTCGCCGGCGGCGGCGTCGCGACCGGCAGCGGCGTCGCCGCGACGACGGGCGCGGCGCTGGGCGCCACGGCCTCGGGCGTCGGCGTCGCGACCGGCGGCGGCGGCTCGCTCGCTCGCGCGATCGGCGTCGGAGCCGGCTGTGGCGGCGGTGTCCCGTGGCCCATCGAACGCCACGCGAAGAAGCCGCCCACGGCCACCACGAGCAGGCCGACGGCTCCGCCGATCAGGAGCATCGGCGGGCCGCCACGCGCGGCCGGTCCGGGGGCGTCCGCCGCGATCGCCGCGACGGGCTCGGCCGCTTCGGCGGCCGGGCGGGGTGCGGGCCGCGTGCGCTGCGAGGCCGACGGCGGCGTGGGCCGCGTCGCCGCGGGCCGCGGCCGGGGCTTGGCTTCGGCCGCCGGAGCGGGCTTGGGGGCCGGCTTGGCGGGAGCGGGCGCCGCCGGCGCCGCCGGCGCAGCAGGAGGCGGTGCGGGGGCGTGCGGCTCGGCCGCCGGCGCCGCCGCGGTGGCCTCGACCACCGGTTCGGCTGCGAACGACTGGTAGGTCTCGTACTCCGGCTCGGCCGCCGGTGTCGCCTCGACACCCGGCTCGACGGCCTCGGCCACCTCGTCGGCGCTGCTCATCAGCAGGGTCGGCGCGACCTCGGCGACCTCGGTGGCGTCGACGGCGTACGCTTCGTCCGCACCCGGAGCCGCGTGCGGCTCGGCGACGGTCTCGGTCCCGGCCTGCGCGACCGTCTCCGCGTACTCGTCCGCGAACGCCACTGGCTCGTTCGCGGCCGCCGGGACCAGCTGCGGCTGCGCTTCGTCCATCGCCGCCACGTCGTCGACGCTCACCCCGTCCTGCCCGTGGGACGCCGAGTGTGCCAGCGCCTCCCGCGCCTGCTCCGCCGCCGGATCGTTGGCCCAGAGCGCGACCGTCTCGATGTCGGGCGTGGGGGCCGGCTGGGGAGTGGGAGAAGAAACCGCCGGCGCCGGCGCCGCCGCCGGGCGCCGCGGCAGGATGCACTGCATCATCACGACGTCTTCCTCGCCGGGGATGCCCAGCCAGAGGATGTCGCCGTTGCGCAGCTCCGTGCCGGCCGGGTCGAGCGCGTTGTCGTTGACGTGCACGGTGCGCGCCGAGCCCGTGTCGTGGACCACGATTCGCCCGCCTTCGATCACGATGCGGGCGTGGTACGGGCTCACGGCCGGCAGGTCGAGGTAGAGGGTCGACCCGGGGGCCGACCCGATCGTGACGGTCCCGTCGTCCGGCAGCTCGCACTGAGCGCCGGCGAGGGGCCCTCCCAAGACAGTCAAGGACGCCGTCTTCGTATCCATCACGCTCTCTCGCGGCTCCGTCCGGAGGGCAGACGGAACCCGACTCGGAGGGTCATTCTAGGGGTGAAGTCGCCGGCTATCAAGGCCATGGGGCCGTGAGCCCTCCATTGGGGTGACGG
>Ga0335076_10000756_pt1 | contig 30314 bp, 19 predicted proteins | sample Lox_Sample_25_FD_206717 | JGI IMG/M metagenome (GOLD analysis project Ga0335076, IMG submission 206717) | Soil microbial communities from Loxahatchee National Wildlife Refuge, Florida, United States - Lox_Sample_2.5 | ecosystem: Environmental > Terrestrial > Soil > Wetlands | place: USA... | reverse complement strand
CATCTCCAGTCGAGCCGCTCGGCCAGCATCGGGTCTATGAGAGCGAGGCTCGAATGCAGGAGTCCCGTCCACAAAAGCGGCGCGACGAGCCCTCCGAGGAGGATGGGCCGTCGCGGAAGCATCGGGAGCAGCGCTCCGTAGAGCACGCCCACGAGTAGCGATGCCATCGCGTGGATGACCAACGCGATCGCAAATGCCGTCGCGTTGAAGCCCGATAGCTCCGCGATGCTCGCCGAGGGGAGGAACCCCGCCGCCAGCAGGTTGATTGGATAGAAGATCCCATGTCCACTCCATAGACCGTAGAGAGCGGCAAAGGCGGCCATCGCGATCGCACCCGCGAGCCCTCCCCGCACTCCGGCCGATATCGGGTGGAACTCGACGGGAAGGTTTGCCCGCACGAGACCGACCGCGGCGTCGACGTGCTCGACCTGGTGACGGCTGGTGGTGGGTACGTAGACAACTTCGATTGGCACCACACGCTCGATCGCCGGTCGCGGCAAGAGTTGGGTGACCCATTCGAACGTGCCGGCGAGTGCCAGCAATGCACCCGCTGCGGTCACGATCCCGTGCGTGGCCAGGCCACCGAACACCAGTGCGATGCCGAAGGCCAGGACCACCGGCGCCGCGGTGGGCGCGGGAAGCTCGATCCGCCGGTCCCCGGCTGCGACCGTCGAGCGAGGTTCGATCTCGTGTTGTTCCATTCTAGCGCCCCACCACGTAGACGAGAGTGAAAACGACGACCCAGACAATGTCGACGAAGTGCCAGTACAGCGAAAGGACCTCGAGCTTGGACTCGTGGTCGCGGGTCACCTTCCCGAGGCCGGCGAACACCGCCACCAGAGCCATGAGCAGCAGCCCGACGGTGACGTGAAAACCGTGGAGGCCGACGAGCGAATAGTAAGTAGTGCCGAAGAGGTTCGTGCTGATCGTGAGTCCTTCATCGACGATGAGATGGCGCCACTCGAAGCCCGTGCCGACCAGAAATATGGCGCCGAGCGCCAGGGTTGCGAGCCACAGTATCGCGAACGCGCGCGTATTGCCGCGCTTGAGATTCCCGATCGAAGCCTCGAGGGTCGCGCTGCTCGACAGAAGGCAGGCGCTCAGAAAGATAGGTGGGCTCAAGATCTCCGGAGTCGGGCCGCTGACGCTCTTTCCGAGGTAGAAGGTGTAGGCGGTAATGAAGATGACGAATATCGCCGATTCCGCCCCGATCAGGGCGAACATCCCGACCTTCCCCGCCGAGGGAAGCGTCCATGGTGCATCGTCTGTAGTTCTTGGCATGGTTTCCACGGTGCTCTCCTTCTCACTCGCGCTTCCGGTCCGGGTCATTCGTACTTCCAGTCCGGATCTTCGGGATGTTTCAAGTCCCACAGCGGGCGGCGGCTCTTGACCGTCGGCAGCGTCGCGAAGTTGTACGCAGGCGGCGGCGAAGTGGTTGACCATTCGAGCGTCCATGCATCCCATGGATCGTTGCCGGCCAGTGGGCCACGACGAGCGGACCATAGAACGTTTAAGATGAAGACCGCAGTGGCGACGATCTGGACGGCAGCCCCAATGGCAACGATGAAGTTCCAGACGTCCCAGCCTCGCCCCGGCTCGTAGGTGTATATGCGACGCGGCATGCCGAGAAACCCTGGGATATGCATGAAGTCGAATGTCAGGTGAAATCCGATCACGAACAGCCAGAAATGCCACCTCGCGAGCGTTCCGCTGTACATCCTGCCGACGACCTTTGGGTACCAGTAATAGAACCCGCCGAAGGTACCGAAGAAGATCCCGCCTAGAATGACATAGTGAAAGTGAGCGACAACGAAATACGAGTTCCCGAGCTGCCAGGTGAGCGGCGCGGTTGCCAGCATCACGCCGGTCAACCCGGCAACGAGGAACTGAAGCAGAAACCCGATACAGAAGAGCATCGGTGCTTTGAACGAGATCTTCCCGCCCCACATCGTAGCCAACCAATTGAAGATCTTGATTCCAGTGGGCACCGAGATCGCCATGGTCGTGATCATGAAGAACGTCGTCGAGGAGGCCGACATCCCGACGGTGAACATGTGATGCGCCCACACGCTCAGGCTGATGAACGCGATCGTCACCGTGGCGGCGACCATGATCGGGTAACCGAACATCGCCTTTCGCGAAAACACCGGAATGATTTCCGAGACGAACGCGAAGGTCGGGACGATGAGCACGTAGACCTCCGGATGACCGAAGATCCAGAAGAAGTGCATCCAGAGGACGGCGGAGCCCCCCGCTTGCGTGTCGAAGAAGTGACCCCCGAGGTACCTGTCGACCATCAACATCATCTGGGCAGCGGTCAGCGGAGCAATGGCCAGGATGGCGAGCACCGCCATGGTCGCGCTCATCCAGGCGAACAGCGGCATCTTGCCGAGCGTCATGCCTCGGCAGCGTGTGCACAGCACCGAGGCGATGATGTTGATCGACGTCAGGATGGTGCCAAATCCCGAGACTAGGAGCGACAGCGTCCAGTAGTCGCTGCTGTGTCCGCGTGAAAACGCCCGTGCCGTCAGCGGAGCGTACGCCCACCAGCCGACCTCCGGCGCGTTCCCGTCTCCGTAGAGGCCGTATCCCCCGATGACGCTGTAGTAGAGAAGCAAGCCGCCGAATGCCGTCAGCCAGAAGCTGAAGGCGTTCAGACGCGGAAACGCCATGTCTCGCGCGCCGATCATGAGCGGCACCAGGTAGTTGATGAAGCCGAACAAGAGCGGCATCGCCACGAAGAAAATCATGGTGGTGCCGTGCATCGTCATGATCTGATTGAAGACCCTCGGCGACACGTAGTCGGCGTGCGGTCGAATGAGCTGGAGTCTCATCGCGGCGGCCTCCAGTCCGCCGATCACCAGAAACCCCAGAGCCAGCAGCACGTACATGACGCCGATGCGCTTGTGATCGACGGTGGTCACCCACTCGTACAAGCCATCGGTCCGGGAGCGCGCGACTGGCGGTCGCGACAGAGTCATCGATTGCATCGCCATGGTCCAGTCCTCGCTTCAACGTAGGGTCATGAGGTAATCAGTGACCGCATCGAGCTCGCTGTCGTCCAATCCCATTGCGGGCATGAGCGAGGCGGGCTTGAGGGCACCTGGGTCTTTGATCCAGGCGCGAAGATTCGCGCGCGTGTTGTCGGCGATTCCGGAAGCCAGGGTGTCGCGCGACATGAGGTGCGTCAGGTCTGGCCCGAAACGACCATTGGCCGGCGTACCCGCGATGGTGTGGCAACTCATGCAAGCGGTTCGTTCGAAGATTTCTTTGCCGTGGAGCGCGCCTTCGTTGACTTGTGCCGGTTGCTTCTGCGCTGCGGCCCATTTCGCGAAGTCCTCGGGCGTCTGCACATAGACGCGGAGCAGCATCTTCGCGTGCTGCGCTCCACAGAACTGGGCGCATTGTCCGAGGTAGAGTCCAGGCCTTTCTGGATCGATCCACATGATATTCGGGAAATTGGGGATGAGATCGGTCTTGCCGGCGAGCCGCGGGATCCAGAAGCTGTGGGCGACGTCGGCCGAGTAGAGATGGAGCAAAATACGCCTTGGCTTGGCAGGGTCACTGGCAGGCACGTGCAGCTCGTTCGCTGTGACGACGTCCAGACCGGGGTACCGGTACTCCCACCAGAACTGATGACCGACGACGTTCACTTCGAGTGAGCCCGGCCTGCGGCTGTCTCTTTGGGTGAAGGCGACGACCCGTGCCGAGGCCAAGAAGAGTACGAGCACGGTCAGGATTGGGATGATCGTCCAGGCGAGCTCAATCTGCCGGCTGCCATAGATCTGAGGTGGCTCGCGACCGTCGTCGGCGGCCTTCTTCCGGAACCTGACGAGCGCGTAGATGATGAGGCCGAACACGACCACGAAAATCACCCCGGTGATCGTGTACACCATGAGTGACAGATCGAAGACCCAGCGTGCCGGCGTGGACTCGGGCGAAAAGATGCTGGTCGGGCTCATCGGGAGCATCGGAGTGCAATGGGCATTCCAGGCGCCGTCCATCGATGTACGTGGGCAACTCCGCGCATCGCCCGATCACGGACGAGCACCTGGCCAGCAAATGGCCTAGGGTGAGAACCATTTCTTTCCAGTAGTCAGCTTGGAGGAAGCGCGAGCCCGCCGCCATTCACCCCTTTCCGGAGTCATCGTGGCGGCGGGGCCTCCGTTGCGGCATGTCCCGTGCATTGCGACCGACGCGTGGGCGGCGCGGAGTGCGCCTCGGTGACCGTCGCAGCCATCAAGTGGCGTGGAACCCGCATCGAAATGAAACGACCATGTTCGACTCGTTCCCGAATGCCAATCTAGTGTGCCTTCTGATGGTGGGGTCCATCGTGGTGACGTCGGCGGGCTACCTGGTGAACGTCTCTCGCGAGCGCTGGCGAGCATCTCGGATGCGATCTGGCGCTCGACGGGGCTCGCCGTGAAGGCGCTCGATCCTACCGTACCTATCCGAACCACATCCCGCGGGCTCGAGATCGCTCCAACGTGGCCGTCTGCTTCGCCGGGCGAAAGTCGAGCTGCCGGTCTCCCGTACGAGCTCCTCGTTCAAGCGGGCAGCCGGCTGCGCTTTCTGATGGTCCTGGTCCTCTTCGGCACGGTTCTCGGACTTGCCGTCAGGCTGTCGCGGATGCTCCTCGGTCACGAGTCTGCGCACGCCGAGCTCGCCGGAGTCCTCTCCTTGGGCCTCGCGCAGCTCTCGATCGTCGCTTGCCTGCTCGCGGTCCGGGTTGTGCGCGACAGCCCGAAGGCGATACTGCGAGTCGGTCTATTCTGCGAGGGAGTGCTCGGGTACGTCCTCGGGGTCGGAAACACCGTGGAGGAGGTGACGCGGCATGGCCACGTTCCGCTCCTCACCTGGACGACGCCGCTGGTTATCCTGTTTCCACTCGTCGTCCCTACTCCGCCGCGAGCGACGCTCTGGGTTGCCGTCGTAACGAGTTCGTCCTCTTGGGCAGGTGTCGCGGTCGCGGACGCCCTCGGCTCGTTCCACGCGACCATCGGCGCTTATGTCGACGCTTCGGCAGCTCCGATCGTCGCTATCGTGACCGCCGTGTTCGGCTCGACAGTCGTCTACGGCTTGAGCCGCGCCTACGCAGTGGCCGCGAGAGCAGGCAGCTACAAGCTCGTTGAGAAACTCGGCGCGGGAGGCATGGGCGAAGTGTGGCGCGCCGAGCACCAGTTTCTGGCGCGTCCGGCGGCGGTCAAGCTCATTCGGGCGGACCGACTGTGCGGGGCCTCGGAACAATCCTTCGAGGTCCGGGAGCGCTTTCGCCGCGAAGCAGGAGCGATGGCCCTCCTTCGCTCGCCCCACACGGTCGAGCTATACGATTACGGCGTCACTGCCGACGGCTCCCTCTTCTACGTGATGGAGTTGCTCGAAGGCATGGATCTCGAGTCGCTCGTCCAGCGCCACGGGCCCCTCCCGCCGGAGCGCGTCGTTCATATTCTGCTGGAAGCCGCAAGCTCACTTGCCGAAGCACACGACCACGCGCTCATTCATCGCGACGTGAAGCCTGCAAATATCTACCTGTGCCACTACGGGATCGACTCCGACTTCGTGAAGGTTCTGGACTTCGGTCTCGTCAAGATGCAGGAGGGTGCCATCGAGTCGATCGCGCCGTTGCTCAGTCGTGACGATACCGTTCAGGGGACGCCCGCGTTCATGTCGCCCGAACAGATCGTCAAGAACAAACCCGTAGCGCCCACGTCCGACATCTATTCGCTTGGCTGCGTCGCGTACTGGCTTCTCACGGGCAGGCTGCCGTTCGATGCGGAGAGCACGATCGAGCTGATGTCTCAGCACCTCACGGCCCAGCCCAAACGTCCGTCGGAGGTTGCCCCGTGGCCCGTGCCGCCCGCGCTGGAGAGGCTCGTGTACGACTGCCTCCAGAAATCGCCCGATGCGCGGCCGCAGAGCATGCGGATACTTCGGACGAGGTTGAACGGCATTCCACTAGCTCGGACCTGGACTCCGACGCGTGCGCGCGAATGGTGGGCCTTGCATGCACCGCAAACCCTGTCATCCGACAGCCGTCCGAAGCTGTCGATGTCCGGCCACGCCATCCGATTCGCTCCCGCCAGTTGAGCGCGCGTCCCCGCCCTCGAGCGCTGACGAGGACGGCCGATGCAGCGGCATCCAGAGCGGCCACAGCTCACTCGTCGCTGCCGTTCGCATGCGATAGCCTCTCCAGACTCCCCTTCAGCTTCTGCTTTGCTCTCATCTCGAGCTGGCGCACCCGCTCGTGAGAGAGCCCCAGCAGCTGTCCGAGCTCGATCAAGCTCAGCTCCGACTCGCGATCTGCCATGACCCGCTTCTCCACGATGAGCCGTTCCCGCACGTCGAGCTCCGCAAGCGCTTCACGAACCGCCTCCCTCAGGCGAATCGCTCGACCGTCCGATTCGAGCAGCTCTTCCTGGTCTTCCCCCGATGCAATCAGGGTGTCGACCACCGTGGTCTTCGAGTCCAAGAACGCCTTCGCATCGAGCGAGACGTCGTGGCTCTCCAGGCGCTGAACCATCACCTTTATCTTCTCGCGCGGCAGACAGAGCTGCCTGGCAAGGAGGTCGTCGACGATTTCACAATCGCCGTGGAGGTTCTGTAGTCGACTCCTCTCCCGGCGAAGGCGAAAGAACAGCTTCGAGCACATTGGGCCAGATTGAGTCCTCACCACACTCCACGATCGGATCACGTAACTCGTGATGTAGGCGCGGATCCAGTGGGCGGCGTAGGTCAAGAACCGGTTTCCACGCTCCGGTTGGAACTTCTTCAGCGCGCAAACGACGGCGAAGTTGCCTTCGGCGATCAGCTCCGCCAGGGGTACCCCATACCAACGGTACTTCACCGCGACGGCAACCACGTGACGAAGGTGGGCCCGTACGAGCTTGTCGGCCGCCGCCCGGTCGCCTCGCTCACACCACGCCCTGGCGAGCGCGAGTTCCTCTTCGCGATCGAGCTGCGGATACGCCTGGACCATCTTGATGTATCGGGAAATCGTGGGTGTGTGTCGCGTCCTCATGAAGCTGCCTCGTGCGAGCGTCGAACGCGGTTCTGAGCGACGCCGTGTTCCGCTCCAGCGCTACCTATTCTCCATCGTGCAAGGACCAAGCCTCTCTTTGGCGAGACGCGCGGGTCGACGTTTTTCCTGCAGCTGAACCGGAAGCGTGCTCAGCCCGGGGGCCTCCCTGGCACGTCTTTCGCCACTTGCTCGACTGCCTCTTCACGCTTCATTCAGAATTAGAAATGATTCGCTGGCAAGCTCATCACGCTGCCTGGAGTCAAAGCATCGACCGCGCGAATGGACGCGCGGCCATTACGTCAGGCGCGAATGGCATGAGCCATGCTCTCGATCCGACCGTGCATTTTGCAGACCTCATCCTGACCAACGGTCGAATTACCACGTTCGCGGTCATTCCTGAGACCGCTTCGGCGGTCGCAATCCGCGATGGTCGTTTCATCGCCGTGGGCGAGGACTCGGACGTTCTCCGCTTCAGGGGCCCCGCGACCGCGATCATCGACCTGCAATGCCGGTGCGTCGTCCCCGGCTTCGTCGATGCGCACACCCACTTGATCCACGGGGACTCAAACGACATACGAGCGATCGAGGTCGGCAGCCTCGCGGACGCTACCGTGCTGAGTGAGGACTATTTCGTCGTACCCGCCAGAAACCTCGCCGAGATCCAGGCGGACCTCGCGTTGCACCGCGGAAAGGTGGTCTCGACGTCGGAGTGCTTCCGAGTTTTCGCGGTTGCGTCGCTGCCCGTGAGCCCGAGGTCATCGCCCCCGGGCGAGCGCTCCGACTCAGAGGGAATTGCGGCGTAAACTTTCCTGGGCAGCTGCGGGCGCGTGGTCGGTTCGAGCACCTGGCCGCCGGAAGCAACGATTGCTCACGCAACGCTAGAAAACCAATTCGCCCCATCCACACTCGTTCGCTTCTCCAGACTGCGCTTGAGCTTCATCTTCGCTCTTTGTTCCAGCTGCCGCGCTCGCTCTCGAGAAACGCCCAGCCGACGACCGAGCTCGGCTAAGGTCAGCTCGTCTTCCGGATCTGCCATGAGTCGATTTACGACGATGAACCGCTCACGAACGTCGAGCTCCTCTACCGCATCGTGCACGGCATCATGGAGGCAGTTCGGCAGGCTGCAGGATTCGAACGATTGCTCCTGCCCTGGCGCGACCAGCGTATCGACAATGGCGGTCGCTGAATCGTCGGAAAACTTTGCATCGAGCGAGAGATCGCGACCCTCGATGCGGTGCAGCATGGACTGCACCTGATCGCGCGTCAGCCCGAACGTCGTGGCAATACGGTCGTTCGCCGCGTCGCTGTCGCCCAGGATGTTCAAGAGGCGAGCTCTCTCCCGGCGAAGGCGGAAGAAGGTCTTCGATCGGAGCGCTCCGGACTGGGTGGAGACCAGGCTCCACGAGCGGAGGACGTAGTTGCCGATATAGGCCCGGATCCAATACGCGGCGTACGTCACGAATCGGTTTCCGCGGGACGGTTGGAACTTCTTCAGGGCTTCGGCGACACCGACGTTGCCTTCAGCGATCAACTCCGACAGAGGAATCCCGTACCTTTGATATTTGGAGGCGATCGTCACGACGTACCGCAGGTTCGCCCGGACGAGTTTCTCGGCGGCCCCTCGATCTCCGCGCTCAGCCCAAGCACTCGCGACCGCTAGCTCCTCCTCGCGGGTCAGCACTGGGAAGCTCTGCACCATGCTGATGTACCGGGAAATCGTCGGCTGTGCGTCGTAGGCCATGGCGTGCCGTTTCGTCAGTGGAGAGAGCGACAACCTGTTGCAGTCCGCTCGTTGGTCCGCGGAATCGTGATGCAAGGACCGAGCCGCACTCGGACGACGGAAGTCCGACGACCATCACTGACCTCGAGCGAAGGGGCTTGCCCAACGTTCTTCCCGCAACGGCGCTGGAGTTACCCCATTCTCGTCGCGGGAAATCGCAAGTTAGGGGTCACTGCAGGATGAAGCGAGCCTTTCCCAGCCGGCATGCGGATTGCGTTAGACCGCTTTGCCATGACCACGACCCCGAGCGCTGCAAGGTACAAGGCATACGTCGGCACTGCCGGCGTCTTTCTGGGCGCCGGGATCGTGAGCCTGAGCCAGCGGGTCCTCGGCACGGGGCTCGCCGACTTGCGAGGCGCGCTCGGATTGGGATTCGATGAGGCAGCCTGGGTGCCGACAGCTTGCAACATGGCGCTGATGTTCATGGGGGCTTTCTCCGTGTACCTCGGTGGGCTCTTCGGACCGAGACGGGTCTTGCTGGTCGCTGGCCCCGTGTACATCGTCGTCTCTTTGGTGCTGCCCTTCGCGCACAGCATAGGCTCACTGCTCGCGCTACAGGTGCTCGCAGGCATGTCATCGGGGACGTTCTATCCAATGTCCCTCACGTTTGCGCTGCGCAACCTGCCGATGCGACACACCGTCTACGCCGTCGGCACCTATTCCATGGAGCTCATCGCATCGATCAGCGTTGCGACGGCGCTTCAGGGATGGTTCATGGAACACTGGTCCTGGCGCTGGATGTTTTGGATGAGCGCAGTGTTGACACCGATCATGCTGCTCTTCGTCTACATCGCAGTCCCCAACCCGCCGCCGCGGACCGGACCGAAACCCAGGATCAGCTGGCATGGTTTCTTGTGTGCGAGTCTCGGACTGAGCTTGCTCGACGGAGCGCTCGAACAGGGCGAGCGACTCGATTGGCTCGGTTCGGGAGTCATCGTCGCGATGCTCACGACCGCTGCATTTCTGTTGCTCGCTGCGCTCGTACACCGGCGCATCGCACCGAACCCCCTGGTCAACTTGTCGTTCCTGGCGCGGCGCAACACGCTGCTCCTCGGATTCGGTTTGTTTTCCCTGCGGTTCGTGTTGCTCGCTATCATCCTGCTCTTGCCGAGCTATCTGGGCACCGTTCAGAGCTATCGCCCAGTCCAGACAGGCACGGTCCTTTTGTGGTTGGTCCTGCCTGTGATGGCAATGGCCACCTTGGCAGCGCAGGTCATGCGGAGGCTCGACGGTAGGGTGGTCGCCAGCATGGGCTTTGGCGCGGTGGCAGTCGCGTGCCTTCTCGATTCACGCTTGACCAGTGTCTGGTCTGGCGACACCTTCTGGCTGCCACAGATCGTGATCGCATCGGGCCTTGCGTTCGTGTTCGTCGGCGTCATCGGGATGATCATTCAGCAAGGGCAGGAAACGAAAGTGTTGGCGAGACCGGTCGACGCTCTGACCTACGTATCCTTCTTTCAGATCGTGCGGTTGCTGGGCGGGCAGGCGGGAGTCTCGACGCTGCAGCATGCCGTGACGGTACGGGAGAAATTCCACTCGAACATGCTCGGCCTGAACGTGCGCGCGGGCGACTGGCTCACGGACGAGCGATTGAGAGCGCTCACCCTCGGAATGCTTCCGAGCTCCGCCGGGTTCGAGGACGCCCAGCAGCGGGCGAGTGCGCTGCTGGCGCTTCAGGTCAGCCGCGAGGCCTTCACCCTGTCCTGCATCGACGGCTTTCTCATCGTCGCCGGGTTGTGCGCGGCATTCATCGTCTGCGCTGCCTTCTTCGTGAAGCCAATGAGAATCTTCTTCGATTCACTCTCGACTCAACCGCCCAGCTGAATCCATGCGGCGCGGCGCGAGCGACGCGGCAGGTGATGCTCGGTTTCGAGCCACGGGTGGCACGAAACCGGCCAACCCGATCTGGACTGGCGTCGCTTTTGGCGCGATCCTTCTCAGGAGCGGCTCAGCTCGACAGCAAATTCCTCCTCGGGCGTGTCGGAGGAGTCGACGGAGGCCAATCCTAGCTCGCGAAGCTTCTGGCGCAGGGTTTGTCTGGAAATGCCGAGACGCATGGCTGCTTGTCGCTGAACGCCACCAGTATGCTCCAGAACAGCTTTCAGCAAGATCTCGTCGAGCCATCGGTGCGACTCCGCATAGACGTTGCCTGTGTTCGCAACGAGTCGTCCCTGGACGAACGCTTCGACCGCGCCCGCGGCCGGCGGCGCCGACGCTCCATCCCGCAGTGACAGGAATTCCGGTAGCAAGACGGTGCCGGTGGCACGTAACAAAGCTTGCTTCAGGACGCTCTGTAGTTCGCGGATATTGCCGGGCCAGCTGTGGCTCTTGAGGCGCTCGAGCGCCTCGGGGGAAACCTCGCGGACGTCGCGTCCGAGCTCCCGGCTGCAGCGGCGGACGTAGTGATTGACGAGAAGTCGGAGGTCGTCTCCCCGCTCGCGCAATGGTGGCAGCTGAATCGTGAAGACACCGACACGGTAGTAGAGATCCGGACGAAACCTGCCGTCGGCGGACCATGACTTCAGGTCGCGGTGGGTCGCGGCGATCAACCGGACATCGGTGCGAATCGTTTCGTCGCCGCCCACGCGCTGAAACTCCTGCTCCTGAAGGAGCCGAAGTATCTTCGCCTGCGTTGCCAGCGGCATATCGCCGATCTCGTCCAGAAAGAGGGTGCCGCCGTTGCACTGCTCGAACTTTCCAATGCGGCGCCGGTCCGCGCCGGTGAACGCGCCCTTCTCGTGGCCGAAGAGCTCGCTTTCGAGCAGGTTCTCCGGAATAGCCGCGCAGTTCAGCGACAGAAATGGCGCCTTGGCGCGGCTCCCGTGCTGATAGATGGCCCTGGCAATCAGCTCCTTTCCGGTCCCGCTCTCGCCCAGGACCAGTACCGGAAACGTCTGGTCCGCGACCCGACCGATGGCCTTGTACGCTTCCTGCATCGCGGCGCATCCGCCGACGATGAGCTCCCCCGGCGCGTCGTCGTCGTGAGCCGTCTCCGCAACCAGCGCCGGCTCGCGCATCAACCGGATTACCTTCAATGCTTCGCCGATCACCTGCTCCAGCCTTCGCAGGTCGAGCGGCTTCAGAAGGTAGTCGTACGCCCCGTGTCGCATCGCTTCGATGGCCGCGTCCGCCGATCGCGATAGCGTGACGAAGACGACGGGAAGGCGCGCATCGACCGCACGGATCTGCTTCAAGACCTCCAACCCTGACTGGTCAGGAAGGCGCAGATCCAGCAGAACCACGTCGGGCGTTGCGGCTGCGAGTCGCTGCAGTCCCTCCACCCCGGAATACGCGACGTCGACGCGATGCCGGGGGGCCGGGAAGACGTGACGCACCTTCTCTGGGAGGAGTTCCGGGTCGTCGTCGATCAGCAACAGGTGAGCCATGGCCGTTCGCTCTTCACCTTTCGTACCCAGAGCTTGAGCACGCCGTCGCCGGGGGGACTATGCGGCAGCCTCGCATGGCTGTGCCGCCAGCTGCAGCTGGCAGACCTCAATGCCGCTCATTCCGAACATCTGCACGTTCGCGACGAGGCAGGACGTGTGACTCCGGATCTCGGAGTTCAAGAAATCCTCCGCGCTCTCGAAGGTCTCGGCGCTGAAACCGAGCGCCCCGAGAAGATCCGTCGTGCCTACTCGGACAGACAGGTCGTCGTCGACGATGACAATTACGGGTTTCTCCATGAATCCGGAAACCTCCACTTCCGCTATGGAGATTAGCGCGGCCCCGTTGCTCGTTGCCATTGCGCGTTAGTGGCGCTGATGCGCCAATGCGTCGCACCCGAGGCCACGTTCAGGGGCACCGACCTCGCGCGTGGGTTCAGTTGGGTAGTACCTTTGGCCTAGCGGCCGACCCGAAAAGCGGAGGCAGTGATCGACCCCCTAGGCAGCGATCGTCAAATTTCGCTCGTACTTTCGCGCGCGGTGACTTGCTGCCGGGCCTCCAGTAGCCAGGTTCCGAACCGCTATCCGGGTAGCGTCGGTCTACGACTTTGTGGTGAGGATTCCGAGCTGCTCGGCGGCTATCTGCTTGTTCGGACAACCGATGATGACGATCGCGAAAACCCCTGTCGTTCCCGCGGCGCCAGGGAATTGTAACGGTCTCGTAACTCGGCGACCACTTTTTCTAGTCCTCCACTTTCAACTCGATGGCCGTGAGGGACGGGCCGTCTCCTCTACCGGCAGCGAGAAGTGAAAGACGGCGCCGCGCGGAACGTTTGGGTTCACCCATAGCCGCCCGCCCTGGGCCTCGACGATTGAGCGACAGATCGACAGGCCCATTCCCAAGCCGTCGGGCTTCGTCGTGTAGAACGGTTCGAAGAGGCGTGTTGAGCTTGTCGGATCGAGCCCTGGACCCGAATCCTGCACTGCAATCGAGATGGAATCTGCTTCGGATTGTGAGCTCGTGATTCGCAACTCTCGTGGCCCTTCGGGGACTCCGCTCATTGCCTCGATCGCGTTGAGGATCAAGTTCAGCATGACTTGCTGTAGCTGTACCCGATCGCCCTGGACGGGGGGCAAGCCCGCTGCCAGTTGCGATTCGACCGAGATGCCGTGCTTCGTCGCTTCGCCACGGGTGATGATCATCACCTCGCGGGCCGCCTCATTCATATCGAAGCTCTCCGTTCGCGGCGGCAGCTTCTTGACGAGGGTGCGAATTCCGCGGATGACGTCGCCAGCCCGAGTGGTATCGCTGACCACGTGCTCGGTGGAGCGGCGTGCCGCGTCGAGATCGGCGTTGTCGAGCCAGCGCAGAGCGGCCTGGGCGCTGGAGAGTGCGCCGGAGATGGGCTGGCTGACTTCGTGGGCGATCGAGGCCGTCAGCTGCCCCAGCGCTGCGATGCGGTTGGCGTGCGTGAGCTGCGTTTGCACCTCGTGCAAGGCCTCGGCGTTGCGCCTGCCCTGGGTAATGTCCTCGCACACGATCAAGAGCACGGTCCGATTTCTGATCAGCGTCGCTCTCCCCGTCTCGCGGACCCAGATCACCTCGCCACTCTTGTGCACTTTGCGCAGCTCCCAGCTCAGGGCTTGGCCGGGCTGTTCGAAGCAGAGGGCGGCGTTCCTCGTGGCGGTGTCACGGTCGGCCTCGTGAAAGACGAGCTGCACGGGACGGCCGATCAATTCCGCGACGCTATAGCCGAGCTGCTCGGCCCCGAAGGGGTTCACCGACTCGATGGTGCCGGATGCGTCCACCATGAAGTACATGACTGGATTGTTCTCGAACACGGCCTTCCACTGTTCCTCGCTCTCGCGGAGCGCCTTCTCGGCGCGTTTGCGCTCGGTCAGGTCGAGCACGAAGGCAACCCCCTCATCGCCGCCGTCCTGAAATCTTGCCGCTCCGACCAGCACGGGGACGCGACTGCCGTCTTTGCGGAAATACTCCTTCTCGAACGGCTGCACGCTCCCCTGACGCATGAACTCCGGCCAGTTCTGTTGCTGATCGCGCTCGAGCCATTCCGGGGGCGACAGTGTTGTGCGGTGTATGCGGCCGGAAACAAGGTCCTCTCGCTCGTATGCCAACATGCGGAGAAACGCATCATTGGCCTCGGTAACTTGCCCTTTGGCATTCCAAATCAAGATCCCGACGATGTTGGAATCTACCAAGCGCCTGATCCGCGCTTCGCGTTCTGCGAGTTTTCTATAGAGCTGCGTATTCTCGAGCGAGATTGCGGCCTGGGAGGCGAGCAGCTTCAGCGTAGCAGTTCGCGCCGGCGTGAAAACCCCGGACGTGAGCGCATTCTCGAGGTAGAGGACGCCGAGGAGCTTCGCCTGATTTAGGAGCGGTAGGAGGAGAAGGGAGCGGGCCTGCCGTTGGCGGATGTATGGATCCACGGCAAAGGGGGAATTGGCGGTTGCGTCGTCAACGAGGAGGCCCTCTTCTGTGCGTTGGATGTACTGGAGCATCATCTCAGGCAGATCGTTCGCGGTGACAGGACGGTCGCGAAGATCGACGCGGACTCCATCGCCGGCCGTCGTGGCTTCGACTGCGATTCTGAGTTCGGTGCCATGGGCAAGCACCAAGACACCGCGCTCCGCGCCCGCCTGCTCGATGGCCGTGCGCATGACCGTCTCGATGAGCTTCTCCAACACGATCTCGCTTGAAACGGTTTGCGACACCTTGATTACCGTCACGAGGTCGAGTTGCTCGACGGGCGCCCCGATGGTGCTCATTCGACCTGGAGGCGGTTCTTCCCTCTGGAGTTGCGGATATGTCTGGTCGAGCTGCCGCACTTTGCCCTCGGCGCCCCAGCGTTGATATCCGAGCCGTGCGTTCCGCAGATAAAGACGCGCGAAATCTTGGAAGCCGCGGGCTGCGTAGAAACGTGCAGCCAGCTCGTATGACAATGCCTCGTTGTGGATCAGGCCGTTGTCCCGGGCCGATCGGATGGCCTTTTCGTAGAGGCATTCCGCGTCGAGCGTGCGGTCTAAGATCCGTGCGATCTCGGCGCCAACCAGCGCGGCGCGGTTCTCGAAGTTGGCCGGGCAATTGTGCGCCCAGATTTTGAGCTGCTGATCGTGCCCCCCGAGCGCTTCGAGGTGCGCCTCTCGCTCTTCGTCGGTGGCGTGGTCGCAGCATGCAGCGCGAGATAGAGCCGTGTAGAAATGGTACTCAGCGAGTTCGAAGTTCAATGGCGACGTCGAAAGCAAGCGGCTCGCCTTCGACGACGCCTCGATTGCCGCCGGGTACTTGCCGGCGAAGAACAGTGCCTGCAGCTTTCTGATCCAATACCAGCATTCTGCGCGCGCCAGATTCGAGTTGCCAGACAAGCGGCGCTCGATCTGAAGCTCCTCGAAGTGATCGTCGTCGAAGGAGCCGAACTCGTGGGTCGCCCCGCGCAACGTTTTTGCGAACACGAGCTGCGTAGCGGTGATGTCGACGACCAGCCCGAAACCAAACTTTTGCGCGAAGGCGAGGCCTTGCTCCGCTTCGCGTTGCACTTCGAGGAGCCGGTCGCCCGCCATGATGAGGTTGCTCGCAATCGCGAAACAGGCGTAGGCCGCATAAGGAAAATCGCCGGTCTTGATTGCAGCGTCGAAGGTACGGCGGAGCATATCGCGGCATTCGAGGACAGGCCTCGTCCACCCCATGAGAGTTCCGAAGTTCAGGTAGACTCTCGCCTGTAAGCGCCTCAACCCACGCTGCTCCACCAGCTCGTATCCGACACGGGCCAATCGAACCCCCGCGACGTAGTCGCCGAAGTGCGCGGCGGCGATGATGCCGAGGAATTCAAAGGCGAAGCACGATCCATCGCTATTGCCCCGTTCTAGACTGAGGCTGGCTGCTTCACACATGACCAGGTACGCTACTTTCAAGGTCGTCAGCGCTGCCGGTGGCACGATGCCGATCAGGACGTCGAGGGTGGCAAGGGACGCCGGGTCAGTCATCAGGGGCAGAGCTATCAGTTCCTCGATCGTGCGGCTGCCGAGCCGCGAGGAAATCAGCTCATACTCGTGTCGGACGTCCTCATCCGTCGGGCGGGGCGAGCATTCGATCCCTACTTCATGCAGGTACTCCAGACCGATGCTGACGGCGCGGTCTGCCTCGCCGAGAGTAGTGGATAAATCCATGCGCAAACACGTCACATTCGCGCGTTCGACCGTCGTTGCGGCGCGCTTTGACAACGCCACCAGGTGCTCCTCCGCTTGCGCTAGCGCGCCGGTGAGGAACTCACATTCTGCCCGGTTCAGCTCCAGCGCAAAGGTGAGAGCGTGCCGCCGCTGCCATGAGTTCTCCTGCAGGAGTGCCGCGCCGGCGCTGAAATATTTCAACGCCGAGGCGTACGCGGTAGAGGCCTTGGCGCGCTTGCCCGCGATCAGGTTGAGCTCTGCCAGCTGCTCCCGTTCGTCCTGTGCGGTGATCAGCGTCGCGGCACGGTCGAGCTGACTGACGATCTCGAAGATCGACTCTTCGTGTGCCTCCGGAGGAGCGCGCGCCGCGAGCAGCCTTCCAATCCGGAGATGCGCTTCCGCGCGCGAGGCTTCCGTGAGCAGCGAGTAGGCTGCCTCCCGAACGCGATCGTGAATGAACTTGTATGAGGCCTCCCGCTGCTCGACCAGCTCGGCGCGCACAGCCTCCCACAAATCCTTGTGGATCCGTACCTCGGATGTCCCACGCACAAGTGTGAGAGTGGTCATCTCGGCGCTGTTGCCCAGGCAGGCCAGCCACTGCAAAGCCTCCTGCGTCTCGGTGGGCAAGCGGCTCAGCTTGCCGATCAGGAGATCTAGCACATTTTCGGTATAGGCCTTGGCGTGAATGCGATCGAGATTCCAGGACCAGCGCCCAGCCTCATGATCGAAGACGAGCAATCGCTCATCGGCGAGCGTACAGAGAAATTGCCGGACGAAAAACGGGTTGCCGGCCGTCTTCGCGCGTACCAACTCCGCCAGCGGCGCAGCGCGCGCGGGTGAGCAGCGAAGAGCGTCCGCGACCAACTGCCCGGTGTGTTCGTCGTCGAATGGCCCGAGCGTGATTTCGCTGACCTTCGCCCCGGAGTCGTGCAGTTCTGTTAGCCTACGCCTTAGCGGATGGGCGGCATCGATCTCGTTGTCGCGATAGGCGCCGATCAACATCAAATGCTGCAGACCCGATCGGGTCAACAGATCGTCCATGAGGTCGAGCGTCGCCGCGTCCAGCCATTGAAGGTCGTCGAGGAAGAGCGCCAGCGGATGCTCGGGTCGGGCGAACACACCGATGAAGCGTCGGAGCACGTGCTGGAATCTCCGCTGCGACTGCTGTGGTTCGAGCTCCGGAACCGACGGCGGGTTTCCAATGATGAATCTCAATTCGGGGATGAGATCAGTCACGAGCCGCCCATTTGGACCTAGCGCCTCCAGCAACGCCTGGCGCCAGGTCGCCAAGTCGGCGTCAGTCTTGCTGAGCAGAGATCGCACAAGACTCTGAAAAGCTTGCACCGGCGTCGAATAGGGAATGTCGCGTTTCTGCTGGTCGAACTTGCCCGATGCGAAGAGTCCGCGCGAGGGAACGAGCGCCTTGTGCAGTTCGTTGACGATCGAGGACTTGCCGATGCCGGAATAGCCCGAGACCAGGACCAGCTCCGGCGTTCCGCCCGTGACCACGCGATCGAATGCGGCAAGCAAGTGCTCGAGCTCGCGCTCTCTCCCGTACAGTTTCTCGGATAATAGCAGCCGATCGGGGGCGTCGCGTTCCCCAAGCGCAATGGACTCGGTGCACCCGCGGAGCTCCCATTCGCGGAGGCAGCGCCGCAGATCGTGCTCCACGCCGGCCGCGGTCTGGTAGCGCTGTTCGGCCGTCTTGGCGATGAGCCTCATGACGATCTCGGAGATCGGCCCCGGGACGCTCTCCAGCCGCTCCGAAGGAGGCACCGGCCTTCTGGCGATATGGCAATGGATCCATTCCATCGGATCGGAGGCGCTGAAAGGCAGACGGCCGACGAGCATCTGGTAGAGTGTGATACCGAGAGCATAGAGGTCGCTGCGGGAGTCGATCGACCGGTTCATCCGTCCGGTCTGCTCGGGCGCCATGTAGGCGAGAGTGCCGGCGATGCTCTCCGGAGGTTCGGGTGCTTGCCGCTCGCGGGGCAGTCTCGAGGCGATGCCGAAACCGGTCAGACGCACTCGATCATCCGCGCCGTTCACCAGGATATTTGCCGGTTTGATGTCCTTGTGGACGAGACCGCGTTGGTGGACCTTGCCCACCGCCGAAGCGATGGTGGCCGCCACGCGCAGGAATCTTCCGACCTCCATGGGCGCGCCGAGCTGCCGCTCGAGCGGCTCGCCGCCAGGATCCTCGAGCATCAGCATGGGACAGCCGCTGCTGTCGCGTTCGAGCGCCAGCGGCATCACGGCCCACGCCCCGTCCAGATCGCCCTTCAAATCGTATTCGTGGAAAAGGCGATCAATGCTCGTGGGTGTCGGATGCTCCTCGGCGGGCAGCACGACCAACACCGCATGCCGCTTGCCATCGACGCCCGAGCGCCATCCTCGGCAGAAGACGCGGTCGCCGTCCTCCCAAGCGACCTGGAATTGGGCTTGCCCGTTGGCGTCGAATCGAGAAGTCGGGTCCAACCTGCAAGCTCCGAATACCGAGCCAAGTGCCGGTGAGGGGCCGAAAAAGGCCCGCGAGCACCGCTGGAGTCGGATAACCCATGGTGAAGCGCGCTACCAGCGCCTTCGTCGCGGGACCAGAGCCGGACTCGGTTCGTAACACGACCTCCGCGTTCTGGTCGCGGTAGAGACGGCCTTTGGCTCGAAGGGTCAGGCCGCCCCCCCGGCACAGATCCGAGCGTGCAGAGCCACCGCACTCGGCTCTTGCCTGGGTTCTGACGTCGAGCGCACTTCTGGCCACGGGTGCCGGATGCGCGCATGCGGAAGCCATCGTTCAGCGAGTCGGCTTGTCCGTGTCCACGCTGGCGAGCCACTCGCTGTGCTGTTTCAGGGAAGATGTTGACGCAAGCGAAGCTCGTTTGATCAGCGACGCAAGTAGCGTCGCGATCTCTCTCTCGCGCCCGTACAGCTTTTCCGGGATCCGAAGCCGATCCGAGGCGTCACCGTCTGCGAGCGAAAACTCGTCCAGGTCACAGTGCGCTTCCCACTGGCCAAGACAACGTCGCAGATCGTGCTCGAGCCCTGCCGCGGTCTGGTAACGGTCCTCGGGGGACTTGGCCATCAGCTTCATGACGAGAATCTTCTTCGATTCGCTTTCGACTGAACCGTCCAGCTGAATCCCGTGCGGTGCAGTGCACTCGATGGAGCAAGAGTGGCTCGGTTTGAGCCATCCATGGGCACGAGATTGACCAACCGGATCCGGACTAGCGTTGCTCCCGGCGCGATGCTCGTCAGCAGCGGCCCAGTTCGACGGGGAATTCCTCTTCGGGCCTGCCCGTGGAGTCGGCTGAGGCCAATCGCATTTGCCTGTCCAGCCAGGGAAAGGGCAGCTTCCAAGGCTCCGCGACGCAGCTGGCATTGAATTCGCCTCACGGTCGGCGCAACGTCCGGGGGCCGCTTGAGAATTGCGGAGGTTTCGAACTCGTGTGTGGCGTCCAGAAAAGTGCCGAGGCGTGTCTGAAGTGCGTTCCATTATTTTCGCGAAAGCCCTAAGCCCATCCAAAGAAGACGGGACACGCTTGCTTGGCGAAACATGTACGAAGGATACCGGTCTCGACGCATCTCTTTCGGCGTGGCTCTGTTATCAACAAGTGCCGCACTGGTACTGCGCTGGCCCCTCTGGCCGCTGCTGGGTCAAACGAGTCCGTTCCTGACGTTCTTTGCGGCCGTCGTCGTCACCGCGTACCTCGGTGGCTTTTGGCCTGGACTACTCGCAACGCTGCTCGGTTCCGCGGCTTCGGATTACTTCCTCATCGAACCCGGCGGATTCGGGGTTTCGCAGACCGGTGCGATCGTCACCTTGACGATTTTCGTACTGATCGGCGTCTCGATCAGCGGTTTGAGTGAATCCCTCCACCGGACGCGGCGCAAGCTGGGCGACAACGAACGCCGGAGGAGCGACGAGACCGCTGAACGCTTCCGACAGCTTGCGGAGAACATGTGCGAAATCTTCTGGCTTCAGGAGAACGGATGGGAGCGTACGCTTTATGTGAGTCCCACCTATGAAGATGTCTGGGGCCGTACGTGCCAGAGTCTCTACGACGAGCCTCGCTCGTGGGTCGATGCTGTCCATCCGGACGACAGGGACCTGGTCTCTCAAGCCATCGCTGAACAAAATCGCGGGCTGTCTACGCTAACTGAGTTTCGAATCGAGCGTCCCGATCGCTCTATCCGCTGGGTCCGTTCCCGCAGCTTTTCAGTCAAGGACCATGCAGGAAGAGTCAATCGCATAGCAGGGCTCGCCGAGGATATTACCGATCGCAAGGTGGCCGAGGAGACGCTGCGCAAATTGAAAGCGCACCTGGAGCTCGCAATGCACGGCTCCAATATCGCCCTATGGGAACTGGATATGACCCAGGGCGCGGACGGTCCGGCGAAATGGCTCAACTTCTGGGAGCAGTGGGGCAACGGCACGCCCGGAGACTATTCGACGGTGGGCGCGGCGATGAGCCTGGTTCACCCCGATGACCAGGAGCGTCTGGCCGAGACGATCGGAGCATACCAGGAGGTGACGGAGTTCAAGTGCACCGTTCGAGCCTTGCATAGGGATGGATCCTATCACTGGGTGGTGAACCAGGGCACGACCCTCCGGGACGCACGCGGAAAGCCCGTCGGGTGGACGGGCAGCACCATCGACGTCAACGATCTCAAGCGGCTCGAAGCCGAGCTGCTTCAATCGCACGAGCGTCTGAAGCTCGCCTTGCGCGGTGCCAACGTCAACGTTTGGGATCTCGAGCTATCCGACGGAACGCTGTCGAGCATGCGAACCGTACACACCACCGGCTGGAATCACCTCGGCTCCGCAGACGGAGACTCGCCGTCAGGCCAGCGCGAGCCGCTGGGCTTGGCTCATCCCGACGACGCGGAGGTTCTCGAAAGAGCGCTGCAGGCGCATCTTTCGGGCGAGACCAGCGAGATCAGTGCCACCTACCGAGTTCGAAGCAATGGCGGAGCGTACCGGTGGATGTACACACGCGGCGTAGCCATCCCGGCGATCGAGGGAACAGCCATTCGCCTCGTCGGTAGTGACGTCGATATCACGGAAATCAAGCAGCTGGAGACCGAGCTGCGCCTGGCGAACGAACGCCTCGAGCTCGCGCTGCGAGGCTCGAACGTCGGCGTTTGGGACATCGATATGCCCGACGGTGACCTCGCTCACGGTCGCCAGACGATCATAAATTGCTGGGAGCTGCTGGGCTTCGACAATACCGACCCGAGAACGCAACAGGCAAACTATTTCAGCCTCTTGCATCCCGCCGACCGGGAGCGAGCCGCGAGCGCGCAGCGAGCCTACCTGGCGGGTGAGAGCCGGGAGTACGAGGTCGAGTTTCGAGCGCTACACGACGACGGCAAGCATCGATGGTTGCTCGTACGCGGGGTGGCCGCGCGAGACTCGGAGGGAACACCGATTCGGTTCATCGGGAGCAGCATCGACATCACCGACCTGGAGGAAAGACGCATCAGTGAACAACGCTATCGTCTGCTCGTCGAATCAACGGCGGCGATCGTCTGGACGACGGCGGCGACCGGCTTGCAGGAGTCGGAGCAACCGAGCTGGGCGGCGTTCACCGGTGCCAGCGAGGATCAATACCTCGGATTGAGCTGGCTCGACTCCGTCCACCCGGAGGACCGGGAACGCACGGCAGAACTCTGGTCCGCGGCTGTCGCGAATCAATCCCCCTTTGCGATCGATTTCCGAGTTCGTCGACACGATGGCGAATACCGGGACCTGCTGAACCGGGCGATCCCCCTTCGGAACAGCGATGGCGAGATTTACGAATGGTTCGGCACCTGTGTCGATGTCACGGACCGCAAGCGTGCCGATCAGGCGCTGCGGGACAGCGAGGCGCGGTTCCGCGGCACGTTCGAGAACGCCGCTGTAGGCATCGCCCATATCGATAGGCAGAGCTACTGCTTGCGCGCAAATGCCACGCTGGCAGACATCCTCGGATACCCGCAGCCAGAACTGACGGGGCTCGTACTGCAAGACCTGGTACACCCCGAGGATCTGCCGCAGAATCGAGCGCAGCTCGCTCTTTTGATGCGCGGTGAAATTCCGAGCTTTGCCGATGAAGTGCGCATCTTCCGCAAGGACGGCAGCGTCGTGTGGGCCTTGGTCACCGTCTCGCGTCAGCCCGGCGCCGAAGGTGAGCCCGAGGGCCGCATCCTGATCGTTCAGAACATCTCGGAGCGGAAGCGGCTGGAGTCGGAATTGCTCCTTGCAAAAGAGGCCGCCGAGGCGGCCAACCGGGCGAAGGACGAGTTCCTGGCCAACGTGAGCCACGAGATCCGGACTCCCATGAACGCGATCCTCGGTATGACGGAACTGGTGCTGGATTCGCACCTGACGGAGGACCAGCGGCGTTCTCTTCGGACGGTCAAGTCGGGCGCCGACAGCCTGCTCCACACGATCAATGACCTCCTCGACTTCTCGAAGATCGAGGCCCGCAAGTTGCAACTGGACTCTGACGATTTCTCCTTGCGAACGGTGATGGTCGACACGCTGCGGGCGCTGGCCACGCGGGCCCACAGGAAATCGCTGGAACTGGTGAGCCACGTGCACCCGGATGTTCCCGACGCCGTCGTCGGGGATGCCGGCCGACTGCGCCAAGTGCTGCTGAACTTGGTCGGCAATGCGATCAAATTCACCAACGAGGGCGAGGTACTGGTCAGCGTTGCGATCGCGGACGGTCCTGCGCCAGACGGCGAAGTCTGTCTCTCCTTCTCGGTGCGTGACACCGGCATCGGCATCGCCGCGGAGAAGCAAGACGCCATCTTCCGCGCTTTCGAGCAGGCGGATACTTCTACCACCCGGAAGTACGGTGGCACGGGGCTTGGCCTGACCATCGCCGCCCGCCTAGTGGCGCTGATGGGAGGCGTGATCACGGTGGAGAGTGAACCAAACCGCGGGAGCACTTTCTCTTTTACTGCACACTTTGTGCGTCAGTTGCATCCCTCGCAAGCGGCGCCGCCGGCCCCGGCTCCGCCGCTCCAGCGGCTGCCCGTGCTGATCGTTGATGACAACGCCACCAATCGCCACCTCCTGGAGGAATGGTTGCGAGGCTGGCAGATGGAGCCGGTCTCCGTCGGTGATGGCATGGCCGCCGTGGATGCCATGTGGCATCGCGCCGCCAATGGCCGGCCCTATGCGCTGGTATTGCTGGACGCGCGCATGCCCGACACGGACGGCATGGCGGTGGCGGCGAAAATTCGGGAGAGAGTCGAGCTCGCCTCGACGCGCATCATCCTTCTGACCTCCGAGGAGCGGCCGCTCGACATAGCCCGACTTCGCGAACTGCGTATCGACGCCTACCTGCGCAAACCACTCGAACAGGACGAGCTATTGCAAACGATCTATCACGTGATGAGTCAGCCGAAACCCAGCCCTCCCCCGATGGCTCGAGCCGCTCCCGGCGAGGACCTCGGATCGGGGCCCGAGAACCTCGGATCGGAGCCCGAGACGACCACGAAGATACTCGACGTCCTGGTTGCCGAAGACGACGAGATGAGCGCGGCCGTCGTCGAGCAACGACTCGCGCGTCACGGCTACCGCGTGCGGCGCGCGAGCAACGGACGGGAGGCGCTGGCCATGCTCGAGAGGAAGAAATACGATCTGCTGCTCCTCGATGTCCACATGCCGGAGCTGGACGGCTTTCAGGTCGTTCAATCGATCCGGGCCAAGGAGCGAGACACCTCGACCCATTTGCCGGTAGTTGCTTTGACGGCACGTTCGCGAAAAGGCGATCGGGAGCGGTGCCTCGCTGCGGGGATGGACGACTTCCTCACGAAGCCGATCGGCCCCGCCGAACTGTTCACGACAATTGACCGCGTCCTCGGCGCGCGATCGCCCGACAGGTTGCAGAACCTCGGCCTCATCGACGCGCGGACGTTGCTGGCCGCGTGCGGCAGTGACGGCGCGCTGCTCGAAAGAATGTGCGGGCAGGTCCGGGTGCGACTCCCGGAGCATCTGGTGGCTCTTCGCGATGCATTCGGTGACAAGGAGGCCGAGCGCCTCCGTGAAATCGCGCACAGGGCCTGCGGATCGTTCTCGGAGTTCTCGGCGGTCGTCGGCGAACTCGCGGGTACTCTCGAGGAGCTGGCTGCCAGCGGGCGGCTCGACCAGGCCGGCGCAGTCCTCGGCGAGCTCGAACGACTGGGGCCGGAACTCCTGCGCCAGGTCGAACGGCTGTCGATCGAAGTGTTACGAGGTCTGGCGATAACCGTCGACGCGGCTCCGACCGATGACACTTGAGTGGTCTCCGGCAGGATGCGCCAACGAGGGGCGTCAGGCGAAGAGCTCCCGGAACAATTCCTTCTGCGCTTCGACCAAGCGCTCGAGCGTCTCAATGTGTTGCTCGCGGCGAGCCCGCGCCTCGGCATTTGCTGCGGTCGCCTTTCGCTTGGTGCACGCGACCTTCGCGTCCCAACGCTCCTGGAGTATGCTGGCACGCTTCCGCAACCGCTCGCGGTGCGTGGCCTGCTTTGCGTGAAGCTGACGCAGCTTGGCCTCGAGCCTTGCCTTCGCCGCGCCGGTCGCGCGCGCGCGCTCGGACTCTAGGAGCCTCTGCTCTTCGTCCAACTTCTGCATCTCGGCTTTGATCTTCGCCACGGCGATCGCTCCGGTGGCTGGGCGAAGGACGTGGGCGCCGAAGGGCGCAACCGCTGCGTCGACGATCAGCGGGCAATCCTCCCAGACGCTAGCGCAAACCACGTGGCCACCCTGCCGAAGCCCCGTGGTGATGTGCTGCATGAAATACTCTGCGATACTCAAGTCAGCGCCGTCTCCGCCGAGGCCAGCGGCTCGGCTGATGGCCGCGCCCACCGCGGCGCCGACGGGCCCCGCGAGCAAGCCAATTAGGGCCCCACTCGAAAGACCGGGCCCCGTTCCGCGAGTTCCGTGTAAGTGGCGGTCGTCCTTCACGCTGACCGAGCCATCCGCAGCCTTCAGGATGATAGTCGACGAGTACAGCTCGATGGATCCCTCCTCATCGAGTTTCATGAGCGCCATTACGACCTCGTTTGCCGCCCTCTCGGTCGGCACGAGGATCACCATCTCTTTGTCAACCACCGTCTCCCTCCGATTCGCTGGCAAAGGTCCTCTCCAAGCCTGATCCGGGACACCCCGGCCGGCGCTCGGCCGGGGGCGTTCGTGTGGCCCCTGATACGCTGCGGCAATCGTCATGATTCGCTCCCCCCCGGGTCTCGGGGCTCCAGTGCTAAATGAATGCAAGCCAGGAACGCCTGCTCGTCGAACGGCTTCGCCAGATAGCAGGTGACGCCGACCTGAAGGGCCTCCGTTCGCGCACGGGTATCCGGGAAGGCAGTGATCAATATCGTTGGAATCGGAGTGCCCGATGCAGCGAGCTGTTTGTGAAGCTCGATGCCGCTCATTCCGGGCATCTGCACGTCCGCGACGAGGCAGGACGTGTGGCTCCGGATTTCGGAGTTCAAGAAGCCCTCGGCGCTTTCGAACGCCTCGGTACTGAAACCCATCGCGTTGAGCAGATCCGTCGTGCCCTCACGGACGGACGGGTCGTCGTCAACTACGACGATTACAGGCTTCTCCATGAATCCGATAACCTCCAGTCTCCTTCACGGAGATTAGCGCAGCGGCGCTGCTCGTTGCCATTGCGCCTTGGCAGCGCTCGCGCGCAAATCCGTCGAACCCGACGACCCGTTCAGGGGCACCGCCGTAGCGGGCGGGACCAGTCGGGTAGCACGCTGGTATAAGTTGCCCGATCCGAAGAGTTTGACCGCAGCGTTCGAATCCGAACCAGGAGCGATCGTCACGTCCCACGAATTTTCGCGCGCAGTGGCCCGCTGCCGGCGTCGCGTAAGCCAGGCTCTGAACCGCTACCTCGGTAGCGCTCGTCTACGACTTTGTGGTGAGGATTCCGAGATCGTCGGCCATGCGCACCAGCTCGACCAGTGTATTGGCTTGCATTTTTCGCATAACCTGGCCGCGATGAACCTTCACCGTCATCTCGCTCAGCTTGAGCTTGGCTGCTATCTGCTTGCTCGGGCAACCCGTGACGACGATCGCGAAGACCTCTCGCTCCCGCAGCGTCATAGAATTGTAACGGTCTCGTAGCTCGGCGACGACACTTTCTTGTTTTCGTCGCCCTCGATCCCGCTCGATGGCGGTCTGGACGGCGTCGAGCAGCTCCTGCTCACGGACCGGTTTGGTCAGAAACTCGACGGCGCCCGCCTTCATCGCTCGCACCGACATGGGAACATCCGCGTGACCGCTGATGAACACCACGGGCAGACGGATGCCCGACGTCGAGAGTGTACGCTGGAATTCCAGGCCGCTCGGCCCGGGGAGGCGAACGTCGAGAATGATGCATCCGGGCGCGTCAACCAGCGTGCTACGAAGGAATTCCTCCGTCGACCCGAACGACTCCACACGCAGGCCGACCGAACAGAGAAGGTCCTTCAAGCCGGTGCGAACGGATGCATCATCGTCGATGATGAACACGAAGGGCTGGTCATCCGTCATGGCTCGGCTCCGTCTGATTCAGCAGCGGCCAACGGAGGACCGAGCGGCACGGGTTTGGGCGATGTGTGGATCATCCAGAAGGAGCGGCTCGTCGCCAAGTCGACCAGCGCGACACTTTTGGCCGTTCGAATCGCGTGCTGGGTCACGCAAACGGGAGGCTCCGACGCATCAACGGCCGTTGCGCAGAGGCGAACTGCTGGCGCGAGTACGTATCTCGACAGCTCCGTCTCGACGGAATCCTGATCACGAATCGTCGGTGAAACACTCATATTGCGGCGCACCGGCGCGGCACCCTACGCGGGCTCCACCTCGAGATCAACCGTGGAGTCGGGCCGAGCATTGTCGCTACCGCTCAGGTCTTTACGGCTTTTATCGGTGGCCGATGTCCGCGGGCACGCCGACGTTGTGCAGGGTCCGTGCCGTGGCAATGCCATCGACTTCGAGCCTCGAAGCCGCGGGGCGCGGTGTCGCGTCTACCAACGGTGGCAATTCGCTTACCCAAAGATGAATCCGGAACGCACCTCATCGCCGAACCTACCCGCCGACTGCACTCCGAACGCGTTGACCTGCATCGTGCCCGACGACTCGGCACGCTTGATGACCGGCCCGAACTCAACCGCGACGGGATCGCCGAGCTCGTATTAGCGCTGCCGGCGCAACGGACCCGCGCCTGCGCGTGCCAATGCCCTGGCCGTGTATCGATCCAGTTCGGTTTGCTGTGAGGTACCCTACGGGCCCGTGCGGTGGGTGACGTCCGTACTAAACACCGTTCGAGAGCCGTGTGAGAGCCGTTTCGTACCCTGTTGAAGAGCCTGGGGGGGCGCCCCGGCGCATCGTGAACACCGATTCCAGCGCATCGTGAACGCCGATTCCGGCATCGTGAACGCCGATTCCAGCGCATCGTGAACGCCGATTCCGGCATCGTGAACGCCGATTCCAGCGCATCGTGAACACTGATTCCGGCGTTGGTGAACACCGATTCCGGCATCGTGAACACCCGGCGGGGCGGCCACCGGGGGAGCGAGCTGCGTGCTCCCGGGTCTCCAGAGAAGCCCCCGCCTACACGGGCGGGCATGGCGACAGAGAGACTCGAGATGCATGTGCTGAGAGAGATTTTTCGACAGAAGCTGACGCTCGGGCGAAGCCACCGGCAGGTGGCGGAGGCGCTAGGCGTGAGCGTCGGCAAGATTTCGGGAGCGCTCGCTCGCGCGGCGGCTCTCGACCTCGATGCGGATGGCATTGAGCGGCTGACGGACGGCGAGCTCGAGGCGGCGCTGTATCCGAAAACGGTCGCGGGGATCTGCTGATCGAGCAAGCGGCCCACGGGAAACGCTAAGAGCGCCGCTCCCGCCGCCACACACCCGGGCTGGTTCCGACGGCGCGCGTGAACGCCCGGGTGAAGTGGCTCTGATTGGCGAAACCGCAGGCACTCGCTATCTCTGCGAGGGATGTGCCGGGTTCGTCGAGCATCGCCGTCGCCCTTTCGAGCCGGCGCTCAATCAGCCAGCGGTGGGGAGACGTCCCGGTGGTCTGGCGAAACGCCCGCGCGAAATGCCTGACGGAGCACTCGCACAGGGCCGCGAGCTCCGCTAGGGAAACTCCGCCGTCGAGTCGCGACGAAAGAAGCTCTTTCACGCGACGTTCCTGGGCTCGCGTCAGCCCGCCCCGTAGGAGCCGTTCCCGCACTCGCATCTCGCCGTAAGTCGTCGCGATGTGATTGACGAACGCGATCGCCATGTGATCCGCGTAGAGGGGGCTCGTCTCCATCGTTCCGATCGACGTAGGGCTCAGCGAGAGGAGCAGGTGTCGGATCACGGGATCGGAGAAACCAACACCTGGCCGGTAGCGCAAGTCGGCGATGCGTGGGGCACCGGCGTCGTCGGCCACCGAATCGAGCGCGGTGCGCGTCAGATAGAACGACAGGAAATGAAACGGGCCCGCATACTCCGATGACAGGCTCATCCGCAGATCGACGATCCCCGTGTTGCCCGCTGTAAAGTTCTCCGGATCGAGCCACTTGCCCTCCGCCGACATCGCGCCATGAGGTCGCTTTCGCAGGTGAAGGGTCACCACGTACGCGTCGTCCTCGGAGAGCGTTCCGCTCACAAGATTATTGGGGTCGTCGGAAGCGACCTCCGTCACGAAGGGGACTGGGCGTATGGAGTACGCGTGGGCCGTGCTGCTGGGGGAATGCTCCGTCGAGAGGGCTTTTGCTGATCGCTCGTGAGTTCGCCCGCATCGATCTATCGGACCCTCCTATCATAGGCCCATGCGCGAAGCATAGGGCGGCGATTTCTTCGCAGTGTCTCGCTGCTCGCCCCGTTCCGCAGGACCAAAGCGCGGGCAACGGCGACGTGCCGGCCGACGTCGCGATTGACGAGGCGTTGACGACAATTCGTCGTGGGTTCTACGGCAGTCAACCGTCGGCGCGCCTAAGGCCTCCGCACAACGTCCCTAGGAGACAGGGCCGTGTCAAACAGACTTGCAGGCAAGGGGTGCATCATCACCGGCACGGGTGGCGGCGTGGGTCGTGAGACTGCCATGATGTTCGTAGGGAAGGCGCCGTGATCGTCGGAACTGATGGGCAGTGATCTTCTCGGCCCCTCGGGGCAGGGGCGCTGCTGAACTCGGGTTCGCGTGGCGCGCGCCCGCCGAACTGAGGGCGATAGAGCTAGGGTACGGTCCTCTCCAAAAGCCTCGCCGGAGCCACGTGGGAGCCACGCGAAAGCCATTCCAAAGCCCGGGGGGTCCGTGATCGAGCGCTGTTTGCGCGAACCGACCTGCTGTCCGTCGTTGGTTAACGGAACCAAGCGTAATTCCTGCGCTTATCACCGCATGGTGTCGGAGCCAGTAGACGTGTTCCGTTCCGCGATTCATCGCACGAGGACTCGCCCCGTAGTGCGTACCCCCTCCCCCGGGCGGGATGGTACCGATCCGGTGCAAAAGCCTTGCGTACGCCGTGCTGACGCCGTGCTGGAGCCGTTGCGAGAGCCTGGGGGGTACGCGAAAACGTCGGTGTGTGGTTCCATACCGTCGCGGGAACCGAAATGGAGTGGACCGAACCAACCTTTTCAGTCCAAGAGTGGGGGCCATGGCGTAGAGAACGCCGCGTCTCCTTGGGCAGAGGCAACGCGATCCGTGTCCAAAAAGGGGAAATTGGACTCGGTACGATCGTGGTGGCGATGCGGAGGCCGCGTCGCAGGCGTGCGTAGTCGGTCGCGTAGCGTTAGCGTAACGGCGATGCGGGAAACGACGAAGCGAGATGACCGCAGCAGAGCTCATCCTTTGTCCTCGCGTGAGGAATGGGCAAAGTGGTTCGAAAAGCACTTCGGGCGGGCATGGGACGCATCGTCGAAGGCGCTGGTTCTTGCCGCCGTCCGCAAACGGAAAGAGGCGTTCCTCGCGCTCCGTGAAATCGAACGCGTCGTTGTA
>Ga0335076_10000755_pt1 | contig 30353 bp, 25 predicted proteins | sample Lox_Sample_25_FD_206717 | JGI IMG/M metagenome (GOLD analysis project Ga0335076, IMG submission 206717) | Soil microbial communities from Loxahatchee National Wildlife Refuge, Florida, United States - Lox_Sample_2.5 | ecosystem: Environmental > Terrestrial > Soil > Wetlands | place: USA... | reverse complement strand
TCTCTAGGAAAATGCAGGGAATTCGCGTATAATTTTTGTTTGTCTCAGAAGTGCTGGCCCCGCCTGAGTGGGTCTGCCGGGAATACGACAATGCATCCGATGATACAGAAAATCCATGACGCGCAACTGCGCAAAGATTTGCCCGAATTCCGCCCCGGCGACAGCGTGCGCGTCAATGTGCGCCTCCAGGAGGGCGAAGGCGAAAAGGTGAAGGAACGCATCCAGGCTTTCGAGGGCGTGGTGATCTCGAAGAAGGGCCGTGCCGCGAGCGCGACGTTTACCGTGCGCCGCGTCAGCTTCGGAACAGGCGTTGAGCGCATTTTTCCGTTGCATTCGCCCGCAATCGCCTCGATCGAAGTGACCGGCAAGGGCAAAGTTCGCCGCGCGCGTCTCTATTATCTGCGCGATCTGCGCGGCAAGGCAGCGCGCATCAAGCGCTCCACTCGGGACCGGCACGAAGAGGCTGTGGCCGCTTCGGCTGGAGCCGATTCGCAGTCCTGAATCCGCGGCATTCTTGCCAGCGCAGGAATGTTTTTTCCGGCCCCGGTGATCCGGAGCCGTTTCTTTTCCCGCTCGCATAACCGGACCATCGCGAGGTTGAATCCAATGGGCCGGGGATAGAATCCAATGGAAAGGCGCTGGCATCCGCGCCTGTGGCCATGCCCGACCTCACTGTTCTTTATGACGGTTCCTGCAGTCTTTGCCGCGCCAGCGTCACGCGCGTGCGGCCGTTCGATTCGCGCGGCCGCGTCGAATTTCTCGATCTGCACGATCCTTCGGCGCAGCAACGTTTTCCGCAAGTTGATCGGGAGATCGCCATGCGCTGGATGCAAACGGTGGATGCCCACGGCCGCGTCTATAGTGGCGTGGATGCCTGGGCGCGCATCGGAATGCTCCTACCTGGCTGGAATTTGCTCGCATGGATTCTGCTCGTTCCGGGCATTCGCTGGATTGCGAGAAAAATCTATGCTTGGATCGCGCGCAATCGCTATCGCTGGAACAGCGCCGCCTGCTCCGACGGCACTTGCTCGCTGCATATTCCTTCCAGGTAAAAATAAGTCCGCTGCCTGAATTTCTCGGAAACATTCACGAAGGCAGACCGCGCTATCATCTCCTCTGATGAACCTGGATTCGCAAGGGTGGGGCAGGCCGTTCTTCCTACGCTGGTTTGCCGCGCCGCGCCCCGCAGGCCCGCCGGGCTTCTTGATTCCTCGGTGGATTTTTCTTCGCGGGCTTGGCGTGATTTATTTTTCCGCGTTTTACTCGCTGGCGTTCCAGATTCGCGGGCTCATCGCGCCCGATGGGCTGCTTCCCGCCGACCTTTATTTGCAGCAAGTCGCGAAGCTTCTGGGACACCTGCGTTTTTGGTATGCGCCGACGATCCTGTGGATCGGCAGCAGCGGGCACGCGCTCACGGCGCTTTGCTGGGCCGGCATGATCGCTTCGCTTCTTCTAGTGTTCAATGTCTGGCCGCGCGGAACGCTGGTGATGTGTTTCGTGTTGTTTCTTTCCTTCGTCACCGCAGCGCAGGATTTTTCCGGCTACCAATCGGACGGCATGTTACTCGCCGCGGGATTCATTTCGTTTTTCTTTGCGCCGCGCGGCCTGCGTCCCGGCTGGGGAGAGGCGGAGCCGCCTTCGCGCGCGTCGCTGTTTCTTCTGCAATGGCTGTGGTTTCGCATTTATTTCGAATCGGGCATCGCCAAATATTTTGGCGGCGATCCTTCCTGGCGCAACCTCACAGCCATGGACCAGTATTATCAAAACGGCCCGCTGCCTACCTGGATTGGGTGGTACGTGCAGCAATTGCCGCACTGGTTCCACGCCTCGTCCGCGTTCTACACGCTGCTTGTGGAATTGCTGATCGTCTGGATGCTGTTCCTTCCCCGGCGCTTTCGCATCATCTGCTTCTTCATCGTGACGCCCATGCAGATCAGTATCATCCTGACGGCGAACTACGCGTTCCTAAACCATCTTGTGCTGTTTCTCGGGGTGTTGCTGCTCGACGACCGGTTCGCGCTGAAGTTTTTGCCCGAGAAATGGGCCTGGGTTTTGCCGGTGCGAAAGAATCTCGAGGGAAAACCTGAGGATAGGAAAGAGGAACTTGTGGAGTTGGATCTCACGGGTTCGGAGATCGAGCCACGGGCTTCGGCAGAGGAACAATTTTCGAATCGCGCGGGGGATTCATTCCTTACCTTGTGGGTCGAACGCACGCGGAGATTTAGTTCCGCTGTGTGGATTTGGCTCACGGGCATCCTGCTTGCGTGGGTGCTTTACGCTACAAGTTTTCTGCTCCTCGCGCAAGTGTTTCGAGGCGTGCCGCTTCCTGCGGAGCCGGTCGGCGCGCTCGATCCATTTCGCATCGCTAACCAGTACGGACTCTTCGGCCGGATGACGTGGAGGCGGTACGAAATCGAGTTTCAGGGTTCGAACGATGGCGTGAACTGGACCGCTTACCCATTCCGGTTCAAGCCGCAGGATCCCGCAAAGGCTCCGGGCATTTACGCTCCCTATCAACCGCGATTCGAATGGAATTTGTGGTTCGCGTCGCTCGGCTACTGGCGTGAAAATCCCTTCGTGATTCACACCGAAGAGCTCCTTCTCGAGAACGATCGCGATGTGCTAGCGCTCTTTGCGGGAAATCCTTTTCCGCACGCGCCCCCAAAGCAGATCCGCGCGGTGCTGTGGCAATACTGGTTCACCGATCTGAAGACCAAGCGCGAGACAGGCATGTGGTGGCGGCGCGAAGACAAGGGACTCTATGCGCCGGCGCTGGAGCGCGGGCCGGACGGCAAGGTCTTCGTGACGGCGTGGCCCGAAGAACTTCCACCGCCCCCGTGAGCATCCGACTGTCCTGTTGACAATCTACAGGAGCGAGCGTAAGTTCCTGTTGATGGTCTAAAGGAGAAGGACAATGTCGCCTCCGCGCGGTGAAGTTCTTCAGGGCACCCTCGATCTGATTGTTTTGAAAACGCTCGACACCGTCGGCCCGTTGCACGGGTACGGTATCGCCGTGCGCATCGGTCAAGTCTCGAAAAATCTGCTCAAGCTCAACCAGGGCACGCTGTATCCCGCTCTTCTTCGCCTGGAACAGCGCGGCTGGGTCGCTTCAAAATGGGGAGTTTCGGAAAACAATCGCCGGGCGAGGTTCTACTCGCTCACGAAGCGAGGGAAGAAGCAGCTCGCGACAGAGAAGGAAAGCTGGGAGCGCATGTCCTCGCTTATATCGCGGCTACTCGCGGTGGCGGAAAGTTCTTAGCGCGAAAATTGCCACTCGCAGGGGGAATGAATCGTCATGGATGCACTCCGGATCTTCTGGAAGCGCCTCGCGTCGCTTCTTCATAAGAATCGCAGCGACGCGCAACTCGACGAAGAGCTTCGCGCGCATGTTGACGCGTTGATGGAGGAAAACATCCGGCGGGGCATGACTCCTGAAGAAGCCCGCTACGCGGCACGGCGCGAATTCGGAGGGATCGAGCAAACCAAGGAACTGTACCGCAAACAGCGCGGGCTGCCCTTTTTCGAAACGCTTCTACAGGATCTGCGGTTCGGAGCCCGGCTGCTGGCGAAAAATCCCAGCTACACCACTGTCGCCGTCCTCACCCTGGCTCTCGGCATCGGCGCTAACACTGCCATCTTCAGCCTGGTGAACGGGATTCTCCTCGAACCCCTGCCCTATCCCCAAGCGGATAAATTGGTCAGCGTCACAGGCTCTTATCCGCGAGGCGCGTTCGTGGCGATGAGAGAACAGGTGCATAGCCTGGACGTCGCGGCCTATGCCGAAGGGCACGACTTCAACCTTAGTGGACGCGGCGACCCCGTTCGTCTGACGGGAACTCTGGTGTCCGCGGAATTGTTTTCGGTTCTCGGCGCGAAACCCGAATTGGGGCGTGCGTTCCTTCCGGGAGAAGATCTCGCTGGGCAAGATCAGTACGTCATCCTGAGTCGCGATTTGTGGCGGGAACGATTTGGAAGTGACCCCGGAATCATCGGGAGGCCGATTGACCTGGACGGGAAGAGCCGCGAGGTGGTGGGCGTGATGCCGGCGGATTTTCGGTTTCCATCCGCCAAAACGCAAGTGTGGATCCCACTGCATAATGATGCGCGTGACGCCACCTCCTACTGGGCGAGCGATTTCATGCCAGTGATCGGCCGGCTGCGGGCAGGATCAACAATTTCACAAGCGCGCGCGGAAGTCAGGCTGTTTCAAAGGCGCGTTTTCTCGCTGTTTCCGTGGCCCATGCCGACGGATTGGAACGCGGATATCAGTGTGGTTCCTTTGCAGAGCGGTATGGTGGCGGACGTGCGCTTGCGTTTGCTGATGTTGCTTGGAGCAGTGGTTTTCGTTCTGCTGATTGCGTGCGCCAACGTGGCCAATCTCACGCTTTCGCGTGCCGCCATGCGCGAGAAGTAGATCGCACTTCGTTGCTCGCTGGGAGCGGCACGATTGCGAATGGTGAGGCAGCTGCTGACAGAGAGCGTCCTCCTGGCGGCATTCGGCGGTTTACTTGGATTGCTCCTGGCGTACAAAGTCGTTGAGCTTCTCCGCGTCATGCTTCCGGCGGACACGCCACGACTTGCCAACGTGCACATGGATTGGCGCGTCCTCACGTTTACCGGCGTTATCGCTCTCGTTACGGGATTCGTCTTCGGACTCACCCCCGCCTTGGGTTCTTCGCGCACGAGCCTCGTCGAATCGCTCAAGTCGAGCGGGCGCGGCACGAGTGGTTCCGTTTCAAAGCGATTGCGCGGGGGCCTCGTCGTCGCTGAAGTAGCGTTTGCCGTGCTCCTGGTTATCGGTGCCGGCCTGCTGATCCGCAGCTTCTGGGCGCTCTCCCATGTGGACCCCGGCTTTCAATCCGAGCGTGTGTTGACCGCGCGCATCACGCCAAACGAATCGTTTTGCAATGGCACTGCCCGATGCCTCACTTTCTATCGTAACCTGCTGCAGCAAACGAGCGGTCTTCCCGGTGTCAGCAGTGCGGCGCTCGTCAACACGCTACCCCTCGACGGAAGAGTTGCCAAGCGCTCGCTCGATCTCGAGAATCACGTCGTTGCCGCCGGCGAAGATTCGCCGCTTTTCTGGCTCGACATTGTTACGCCCGACTACTTCCCGGTCATGGGGATTCCGATTCTATCCGGCAGGGGCTTCACGGAATCCGACGAAGCTGGCGCGCCTGTGGCGATCATCGCGGCGGATACGGCCCAACGCTTTTGGCCGAACCAGGATCCGATTGGAAAGCATGTTCGGCTGCTGAACGACAAGGACTGGCGCACCATCGTCGGGGTCGCCAGGGATGTACGTGCGTACAATCTGCAGAGAAACGCGCCCGCCTGGGTTCACGGCACCGCATATATTCCTTTTAACTCCACGGCAACGCTTGAAGACTGGCGTGTTCCGGCCGAAATGACACTTACGCTTCGCACGACGACGGATGAGGCGCAATTCGCTCCCGTGTTGCGCCGGACGGTGGCCGCGCTGAGCCCCGAAGTCCCCGTGAGCGAAATCAAGCCGATGCAGACGATCGTTTCTCAAGCAATTTCTGCGCCGACTTCGACGACCCCGTTGTTTGTTGCGTTCGCCGGACTGGCACTGGCGTTGGGTATCATCGGCATCTACGGCGTGCTTTCCTATCTGGTCTCCCGGCGCACCCGAGAAATCGGCATTCGCGTGGCGCTGGGCGCACGGCGCGGAGATATTTTTTGGCTGGTGATCAGGGAGGGATTGAAATTCGCGCTTACAGGCATTGCGCTCGGCTTGATTGTGTCGTTCGGCCTATCGCGCCTGCTCGCAAGTGAGCTGTACGGCGTCAGTCCGGCAGACCCCGCAACTTACGCGGGCGTGTCGCTCTTGCTCATCATCGTTACGCTGCTGGCGTGCTATGTTCCCGCAAGGAGGGCCATGCGCGTGGACCCCATCAACGTGCTGCGCCTGGAGTAAAAATCTGGCCGCGGCTGGGAGGCGCAACGAGGAATTCGCTTCTGCGCGTGCTAGAATCCTGTCGCAAAAATGTCCCGCCTCTGCTCATCCCGTTTCGAGCGAGCGGCGCGCAAGCTCGGCTGGACCCGCATCGCTGGACTCGACGAAGCCGGCCGAGGGGCGCTTTTTGGTCCCGTCGTCGCCGCTGCCGTTATTCTCAATCCCAAGCGCCGCATTGTGGGCCTTGACGATTCCAAAAAACTCACCGCCGAGCGCCGCGTCGAACTTGCGGCACGCATTCGCGACCACGCTTTCGCGTTTGCCGTGGCCGAAGTGGATGCTTCACGCATTGACGCCTGGAATATTTATCAAGCCAGCCGCCAGGCCATGACCGCGGCGTTGCAGCAGCTCTCCATCTCTCCCGATTATCTTCTTATTGACGCGATGGAGCTGGACGTTCTGATCGAACAAAAATCGTTGATCAAAGGCGATGCGCGCAGCGTTTCCATCGCTGCCGCTTCCATCCTCGCAAAAACGCACCGCGACACTCGATTGTTGGAATGGGACGCCGTTTATCCGGGTTATGGCCTCGCCCAACACAAAGGCTATTCGACGCCCGAGCATCTTGAAGCCCTGCGCCGCCTTGGTCCGAGTCCCTTGCACCGACACTCCTTCGCGCCCGTCCGCGAGGCGGCTTGCTGGTCTTCCGGGGCGACGCAAACTTCTCTCCCGATGTTCTAGAGATTTTGTTCCCAATTCCTCATCCTCTGAGCCCTGCTTTCCGTTCGCCTGTCTTTCGCCGTTAAGTTTCCTGTTCGCCAAGGGGATTACTGCCTGTTCACAAAGCGTCTTGCCTTCGTTGACCCCTCTTCTCCCGCCTGTTAGCGTAACTTGAGTATTGCTGTTTCGTTTTGCCGCGCTGAGATCGAGGAGAATCTCTCGGACGCGCTAGCGGAGTACCGCGTCCGAGTGCACGCATGGCCTACAACAAGAGCAAACATGTCGAAGCCGCGCAGAAGCTGCTGAACCAGGGCAAGGTTCCCCAGGCCATCGCGGAATATCAGCAAATCCTAAAGCACGAGCCCAAGGACCAGGTCACCCTCATGACCATCGGCGAGTTGTACATTCGCCAGGGCGAGACCTTTCAGGCCATTGATTATTTTGAGCGCCTCGCGCAGATTTTCGTGGGTGACGGCTTCCTCACCAAGGCCATCGCCGTATACAAGCGCATTGCCAAGCTTGCTCCGGAAGAAATTCGCCCGCTGGAGCGCCTCGCCGATCTTTATGTTCAGCAGGGGGTGATGAGTGAAGCCCGGCCGCTGTTTCTGCAGCTGGCCGAAATTCATCTGAAGAACAATCGGCAGGCGGATGCCGTTTCGCTTCTCAAAAAGCTCCTTCTAGCCGAGCCCGATAATCTCCGCATCCAGATTCGCCTTGCCGACCTTTATCAGGCGATGAACCAGAACGCCGAGGCAATAGAGACCTACGTCTCCGCGGCACAGCGGGCCCTCGCGCGCGGCGACCATGCAGAATGTGAAAAGCTCGCCGACAAAGCCCTTAAGCTGGATTCCGCGAATCTCCCAGCGATCACGGTCAAGGCTCGCTCACAATCCGCGCAAGGCAATATTGTTGACGCCGCAAAGCTCCTCAAGAATCTTCCCGGTTTGGACAAAGGCGGCGAACAAAGCGAATTCCTCCTGGATCTCTACCTGAAGGCTGCGAATTGGGATGACGCCTGCAAGCTGGCCCTCGGAATCTTCGAGGCGGATGAGAAAAATTTTGGTCTGGCCCAGCGCGTTGCGGAAGCTCTTCTTGAATCCGGCCAGACCGACCGCGCCATGGGGCTGATCTCCCAGTTGCGCATTCCCATGATTGATGCAGGTGAACACGAAGCCATCGGCAAGCTGCTCTCTGATCTCGCCGAGCGCACGCCCGGGCGTCTCGAGCCCCTGGAATGGCTAGTGGACACCTATGGCCGCACCAGCGATCCTTTCCGCCTGTCGGACGCGCTCGCGAGACTCGGCGACGCTCTTTCCGCGGCCGGAAAATACGACAAGGCCAAGGAAGTTCTTGAGAAGCTCGTGGACCGCGAGCCGGAGAGCGATTCCGCCAAACGCAAGCTCAACGATGTTCTTCGCAAAATGGGCTTGAGGGGGGCCGAGGCCGCTCCCGAACTTCCACCCGAGCCGCTGCAGGCGGAACTTCCGAAGCCCGAAGCCCCCAAAGTCCGGCCGGGCGTGGAATTGCCTGCCTCACCAGTGGCTGCCGAGCCTGTGCCTCCTCCCCCTCTTCCCGCAGTTGCCGCGGAAGAGCACCTAGACGAGGAAACTCAAAAATTCATTGCCCAGTCGCTCACGGATGTGGATCTCTTTGCGAGTTATGGCTTAACGCAGAAAGCCATCGGCCTTCTGGAGGCCATTCTTCGCCGGTCTCCGCGTCATGTTCCCACTCTTGAAAAGCTGCTTGACTTTGTCCTTGGCGCCGGAGACGACCGCCGCACTGCCGAACTTGCGGCCCAGTTAGAGCAGATCCATCTGGACCGGGGCGACGACCGTGGGGCCGAACGCTTCGGAGAACTCCGCCGCCGCTTCCAGCGTGCTGCCGGTCTTACCGACGCTGACCTCGCAGCGATGACTTCCCCGGCCGCAGCGGCACCGGGAGTATCCGCGGCGGCTGCGCCTCCTTCGAAAGACCATGTTCCCGTCTTACCCGCCGAACCGGAACCGGCCGCCGAGGAATCTGTTCCCGAAGTCGAGATTGTGGAAGAAGCTGCACCTGCTTCCGAGGAAGTTCACGAGGTGGATCTTTCTGAGGAGTGGTCCACCGCTCTCGAGCCTAAGGAGGCTGCCGCTCCTCCCGCAAAAGTATCCGCAACTCCACCGCCGCCGAAGCCCTCTGCGGCGCCGCCAAAGGTCTCCGCGCCTCCTCCTCCCCCGAAGCCCGACGTCGAGGAATTTGAGATTCCATTTGAGGTGGTCTCTACCGAGGATGATGAAATGCCCGCCGCGGGGGTCACCGCGGCTCCACCGACTCCCGTTCCTTCTCCTGTTGAGGAGGAAGAACCCGCCGCCATAGATCTTGATGCCGTTCCCGCCGAGGATCCCGCTCTTGACGTGGATCAACCGCCCCCGGCAGCCAAGTCTGAGCCTGAATTTGAGCTTGAGCAGGAATATGAGCTGGTACTTTCTCCGGAACCTCTCGTTCCTGCCTACGATCAGAAACCGCCGGAGCCTGCTCCCGGCACAGCAGCGCCAGCCGCCATTTCCTCCGATCAATTTCTTGCCGATCTCGCCAACGAAATAGATCAGCTGGGGATTGGGGAGCTGGCTCCGGCGTTCTCCGAACCTGCTCCTCCACCCGAAAAAAAGGCACTTGCTCCGGCGGCGGAAGCCAAGCCTGCGGGTCCGGCCGAACACGCTCCCCTGAAGGAAGTATTCGACGAATTCCGCGCGGAGCTTGGGGAGATGGGCGCCGAGGACGAGGATCTGGAGACCCATTACAATCTGGGCATCGCGTTCCGCGAAATGGGGCTTCTGGAAGAAGCGATCAGCGAATTCCAGAAAGTCGCCAAGGCCAATGATCACGGCAAGGCTTTCCGCTACGCCATGCAATGCTGCACGCTTCTCGGCCTCGCGTTCATGGAGAAGGGCCAGCCATCGATTGCCGCCATTTGGTACGAACGCGCGCTCCACACTCCCGGCGTTGACTCGGAAAGTACGCTCGCCTTGCGGTATGATTTGGGAGTGGCTCAGGAATCGGCGGGCGATTCGGATGCTGCCCTGAAGAGTTTCTCCCAGGTCTACGCCGTCAATATTGACTATCGCGACGTTGCGGAGCGCATTGCCGCTCTTCAAAAAACGGCCCGCTGACAATATTTTCCATTGGCCGCATTGGTCTTCTCTTCATGAACAAAGTCTTACGCGCAATTCTGATCGTTTTGTGTTTTGAGATGGGTGCCCTGCTCCTCTTCCTCCCGTGGTCCGCGTTTTGGGAGCAGAATTACTTCCTCATGCATTTTCCCTCCCTGATGCCCATCCTCCTCCATCCGTCTTTCCGGGGAATCATCAGCGGGCTCGGCATCCTCGACTTCTTTGCCGCTCTGAGCCTCATCCAACCGCGTCCGGATCCTTCCCGTGCCCCCCACCCCTGATCGCGGCTCGCCGATACTGTGCTACGTCACGCACAGACGCAGCTTGCCGCTGGCCACTTCCTCGGACGCGATGGGACTCTTGCTGGACACGATCGAAGCCGTCGCCGCAGCTGGGACGGACTGGATTCAGCTGCGGGAAAAGGATCTTTCAGGACGCGAATGTTTCGAGCTGGCCCGCCGGGCCCTCCAGCGCATCCAGATTCGCGGAACTGCCACGCGCCTCCTGGTCAATGATCGTCTCGACGTGGCTCTTTCCGCGGGCGCCGGAGGCGTGCATCTCAGCGAAAACAGTTTGACGGTTCAGGACGCAAGCCGGGTGCGCGATGATTTTTTCGCACGCCGTTCCGTCCCGCCCGATTTCCTAATCGGAGTCTCCTGCCACTCCCTCGGTTCCGCTCTGGGAGCGGCGCGCGGCGGCGCCGATTACATCTACTTCAGTCCGATTTTTTCCACGCCTTCCAAGGAAGTTTACGGTCCTCCCCAGGGAGTCGAGCGCCTCGCGCACATTTGCCATGCCGTTGATATTCCCGTCCTTGCGATCGGCGGGGTGAACGCTCAAAATGCGTCGCAATGCTTCGCTGCGGGCGCTGCGGGGATTGCCGCGATCCGGCTGTTCCAGGATTCCGCCAATCTCTCTTCCGTCGTCGAGCACCTCCACTCCTCCCTCCCGTCATGAAGAGATTTGCTTCCCGGTTGCTTCCGGAGCCGCTCGGAGGTGTATTCTGATTGTGTCGCTGTTCTTTGGTGGTTTGTGGCCCGGCGGGGAACGGCGGCCACGCGCGAGTGGCTGAAAGGAGACGCGACGTGAACATCCATCGGAGGTTTCCCGCCAGCGTTGGTGTGATTGTTCTGGCCTGCCTGCCCTTCGCCAGGGTGTTGCCGTCCCTTGCTCAAGCTCCCCATTTTGTGCCACCGGGGATTGTCGCGGCAGACGATGTTCCATACCCTCCCAATACGTTGGCGGCGGGCGCCGTTTCGTTCGTTGCCCATCTTGATCAGCATGGACACGTCGAAAGCCTGCAGGTGACCCGCGACTTCGCGCCGTTTATGGCTCCGGCGGAGGCCGCCGTCCGGACGTGGACCTTCAGTTCCGCAACCTTGGATGGCAAAACGGTTCCTTCCAGCGTCGCCGTGAACGTGATTTTCAATGTCTTCGACCCCAATGGTCTCAAATTCTTCGGCTTGAAGCTTCCACCTCCTGCCCCTACCACTCCTGACGCCGAGCAATTCACTCCTCCGCAACTTCTGTCCGCGTCCTTCGCGAGATACCCCGTCAAAGTCCTGGAGGCGGGGACGGTCGTGCTGGCGGTGAGCTTGACGAGCAGCGGCGCAATGGAAACAATCCACGCAATACGTGGCGTTCCTCCGCTCACTTCCGCGGCCATCTCGGCAACGAGAAGTTTTGCTTTCAGCCCCGCGGCATTCCGGGGACGGCCGGTCGCCTCCCATATCGTTATTGCGTTTGTCTTTCAATATAACAGTCCTGTGCCATCAAAAACTGGCTGAGTTCCGCTCAGTGCGATCTCGCTTCCGGCTTCCACCCTTGCGGCGCGTCATTCACGGACATTCCATCCTGCACTCACGAACCCGTAACATCGAGGCGTTAAATCAGGGCGTCCGTTGACGAATCCTTCGGGCGATCCAGGCCTCGCCTGCATACCTCGAGGCGCAAACTCATGAAGAGAAAATCTTCCGCAATGTCAGCGCGCTGGCGCGCACTTGGTTTCGTATGTGCATTGATTCTTCCCTTCGCGATTCTCCTCGGGTCATTCGGAGCTTCCGCGGATGAAGATTTTTCTTCCCGCGACTTTCACTTCTTCCCCGGCAATCTGGTGGTCAGCCGCAGCGTGTATCACAATGACCCTAAGAACGTTCAGATTGGCACAATTCTTCCGCCCGGCTGCGCGAACACACAGGGAGGCTGCTCCGCGGCCAGCGGCGCGCCGTATGACGGCACCTATCCCTCCGTCTGGAACAATGATATTTACGACGCAAGTTTTGGAATTACTTCGACGATCTTCCTGGATCAGCTCACGCCCTTCGGTTCCTATATCAACTCTCTCGAAGTGCCCAATAGCCTGGAGCGGCATGTCGCCGATTCGAACGATCAATTAGTTACGAGTTTCAGCTCGAAATCCGAACTCGCGCTCCACCTCTCTACTTCGGGCCGTTACCTGACTTTCATGGGATATATTGCGCCCGTGGATACCATTGACACATCCAATTCGAACACGCCTTCCGCGAATGATCCAACGGATCCCGTAGGCGAAAGCTTCTATCGTGGGGTCGCCCAGGTGGACAGCGACGGCGACTTCCATTTCACCGAAACAAACGCCTACAGCGGGAACAACGGACGCGCGGCGATTCTGAACGATGCAAACGGCGCCAAAGTTTTCTATCTTGCCGGAAATGCCGGCAACGGAAGTAATCCACAGCCCACGGGAATCATCATCGGCGCCGGCGCCCAAATCTTGACTCTGTCTCGTCTTCCAGAGTCTGCCCAAGCTCCCGGCGATCCCACTCCTGTGGCGAGCTTCTCGGTTACCCAGCTTGGAGCTAAAGCGGACAAACTCGGCAAGGACGACAATTTCCGCGGTATCACCATCTTTAACAACGTTCTCTACTATACGAAGGGAAGTGGGAGCAACGGAGTCAACACCGTCTATTTTGTGGACACCACTGGAACGGCGTGCCCCAATGGCGTAGGCCTTCCGGTTCCTGGCGCTATTCTCCCGACGGCGGGCCTCTCATTTGATCCCAATTCCGCCGACTTTCAGAAGAACGGCCTTCCAAACAATATGTGCATCCTCTCCGGCTTTCCCTCCACACCAAATAAATCTGCTACAACCACCTCCGCTCCGTTCGGCATCTGGTTCGCCAGCGCGAACACCATTTATGTCGCGGACGAAGGCGACGGTTTTACGTCTGACAATACCCTCTATACTCACGCCGCCGCGCAAACGACTGCTGGACTTCAGAAGTGGGTCTTCGACTCGACCAGCGGTACGTGGAACCTGGCTTACACTTTACGCAATGGTCTGGAACTCGGCACACCATATACAATTCGCGATTATCCCACCGGCAATAATCCCGCCACCGGCTTGCCCTGGGCTCCCGCAACCGACGGCCTCCGCAATATCACCGGCCAGGTGGATCGGTTCGGCCACGCGCTTATCTGGGCCATCACTTCCACGGTCAGTGGCAACGGAGATCCGGGTGCTGATCCCAACAAACTGGTTTTCATTACCGATTCGCTCGCAAACACCGATCCCAGCGTCGCGGCTTACGAGAGATTTTGGACGCTGCGCGTCGCGCGATTCGACGAGGTCCTCCGGGGCGTCGCCTTCACCCCCGGCACGGATTTCGACGGCCGGCGCCGTTAGTCCCCTCGATTCATTTCGTCAGGTCACGATTGTACTCTTTCACCGCGAAGGGCAAGTACTATGCCCAGCAAGGGCGCGATGAAACTTCTCGTTTTTCTGGTTCGAGCGGAGAACTTTTTTCCTCCTGCTTGCGTCAATACAAAGCAGAAGTAAGCATGTCGTTCGCCCTGTTATCTGGGCGCCGGACTTGGGTCCCGTTTAGCGCAGAGATTGGTGGCCCATGGCAATCGTCGAATCCTTGCATAGTCTCTGGACGGATGTTCGCATTGGCGCCCGCGGCCTCCTGAAAAGTCCCGGCTTTCTCGCTGTCGTGATCCTCTCCCTGGCTTTGGGGATTGCCGCCAACAGCACGATCTTCAGCGTTCTGGATGTCCTTCTCTACCGCCCCTTGCCTTACCCACACCCCGATCGTCTCGTGGCGATCTGGGAGACGGAAGAAGGCCACCCAGGTGATACGGAGCCGCCACCCATTGCGGAATCCGTGGATTGGAAGAAACAAAATCACGTCTTCGAGGACATCGCGCTCTCCAGCTTCAACGACACCACCACCATGTCTGGCCTAGGCGATCCTGATTCCATTCGCGTCCAGTATGTTTCCCCCAACTTCTTCTCCATCCTCGGTGCGAAGCCCATTTTGGGGCGGGTCTTTTTGCCGCAAGAGCAGCAGGACCTCTCTCAGACCGTGGTGATCAGCGACGGTTTTTGGAACCGCAAATTCAGTCGCGATCCTAACGTGATCGGCAAAACATTTCAGGTTGCAGCCATTGAATCCACAATCGTTGGCGTCATGCCTCCGGGCTTCGCTCCCTTTTACGGATTTCCTATTGACCTCTGGATCCCGATCAATCCTTCCAGCACTCGCTACGCTCAGCGCATCGATCATTGGCTCATGCCCGTGGGACGCCTCAAGCCGGGCGTGACCCTTGTCCAAGCGCAGGCCGAAATGGACGTGATCGCCAAGAATCTCGAAGCGGAGTACCCGAAAACGAACAAAGGTGTTGGCGTGAAGATTGTCGCGTTGCAAAAGGAATTATTTGGCTGGGCCCGTTCGGCGCTTTATCCGCTTCTCGGAGCCGTCGCTTTCGTTCTGCTGATCGCATGTCTCAACGTCGCCAATCTCATGCAATTTCGCATGGACACGCGCCGCAAGGAGTACGCGCTTCGCGCCTCGTTTGGCGCCGGCCGCCGCCGTCTGATTCAACAATTGCTAACGGAAAGTGGGCTCCTCGCCCTTGTCGGCGGTGCGTTGGGTGTTCTGCTGACCTTTGTGGGGATCTGGCTTTTTCTCCATTTTGCGGGAGATATCCCGGATTCCCGGGAAATCAAAATTGATTCCCGCGTTTTACTCTTCACGCTGGGCGTTTCTCTTCTTACCGCGATTCTGTTTGGCCTCGCTCCAGCGATCCAGGCTTCCCGAGCTGATTTGAATCTTGTCCTGCGTGAATCGGAACGCGGAACCACCTCTTCTTCACGCCGCATCGCGCGACATTCCTTGGTGGTTTCCGAAGTCGCCCTCGCGATGGTTCTACTCGTGGGCGCAGGGCTGATGATCAATACCATTCTCCGTTTGCAGAGAGTCAATCCCGGCTTCGATTCCCGTGACGTCCTGACGATGGGAATCCCGCTCCCGGAAGGCGGCAAATATTTGACTCGCGTGCCCGGAACGGACATCGAAAAGCCATTGCCGAGCGTCGCGGCCTTTTATCAGCTACTCCTTGAAAAGCTGAGGGCACTGCCGGGAGTAGAGTCTGCGGGATTGATGAGCAACCTTCCTTTGCGGGGAGCAAACGGATTCACCTTTTCAATTCTGGGCCGCCCAACGCCTCCTCCTGACCAGAGGCCCGAAACCAGCTCTATCGAAGTAAGCCCGGGACTTTTCAGCACACTGAGAATTCCCCTGAAAAAGGGCCGCTTTCTTGACGATCGGGATAACGCCGCCTCTCCCTGGGCCATAGACGTCAACCAGGCATTTGTGCGTCGCTATTTCCCTAACGAAGATCCGATCGGGCAGCAGTTGCTCTTGCGCTATGGGGGCTACGAGGTGGATGAAGATCATCCGCGCCAAATCGTGGGTGTCGTCGGCGACGTGAATCATTTTGGACTGAGCCGGCCTGCCCCTACCTTCGTGTACGAATCCTATCTCCAGCAGCCAGCCGCGTTTCCTGGCGGTGAAGTGATTGCCAATATCCAACAGGAAGTGCTAGTGCGCACCGCTCCGGGGTTGGCTGGAAGCTCGAGCACATTGGCTCTGGACATGAAAAAAGCGGTCGCTGAGATTGATCCAGACCAACCAGTGACGAACCTGATGACCATGGACCACGTCCTGGCAGAATCCATCGGAGAATGGCAGTTCTATATGCAACTCCTGGGGATCTTCGCAGTCCTGGCCGTGCTGCTTGCGGCTGTGGGAATTTATGGTGTGATGTCTTATTCCGTCAACGAACGCACGCAGGAAATCGGCATTCGCGTTGCGCTCGGCGCCCTCCCCAAAGATATTCTCCGCATGGTGAGCCGGCTCGGGCTCCTGCTGGCGGTGATTGGCGTGATTCTGGGAGGATGTCTGGCGCTGGCTTTGGCGCGCTTGATTTCCAGCTTCCTTTACGGTGTGAAGCCGACCGATCCGCTGACATTTCTACTTGTTGCTTTGGGATTAGTTGCAGTCGCGCTGCTCGCGTGCTACATCCCCGCGCGCCGCGCCAGCAAAGTCGATCCGATGGAGGCGCTCCGCTACCAATAATTCCTCAGTCCGTTTTTTCCCCCAGGCGGCGGAGCAGGCGGATCTGCCCCGCGTGGTAAATGTCGTGGAACGCCACGCCATAGAGTAAGTGCAGGATTTTCATATTCGGCGATCTTTTGAGGGCTTTCGCGGCCGCGCTGCGCAAAGCGCGATGTTCCTTCTCCAGAATCTCCATGTCTGCTTTCCACGCAGCTTCAGTGAAGTTGCCTTCTTCCGGCCGATGGAAAAAATTGTGTCCCTTCAATACGAATGAACTGCGCTTCCCACCCTCCAAAATTCTTCGCACGTCGTATTTCCAGTACGCTGCATGCAAAGTCAATTCCCAAATGTTGTGCCTTCCTTCATGCGGCCGCCACGCCGCATGTTCCGCGGACACGCCCTTCAGCGACTGTTTCAGGTTCGGCCCGTGCCATGCCTTTTTCTGGTAGCCTTCCTCCAGGATCGCCAGCATCGCCGCTGCGGTTTTCATTTCACCTCCGGAGGTATGTGAACTCCGCAAGCTTCGCGCGGGCGGCCTCGGCTGTCAACCGTTCCGGCTTTTTGCGTGGGTTTTGGATCGCGGTTATTTCGCGATCGTTGTGCGGCTTCTTCCCGATTGCTTCCGCTGGTAGAGTCTTCGGTCCGCGGATTCGAGCAACTCTTGAGCGGTTCTGCCATCCGACGGGAAGTTTGCTGTGCCGATACTTACGCTTAGAATCGGCGGCTCCGGGTCTTTCGCCAGGCAGGATTCAATTCTCTGCGCCACGTGCCCCGCCATGCCTGGGTCCGCTTCGAACAGAATCAAAGCAAACTCGTCGCCGCCGTATCTCGCCGCCAGGTCCGTGGCCCGGCAATGCTTCGTCATTAATCTACCCAGGCGCTTCAGGGCACGGTTGCCCGCAAGATGGCCCAGGCAATCGTTGATGGTCTTGAGCCCGTCCAGATCCAGGAACAGCAATGCAAAGGGGCGATGGGTGCGGCTGGCTCGGCGAATTTCGCGGTCCAGCGTATCCGCAAACACGCCGTAGTTTGCAAGGCCCGTCAAATGATCGTGTGTGGCCTGAAACCGAATATCCTCCTCGAGTTTCTTGCGCTCAGTGATGTCCAAGCCGACGCCCACGCATCCGATAATCTCCCCATCACAGGACCGCAGCGGGCCAAGCTGAATATCAAGCGCCTTATTTCCCCTGCCGTATTCGAAGCGCGATGCCAATCCGCGAAGCGCTTTGTGATGCTGCGCGATCGGCATGGCCGAAGCTTCATTGCCACGGAAAAGATCAAAGACGGTGCGGCCGACCAGATCACAGGGATGCGGGTCCGAAAAAAGGGCGCCCGTTCCCCAGTGGGAGGTGATCTTCAAGCTCTCGTCGGTGGACCAAACGAGGACTGGAGTTTGCTCCATGATCATGCGCATGAGTTGTTCCGCCGGGCCGCCGCATTCCTGCAGATCCATTTCCCGGCTGTTTTCGAGGATCAGAATCATGTCACCCCGGTCATCGCGGACGACCTTCCTCCGCACGGATACGGTGATTTTCTTTCCGTCCTTTCGCATGCGCTCTGCTCTGCCGTTTGGAGGGAGATCTCCGCTGCTCGAGTTTTTCAGAAGCGCATCCAGCCCCGACGCTTCGTAGATTGGCATCAGCATGGACATGGAGTGGCCCAGGACTTCATTTTCCGCATAACCGTAAAGACATTCCGCACCCAGGCTCCAACTGAGAATCGTGCCGCTCGGAGACACACTGAGAGTGGCGTCTTCCGAGGACTCCAACAATGCTGCCAAGACGCGTTGCGGCTGTGCAATATCGAGCAATGCGTATCCTGACGGACAGAAACGGGGAAGGCGTTCGCCGCTGGTGATTTATTGACGGCGCCAGGTGAGAGGGCTGGAATGCGACGCCGGTAAGAAAGAGATTTGCGCTCTTTCTGCCTGAAAGTTTACCATCCCGCGAACAACTGGCAAGGACTAACCGGGAAGTTGCGAAGTATTGATAACGCTCAATGAGGAGGAAAGGCGCCAGAGACACAAAAAGAGCAGTGAAGGTTCGAGAGACATGAAACTTTCGGAATCATTGAAAGGTTTTTGCGGCGTCGTTAAGAATCATGGCGAGCCGAACGCCGGCCTGCGCCAGGCGCAACTCCACCACCTCGGCGGCAGAAGCCTGGTACGGCTCGCCAACAGCGATATGCAGCTTGAGCATGCGTCCGGCAATGTCATTGTCATCATGGCAGCTGGGCGTTTTCACGGGAGTTTCCATGGCGATCGCAACGGGCAAGTCGCCATAGGCGACTTTGTTGGCGAAGTCGTGGCTCTCCCAGGCCCAATCGTCCACGTGAATCCCGGCTCTCTCCCATCCGGCAAATTCCTTGGCGAAACGCTGGTCCAGGTCATCGGCATAGCGTTGAGGGTTCCCGACTTCCATGTCGCGTTCGACAATATCCGTGTCCCAGATGCCGTGAAGATTCGGCGAATAGTCCTCCGCTTCCGAATGATGCGGATTGAGGCGGGGATCGGAATGAAAATACTGAAGAGGAACGCAATTGCCGCCGTGGTCGTCGTTGTCCACACCATGCATGGGCTGGTGGAGATCTCCAACAAAATGAATGATGTAGCGGAGCGCATCGGCGCGTTTGGCGGGATCTGCGGTTTTGTCCTTGAGAATGGCAACCTGTTCGGTGATGGCTTCGGTGACGCAGCCTTGATTCCCGCAAAAGGGAGAAAGGGGGCCTCTGGCAGCCTGGCGCGGAATGTCAATGTAGTGCCAGGCGCCGTTCTTGCGCTGGCCGCGAACGTCGTCAGCCCATGTCGAAGCGTCTGCCAGCAAATCGTATATGGCATTTCCACACCAGCGCCGGAGGCTCGGATCAGTGGGATTTGCTTTTAGAAGGTCACTGGCCATCTTCAGAGCCTCCGGGGAAAGATGCTTTTCGGCTAGATAGGCGACGGTCTGATGGCCTTTGCAACCCCAGGCCTGGGCGGAGGGAACCAGGAAGGTAAGCCCAAACGTCGGGAAGAAAAAAAGTGCGGCGAGAATAAGACGATGCGTCCGGATCATTGGGGCTCCTTGGGAAGGAGAGAGGATAACAGGAAGAGCCAAAAAGTGGCGAGCGCGAAATGCCCGCGCACGGATGAATGCTCCCGCTTCAGTCCGCGATGACGTGCAGGGCGACGATGGCCAGGACACATCCCTCACTCAACGTTGCCAGAGCGATCAGAAGGGTCGCGAAGTGTGAGCAAGCCGCGGCAAGCGCATGTACAGCGGCCCCGCGGAAGTCGGCGTCGCCTTTCCAAATGTGCAGCGCCAGCGTGCAACCTATCACGAACACTGCAAACGGCAGCGCGATCAGGAAAATTTCGAGAGCCAGGCACGGCCGGGCGGCGCACCAATCCACCAGGCGTGGCGCGCTCCGCGGGTTCAAAAGGCGCCGGTTGGATGCTGCAGGCAAAGAACGCGGCCATAAACAGAGATCCGGGAAGGGCGAGGAGCACTTCGGTGAATGCGATGGCTCGTTTGAGAAGCATAGGCAGGCTTTATATAGTCACGTACATTGCGCAGCAAGACGATGTTCTTCGGAATGTTCCTCAAAGCGCGCAATTCCAGGGTTCTTCGGCGGTGTTTCCGGGGACCCGTAGGTGCACCCCGAACCTGCAGCGCGGTAAGCAGCTCTTCCGGTAAGATAGCGCCAAAGGGCGTTCCATTCATCGATGCTGGCGATACGGGACAACCTGGCGCAGTGCTGGAGTGCCCTGCAGGCGCATAAGCTGCGGACCTCGTTGACGATGCTTGGACTGACGATGGGCGTGGCCACCCTCATCACAGTGATGACCATCGTGCAGGGCGCGAATCTCTACGTAGAAAACAAGATCGCGAACATGGGGACCGACGTGTTTCAGATTGCGCGCACTCCGTTTGCGGTGACGGATTTCGACGTGATCGTCAAGGCACTGAAATACAAGAAGATCCAAATCGAGGATATGGAAGCGGTTGCGGAGCGCTGCCCGGCGTGCGGGGTGGTGGGAGCAACCGCAAGCGCAGGGGTAAAAGTGCGGTCGGGCGATAAAGAAGTGACGGACGTAACCCTTTACGGGGAGACGCCGGACATGGCGGACATTGATACGAGGACAGTGCAGCTGGGTCGGTACTTTATCGAAGCGGAGTCGGAACGCCATGCGAACGTCTGCCTGATCGGGGACACCATCGTGCAGCGAGTGTTTTCGGGGATGGATCCGCTCGGGCGAACGATCCGCGTGGACGAGAGTGAGTGCATGGTGATCGGCGTGATGGAGAAGACTGGAAGCGTGCTGGGACAGGATCAGGACAATTTCGTGATTGTGCCGCTGACGGTGTACTTGAAAATGGAAGGGGCGCAATCGAGTGTGACCATCAATGTGAAGACAAACAGACAAAACTTTCAAAAGGCGCAGGACCAGGCGCGGCAAATTCTGCGGGCGAGGCGGCACCGGAGCGCTGCGATGGAGGACGATTTCTTCATTGGAACCAAGGACAGTTACATGGCGTTGTGGAGGAGCATCAGCACTGCGTTTTTCGGCGTGTTCATCCTGGTGAGCGCGATTTCGGTCATCATCGGCGGGATCGTGATCATGAACGTAATGCTGATGAGCGTGACGCTGCGGAGAAGAGAGATCGGGGTGCGGCGTGCCGTCGGGGCGACAAAGCGGGACATCCTGGGGCAATTCATGGTGGAGAGCGTGCTGCAGTGCATCGCTGGAGGACTCGTGGGAATCCTCATCGGATTTCTGGTGGCCCTGCTGTTGCGGACTTTCACGCCGTTTCCCGCCGCGGTGCAAACCTGGGTGGCAATTCTGGGAGTGATGCTGAGCTCAGCGGTGGGGCTGTTTTTTGGGATTTATCCCGCAACGCGAGCTTCGAGAGTAGACCCCATTGTTGCTCTGAGGAGCGAGTAATGGGGATGACGCCCGCACAAACTCGGGAGAACTTCTTGGCGGCGATGGAGACGCTGCGGTCGTCGAAGGTGCGGACCGCGCTGACGGTGTTGGGGATCGTAATTGGAGTGTCGTCGGTGATCGCGATGGCCTCAATCATCCAGGGGTTGAACAAGTTCGTGCAGGATCGGGTCGAATCGTTGGGATCACGCACGTATTTTCTTCTGCGATTTCCGCCGGGGACGGACCCGGCACACTGGCCGGCGAAAATTCGCATGCGAAAGTTCTTCGACTACGGCTACGCGCCGTTCATACGGTCGGCATCGCCCGATGTGGATGTCGTAACGACGTTCGGGACGCGCGGATTTTTCCTGGGGGAATCGAATCTGATCACTTACGCGGACAAAAGCGTGGAGAAGGTGATCATCCGCGGCGTGGAACCCGAGTATTCGGACGCGATACCCCTTTTCTCCGTTAACAAAGGGAGGTTCATTACGGAGTTCGATGAGCAACATGCAAGGGCCGTCGTGGTGCTGGGAGCGGCGATCAGCGAATCGCTCTTTCCCAACACAGACCCGATCGGGAAGACAGTGCGGCTGAATGGCTGGACCTACGAGGTGATCGGGGTGTTCGAGCACGACCAGGGATTGTTTTTGGGGCCGGGAGTGGACATTTTTGCGGTGATTCCGCTGAGCAATTTCCGCAAATGCTATCCGGATTCGAAGGAGTTGATGATGGCGTTCACTGTGCCCGAAGACGTGAATGTGGAAACCGCGCAGGGCGAAGTGATCCAGGCTATGCGGCGGCTGAGACGTCTGTCCGCGGGACAAGAGAACGACTTCGAGCTGAGTTCGCCGGATTTCTTGAGCGACTTGTGGGGCCAGTTGACGGGCGCGCTGGTGATACTCACGACGGTCATCAGCTCGATCGGCCTGTTAGTGGGCGGGATCGGAGTGATGAACATCATGCTAATTTCGGTGACCGAGCGGACGCAGGAGATCGGCGTGCGAAAAGCGATCGGAGCGCGGCGATCGGACATCCGTCTGCAATTTTTGCTCGAGGCGGTGGTGCTGACACTTGTGGGTGGGACCATGGGGATCCTGGGAGGCGCGATTATCTCGCTGCTGGTGCGGACGCTCGTCCCGTCGGTACCGGCGACGCTGTCCTACCTCTGGGTGACGATTGGCTTTGTGATCTCCGTAGCGGTGGGATTGTTCTTTGGATACTACCCGGCAAAAGTAGCGGCCAATCTCGACCCCATCACGTGCCTGCGATATGAGTAATTACATGACAGCCCGGCCGGAAGTTACTCCAAACGAATGGCGAAGGAATTGACGGAAGCAGGCGGAAAGGTGTGAACGACGGCGACGTTGCGGACGGTGACGGATTGTGAATCTGGCTCCGGTGCGCCAACCGTGTTGTCCACTTGGCCCGATACTACGAGGCTGGGGGTGCCTCCTAGCGCCGTTCGGATCTATTCGTGTCGATTCTTCATGAGTCTCCCTGATACAGCTCGCCGATTCCACATGAGGAGAGGCACAGCTGAGAGAGCGCTAGAACTGCAGGACGCCCGAGGAAAATCTGAGCAACCAGAACGCCGAGTCAGGCGCTGAGCCAGCGCGCAATGGGCTTCCAGGATTCGGTGTGGTCGCACACGACGCGCAGAGAAGCCGTAATCGGGATGGCCAGAAGCAGGCCCATGCCTCCCCATACCCATCCCCAGAAAAGGAGAGAAATCGTGATGGCGACGGCATTGAGCTGCACGCGGCGGCCTACCAGATGTGGCGCCACAAAATTTTGCGCGAGGACGTGGATGCCAGTCAGCACCGCAGCAATCACAACAAAGATGCTCACGTTGTTCCACTTGGCAAGCGCCAGCAGGAACGCCGGGAACCAGGCCATGACGGCGCCGATGTAGGGGACCATGTTCAGAATGCCTGAGGCCAAACCGATAAGGACTGGATAATCCAGCCCGAGGATCCAGAAGAAAAGACTGCTGATGGTGATCACCAGCAGGGTCACCACGGTCATCCCCAACAAATAATCTCGCAAGACCATGCGGAGATCATCCAGAGTTTCCTTCACCTGAGTGCGGCGGGAAGCGGGAAATAGCTGCAAAGTGGCATGCCAGGATTGGCGTTTGCCGGCAAGCATAAAGAAAACCAGGAAAGGAAGAAAGGTGATTTCGAGGAAGACGGCATACAGCGAACCAATGCCTCGCAGGATCAGAGCGCGCTCGAATCCGGCGTCCCGCACCGTGCCAATCGGCGGCGGAACAGTTGGCGCGCCGGGCGGATTGCCGGTCACGCGGTTTTCGATTCCGCTAATCCTGGTCTCGATGGAGTCAACCGCCTTCTTCAACACGTCGCTATATTTGGGCCAATTGGAGGCGAACTCCGCCGCCCGCGCCCAGAGAGAATAGCCCAGGCCACCCAGCAGCGCGGCCAAAAGAAGCACGCTCACGAGCGCGCCGATGGTGCGAGGAACCCGGAGGCGCTCCAGAAGCTCTACGATGGGATCGAGACAGTATGCGAGAAGAACGGAAAGTAGAAGGGTGATGACCACGCCCTGGGCGTAGTAACAAAACAGCAGAATGATGGCAGCGGCGATCACACGCATGCTGAAGGTTGAAGCCTTCAGCCGCACGTATTCGCGCTTTTCAGGCGCCTCGGTCAAGGGCACAGGGATCTCCGTTCTCCACACGTTAGCACAGATGCGTCCGCGGGCCGTGACCGTGTTTCTTACAGTGAAAAGGAGCCGGGTTTCGTAAACGGGCCATTTCGGCCCCTGTGCTAAAATTTTTCTATTCTTCCCAAGCGGCGAAAGCCGGGCGAGAACATATGGCGAAAACTCTCTTTGGAACGGACGGAATTCGCGGCGTTCCCGGAACCCCTCCGTTGGATGATGCGACCCTTTTCGCCACGGGCCAGGCCATTGCGGCTTATCTTCATCGCGGCCACAAAGCGCCCCATGCAATGATCGGTCTTGATACCCGCGAATCCGGCGAACACATTGCGCGCGTTTTGGCCGCTGGTCTCGAATGGGGCGGCGCGCTGGTCAGCTTTGCGGGAGTTCTCACGACGCCTGGCGTTGCCTGCCTCGTCCGCCAAAATGATTATCACGTCGGCGTGGTCATCTCCGCATCGCACAATCCGTATCACGACAATGGCGTCAAGCTGTTTTCCCACGCTGGAATGAAGTTTCCAGACGCGGTGGAAGAAGAGATCGAGGCGGATATTCTGAAGCACGCGCCGGGGTCTGTGCATGGCGCGCTGCCTCAATTGGCGGCGGACGAATCCTTGCACGCGGAGTATCTGGAGTTTCTTCGCGGCCGGCTGATTCCGGGGGCGAACTTGAGGGGCATGAGGATCGTGCTGGACTGTGCGAATGGCGCGGCATACCGGCTAGGTCCGGAACTTTTTGAGTCTTTGGGCTGCGATGTGGTGGCAATCGGAGTAGCTCCAGATGGTCGCAACATCAATGATGGTTGCGGTTCACTCCACCTGGAATGCCTGCAGAAGCGAGTCGTAGCGGAATCCGCCGCGTTCGGCGTTGCGTTTGACGGCGATGCCGACCGGGCGCTGTTTGTTTCAAGTAAGGGTGACATCGTGAATGGTGATGCCGTTTTGCTTGCTGCCGCCAGATACTTGAAGTCTCTAGGAAAACTGCCGGGGAACAGGATTGTAGCCACCACCATGTCCAACTTGGGTCTGGAACGCGCCTTGACTCGTGAGGGGATGATTCTCGCGCGGACCAACGTAGGGGATCGCTACGTACTGGAAGAAATGCTGAGGGGCCAAAGCACTCTCGGCGGAGAGCAATCCGGCCACATTATCTTTTTGGACGATTCCCCGGCAGGAGACGGGCTGCTCACGGCCGTGAAAATCGCTTCACTCGTGGCGAAAAGGGGGAGCCTGGAAGCATTGATCGCCGGCATGAAGGAATATCCGCAGACGATCCTGAACGTAAAAGTGAAAGTCAAGCCGCCCCTCGAGGGGATTCCCGAAGTGGCTCATGCGCTGAAGGAAGCCCAATCCGCTCTCGAAGACAACGGCCGCATCGTCTTGCGCTATTCCGGGACCGAACCTCTTGTGCGCGTCATGGTAGAAGCCGAAAGCGAGTCTGATGTGCTGCGATTTGCCGCATCCATAGCGGCCGCCGTCCGAGCTTCGATTGGCGTGTAGCGAACCCCGATTCTCTTCACGGCAGTACCGAGGCTCCAATGCCCCGACTTGCGGTCCTATCTCCCAAAGATTGGAGACCTACAATCTTAACTCTGTGGGATTCTGTAGACCATTGCCCCCTTCTTCGCCCAAAGGAGTTTAGATTTGTTCGCTAAGTTGTTTACACATATTGAGTTACGTTTTTCGGGGCTATCTGCGTCCTGCTGGAATCCCATTTGCTCTCTATAGACGCAACACAATGAGATTGGCTTCCCGGGGTGGCCGGAACTCAACCTCGACTGAGTTCTGGTTATGGGGGGTCGATTAACAAAGGGGGCTTGCACCAGCCCCCTTTTTGTTTGGCTTGGTAAGAGCCTGTTGAAGCTGATGCACAGCCGAGCGGGTCATTAGCCCGCATTCCCGCGGGTGAGTCATCTGAGTGGTTTTGATGGGGCGGACTTCGGTTCGCCCTATTTTTTTGCTTGGCACACGATCCGCAAAAAAAGTGAGCCGCCGGTGGGGGTCCCGGCGGCTCGGGCGTGGGGATGGAGGGCTCTTCTGAAGTTCAAAGAAGAAGCAACGATCACTAACAGGACCAATTGTCACTGCGAGGCCGCTCAACGTCGATAGCTCTTATGGGCCAATTCCAGGAGTACTCTCGCCAAAAAGGATCAGTACCTGGGTACTGTAACCATAGAAAATAAAGGCCTCTAACAGAACCGCCGATATAACAAGCAGCTGCCATCGAATGCGCGGCTCGCCCATGACTGATGTACGACGCAGCGCCCGAATCAGGAAACACGTGCCCATCGTCTTGCTGGGCACGGACAGCACAGGCAGGGTTTTCTCCGAAGAGACCAGTACCGTTGTGCTGAGCCGCCACGGCGCGGGAATCGTGTCCCGCAATACGTTCGCTCCCGAAGAAGTTTTGACTTTGCGTTTCCCCGAATCGAGCCGAGAGGCGGACGTTCGCCTTGTAGGCCGCATGGGAGATACCCCCGGAGGTTTCATCTATGGCGTGGAATTTCTCGATGCTGCCATCAACTACTGGGGGCTGGACTTTCCCCCGCCGGAGGATTATTCGGAAGTATCCAGTGGCGTATCGCTAGAATGCACGATTTGCCACGAAAAAATGGTCGTTGAGCAAAGCGAGGTTGAAGTCGACGTTTTTCTGACGACGGGCAGCGTCTTTCGGCCCTGCGAACAGTGTGGTCAGACAACGGCATGGCGCAAATGGAAACCGGCCCTCGCCGCGGCACAAGGCGGCTCGCCACCCGGCGCGACGCTCTTTCTTCGAGCAACTGGAGCGGCCACGCCGGCCTTGCAAACAGGAGTGCTTCGAAGCGCGATAGTTGATGCTTCCCCAAAGGCGACAACCGTTCTCCAAGCGACGCAACCAGGCTCTTCCCCCCTTCTTTCGCCGCGGGCTCCCGTTAAAAGAGAGAACCGCCGGAAACACGTCCGAACCGGAGTCTCATTCACGGCTTGTATCCGCTTCCCGCTCATGGGGGAAGAATTGGTGAAATGCGAAAATGTGTCAAAAGGCGGGCTCTGCTTTCTCAGCAAGAAACGTTATCCGGAAGAAGCGCTCGTTGAAATCGCTGCCCCATACGAACCGGGCTCGCCTAAGATCTTTGTTCGCGCCCAGATCAAGCGGTTCGAGCAGGTCCATGAATCTGGACTTTTCCGATATGGCGCGGCCTACGCTGAATCATGAGCCCCGCCGATGCGGGCTGACCTTCCCGCCTCTTCGCATTCCATCGTTTCGAAGTGGACTCTCGCCATTTGAATCTTCTCTTGGGCTTCCGGGGTCCTCTGAGGCACCCGCTGTCCATCTCCACCGCGCATTGCGCTACACTATTACGGTCGAGGAAAAGATGATCGGCAACATTGTCCAAATCGTTCTCATGATTGTGAGTATCCTGCTGCCCGGCGCCGCGCCCGCTTCTGCACCCCGGCAGGACAGCTCGAAACCCACCATCCTGCAGTTTGTAAAAAATCCCGATTTAGCTCCTCCCTTTACGATCAAGGACTTGAACGGCAATCCGCTGTCGCTGAGCGAGGCCAGGGGAAAAGTTGTCCTTTTAAATTTTTGGGCAACCTGGTGCGGTCCCTGCCGCGCGGAGATCCCCGATCTGATCGAGCTCCAGAAAACGTATAAAGATCAGCTCGAGATCATCGGTCTGGCAACCCAAGAAGACGATGCGGAGGAAGTAAAGAAGTTTGTAGCCGAAAGCGGCATCAATTACCGCGTGGCCATGGCTCCGGATGAACTCACCGAAAAGTTCGGTGGCATTGCCGCGCTCCCGACTTCCTTCGTGATTGATCCGCAAGGACGCGTGGTGCAGAAGCACGTCGGGCTGAACGATCCTTCCCTTTACGAGTTGGAAGTTCGTTCCCTTTTGGGCCAACCAGTAAATGCCACGGTGGAATACTTTGAAGACACCGGTCAGGTCTTCCTTGCGAATGCAGACAGAGCTACGGAACTGCCGGGAGTGGACATGAGCAAACTTTCGCCCGAGCAGAAGAAAATCGCATTGCGCAGGTTCAATTCCGAAAGATGCACTTGCGGTTGCGGCATGACGCTGGCGCAGTGCCGCATTAACGATTCGGATTGCGCCGTGAGCAAGGGATTGACGGAGAAAATTGTTTCGGAGATCCGCAACAGAAACACAAAAGAAAAACCCTCGCCGGCAAAAAGCGAAGCAGGAAGTTCAAAAATATGACTTGTCTAGAAAGTTGTCGCGCTGGCCGGGCAGGCTGAATCGAATTCACTCTGTGGGGCATAGTGCAACGAGCCGGTGGTGTCTTCCTTTGGCGAATTCGTGCCGATCAGATATCCTTTGGCACTGCCGTCGGGCCGGAAGGACATTGCCATGTTTCCCTTGTCGTCGAGAAAAAGCTCTTGCCCGTTCCACGTGCCACTCAGGTCGAGCTTGATCAACGGCTTTGTGTTCTTTGGAGAAAACAGAAGCAGCATCATCTTCTTGCCATTCGTGTCGAGCCAGGCGTGCTGCAGGTAGCCGTAGACAGTGAAGTTATAGCGCTGCCCGTTCTGAGTACAGAGAAGGCTTTTGCCGCGGAGGTTTGCCCGGCGATAACCGGAACCGTGTGGATCAAACCAGATTTCCAGGTACACAGGATAGTGCGCTCCGGTCGTGGAATGCAGCGTGCCCGTGCCGTGCCACATTAAGGCGGGAGTCCAGCGATCGCCGATGTGCGTTGCCCAGGGGTTCAGAAGCAAGAACAGGGCAATAACGAATGCAATGAGCACGCTCAGGTTGCCGAAGCATCCTAGCTTCCTTCGTTGCGGGCTTGTTCGAGGTCCGAGCGAAGGCCTTGGATTGATTGACATCAGCCTGTTTGCGTCCCGTGCGCCGCACTCTACCACAGCATACCCGTGATTGGAGCCGAGATTGGACCAAAGACGTAACGTGCAAATCCTAGGACGGAGCTTCAATTCCTTTTCATGAACACGAAGACCCTTTTTTTCGTGCTGCTGATTCTTTCTGCAAGCGGTTTTGTTTCTCCGTCACTCGCTCTCGCGCTGGGGATCGGATTCGGACTCACTTTCGCGCATCCTTACCACTCCGATGGGAGAATCCTGTCGAAGTTTCTTTTGCAAGCTTCCGTGGTCGCGCTAGGTTTCGGAATGAATCTTCACCAGGTACTCAAGGCCGGCCGCAGCGGATTCGTTTACACCGCGCTGGGAATCAGCTTCGCCATGCTCACTGGGCTTGCGCTCGGAAAGCTTTTTCGAGTGCGCGGGACAACTTCCTACCTGATCGCGACGGGGACGGCAATCTGTGGCGGCAGCGCCATCGCAGCCATTGGGCCTATCCTGCACGCCGACGAAGAGGAAATGGCCGTGTCTCTTGGGGCGGTGTTTATCCTCAACTCTATTGCCCTCCTCATTTTCCCGCCCATCGGTTTTCTCTTGCACATGACTCAAGTTCAGTTTGGATTGTGGTCCGCCCTGGCCATTCACGATACAAGTTCCGTCGTGGGAGCTGCGGCGCGCTATGGCGCAGATGCCCTGGTCATCGCCACGACGGTAAAGCTTGCACGGGCCCTTTGGATCGTGCCCCTTTCTTTGGCTACTGCGGCAGTGAAACACAGCCGCGCCAAGATTCAAATTCCCTGGTTCATTTTCCTCTTCTGCCTTGCGGCAGTGATCAATACCTACGGACCACAAGACGCACACTTGTCGCAATCTTTTTTTCGGCTTGGCCAATTGGGTCTCACCGCAACGCTGTTTCTCATCGGAACCGGAATTTCGCGCGAAACGCTCGCGCGCGTGGGCTGGCGCCCTCTGGTCCAGGGCGTGCTGCTCTGGCTGCTTGTCGCGCTTACCTCGCTCTACTTCATCCATATTGGGCGGATACGGCTTTAGATTCGAACACACTAGAAATTTCACCCTTGCAAAGAGTAAACCGCGCGGTCAGGCCAGGAAGCCGGCTTGCAGCGGGCAGCTTAATCGGACTACACTCGCGGCCCAGTCACAAGAGTGTCTAACGCAAGACGAGGGGGGCGAGGATATGGACAGGCGAGTGGGGACCTTGTTGGGGGCCTTAATTGTGGCCGGTGTGCTGACCGTGCGCGGTGCCTTTTCCGAGTCGGCTCCAGGAGTTGATCACAAGGCGGTCAATCTCCCGGATAAAACAGTGCTGGCGCCGTTTAGTGACGCAATTCTTTCCGGCAATACGCTCTATCTTGCGGGCCGCATTGGGCTGGATCCGAAAACGGGTAAAGTTCCCGAAAGCATTGAGGACGAGGTCAAGATCATACTTGATGGCGACAAAGCCGTGCTGGCCCAGGCCGGGATGACGATGGACGACGTCGTTTACGTCCAGGTCTACTGCTCCGACCTGTCTCTTTACGACAAGTTCAACAACGTTTACCGGACTTACTTTTCCAAAGATTTTCCAGCTCGGGCCTTCATCGGCGCTGGTTCACTGCTGCGCGGAGCTCACTTCGAACTCCAGGCCATTGCCGTAAAAAAGTAGTTCAGCATCGGCAAGATCAAATCTCTTTGGCCGGCTCTGTTCTAAACCGAACGACAACCTCGAAGGCGAGACCTCTCCCTGTCCCCTGAAAGTTCCGTCCCGAAGTGTTACG
>Ga0335076_10000754_pt1 | contig 30367 bp, 22 predicted proteins | sample Lox_Sample_25_FD_206717 | JGI IMG/M metagenome (GOLD analysis project Ga0335076, IMG submission 206717) | Soil microbial communities from Loxahatchee National Wildlife Refuge, Florida, United States - Lox_Sample_2.5 | ecosystem: Environmental > Terrestrial > Soil > Wetlands | place: USA... | reverse complement strand
GTCTTTCTGCATGCCCTGCCGCGCAGCCTCGTCGTCTTCCCGGTCATCTTCGAGGGCCAGATCAAGGCCGTGCTCGCATTGGCCTCGCTGAACGAGTTCAATCCCGCGCATATCGCCTTCCTCGAGCAGCTGACGGCCAGCATCGGCATCGTGCTCAACAGCATCGAGGCGACGATGCAGACCGAGGGCCTGCTGAAGCAATCGCAGCAGCTGGCGGCCGAACTGCAGGCGCAGCAGAGGGAATTGCAGCAGACCAACGAGCAGCTCGAGCAGAAGGCGCAGCAGCTGGCCGAGCGCAACGTCGACGTCGAGCGCAAGAACCAGGAGATCGAGCAGGCGCGCCGGGCGCTCGAGGAAAAGGCGACCGAGCTCGCCCTCACCTCCAAGTACAAGTCGGAATTCCTGGCCAACATGTCGCACGAGCTGCGCACGCCCTTGAACAGCATCCTGATCCTGGGCCAGCAGCTCGGCGACAACCCCGACGGCAACCTCTCGCCGCGGCAGGTGGAATTCGCCCGCACCATCCACAGCGCCGGCACCGACCTGCTCAACCTGATCAGCGACATCCTCGACCTGTCGAAGATCGAATCCGGCACCGTGACGGTCGATGCCGAAGAGATCTTCTTCACCAGCCTGGTGGACATGGTGGCGCGCCCGTTCCGGCACGAGGCGGAGAGCCGTCGTCTTTCCTTCGACACGCAGGTCGATCCGAATCTGGGGCGCAGCATAGTCACCGACTCGAAGCGCCTCCAGCAGGTGCTGAAGAACCTCCTGTCCAACGCCTTCAAGTTCACCGAGCATGGCGGCGTGCGGCTGAACGTGTCGACGGCGATCGGCGGCTGGAGCGCCGACAACGCGACCCTGAACCAGGCCACGACCGTGGTAGCCTTCGAGGTGTCAGACACCGGCATCGGCATCCCCTCGGAGAAGCAGAAGATCATCTTCGAGGCCTTCCAGCAGGCCGACGCCAGCACCAGCCGCAAGTACGGCGGCACCGGCCTCGGCCTCGCGATCAGCCGCGAGCTTTCCAACCTGCTGGGCGGCGAGATCCAGCTGCGCAGCGCGTCCAACGTCGGCAGCACCTTCACCCTCTACCTGCCGCTCAAATACGCCGGCGCCGCCGTGCCGAGTCGGATGGCGGCGAGCGCCGCCGCGGCGGAGCGGCAGGCCGCGGCGGTCCCGGCCGTCCGGCCGGCGGAGCGCCCGGAGCAGATTCCGGACGACCGGCAGGACCTGCAACCGGACGACTCGGTCCTGCTCATCGTCGAGGACGATCCGCACTATGCGCGCGTGATGGTCGACCTCGCCCGCGACAAGAGGTTCAAGGTCCTCACCGCCGCGCGCGGCACCGATGCGCTGGAGTTGGCACGACGCTACCAACCGACGGCCATTTCGCTCGACGTCTTCCTGCCGGACCTGCTGGGCTGGACGGTCCTCAGCCAGCTGAAGCAGGATCCGACCACCCGGCACATTCCCGTGCAGATGGTCACGCTCGACGAGGACCGCCAGCACGGCTTGGCGCGCGGCGCCTTCTCCTTCATGAGCAAGCCGACGACGACGGAGGGCCTCGAGTCAGCCCTCGCGCGAATCCGCGAGTACGCCAAGCCGCGGCGCAAGCGGTTGCTCATCGTCGAGGACAGCCCGGCCGAACAGCTCGGCATCACCGAACTGCTCGGCCATGACGACATCGACATCGCGGCCGCCGCCACCGGCGCCGACGCCCTTGCCATGCTACGGGAGCAACCCTTCGACTGCGTGGTGCTCGATCTGCGCCTGCCCGACATGTCGGGCTTCGACGTACTGCACGAGTTCGGCGACGACGCGACGCTCCGCGATCTGCCGGTGGTGGTCTTCACCGGCCGCGAGCTCTCGCCGGACGAGGACGCGCAGCTGCGCACGATAGCGCGCAGCGTCGTGGTGAAGGGCGTCGAGTCGCCGGAACGGCTGCTCGACGAGACGGCCCTCTTCCTTCACCGCGTCATCGCCGATCTGCCGCCGGAAAAGCAGATGCTGCTCGAGCGCCTGCACAGCTCCGACGAGGACCTCGTGGCCCGGACGGTGCTGCTGGTCGACGACGACGCCCGCAACATCTTCGCGCTCAGCAGCGTGCTGGAACGGCGCGGCATGAAGGTGCTGACGGCGACGACCGGGAACGAAGCCATTTCCCTGATCGGGTCGACCCCGGAGCTGGCGATCGTGCTGATGGACATCATGATGCCGGAGATGGACGGCTATCAGACGATGCAGGTCATCCGCGGCAATCCCGCGGTCCGCCGCCTGCCCATCATCGCCCTCACCGCCAAGGCCATGAAGGGCGACCGCGAAAAGTGCCTGGAGGCCGGCGCCTCCGACTATCTCGCCAAGCCGGTCAATACGGAGCAGCTGCTCTCCGCCCTGCGCATGTGGCTGCATCGCTAGCCCGGGAGACACGCCATGACGCCGCCCAATGCGGACGACCGAGTGAACATCCTGCTGGTGGACGATCAGCCGGCCAAGCTCATGGGCTACGAAGCGATGCTGGGCGAGCTGGGCGAGAACCTGCTCAAGGCCGATTCGGCGCAGGCGGCTTTTGCGCACCTGCTGCGGACGGACATCGCCGTCGTGCTCGTCGATGTATTCATGCCGGACCTCGACGGCTTCGAACTGGCCCGGATGATCCGAGAACATCCGCGCTTCCAGAAGACGGCCATCATCTTCGTCTCGGCCGTCCTCCTGACCGACCTGGACTTTCTGCAGGGCTACAAATACGGCGCCGTCGACTATCTCTCCGTGCCCGTGATCCCCGAGATCCTGCGCGCCAAGGTCAAGGTCTTCGCCGAGCTCTACCGGAAGACGCGCCAACTGGAGCGCCTCAATCGCGAGCTGGAGGAGCGCGTCGCCGAGCGCACCGCGGAACTGGAGGCGTCGACGTCGGAACTGCGCGAAAGCGAGAAGCGGCTGCGGCTCGCCTGCGATGCCGCGCGGATGGGCTGGTGGGACTACGATATCGCCGCCGATCGGGTCACCTGGTCGCCGACCCTGATCCGTCTGATGGGATTCTCGCCGGAGTCGTTCGGCGCCACCCTGGTGGGCGCTCTCACGCACATCCATCCGGAAGACCGCGGACGCTTCATCGATCTGGTCGAGCAGGGCAAGGCGGAAGATCGCCAGCACAGCTGCGAGCTGCGCTTCCTCCGCCCCGACGGATCGATCCGCTGGTCGCTGGCCGCCGGTCAGGTCTTTCGCGACGCCGGGGGGCGCCCGGTCCGCTTTGCCGGCGTCGACCTGGATATCACCGCCCGCAAGCAGGTCGAAGAGCGCCAGTTCATGCTCGTGCGCGAACTCGACCACCGCGCGCGCAACCTGCTGGCCGTCGTGCTGTCGGTGGTCCAGCTCAGCCGCGCCGACACGACCCCGGACTTCATCGCAGCCGTGGCCGGCCGCATCAAGGCGCTGGCGCGCGCCCACTCGCTACTGTCCGAGAGCCGCTGGCAGGGCGTCGACCTCGCGCGCATCGCCGGCGAGGAGATTGCGCCGTTCTCGACCAGCGAGGTCAAGCAGATCATCGCCGGCGGTCCGGCGATCTCGCTTCACCCGTCGGCGGCGCAATCGCTGGCGCTGGCGCTGCACGAACTGGTGACCAACGCCGTCAAATACGGCGCCCTTTCGGTCCCACAGGGCCGCGTCACGCTGGCCTGGGAGCTCGACGCCAAATCGCTCGTGCTGCGCTGGATCGAAAACGGCGGACCGCCGGCGCAGCCGCCGGCGCGGCGCGGCTTCGGAACCAAGGTCATCGGCGCCGGGATCGAGAGCCAGCTGGGCGGCCGCGCGATCTTCGACTGGCGCGCCGACGGCCTGCAGTGCACGCTGACGATTCCGCGCGACACCGTCGAAGCGACCGTGGCAACGAACGGACACCTCCAGCCGGAAGAGCCGAACGAGGCTGCGCTCGCCGCAGTCGCGGTCGCCGGCCGCCGGATCCTGCTCGTCGAAGACGAGACGCTGGTCGGCACGATGATGCGGGACGTGCTCGACGAACTGGGATTCGCCGTCATCGGTCCCGTCGCCACGCTCGACAAGGCGATCGCCGCAGCGACGGAGGCGCCGATCGATGGCGCCATCCTCGACATCAACCTGGGCGGAAAGATGGTCTATCCGGTGGCCGATCTGCTGACGGCGCGCGCCATCCCCTTTCTCTTCGTGACCGGCTACCTGCCGAACGGCATCGACCGTCGCTTTGCCCACGTTACCGTGCTGGAGAAGCCCATCGATTCGCAGACGATCGGACGCATCTTCGCGAGCTTTCCGGCCGCCGCCGCCCGGCCGGCCGGCGAGCGGGCCTCCCTGCAGTAACGGAAATTGGCCGGCGGCGGCGCGCCGACGGCGCCGCTACTTCGGCGCCAGCACCATCACCATCTGGCGGCCTTCGAGGCGCGGGAACTGCTCGACCTTGGCGCGGACGTCCATCTCTTCCTTGACCCGGTCCAGCACCTTGACGCCGAGTTCCTGGTGCACCATCTCGCGGCCGCGGAAGCGGAGCGTCACCTTCACCTTGTCGCCCTCCTCGAGGAAGCGGGTGACGGAGCGCATCTTGATCTCGAAATCGTGGTCATCGATGCCGGGCCGGAGCTTGATCTCCTTGACCTCGATCACCTTCTGCTTCTTGCGCGCTTCGTTCTTCTTCTTCTGGATCTCGTATTTGTATTTCCCGAAATCCAGGATCTTGCAGACCGGGGGATCGGCGTTGGGCGAGACCTCGACGAGATCGAGGCCGGCCTCCTCGGCCATCCGCAGCGCTTCCCGGGTTGTGGTGACTCCCACCATGCTGCCGTCCTCCTTGACGAGCCGGACGGAAGGCACGTTGATCTGGGCATTGACACGCGGCCCGTCGCGGGACGGCGTGGCGTCCGTGGGTAACCTGGCGATGTACGTTCTCCTTAAGCCGTGAACACGTGAAAAAGGGGCCGCGCCGGCCCATCCCGGCCGACCCCAAGCAAAACGGCAGCCGGCGCCTAGGCGCCCGGCACGGCCGCTTCCGCCTTCAGTCTAGTAACTGCCTCTTCGAGCGCAAGGACTTCTTGCTTGTCGCCGCCAAGACGTCGCAGGGCGACGGTGCCGTCGGCCGCCTCTTTCTTCCCGACGACGAGAAGGACAGGAATCTTGGCCAGGCTGTGCTCGCGCACCTTGTAGTTGATCTTCTCGTTGCGCAGGTCCGTCTCGACCCGCAGGCCGGCGGCGCCGAGCGCCTCCCTGACCTTGCCGGCCCAGCCATCGGCCTCGCCCGTGATGGTGGCGACGACGGCTTGCAGCGGCGCCATCCACAGCGGGAACTTCCCGGCATAGTGCTCGATGAGGATGCCGATGAAGCGCTCGATCGAGCCCAGGATGGCGCGGTGCAGCATGACCGGCACATGACGCTGCCCATCCTCGGCGATGTAGTGGGCGCCGAGCCGGTCGGGCACGACGAAATCGACCTGCAGGGTGCCGCACTGCCAGGAGCGGCCGATGACGTCGTGCAGGTGGAATTCGAGCTTCGGCCCATAGAACGCCCCTTCGCCCGGCGCCATCGAATAGGGCAGGCCGGCCGCCTCGACGGCCGCCTTCAGCGCCGCCTCGGCCTTGTCCCACACCGCGTCCGTCCCGCCGCGCACCGGCGGCCGGTCGGCGAAGCGCACGGTCCAGTCGGTGAAGCCGAGGTCGCGGTACATGGCGCCCAGCAGGTCGCAGAAGGCGACGCTCTCGGCCATGATCTGATCTTCGGTGCAGAAGATGTGGGCATCGTCCTGCGTGAAGTTGCGCACGCGCATGATGCCGTGCAGCGCGCCGCCCGGCTCGAAGCGGTGGCAGGAGCCGAACTCCGCCATGCGCAGCGGCAGGTCGCGGTAGCTCTTGAGGCCCTGATTGAAGATCTGCACGTGGCAGGGGCAGTTCATCGGCTTGAGCGCGAAGATGCGCTGCCCGGGATCGGCGATGAATTCCTTCAGGCCGGCGTCGTTCTCGGCGAGGTACATGTTCTCGCGGAACTTCTCCCAGTGGCCCGAGGCCTCCCACAGCTTGCGGTCGACGAGCTGCGGCGTGCGCACCTCGACATAGCCGGCGCGATCGAGGCGGCCGCGCACGAAGTCCTCGAGGATGCGGTAGAGCGTCCACCCCTTCGGGTGCCAGAACACCATGCCGGCGGCCTCTTCCTGCTGATGGAAGAGGTGCATCTCCTTGCCGATGCGGCGGTGGTCGCGCTTCTCGGCCTCCTCGAGCTGGTGCAGATAGGCGGCGAGCTGCTTCTCGTCCGGCCAGCAGGTGCCGTAGATGCGCTGCAGCTGCGCATTGCGCGCGTCGCCGCGCCAGTAGGCGCCGGCGAGCTTCATCAGCTTGAAGGCCTTGCCGAGCTTGCCCGTCGACGGCAGGTGCGGGCCCGTGCACATGTCCAGCCAGTTGCCCTGGCGGTAGATCGAGATCTCCTCGCCGTCGGGGATCTCGTGCACCCACTCGGCCTTGTATTTCTCGCCGTGATCCTGGAACCAGCGCGCGGTCTCGTCGCGGCTCCACACCTCGCGCGTGATCTTCTCGTCGCGATCGACGATCTCGCGCATCTTCGCCTCGATCTTGGCGAAGTCGTCGGTCGAGAACGGCTCGCCGCGGACGAAGTCGTAGTAGAAGCCGCTGTCGGTCGCCGGCCCGAAGGTGATCTGCGTGCCCGGATAGAGTTCCTGCACCGCTTCGGCCAGCACATGCGCGCAGTCATGGCGCAGCAGCTCCAGCGCATCGGGATGGGTGCGGGTGACGATCTCGATCTTGGCGTCGCGCTCGACGGGCCGCGACAGGTCCCTGAGTTCGCCGTCCACCTTGATGGCGAGCGCCGCCTTGGCCAAGCCGGGACCGATGCCCGCGGCGATGTCGGCGCCGGACACCGGACCGTCGAACCGGCGGACGCTCCCGTCGGGCAGCGTGATCGCGACCATGCGGCCTCGGATTTATGCAATCAGGGACGAAAAAGGCCGGCGAAATCTAGAGTTATTGGGGCCGCTGTCAAGGCGGCAGGGTCCCGCCGGTCGGGCGCTACTCCGCCGCTGCCGCAGCGCTCGTCGCGTCGCGGCACTGCTTGCGCGCCCGGCTGTAGGCTTCGTTGAGCCGGGCCATGCGCTCATGCGCAAAGCGGATGAGCTCATCGGAGAGGCCCAGCGACGACAGCTTGTCCGGGTGCAGCTCCTGCACCTTGCGGTGGTAGGCCTCGCGCAACGCCGTCTCGCCCACGCTTTCGGAAAGGCCGAAGACGTGGAACGGGTTCTCGGAGTCGGCCGCCGCATTGGCCCGGGCGATCGGCTTGACGCGGCGGGTGTGGGATTTGACGAAGATCTCGATGGACCCGTCGAGCATCTCGAAGGGCAGGAACACGCGCTCGTCGTTCATGAGGTCCGACAGGCGCTGCTGCTGGCCCACGAAGAGATAGCCGGTCCACAGCGTGCCGCTGTCGAATTCGACCTCGACCAGCAGCTTGTTCTTATAGATCTTCTTCGAGTCGCCGTACAAACCGCGTCTCCCCGATGAAGCCAAGCCGCCCGGCGCGGAAAAGCGCCGCTCATGGCGGGGCCGCAAGGTGACAGATTAGGGTCCAACCCCAAAGAATCGGCTAATATTTGAGCTAATCCTCGCTTTAACCCCTTGCCGCCCCCGCAGGCGGTCCCTGTCGATCAGCCGCCGGGATACCATTTCGGCTGCGCCTGCTTTTGGTTGCCGCGCTGTTCCTTGATCCGGTCATAGGCGTCGTTGATGCGCGCGATCTTCTCGTTCGCGAGCTGGACGAACTCGAGCGGCAGGCCCATGGACACCAGCTTGTCCGGGTGCGTCTCCTGGACCTTGCGATGATAGAGATTGCGCAGATCGTCGTCGCTGATCGACGGCGCGACCCCGAGGATTTCATAGGGATCGGTCGTCGACATCGGTAGCGTCACCTGGTGGAGCGGCGTCACGCTGCGGATCGTCGATTTGCGGAGGATCTTGATGAGCCCTTCCGATGTCTCGAACGGCAGGAAGGCGCGCTCGTCGTTGAGCAGGTCGGGCAGCCGCTGCTGGCGGCTCACGAAGACGCTGCCGAGCATGCGTTGGCCGCTGTCGAATTCCATCTCGACCGCGAGCTTGGTCTGCTGCAGCCTGGAGTCCGAGTCGTTCATGCGCCTTTCCGCCCCGTTCGATCGGGTGCCCCGCGGCGCCCATCCGACGAGGACTACGGTAAATTGGTCAATGACGCCTTAAGAGGCTTGTTCGCGCTTAAGTTGCCGTGAACCACACCGAAGCACCGATCGAAACCCTCGCGCGTCCCGATGGCGGCCGCATCGCCTATCGCCGCCTCGTGGCGCCGCCCGGCGACCGGCGTCCCGGCGTCGTGTTCCTGACCGGCTTCGCCTCCGACATGTCCGGCGGCAAGGCCTCGGCGCTGGCGGCCTGGGCAGCCGCCCGCGGCCAGGCGATGCTCCGCTTCGACTATTTCGGGCATGGGCAGTCGAGCGGTCGCTTTCGCGACGGCACCATCGGCCGCTGGACCGAGGACGTGCTGGCGGTCATCGACGCGCTGACGACGGGACCGCAGATCCTCGTCGGCTCCAGCATGGGCGGCTGGATCATGCTGCTGGCGGCACTCGCCCGCCCCGACCGGATTGCCGGCCTGGTCGGCATCGCCGCGGCGCCGGATTTCACGGAAGACCTGATGTGGGACCGGATGTCGGCAACACAGCGCGAGGCGCTGGCGCGCGACGGCGTCCTCCTCGAACCATCGAAATACACGGATGCGCCCTACGAGATGAGCCGCGCGCTGATCGAAGACGGTCGCCGGCATCTGCTCCTCCGGAGCCGCATCGACATCCGCTGCCCGGTCCGTCTGCTGCACGGCATGGCCGATCCCGACGTGCCGTGGGAGACGAGCGCGCGACTGGCGGAACAGCTGGCCAGCGATGACGTCGTCGTGACGCTCATCAGGGACGGCGATCACCGCCTCTCGCGCGATGCCGATCTCCAGCGCCTGCTCGCGACGGTCGAAGAATTGTCAGGCCCGTAGGGGCGACCGGCCGATCACCCCTGCAGCAGCCCACGCAAACCGTCGCGATAACTCGGATACGTCAACCGCACACCCAGCTCGCGCTTGATCCGTTCGTTTCGCACGCGCTTGTTGTCGTCGTAGAAGCTCCGCGCCATCGCCGACAGCGCGGCCTCCGCGAAGGGTATCGCCGGCGGCACCGGCAGGCCGAGCAGGCCGGCGGCGAATTCCACCACCTCCCAGGGCGGCGCCGGGTCGTCGTCGCAGACGTTGTAGACGGCGCCCGGGTTCGGCCGCGCCATCGACGCGCGCAGCACCTGGACGATGTCGGCGACATGGATGCGGCTGAACACCTGCCCCGGCTTGATGATGCGCTTGGCGCTGCCGTCGCGCAGCGAGTCGAGCGCGCTGCGGCCGGGACCGTAGATGCCGGCTAGGCGGAAGATATGCAGCGGCAGGCCCTCGGCATGGAACAGGCGGCTCCAGCCCACCTCGGCGGCGACGCGGCGGCGGCCGCGCTCGCCGGTCGGCTGCAGGTCGCTGCGCTCGTCCACCCAGTCGCCGCCGCGGTCGCCATAGACGCCGGTCGTCGACAGATAGCCGAACCAGCGCAGTCCCGACAGACGCGCTATGTCCGCGCCATGGACATCGAGCACGGGATCGCCGTCGGCATCGGGCGGCACCGACGTCAGCACGTGAGTCGCGCCGGCGAAGACCGCGGACGGATCGGCGAGCGGCCGGTCGCGCTCGAAGAGATGCGCGGTTATGCCGCGCCGTGCGAGCTCCGCCTGCGCTTCGGCGGTCCGGCATGTGCCGCCCACCTGCCAGCCCTCGCGCCGCAGCGCGTCGGCCAAGGCGACGGCGCAATAGCCAAGACCGAAGCAGAAGAGGGTCGGAGCCGTGGTCATGTGCGATCGGGCGTGGTGCGGGACGGACGCGACCATTATGATGGCCGCCTCCCATGAAGGCCATGCGCACGACCCGACTCGCCCGGAACGTCTCGGCCGCCGCCCTCGTGGCGCTGCTCGCCGGCGGCGCCGCGCGCGCCGACGACTTCATCCTGGACGGCGTGCAGGCGCAGGAATACGCCGACTGCATGACTCTGGCGAGACGCACCCCCGGCGACGGCTATCAGAGCGCGATGGCTTGGCAGCTCAAGGGCGGTGCCGAGCCGGCCCGGCATTGCGCGGCCGTGGCCCTGATCGGCCTCGGCCGCGACAAGGAGGCCGCCGGCCAGCTGGAGAAGCTCGGCACGGACATGAGCAAGGACCGGCCGGACCTGGCGGCCGAACTCTACGCCCAGGCCGGCCAGGCCTGGACCATGGCCGGCGATCTGAAGCGCGCGCTCACGGCGCAGACCACCGGCCTGACGTTCGCGCCCTCCGATGTCGACCTGCTCGTCGACCGCGCCGTGACGCAGGCCGGCCTCAACGACTACAAGAAGTCGATCGAGGATCTGGACAAGGCACAGGGCATCGACCCGGACCGCGCCGACGTCCTCACCTACCGCGCGAGTGCCTGGCGCTTCCTCAACGACCTCGCGAAGGCGCGCGCCGACGCCGACGCGGCGCTCACGCTCGATCCGAAGAATTCCTATGCGCTGCTCGAGCGCGGCAACATCCGCCGGCTCACGAGCGACCCCGAAGGCGCCCGCCAGGACTGGACGCAGGTCGTGGCCCTTGCCGGCGGCACGCCCGCCGGCGACGCCGCCGCGGCGAACCTGAAGAAACTCGCCGCCGCGCCTAGCGCGCCGGCAGCCTCCCCGCCGCCGCCTGCAGCAGCGCCAGCAGCCCCTCCAGCAGCTGCACCGGCGTCGGAGGGCAGCCCCTGATGTGCAGGTCGACGGGGATGATGTCGGCGACTGCGCCGGCGCAGGCATAGCTGCCGGCGAAGACGCCGCAGTTGGCGGCGCAGTCGCCGGCGGCGACGACCCACTTCGGATCCGGCGTGGCGTCGTAGGTGCGCTTCAGCGCCTCCGCCATATTGTGCGTCACCGGGCCGGTCACCAACAGCACGTCGGCGTGGCGCGGCGAGGCGACGAAGCGCAGGCCGAAGCGGTCGAGGTCGTAGAACGGGTTGTTGAGCGCGTGGATCTCCAGCTCGCAGCCGTTGCAGGAGCCGGCATCGACCTGGCGGATCGACAGGCTGCGGCCGAGCCGCTTCTGCGCCAGCGCCTCGACTCGGCCCGCGAGTTCCGCCGTCGCCGCATCGCCGGCCGCCGGCCCCTTCATGGTGCGGGGGCCGCCCAACAGATTCTGGCTAAGGACTCGCCACATGATTGCGCTATCCGGCCATTGTGCTCATCGCGACACCATCCTCAACCGTCATGCCCGGGCTTGACCCGGGCATCCAGCCCTTCCCGCCGCTCGATTGCAAAGCGTCGCGATGGATCGCCGGGTCAAGCCCGGCGATGACGCCGAGGGAGGGATGGCATGGCTGTGAATAGGTCTTCATACCTACAGATCGTGCCCCGAGTAGGAACAGTTGAACGACTTGTTGCAGAGGGGGAAGTCGGCGACGATGTTGCCTTCGATCGCCGCCTCCAGCAGCGGCCACTGAAACCAGGAGGGGTCGCGCGGGTGGCAGCGCTCGACGCGGCCGTCGGCTCCGAGCCGCACCCAGGTCAAGACCTCGCCGCGGAACGCTTCGACCAGCGCCATCCCTTCGCCCGCCCGCGCCGGCAGATCGACCGCGATCGGCCCGGCCGGCAGGCCGTCGAGCAGCTGCCGCAGCAGGCCGAGGCTCGCCTCCACCTCCTTGGCGCGGATCCAGACCCGCGCATTGACGTCGCCCTCCGCCATGACGGGCACCGCGAAGTCGAGATCGTCGTAGGGCGGATAGGACGGGCTGCGCCGCGCGTCCTGGCCGCGCCCGGCGGCGCGCCCGACATGACCGCCGGCGCCGAAGCGATGCACGAGCGCCGCCCGCGTGATGCCGGTGCCGACGGTGCGGTCGAGCAGCGACGGCTTGTCGTCATAGACCCGCATCAGGTGCCGGAAGCGCGGCTCGATCTCGGCGACGAGCGCCCGCAGCCGTGCGATGCCGGCGGCATCGAGCTCCGCCGCCACGCCGCCCGGCACCACCCGGTCCATCATTAGGCGATGGCCGAAGCACTCGGTGGCAGCGCGCAGCACCTTCTCGCGCAGCACCGTGCATTCGGCCAGCATGAGCGGGAAGGTGGCGTCGTTGCAGATGGCGCCGATGTCGAAGACGTGGTTGGCGATCCGCTCCAGCTCGGCCATCACCGCCCGCAGCCAGTGGGCGCGCGGCGGCGCCTCGATGCCGAGCGCCGCCTCGACGGCGCGGGCGAAGGCGAGGCCGTGGGCGACTGCGCTGTCGCCGGAAACACGCGCCGCGAGCCGCGCTCCTTCTGCGGGCAGCTTGCCGATCATCAGCTTCTCGATGCCCTTGTGGACGTAGCCGAGGCGCTCCTCCAGCCGCACCACCAGCTCGCCGTTCACGTGGAAGCGGAAATGCCCGGGCTCGATGACGCCGGCATGCACCGGGCCGACGGGAATCTGGTGCACGCGCGCGGCGTCACCGCCATCGGCATCCTCGACCGGCAGGAAGGCGTAGTCGGTCGCCGCGCGCTTCTCAGTCAACTCTGACCCCAACAACGGATGCCGCACCGGCCACTGGCCATGGTCGAGCCAGGGCCGCGTGTCGTCGGCACCGTCGGCGACGAGGCCATAGAGATCGGTCAGCATCCGTTCCAGCCGCTGCGCGCCCGGCCGCACGGCCGCGAGCGTCGGAAAGCGGCCTTGTGGGCACGGCAGCGTAACCACGCCGATCCCGTCCATGCCCTCGCTGCCTTCGTCGCGCAGGGCCAGGTGCACGCACGCATGGCCGTCGCCGCCGCGATCACCCCAGAGACCGAGCAGCGACCAGTCCGCCGTCGCTAGACGGTCGCGCAGCGCCTCCCACCCGGCCGCATCGACGACGACGCGCGGCCACGGGCGGTGGTTCGCGACGGCCGCCGCGCCGGCAAGAAACGCCTGCAGGGAATCCGGTGCGCTCATCGATCCTATCCCAGCAGCCGCGCCACCGCCTGGAACCACTGGACCAGGTGCGGCGGAATGTAGAGTCCGGCGGTGGCGACCAGCCCCAGATGCGCCCACAGCGGCAGCAGCGATGCCCGCACGCGGGCGTGGCCGCCATCCGGCACCTCGCCGAAGGCGACGCCTTGCAGCCGCAGCACGAGCGCGCCGAATCCGACGAGCAGGCCGAAGACGAGCGGAATCGCCAGCAGCGGCTGGCGCGCCATCGTCGAGGTCACCACCAGGAACTCGCTCGTGAAGATGCCGAGCGGCGGCAACCCGGCGATGGCGATGACGCCGAGCACGAAGGTCCAGCCGAGCAGCGGGTGGCTCACCGTAAGGCCGCGAATGTCGGCGAGCTTCTGCGTGCCCTTCACCTGCGCGATATGGCCGACGGCGAAGAAGATCGCCGACTTGGTCAGGCTGTGCATGGTCATGTGCAGCAGGCCGGCGAAGTTGGCGAGCGGCCCGCCCATGCCGAAGGCGAAGGTGATGATGCCCATATGCTCGATCGACGAGTAGGCGAACATGCGCTTGATGTCGCGCCGGCGGTAGAGCATGAAGCCGGCCAGCAGCAGCGACGAGAGTCCCATCGTGACCATGAGCGGCCCCGGCGCGATGGCGCCCGCATTGGCCGCCAGCAGGATCTTGAAGCGCAGCACGGCATAGAGCGCGACGTTGAGCAGCAGGCCCGAGAGCACCGCCGAGATCGGCGTCGGCCCTTCCGCATGGGCATCCGGCAGCCAGGCGTGGAACGGCGCCAGCCCGACCTTGGTGCCGTAGCCCGCCAGCAGGAAGACGAAGGCGAGGTTGAGGATCGCCGGATCGAAGCGCGCGACGTTGTCGAGGAGCAGCGTCCAGGCCATGGCGCTCTCGCCCGGCCCCATCACCGGCTGCGCGGCCAGATACATGAGGATGGTGCCGAAGAGCGCGAGCGCGATGCCGACGCCGCAGAGGATGAAGTACTTCCACGCCGCCTCGATCGCCTCGCGCGTGCGATAGAGGCTGACCATGAGCGCGGTCGCCAGCGTCGCCCCTTCGACCGCCACCCACATGATGCCCAGGTTGTTGGCGACGAGCGCCAGCAGCATGGTGAGCATGAAGGCCTGGTACATGCCGTGATAGAAGCGCAGGCGCGCGGCGTCGAGGCGCCCCGTCTCCACCTCGTGCCCGATATAGGTGGCGCTGAAGACCGAGGTGGTGAAGCCGACGAAGGCGGTGAGCGCCACCAGATAGACGTTGAAATCGTCGATGAAGAAATAGCTGTTCGCCGCCGGCCGATAGCGGAACAGCGACAAGCCGGCGACCAGCGTGACGAGCGAGGCCAGCACGTTGAGCCGGGCGGCGATCCGATAGTGGCGACCGCCGACGATGCCGAGTATCGGCGCCGCGACGATGGGCGTGCCCAGGATGAACCAGAGCGGGTTCATTCGCGCTCGCCCCGGAAGGTCTCGAGATAGTGCAGGTCGAGCGTGTCGAAGCGCTCGCGGATGTGGAAGAAGAAGACGCCGAAGATGATGAACGCCACCATGACCGAGAACGCGACGCTCATCTCGACCACGAACGGCATGCCCTTGACGCCGACGGCGGCGAGGATGAGGCCGTTCTCGAGCGACATGAAGCCCACGACCTGGGTCACCGCGTTGCGCCGCGTGATCATGATGAGGAGGCCGAGCAGCACGACCGACAGCGCCAGCGCTAGGTTCTCGCGCGTGATGGCGACCGACTGGTAGGTGATCGGCAGCACCAGCAGGATGGCGAGCGCCACCAGGGCGACGCCGATGATCATGGTGAGGCCCATGCCGAACACGGTCTCGACCGTGCGGTGGATCTGCAGCCGCAGCACGATGCGGTGGAGCGCCACCGGAATGGCGATCGCCTTGAAGAGCAGCGCGATGAGCGCCGTGATGTAGAGGTGCGGCGCGTCCTGCACGAACGCCTGCCAGGCGGCGGCAGCGGCGAGCAGCGTCGCCTGCAGTGCGAAGGTCTGCAGCACGCCGAAGATGCGGCGCTGGAACAGCAGGCCGAAGCTCAGCACCAGCACGGAAGCGCCGAGCAGATGCGCGACATCGAAGGCGAGCGTGCCCATCTGCATCGGCTAGAGCCCCTTCGACACGTAGAGGAAGATGACCGCCAGCAGCCCGAGCAGGAGCGCCGCGCCCAGGAACTCGCTGACGCGGAACACGCGCATCTTGGCGATCGAAGTCTCGAACAGGGCGAGGAGCAGGCCGCCGACGATCATCTTCGCGAGCCAGGCGAGAATCCCGATGCCGAGCGCGTGTGCATCGGCGCCCGGCACCGCCAAGCCCCAGGGCGCGAAGATGCAGGCGATGAGCGAGAGATAGAGCAGCAGCTTCAGCATCGCCGCGCCCTCCATGAGGGCGAGATGGCGGCCGGAATATTCGAGGATCATAGCCTCGTGCACCATGGTGAGCTCGAGGTGCGTCGCCGGATTGTCGACCGGCACGCGGGCGTTCTCGGCGATCGCCACCATGACCATGGCGACGAGCCCGAGCCCGAGCGAGACGCGCAGGCCGACCGAGGTCGCGAGCAGCGTCTCGGCGATGTGGGCGAGCGCCGTCGTGCCGACGAGAAGCGACACCGTGAAGATCACCATCAGCATCGCCGGCTCGGCCAGGGAGGCGAACATCAGCTCGCGGCTGGAGCCGATGCCGCCGAAGCTGGTGCCGACGTCGAGCCCGGCGAGCGCCATGAAGAAACGCGCGCCGCCGAGGAGCGCCGCCAGCGCGATGAGGTCGGCGGTCGGCCCGAGCAGCAGGTCGGTACTGAAGGCCGGCACCAGCGAGATCGCGACCCACACGGCCGTGAAGGTCAGATAGGGCGCCACGCGGAAGAGCACCGACGCGCTCTCGGCGACGATCGCCTCCTTGCGCAGCAGGCGCCAGAGGTCGCGATAGGGCTGCAGCACCGGGGGTCCGCGGCGCCCGAGCAGCAGCGCCTTGGCCTTGCGCACCAGGCCCGTCAGGGCCGGCGCCGCCGCCAGCATCAGCAGCAGGTGCAGAAGCTGATAGGCCGCCGCGATCATTGCGTGAAGGCCACGACGGTGAGCAGCAGCGCCAAGGCCGCGAACATCATCGAGAGATAGCGTCGGATGGTGAGGAACTGCAGGATGTTGAGCCGCTCGGTGAACCAGGCGATGCCGTCGGCGACCGGCGCATAGAGCGCCCGCCAGACGAGGTCGCGCACGCGCACCTCGATACGGGCGGGGCGGCGGTCGCCCGGCGGCGGCATCTCGACACGCTCGCTCGCCTGGAACAGCGAGGTCCCGAAGACGCGGCGCAGCGGCTGCGCCAGGCTGTCGGCGCTGTACTGCGTCTGCGGCCGAGGATCCGGGAATCCGCAATCCCAGGCCGGCGCGCGCCGCAGCCGGTTCGAGGCGAAGCCGTGGACGAGCAGCATGACGATGACGGCGAGGCCCGTCACGGCGACGAGGATGACGAGCCCGCTGTAGCTGGTGTAGCTGCCCGGCAGCGGCACGAACCAGAGCAGGCTGGCGACGCCGGCACCGGGCAGTCCCTGCCCCAACAGCTGCCGGCTCACCGGCTCGATCAGGCCGACCGCCAGCAACGGCAGCACGCCGAGCACGACGCAGGCGGCGGCGAGGACCAGCAGCGCGGCCCGCATCGTCGAACTGCCCTCAGTCGCCGCGGTCGCGGCAGCCGAACGCGGCCGTCCCAGGAAGACGATGCCGAAGGCACGCACGAAGAGCGCCGCCGCCAGCGCCGCGGTCAGCGCCAGCAGGGCCGCGATGACGACGATGCCGAACTTCAGCTCCCACTGCGGCAGGTGGATCCCCGTCAGGATCGCCTGGAACGTCAGCCATTCCGAGACGAAGCCGTTGAGCGGCGGCAGCGCCGAGAGGCCGGCGGCGCCGATGAGGAAGCAGAACCCGGTGACCGGCATGCGGTGGATGAGGGCGCCGAGCCGCTCGATGTCGCGCAGCCCCGTCGCGTTCAGCACCGCGCCCGCGCCGCAGAAGAGCAGACTCTTCAGGAGCGCATGGTTGAGCGCATGCAGCAGGGCCGCGATCATCGCCAGGGCGGCGAGCGAAGCCAGTCCATCGCCGCGGAACATCAACGCCAACCCGAGGCCGATGGCGACGATGCCGATGTTCTCGACCGTGGAATAGGCGAGCATGGTCTTGAGGTCGCGCTGGAAGAGGCCATAGAGCACACCCATGACCCCGCTCACCGCGCCGAGCGCGACGAGGATCACGCCCACCCACCAGCCGGTCGGACCGACGAGGTCGAAGAGGATGCGGATGATGGCGTAGAGCGCCACCTTGGTCATGGCGCCGCTCATCAGCGCGGAGACGTGACTCGGCGCCGCCGGATGGGCGAGCGGCAGCCAGGCATGCAGCGGCACCAGGCCCGCCTTCGAGCCGGCGCCCACGAGCGTCAGCAGCACGACGAGCGCCGCCGCGAGATCCGAGAGATGGCCGGCGCGGATGGCGGCGAAGCGATAGTCGCCGGCGACGCCGGCCAGAAGGCCGAAGGCGAGCAGCAGCGCAGCCGTGCCCATGCTCGCCATGACGAGGTAGACGTAGGCGGCGCGCCGCGTCTCCTCGGCGCGATGCCCGGCCAGCACCAGGAACCAGGAGGCGAGCGACATGGATTCCCAGGCCACCAGGAAGGCGAAGGCGTCGTCGGCGACGAGCACGAGCACCATGCCGGCGAGAAAGATCGGATAGAACGCGAGCACCCGCGCCGGCTCCCGCTCGTGCCGGTCGTAGCCGATGGCGAAGAGCCCGACCGCCGGCCCGACGATCCCGAGGATGAGCAGGAAATAGGCCGACAGCGCATCGAGCCGGAAATGCATCTCGAGCTGCAACCCGTCCGGCGATACCGGCAGCCCGATCGGCAGGGCCAGTGTCGGACTCGAGTCCGCCGGCGGCGACAGCAGGAACGCCAGCGCCGCTGCCGCCACGACGAGCAAGGCTGCAATCGACGCGACATAGACCACGCGCTGCACGACCGGCAGCCGATTGCCGAAGAGCCCGACTACCCCTGCGCCGAACAGCGCGGCGACGGCCCACGCGATAAGCGAAAGCGGCTGCATCCCCTAGTCCCCGACCGAGGCGCCTCTTGCAGAAGTATATCTCGGAAGCGCCGCCCCAATGGATGCCTCCGCCCCTGCATGATTCCCCCGCGAAAGCGGGGGGCCAGAGCAAGCGACGCGATCTTGCCCCTGGCCCCCCGCTTTCGCGGGGGAATCAATGTTGGTGTGCCCCATTGAGATCCCCGGGCTCCCGCTTGCGCAGCAACGACAATGAAGAACGGCGTGTGTCCAAGTCAGAAATCCAGATCGGCGTAGTGCGGCGGCGGGGCGATGCCGGGCAGCTGGTCGGCGAGCAGCGGCCGGAAGCTCGGTCGCGACTTGACCCGCGCATACCAGTCCTTGGCGCCGGGATGCCGGTCCCAGGGGATGTCGCCGATATAGTCGATGGCAGAGAGGTGCGCGGCGGCGGCGATGTCGGCGAGCGAGAACTCGTCGCCGCCCAGCCACTTCCGCCGGTCGGCGAGCCAGGCGATGTATTCGAGATGGGTGTGGATGTTGGCATTGCCGTTGCGGATAGCTTGCGAGTCGGGCCCGCCATGGCCGTTCAGGCGGCGCAGGATCTTCTGGTCGAACAGGTTCGCCGTCACTTCGCGATTGAACTTGGCGTCGAACCAGCCGACGAGGCGGCGAACCTCGGCGCGCGCCGCCGGCGTGGTGCCGAGCAGCGACGGCGTCGGATAGACCTCCTCGACATACTCGGCGACCGCCGTCCCGTCGGCGATCACGGTCCCGTCGTCTTCGACCAGCACGGGCACTTCGCCGGCGTGGTTGAGAGCCAGAAAGGCGGCGCGCTTCTCCCAGGCATTCTCGGCCTGCAGCTCGAACTCCAGACCCTTTTCCCTGAGCAGGATGCGCAGCTTGCGCGACGCGGGCTGCAGGCAGAAATGATAGAGGCGACGCATGGGCCGGCAGTGTACTCAAAGTGCCGCGCTGCGAAACAGCTTTTCGCGCATGCGGGATGTCGACAATGTAGGGGCGACCTGCCGGTCGCCCCTACGAGGACCAAATGAGGGAGGAACTACTATGCAGATCGGCATGGTCGGCCTGGGGCGCATGGGCGGCAACATCGTGCGGCGTCTCCTGCGCCACGGACACTCGTGCGCGGTGTTCGACCGCCAGAGCGAGCCGGGCCGCCTGCTCGCCGCCGAGGGCGCCACGGCGGTCGCCGATCTGAAGGGCCTCGTCGGGGCGCTCGCGCCGCCGCGCGTCGTCTGGGTGATGCTGCCCGCCGGCGACGTGACCGACCACGCTGTCACCGAACTCGGCACCCTCATGCGGTCCGGCGACATCGTCATCGACGGCGGCAATTCCTTCTACAAGGACGACATCCGCCGCGCCGCCACGCTTCGCGGCAAAGGCATCCGCTATGTCGACGTCGGCACCAGCGGCGGAATCTGGGGCCTGGAGCGCGGCTACTGCATGATGATCGGCGGCGACAAGGAAACCGTCGACCATCTCGACCCGATCTTCGATGCCCTGGCGCCGGGATCGAGCGGCGTCGCACCGACTCCCGGCCGCAAGTCGCGCGACACGCGCGCCGAACGCGGCTACATCCATTGCGGGCCGAACGGCGCCGGGCATTTCGTCAAGATGATCCACAACGGCATCGAGTACGGCCTCATGCAGGCCTATGCCGAGGGCTTCGACATCCTGAAGAACGCCGCGTCCGAGGCGCTGCCGCCGGCGCAGCGCTACACACTCGATCTCCCCGACATCGCCGAGGTCTGGCGCCGCGGCAGCGTCATCGGCTCCTGGCTCCTCGACCTCACGGCCATGGCGTTCGCCGAAGACCCCGAGCTCGGGCGCTATTCGGGCTACGTGCAGGACTCCGGCGAGGGCCGCTGGACGATCATGGCCGCCATCGAGGAAGCGGTACCGGCCGAAGTGCTCTCGGCCGCCCTCTATACCCGCTTCCGCTCGCGCGAAGAACACAGCTTCGCCGAGAAGCTGCTCTCGGCGATGCGGAATAGATTCGGCGGCCACGTCGAGCCGAAGGCCGGGGCGTGAGTGGTTCCCTCGATCCTCAGCGCGGGCGCGACCGGCCGACGTAAGTTGGTACGACCGTCTCGACCGCCCTCGGCTGGATGCCGAGCGCGGCGAACCCTCGAAGCGCGTCGCCGGCGATGTTGTCGGCTCTGAGAATGTCGACTTGCCCCCGCGTCAGCGGCGGGCTCGGCAGTAGCTCCAGCAGCCGCGCCAGGATGGCGGCGACCGCGAAGGGCATGGGGACGAGCGGTCGCCTTCGGGCGCTGAACCGCAGGGTCATCTCGGTCGGTGCCCGCAGGCTGTAAACGGCCGGCCCCCCGAGCTCGTAGGTGCGGCCGGCGGTGCCGGGATCGGCGAGCAGGCGGGCAATGGCCGCCGCCACGTCCTCGACATAAACCGGCTGCAACCGCGTGCGGCCGCCGCCGATCAGGGGCAGGGCCGGCGCCAGGCGCGCGATATCGCTGAGGCCGGCGAAGAGTGCATCGCCGGGACCGAACATCGCGCTTGGCCGGACGATCGTGACTCCCGGAAAGGCCACTTGCACCGCGCGCTCGCCGCGCCCACGCGCCCGGATGTACGGGTAGGGAGAAGCCGGATCGGCGCCGATGCCGGAAACGAGCACGACCCGTGCGACGCCCGCCGCGACGCTCGCGCGCGCCACGGTCTCGGCCCCCTGCTCATGCACGGCGGCAAAGGTGACGCCGCCCCTCTCGAGATAGAGGGAAACCGCGTTGACCACGGCATCGGCGCCGGCCACGGCCGCCGCAACGGAAGCCTGATCGCCGACGTCGGCGCGAACGAACGTGACCCTGTCATGCGCGGCGGCGGCCAGGATGATCTCCTCCTGCGGCGGATGCCGGGCCGCGACGCGCACGGAGGCCCCCTCGGCCGCCAGGACCCGCACCAGCCGCCGCCCAAGGAATCCTGTCCCGCCGAAGACGACGGTGATCATCGGCGCTTCCCAGATGTGGCTCCCGCGGGATCATAGCTCCTTCTCGGCCCCGCGACGCCGGAGGCCAAAATTGACTCTCCCAAACAAATGTTCCTATAATGTTCTGACCTGCTGTTTGACATCGTGAAGGAATAAGTAGAACCCGCCGGCTCCCCGCCGCCGTGTGCCGCCTTAGGTGCGTTCAGCTGACCGCCTGCCCGATTTGCGTAAGGTTTTCGCGTTTCGCGCGAACCGAAAACCTGGTGGACGAAAGCGGTGTGGCCTCCCTGCTTACGGCGCTCGGTCCCCGCTGGACATGGGGTCCATCCTTCATTTTCCACGCCGCACCCCCGCGCGGCCCCGCCTTGCCTGTGTCGGCCTCGGCTGCTATAGCCCGGCCCCCGACCTGCCAGCCGACGGAGACGCCGATGACCGCCGCCCCGAGCCCCAAGGCCGCCCCCCAGGGCAAAGCCGACTACGTCGTCAAGGACATCGGCCTCGCCGAGTGGGGCCGCAAGGAAATCGCCATCGCCGAGACCGAGATGCCCGGCCTCATGGCGCTGCGGGCGGAATACGGCGCCAAGAAGCCGCTGAAAGGGGCCCGCGTCGCCGGCTCCCTCCACATGACCATCCAGACGGCGGTCCTGATCGAAACCCTCAAGGCCCTCGGCGCCGACGTCCGCTGGGCCTCCTGCAACATCTTCTCCACCCAGGATCACGCCGCCGCCGCCATCGCCGCCGGCGGCACCCCCGTCTTCGCCTACAAGGGCGAATCGCTCACCGAATACTGGGACTTCACCCACCGCATCTTCGAATGGGGCGATGGCGGCACGCCCAACATGATTCTCGACGACGGCGGCGACGCCACGCTCCTCGTCCATCTCGGCCCCCGCGCCGCCAAGGATCCGTCGCTCATCGCCAAGCCGCAGAACGAGGAGGAGGAGGTCCTCTACGCCGCCATCGCCAAGCGGCTCAAGGCCAACCCCGGCTTCTATGATCGCTTCGGCCCGGCCATCCGCGGCGTCACCGAGGAGACCACGACCGGCGTCCACCGCCTCTACGAGATGGCGCGCAAGGGCACGCTGCTCTTCCCCGCCATCAACGTGAACGACTCCGTCACCAAGTCGAAGTTCGACAATCTCTACGGCGTGCGCGAAAGCCTGGTCGACGGCATCAAGCGCGGCACCGACGTCATGATGGCCGGCAAGATCGCGGTCGTCGCCGGCTATGGCGACGTCGGCAAGGGCAGCGCCGCGTCGCTGCGCAGCCAGGGCGCCCGCGTCATGGTGACGGAGGTGGATCCCATCTGCGCCCTCCAGGCCGCCATGGAAGGCTACCAGGTCGTCACCATGGAGGACGCCGCGCCGGTCGCCGACATCTTCGTCACCGCCACCGGCAACGTCGACGTCATCACGCTCGACCATATGCGCGCCATGAAGGACCGCGCCATCATCTGCAACATCGGCCACTTCGACAGCGAGATCCAGATCGGCGCGCTCGCCAACTTCAAGTGGGAAGAGGTGAAGCCGCAGGTCGACGAGGTCGTCTTCCCCGACGGCAAGCGCCTCATCGTCCTGTCCAAGGGCCGCCTGGTGAATCTCGGCAACGCCACCGGCCACCCGAGCTTCGTGATGAGCGCCTCCTTCACCAACCAGGTCCTCGCCCAGATCGAGCTCTGGACCAACCAGTCGAAATACGAAAAGAAGGTCTACGTGCTGCCGAAGCACCTCGACGAAAAAGTCGCTGCCCTCCACCTCGCCAAGGTCGGCGCCAAGCTCACCAAGCTCAGCCAGAAGCAGGCCGACTACCTCGGCCTCGAGCCCGCCGGCCCCTTCAAGCCGGATCACTACCGCTACTGAGAGTCCCCTCTCCCGCTTGCGGGAGAGGGTAAGGGTGAGGGTTTGGGAGTCGGGTCTCAACACCTTGAACCCTAACGAATTCCGGCCTATGGTGCGCCCTCGTGGGGAGCTGCCGGTTCGTCTGCCCGCCGCGGTGGGCCGTCAACGTCGGAATCGTTGTGACGCTGGCCCTGACGGCCCGCGCGGCCGACGGGCAGTCGCCTCCCGAACCGACGCCCGCCTGGGAGTTCGGCCCCTATCTCGTCGGCGCCCTCGTCCTCCTGGCCCTTCTCTCCATCTATCTATGGCAGCACCGCTACCGCCAGTTGCTGCGCCAGCGCGACCAGGCGCAGGACGCCGCCGTCGTCGCCACCGCCGCCCTCGCCGGCAAGGATGAAGGCGTCGCCCTCTGGCGGCGCGAGGCCCACGTGATCGAGGTGCCGCCGAAGCTCGCCGCCCTGCTCGGGCTCGCCGGCAACCCGGCGGTCACGGTCGATGCGCTCGCCGCCCGCTTCGTCCCCGCCGACGGCGAGACCCTGGCGAGCGCCCTTCTGCAGCTCCATGTCGACGGCACGCCCTTCACGCTCGCGGGCCAGTCTGCCGACGGCAAGCGGCGCCTGCAGGTGGCCGGCGAGCGCCTGACGGCCGGCGGCGGCGAGGTCGACCGCGTCGCCATCCGCGACATCACCGCCCTCATCGGCGCCGCGCGCGAGGCCGAGGCCGCCCGCGACCGCTACGCCGCCATCCTCGACAGCCTGCCGATCCCCGTCTGGATGCGGCGCGGCGATCTCGCCGTCGCCTACTGCAACGCCGCCTACGCCCGCGCCGTCGACGCCAGCCGCGACGAGGCGCTCGCCCGCGGCCTCGAATTCACCGGCGGCTCCGACCGCGCCAGCGGCAAGTCGCTCGCCCGCCGCGCCGTCGACAAGAACGCGGCGCAGACCGAGACCAAGCATGTGGTCGTCGGCGGCGACCGCAAGCTGTTCGAGATCACCGAGGCGCCGGTCGCCAATGTCGGCGTCGTCGGCCGCGCCATGGACCGCACCGCGCTCGAGGAAAGCCGCGCCGAGCTCGCCCGCCACATCGGCGCCCACGGCGACGTGCTCGAAAGTCTGTCGACCGCCATCGTCATCTTCGGCGCCGACCAGCGCCTCAAGTTCTTCAACAACGAGTACGTCAAGCAGTTCGGCCTCGACGAGCAGTTCCTGGAGACCGAGCCGTTGATGGACGAGGTGATCGAGGCCCTGCGCGAACGGCGCAAGCTGCCCGAGCAGCTGGACATGCCGAACTACAAGCGCGAGATGACCCGCCGGCTGATGAGCCTGCTCGGCCCGCTCGAGGAGCTGCTGCACCTGCCGGACGAGACGACCATCCGCATGGTCGCCACGCCGCATCCCTTCGGCGGCGTCACCATCACCTACGAGGACGTGACCGACACGCTCCGCGTCGAGCGCCAGTACAACACCCTGCTGCAGGTCCAGCGCGAGACCCTCGACCACCTCTTCGAGGGCATCGTCGTCTTCGGCAGCGACGGCCGCCTCAAGCTCAGCAATCCCGCCTATGCGCGCATCTGGGGCTTGCAGCCGGCCGACCTCCAGAACGAGCCGCATGTCTCGCTCATCGTCGACCGCATCCGCGCCTATTTCCCGACCCACCTGAGCTGGCCGCGCCTGCGCCAGCGCATCATCAGCCGCGTCGCCGATCGCGAGCCGCGCCGCGGCCGTCTCGACCGCACCGACGGCTCGGTGCTGGTGTTCTCGTCGCTGCCGCTGCCCGACGGCGGCTGCCTCTACACCTACCTCGACGTCACCGACAGCACGCGGGTCGAGCGCGCGCTGCGCGAACGCAACGCCGCCCTCGAGACCGCCGACCGCCTGAAGTCGGAGTTCATCGCCAACGTCTCCTACGAGCTGCGCACGCCCCTCAACGCCATCATCGGCTTCGCCGAGATCCTCGATCAGTCCTATTTCGGCGAGCTGACGCAGCGCCAGGCGGAATACAGCCGCGGCATCCTCGAAGCCTCGAACCGGCTGCTCTCCCTCATCAACGACATCCTGGACATCGCCACCATCGAGGCCGGCTACCTGCAGCTCGATCTGGCGACCGTCAACGTCAGCGACCTGCTCGCGGGCCTCGAAAAATTTGCCGCCGAGCGCGCCCGCAACCGCGATCTCCGCTTCGCCATCGACTGCCCGACGGATATCGGCACCGTCGTTGGCGACGAGCGCCGTCTCCGCCAGGCCGTCTACAACGTCGTCAGCAACGCCCTGAAGTTCACGCCGCCGGGCGGCCAGATCGTCGTCTCGGCGCGCCGCGAAGAGGACTCGATGGCGATCACCGTGACCGACACCGGCATCGGCATCGACCCGCAGGACCAGGGCATCGTGTTCGAGCGTTTCGCGCGGGTGTCGAGCCAGGGGCGGCAGACCGGCGCCGGCCTCGGCCTCGCGCTGGTGAAGCGGCTCATCGAGCTGCACCACGGGACCGTCGAGCTGCACTCGACGCCCGGCGAGGGGACCCAGGTCACCTGCCATGTCCCCATCGCCGGCCCGCCGCCGAAGCCGGCCGCCAGCGACGCCGCTTAGCTATTTCAGATCCGGAAAATCCTCCTCCCAGAACTCCTGGACGGCGCGCGCCGCCGCGTCGCCGGCGTGCCGCTCCGCCTCCCGCCGCCGCAGGTCGACGCGCCGGATCTTGCCGGAGATCGTCTTCGGCAGGTCGGCGAACTCCAGCCGGCGCACGCGCTTGAATGGCGCCAGATGCGCGCGGCTGTGCCGATAGATCGCGCGCGCCGTTTCCGCCGTCGGCGCCCACCCCGCGGCGAGCACGATATAGGCCTTCGGCACCGACAGCCGGATGGGATCGGGACTCGGCACCACCGCGGCCTCGGCCACGGCCGCATGCTCGATCAGCACGCTCTCCAGCTCGAACGGGCTGATCCGGTAGTCGGCCGATTTGAACACGTCGTCGGTCCGGCCGACGAAGGTGATGTAGCCGTCGGCATCGCGGCACGCCACGTCGCCCGTGCGGTAGTAGCCGTCCGCCATGATCGCCGCCGTGCGCGCCGCATCGTCCTCGTAGCCCGGCATCAGCCCCAGGGGCCGCTGCCGCAGGTCGAGCGCCACTTCGCCTTCGTCGCCTTCCTTTCCGTTCGCATCGAGCAGCGCGACGCGATAGCCGGGCAGGGGCCGCCCCATCGAACCTGGCTTGATGGGCTGCCCCGGCGGATTGGCGATCTGCGCCGTGGTTTCCGTCTGGCCGTAGCCGTCGCGGATGTCGAGGTTCCAGGCGCGGCGCACGGTCTCGATGACCTCCGGGTTCAAGGGCTCGCCGGCGCTCGCCACGCTCATCAGCTTGACCGGATAGGACGCGAGATCCTCCTGCACGAAGAGGCGCCAGACCGTCGGCGGCGCGCACAGCGTCGTCACGCCGTACTTGGCGACGGCGGCGAGTGCACCCTTGGGGTCGAAGCGCCTGGCGGCATGGATGAACACCGTCGCCCCGGCATTCCACGGCGCAAAGAAGCAGCTCCAGGCATGCTTGGCCCAGCCGGGCGAGCTGATGTTGAGGTGGATGTCGCCGGGGCGCAGGCCGAGCCAGTACATCGTCGACAGATGCCCGACCGGATAGCTCTGGTGCGTGTGGACGACGAGCTTGGCCTTCGCCGTTGTGCCGGAGGTGAAGTAGAGCAGCAGCGGATCGGAGGCCGCGGTGGCGCCGTCGGGCGCGAACCGATCGGCCGCGCCATAGGCGTCTTCGAAGGGCTCCCATCCGGCGCTGGCGCCGCCGACCGACATGCGGCCGAAGCGTCCGGGCACATCGGCAAACTTGCCGGTCTCCTCGGCCGCCGCGATGACAAGCGTCACGCGGCCCCGCGCGATGCGGTCGATGAGATCGTCGCGGCCCAGCAGCGTCGTCGAGGGAATGACGAGGGCGCCCAGCTTCATCGCCGCCAGCATGATCTCCCACAGCGGCACGACGTTGCCGAGCATCAGCAGGATGCGGTCGCCGCGCTTGATGCCGCGCCGGCGCAGATGGCTGGCGACCTGATTGGAGCGCGCCCTCAGCTCGGCGAACGACAGCCGCGTCTCGGCCCCGTCCTCCTTCACCAGCCACAGGGCTGTCCGCGCATTGCCCTCGGCGATGCGGTCGAAGTAGTCGATGGCCCAGTTGAAGTGGCGCAAATTCGGCCAGCGGAAGTCGCGACAGGCCGCATAGTCTTGCCGATGCTCGAGCAGGAAGTCGCGCGCCGCGAGAAACGCATCGCATTCGCTCATGCCGACCCCTCCTCCCCCGCAGCTCGCCCGAGCCCTCACCCCAGCTGCGGCACCCCGCTCGTCGTCGAGTATTCGAAGTGCAGCACCTCGCCCGGGTGGACGAGCGGATAGACGGCGTGGGCGGCCATCGCGGCCTCGGAGAATCCGGAGAGGATCAGCTTCAGCTTGCCGGGATAGTTGGCGATGTCGCCGATGGCGAAGATCCCCGGTTGGCTGGTCGCACAGGTCGCCGCCTCGACCTTGATGTGGTTGCGGTCGTGGTTGAGGCCCCAATGCGCGATCGGCCCCAGGTTCATCGCGAGGCCGAAGAACGGCAGCAGCACGTCGGCCTCGATGCGGCGCTCGCCGCCGTCCAGATCGGCGACGACGACCGCCGCCAGGTTGCCGCCGTCGCCTTCGAGCCGTCCCAGCTGGTAGGGAACCACCATCTCGATCTTGCCCGACTTGGCCAGCGCGTCCATGCGCGCCACGCTTTCGGGCGCGGCGCGGAACTTCGGCCGCCGGTGCACGACGTAGAGCTTGGCCGCGACATCGGCCAACGACAGCGTCCAGTCGACCGCCGAATCGCCGCCGCCGGCGATCACGATCCGCTTGCCGCGGAAGGCCTCGCGCTGCTTGACGAGATAGAACACGCTCTTGCCTTCGTACTGCTCGATGCCCGCAAGCGGCGGTCGGTTCGGGCCGAAGGCGCCGACGCCGGCTGCGATGACCACGGCCTTGGCTGCGATACGGGTTCCGCCGCCGGTCTCGACGAGCCAGCCGCCATCGGCCGCGCTCAGCTTCTCGACCTGCTGGCCCAGATGATAGACCGGCTTGAACGGCGCGATCTGTTCCTCCAGGCGGTGGATCAGGTCCACCGCGTCGATGCGCGGATAGGCGGGGATGTCGTAGATCGGCTTCTCCGGATAAAGCGCTGCGCACTGCCCGCCGGTGGTGTCGAGCGCGTCGACGACGTGGCAGTGCATCTTCAACATGCCGCACTCGAACACCGCGAACAGGCCGACCGGACCGGCGCCGATGATGACCACGTCCGTGCTGTGGGAACTTGCGTCCATCTTGCCCATTCGGCTTGCGGAAACCCCCTGGAAATCGCGGCTAACATGATGGCTTCGGCGCGACGGCGCAAGCCTGACGCCGGGGGCCGCTGCGTGGTTGCCGCCGTGGCCGCCCGCGGCTACAACCATCCGGCATGAGCGGGGCGGCGGGCCCATCGGCGGTGCGGATGGCGAGATTGGCGGACGAATCGGCGACGGTCGAGCTGGCGCGGCGAGTCGCCGGCGTGGCCCGGCCCGGCGATGTCATCGCCCTCGCCGGCGACCTCGGGGTCGGGAAGACGCGCTTTGCCCGCGCCTTCATCGACGCCATGACCGGCGACGGCGAGGAAGTGCCGAGCCCCACCTTCACGCTCGTGCAGACCTACGAGTCGCCGGCCGGGACGATCTGGCACTTCGACCTCTATCGCTTGTCGCGTCCCGCAGAGGCCTACGAGCTCGGCATCGAGGACGCCTTTGCCGATGGAATCGCCGTCATCGAATGGCCGGAGCGTTTGCAGGGACTGCTGCCGGCGCAGCGCCTCGATATCGCCCTGTCGTTCGCCGGCGATGCGAACGCGCGGGCCGCGCAGGTCGTCGGCCACGGCAATTGGGCCCACCGCGTGCAGGAACTCTTTCCCGATGGCTGAAGCGGCCCGTCCGGATCGCGAGGCGCTGGTCGCCCGCTTCCTCGTGTCGCATGGCTGGGGTGCCGCGCGGCGCGGGCGTCTCGCCGGCGACGCCTCGTTTCGCCACTACGATCGCCTCGATCTCGACGGTAGGCCCGCGGTTCTCATGGACGCGCCGCCGCCGCAGGAGGACGTGCGCCCCTTCGTGGCCGTGGCCGAGCTCCTGCGCAACATGGGATACAGCGCGCCGCGCCTCTACGCCGCCGATGCGCCGTCCGGGCTGCTGCTGCTCGAGGACTTCGGCGACGACACCTACACGCGGCTGCTGGCCCGCGGCGCGGATGAGGCGAAGCTCTATACCCTCGCCATCGATCTGCTCATCGACATCCACCGCCGCTTCGCCGCCGCGCGCCATTCCGGCCTGGCGGCCTTCGACGATGCGCGCGCCTTGCGCGAGGTCTCGCTGCTGCTCGACTGGTACTGGCCGGCGACGCAGGACGAGCCGGTCACGCCCGAGCTGCGCGAGAGCTATCTGGCGGCCTGGCGCGCGGTATTGCCGAAGCGGCATGCGGCGCCCGATACGCTCGTGCTCTTCGACTTCCATGTCGACAACCTGATGCTGCTGCCCGGCCGTTCCGGGATCGCCGCCTGTGGCCTGCTCGACTTCCAGGATGCCGTCATAGCGCCGCGGCCATTCGACCTTGTCTCGCTGCTGCAGGACGTCCGGCGCGACGTCCCCGAAAATCTGGTTGCCGCCATGCGCGCGCGCTATCTGGCGGCGTTCCCGCAACTCGACAAGGCAGCGTTCGATACGGCCTACGCCGTGATCGGTGCGCAGCGCAACACGCGCATCCTCGGGACCTTCTCGCGCCTGCTGCTGCGCGACGGCAAGCCCGGCTATCTCGGCTTCCTGGCCCGTACCTGGCGGCATGTGGAGAGCGATCTCGCGCATCCGGCCCTCGCCCCGGTGCGCGCATGGTTCGCCCGCCATCTGCCGCCGGACCGCCGCGCGATCCCGGGGCTGAACGAGGCCCTGCTGGCGCGCTTCTCGAAGATGCCGCTGACGCCCCCGCAGCAGAGCCGGATCGCCGAGCTGGTGGCGCAGGCCAAAGCTGCGCAGGGTGCCAACGGCACGGCGCGATCGGATGCGGTGGCCGCGAACCGTGTCACGGTGCCGGCGCGTGCCATGGTGCTGGCGGCCGGCTTCGGCACTCGCCTCCGCCCCATCACCGATACGGTGCCGAAGCCGATGGTGAAGGTCGCTGGCAGGCCGATGATCGATACGGTCATCGACCGCCTCGTTGCCATCGGCGTCAAGTCCATCGTCGTCAACACGCACCATCTCGCCGAGGTCATCGAGTCGCATCTTGGTGCCCGCCGTGACCTCGACATCGTCTTCTCGCGCGAAGCGGAGATCCTGGAGACCGGCGGCGGCATCCGGAAGGCCCTGCCGCAGCTGGGCGACGGTCCGTTCTATGTCGTGAACGGCAAGATCGTCTGGCTCAACGGCAAGACGGATGCGCTGATCCGGCTGGCGCAGGCCTGGGACGAC
>Ga0335076_10000753_pt1 | contig 30374 bp, 23 predicted proteins | sample Lox_Sample_25_FD_206717 | JGI IMG/M metagenome (GOLD analysis project Ga0335076, IMG submission 206717) | Soil microbial communities from Loxahatchee National Wildlife Refuge, Florida, United States - Lox_Sample_2.5 | ecosystem: Environmental > Terrestrial > Soil > Wetlands | place: USA... | reverse complement strand
GCCGAGGGCGGCGGCGCCTGGCCGGTCAGAACGCAGACCCCCATCGCCAGGCCGATGCTCCCCTGGTAGAACGCATCGCTCGAGACCGTCGCGGTCATCTCGCCGCGGTCGACGGCGGCAATGGCCTCCGGAATGCCGTCGACCCCCACGACCGAGATCTTTCCCGCCAGGCCCGAGGCGCGGAGCGCCTCGAGCGCGCCGAGGGCCATGTCGTCGTTGGCCGCCCAGACCGCCTTGATCTGGTCGCCATACTTCGCGAGCCACGTTCGCATGATCGGAAACGCCGCCGTCCGGTCCCAGTTCGCCGCCTGCTGGTCCAGCAGGGTGACTGCCGGATGTCTCGCGAGGACCTCCTTGAGGCCCCTGAAGCGCTTCTGGGCGGGATCGGTGTCGAGCCGACCCTGGAGCGCGACGATGCCCCCCTTCCCGCCGATCGCCGCGACGAGCCGCTCAGCGATCGCGACGCCGGCGTCCTCGCTCTTCACCGCGACGTGGGCGATCCAGTGGTCGTTCCCGTCGAACGGGTGGATGCCCTGGTTCGCCCAGTGCGTCACGATCCACGCGCCGGTCTGCTGCGCCGTGGCCACCATCGGCCTCACGACGACGTCGGCGTTCGGCTCGACGTTGAAGACGGTGCACCGCGGGTTCGTCGCCAGGAGGGAGCGCATGAGGGAGACCTGCCTGTCCGAGTCTCCGTCGTTCAGCTGCACCACGTACTGGCGCTCGAGCCCGGCCCACCGGGCGAACGTCCGTCCGCCCTTCTCGACGTTCACGTGGTACGGCTGCGCGATCTCGCGCAGCGAGTTGACGAGCCGGATCTCGGAGCGCTGGCACTGCCCCTGCGCTGCCGGCGCCGCGCCGACGACCGTCCAAGCCAGCGCCAGCAGGAACGGTGTCACGTCGTGCCCTCGCGGTGGGCGGGGATGGTGAACTGGATCACCGCGCCCCGGGGCGCGTTCGCCGCTCCCCACAGCCTTCCCCCGTGAGCCTCGACGATCGAGCGGCAGATCGACAGGCCCAGCCCCAGGCCGTCGGGCTTCGTCGTGTAGAACGCCTCGCCCATGCGTTCCAGCGCCGCCGGGCCCATCCCCGGTCCCGTGTCCCGCACGGCGACGAGCACGCCGGGGTCGCGCGCCTCGGTGCTGACGAGCAGCTCACGTGCTCCGTCGGTCGTGTCCGACATCGCCTCGACGGCGTTGAGGACCAGGTTCAGCACGACCTGCTGCAGCTGGACCCGATCGCCTCGGACGAGCGGCAAGCCGTCCGCGAGGCTCGAGCGCAGGGTCACGCCATGCTTCGCGAGCTCGCCGGCCGCGACGCCGAGGATCTCGGAGATGGCGTCGTTCATGCGGAGCGCGATCATCCGCGGCGACGTCTTCCCCACGAGCCGCCGCACGCCGTCGATGACTTCGCGGGCTCGATTGCAGTCGCGGACGATGTGCTCGAGCGCCTGCGACGCCTCCTCGGGGTCCGGCCGAAGGGCGTGGAGCCAGCGCAGGGCGGCGTGCGCGTTCGTCATCATCGCGGCGATCGGCTGCTTGATCTCGTGCGCGATCGAGGCCGTGAGCTCGCCCAGGACGGCGACGCGGTTCGCGCGCGCCATCTCCACCTGCAGCTCGCGATTCCGCGCCTCGCGCGCCTCGAGCTCGCGATAGAGCCGGGTGTTCTCGAGGGAGATCGCGGCCCGGGTCGCCAGCAGCTTCAGGACCGCGCTGCGGCCGGGGGTGAAGACGTGTGGGGCCAGGCTGTTCTCCAGATACAGGACGCCAATGAGCTTGCCCTGCGTGACGAGCGGCAGGCAGAGGACGGAACGAGCGCGGCACTGCCGGAAGTACGCGTCCGCCGAGAATGGACCCAGGGCCGAGGTGTCGTCGAGGACGACGGGTTCGCGGGTGCGCACGACATAGTGCACGAGCGAGTCCGGGACCGCGCCCGGGACGACCGCCTCGTCGCGCGAATGCACGGTCACGGCATCGCCTGTGGTCACCGCCTCCGCTTCGATCCGCTGCTCGTCGCCCCGGGCCAGGATGAGCAGGCCCCGGTCCGCGCCCGCGTGCTCGATCGCCAGGCGCATGACCGTGTCGGTCAGCCTCTCCCGGACGATCTCGCCCGAGATCGCCTCCGACACCTTGATCACCGTCGCGAGGTCGAGGTGCTCGACCGGCGCCTCGATCGTGCCGGTCGCCCCGGTGACGGGCGGCTCGTCCTCGAGCTGCGGATGGGATTGCTCGAGCTGCCTCACCTTGCCATCGGCCCCCCAGCGGACATAGCAATGACGTGCGTTTCGCAGATACGCGCGGGAAATCGTTTCGAATCCACGTGTGGCGTAGAACCGAGCGGCCGATTCGTGGGCGATCGCCTCGTCGTGGATGAGGCCGTTCTCGCGCGCCCGCCCGATCGCCTCCTCGTAGAGGCGCTCAGCCTGAAGCTCGCGGCGGCCGATGCGCGCGATCTCCGCCGCGACCAGGGCGGCCCTCCCTTCGAAGTTCTCAGGGCAGTGCCTGGCCCAGTGCGCGAGCTGACGATGGTGGGCCTCGAGCGCCTCCAGAAGACGATGTCGCTCGTCGGGCGACGCCGCGTCGAAGGCCCCCGCTCGTGCCATGGCCGCGTAGAAATGATACTCGGCGAGCTCCAGGTGCGATGGGATGGTCCAGAGGAAGCGCTCGACCTTCGCCGCCGCCGCCAGGGCGCCGGCGAGGTCTCCGGCGAGGAGGCGTCCCTGGAGCTTGCGGACCCAGTACCACCCGACCGCGACGGCCGTGCCTGGACCTTCGTCGAGGTGGTGCTCGAAACGGAGCTCGTCGAAGTCCCCTCCGCTGAAGGAGGAGAACCCGGGCGTGAGGCCGCGCAGCGCCAGCACCAGCCTGAGCTGCCCGGTGATGATGTCGACGATGAGGCCGAACCGCGCGCTCCGGGCGAACCGCAGCCCCTCCTCGGCCTCGCGCTGCACGTCGGCGAGGGGATCGCCCGTGGCGAGGAGGGCGGAGACCAGATTGCAGCTGCTGTAGCCGGCGAAGGTGAGATCGCCGATCTCGTTCGCGGCGTCGAAGGCGCGCCGGACCAGCGCAGGGCCGCAGCGAACGTGCTTCACCCATGGGTTGACGACGTGCGCGAAGTCCAGGTAGACGCGCGCCCGGAACTGGTCCAGGCCACGACGCTCCAGGAGGTCGATGCCGAGCTGGCCGAACTCGGAGGCGGCCCGGTGCTCGCCGAAGTGCTGTGCGAGGAGCAGGCCGAGCCAGACGTACGCCAGGCAGGACCCGTCGGTGTTGCCGTGCTCCAGGCTCATGTTCGCCATGTGCGCGACCACGAGCCCGAGCAGCGCCTCGTCCGTGAACAGCGCGGGTGGCAGGAGCTTGGCGAGGACGTCCATCTTGGCGTGGGACCCGGGATCGTCCATCACGGGCAGGTCGACGAGCTCCCGGATGGGGCGGCTCCCGAGCAGCTCCCACATCCGCTGGAACTGCCCTCGCATGTCTTCCTTCGACGGGTGGGGCGACCAGCCGATCCCGACCGACCGCAGGAACTCGAGGCCCACTTCGACGCCGCGGTCCGAGCTGTCGAGGGTCATGGAGAGGTCGATGCGAAGGCAGGTGACGGCCGCCAGGTCACGGAGGTCGGCGGCGCGGCGCGCGAGCAGGTTCAGCCGGCGCTCGGCCGCCGGCGCGTCGGCCGTGAGGAACTCGCACTCGGCGCGGTGGAGCTCGAGAGAGGAGACGAGGTCGTAGCGGCGTCCCCAGCAGTCCTCCCCGAGGAGGTCCGTGCCCGCCGCGAAGTAGGTGAGGGCCGAGGCATGCGCGCTCGACGCCCTCGCGCGCTTTCCGGCGAGAAGGTTGAGCTCCGCGAGCTGCTCCCGCTCGTCACGTGCGGTGATGAGGGCCGCAGCGCGGTTGAGCTGGTTCACGATCTCGAAGACCCGCTCCTCGCGCCGCTCCGGAGGAGTGTGCGCGCCGAGGAGCCTTCCGATGCGGAGGTGCGTCTCGGCGCGTGACGACTCCGGGATGAGCGAGTAGGCCGCCTCCCGGACGCGGTCGTGGACGAACCTGTACGCGTCGGCGATCCGCTCGACCAGCTCCAGCCTGACCGCGGTCGAGAGATCCGAGTGGATCTCGTCGACCGACGTCCCGCGCACAATCGCGAGCGTCGCGGTGTCGGCGGCGTTCCCGACGCACGCGAGCTGCTGCACCGCCCTGAAGGTGACGGCGGGCAGGCGCTTCAGCTTCTCGACCATGAGGTCGACGACGTTCTCGGTGTAACCCTGGGCGTGAATGCGCTCGAGGTCCCACGCCCACCGCGTGGCGTCGTGGTCGAAGGCGATCAGCCCCTCCTCGCACAGCGCCGTGACGAATTGGATGGCGAAGAACGGGTTCCCCTGCGTCTTCTCGTAGACGAGCTGCGCCAGCGGCCGGGCGCGCTCCGGCGCGCAGCGGAAGGCGTCCGCGAGCAGGCATTCCACGTCCTCGCTGCCGAGCGGTACCAGCTTGATCGGGTGCACGACCGCCCCTGCCCTTCGGATCGCCTCGACGGTCCGCAGGAGCGGATGCGCGGCCTCGACCTCATGGTCACGGTACGCGCCGATCACCAGGAGATGGCGCAGCTCCGGCGCCGCGAAGAGGTCCTCGAGCAGCTCGAGCGTCGCCGCGTCGAGCCACTGCAAGTCGTCGAGGAAGACCGCGAGCGGGTGCTCCGGGCCTGCGAAGACGCCGAGGAACTGCCGCATCGCCAGGCGGAACCGCCGCTGCGCCTCGCGCGGGGGCAGCTCGGGGACGGGAGGCTGGTCTCCGACGATGATCTTCAAGTCCGGGACGAGGTCCACGACGAGCCGCGCGTTGCGGCCCAGCGCCGCGTGAAGAGCGGCGCGCCAGTGGCCGAGCTCGGCGTCGCTCTTGCCCAGGAGCTGGTGCGCGAGGCTCCGGAACGCCTGGGCCAGGGTGGAGTACGGGACATCGCGCTCGTAACGGTCGCACTTCCCCGCCGCGAAGAGCCCGCGTGACGGGACGAGCACCTTGTGCAGCTCGTGGACGATCGAGGACTTGCCGATCCCGGAGTAGCCGGACAGGAGCACGAACTCTGGCGCCCCCCCCCCCACGACGCGGTCGAACGAGGCGAGCAGCGCCTCGGTCTCGCGAGCCCTCCCGTACAGCTTCTCGGGGATGAGCAGCCGGTCGGGCGTGTCGCGCTCGGCGAGCGGAAACGCGTCGACGCGACCCTGTGCCTCCCACTGAGCGAGGCAGCCCCGCAGATCGCGCTCGACTCCGGCCGCGGTCTGGTACCGTTCCTCGGCGTTCTTGGCGAGCAGCTTCATCACGATCGCGGAGATGGCGACCGGGACGCCCTGCGACCGCTCGGCGGGAGGCACCGGCATCCGCGCGACGTGGCAGTGGACCCACTCGATGGGTTCCGCCGCCGCGAAAGGGAGCGACCCGGTAAGCATCTGGTAGAAAGTCACCCCGAGTGAATACAGGTCGCTCCGGGCATCGACCGAGCGATTCATACGCCCGGTCTGCTCCGGGGCCATGTAGGCCAGCGTTCCCGCGATGAGCCCGGAAGCGTCCGGCGTCCGGCGCTCGCGCGGCAGCCGCGAGGCGATTCCGAACCCGGTGAACCAGGCCTGGCCCGTCGCGCGGTGGACGAGGATGTGCGCGGGCTTGACGTCCTTGTGGACGAGTCCGCGTTTGTGTACCTCCCCCAGGGCGAAGGCCATGCCGACCGCCAGCCGCAGGAAGCTTCGCACCTCCATGGGGTCGCCGAGGAGCGTGTCGAGCGGCTCGCCGCCCGGATCCTCCAGCGAGAGGACGGTCCGTTCGTGCTCGCGCGCCAGCGCGAGCGGACGCGCCGCCCACGCGGGGTCGAGCTCGTCCTTCAACGCGTACTCGTGGGCGAGTCGATCGAGGCTCAGCGGAGCGGGGCGCGCTGCCGCGGGCGTGACGACCAGCGCCGATCTCGGGCTTCCGTCCTCGCCGACGATCCGTCGTCGGCAGAAGACCCGCTCGCCGTCCAGCGACAGCACCTGGGTGGCGTCCTCGGCGGCTCCGGATGGACCTGGCTGCACGGTGTCGGACTCCCGTCGAACCCGCGGGCCGCTGTCGAGGTGAGAGCGCCCCACCGTCATCCGCTGCCTCAGGCGAGAGAGCGTGAAACGCTTTCGTATAGGTCACCGCCGGGGCCGCGCGAGTACCATTCCCCGACGTACCCGAAAGGGCCATGAGCGCGCGGCGGCCCCTGCAGGGCGCCGCCGCTCAGCGGTGATCGATTCTCGACAGCTGCGATCGCTTTCGGGCTTCCGCTGGCGAACCCGCCCGGGAGGAACCGACGCTGCCGTCCCCGGCGCGCCGCTGCGAGAGCCGCGAGAACCCGCGGAGGCGGTCACCGGGACGCAGAACGGACGGTGACGGCTCGGCTCTCGAGGGGTCGCGCGTGGATGGCACGAGCCGTGCTCGAGGGGAAGACGAGGAGGAGCGAAATCATGGAGAAGATGCTCATCGCCACATTCGACGACGAGAAGAAGGCGTACGAGGCCTCGCGGATCCTGAAGGAGCTCGACGCCGATGGAAGCATCGCGATCTTCGCGATGTCCGTGATCGGCAAGGACGCGAGCGGGAAGTGGGCCGTCAAGCAGGAGGCGGATCAGGGTCCGCTCGGCACGGGCGTCGGCCTGTTCACCGGCACGGTGCTCGGGCTGCTCGGCGGGCCCGTGGGGGTCGCGATCGGCGCCGGCGTGGGGACCCTCGGGGGCATGATCTACGACGTCGCCAAGGCCGGCGTGAGCGGCGATTTCCTCGCGGACGCGGGGGAGCAGCTCGCCGCGGGCAAGTACGCCGTCGTCGCCGAAGCCTGGGAAGAGTGGACGATGCCCATCGACGCTCGCCTCGAGGCCCTCGGCGGTGTCGTCACGAGGCGAGCGCGCCACGACTTCGTGGATGTCCAGCTCCATCAGGACGCCGCGGCGTTCAAGGCCGAGCTAGAGCAGCTCAAGGCGGAGCGTGCCCAGGCCGCCAAGGAGCACAAGGCGAAGCTCGACGCGAAGATCGAGGCCGTCAAGGGCAAGCTCCGCGCGACGCAGGACCGGACCAAGGCGGCGATCGCCTCGGCGAAGGAGGAGAACGAGGCGAAGGTCAACGCGCTGCGCACGAAGATGGCGAAGGCGCGCGGCGACGCGAAGGCCAAGATGGAAGCGCGCATCGCCGAGCGCCGCGCCGAGCACGAGCGGCGCAGCAAGCTGCTCCACGAGGCGTGGGAGCTCACGAAGCAGGCTCTGGCGGAGTGAGGCTGTCGGACCAATCGTCGCTCGAGACAAGGAAGCGAGCGGCGGCATCGAAGGACAGGAGGAGTCATGGGATCGACGGGTATGTTTCGAGAGGCATTGAAGGAAGACACCCTCGCGGGCAGTGACGCGATCATGACCACGGGGGTCGCGATGGTGATCATCGGGGTGCTGGCGGCGCTGGCGCCGCTCGCGAGCGGGATCGTGTTCGACCTCGTGTTCGGTGCGCTCATGATCGGGGCGGGGATCGTCGAGCTGGTCGACGCGTTCCGCGCCGCGACGTGGCAGCGGGGCGTGCTGGGCGGGCTGGTCGGCATCGTCACGCTGGCGGCCGGCGTCCTCGCCGTCGCGCGCCCCGTGGTGGGGCTCGTGGCGCTCACGGTCGTGTTCATCGGGTACCTCATCTTCGTCGGCGCGTTCCGGATGGTGATGGCGTTCCAGCTCCCGGCGGGCGCGGGCGGCAAGTTCTGGACGTTCCTGAGCGGCGTCGTGGCGCTCGCGCTCGCCGCCATGGCGATCGCCCAGATGCCGATCACGAGCGCCTGGCTCATCGGGACGTACATCGGGGCGAGCCTCTTCTTCGGTGGAATCGCCCGCATCTCGCTGGCGCGCGGATTCCGCAAGGTGGCCGACGTCGTCGGTGCGCCGGAGCACGCGGCGCATGGAGCTCACGGCTGACGGACGCGCCACGTTCCGGCGCGGGACGGTTCGGAGCCTCGGCGGAGACGCCGAGGCTCTCGTCTTTTCATCTCGCCTCGATCGGCGGCGAATGCAGCCCGACCTGCGCGGCCGGCGGCGCGCCGCTTGGCGCGGGCCTTGCTCTTCCGGTGAGAGCGTCGCCGCACTCAAGGCGACGAGCTGTCCTCACTCGAAACAAGGAGGTCATGGTCATGAAGTCGAGAATTCTCGTGGCGATCATGGTGGTGGCATTCGCGGCGGCCGCTCGCGCGGAGGAGAGTCCGCCGGTTGCAGGGAAGGCGGTGCTGGGCGTCGCCTACGCGGAGATGGACGCGGTGGCGATCGGATATCGCGCGTCGAAGCTGGTGGGGGCGAGCGTGTACAACGACAACAACCAGCGCATCGGCAAGATCGGGGACATCATCGTGAAGCCCGACGGCACGGTGTCGTTCGCGATCGTCGACGTCGGCGGGTTCCTCGGCATGGGGAAGCACCACGTCGCGATCCCGGTGGGCCAGTTCACGGCGGTGAAGCCGCACATCGTGCTCCCCGGCGCGACCAAGGACGCGCTGAAGGCGCTGCCGGCGTTCGAGTACGCGAGCTGATCGAGCGGGCATCGGGCGACGCCCGGCTTGGCGGCGACGTCACCCGAGGCGGGCGCACCGGCTCTCGTGGCCGGTGCGCTTGCGTTTCCGGGTCATCGCAGAGCTCGAGCAGCGCACCGGCCCTTCGTGGCCGGTGCGTTCGCGTCTTGCCGGCCGCAGCGCACGAGCAGAGATCCGCACGAAAGACGAAGCTCGTCGGAGCCGGGGTACAAAGCCCGGCTCCGACGAGCGAACCGTCCGGCGGTGGACGACCTGCTACGCCGCCTTCTTCGGGTTCAGGACCTGCTCCACCTTCGTCTGCTGCTCCCGCGTCAGCGTGGTGCGGAGAACGGTGCCGCCGTAGCCGGCGAACTGCCCCGCGACGTGCTCCGGATCGGACACGCGGAGGAGCGCGTACACGGCGGAGTCACCGGGCTGGACCATCGCCGCGACCTGCTTCACGAACTCGTCCGGGATCCCGAACTCGTCCTTCCACCAGGAGGCGTCGAGCGCCCCCGCGCCCGCACCGAGCGCGCCGCCGCCGAGCGCCCCGGCTGCGAGCGCCGTCGCCGCGGCCGCCGCGCTCACCCCTCCCGTGAACGGGATGGCGAGGGTGGCGCCGATCAGTCCGCCCCACAGCGCTCCCCACGCGGCGCCCTGGCCGGTCGTCGCCTGGAAGCTCTGGTCCACCCGCAGCTTGCCGTTGTAGTCGCGGTACACGGCCACCGCGTCGTGGAGATCCACGGTCCAGTCGTCGTTCATCCTCTGCAGCTGGTTGAGCACGCTCGATGCCCGGTACATGTCCTTCTTGAATCCGACCACGATCAATTGGGCCACGATTGCCTGCCTTCCCTTCGGCCGTTGGGTTGGTGAGAGCCGAATGCGAATCGTCGATGCAGCAGGCGTGCCCAGGCGTACGCGCCGGTTCCGCCGGCGTACGCGTCCGCTCGCGTACGGGGCTCCGGCACGGCGTCTGCACGACCGTCGCACATGAAGCTCGAGGTCAACGGGACCGTGCCTGTAGCGCTCGAACCATGCTCCGCGAGGCTCACGTAGACACGGGCGTGGACTCGGCCGTCCGGCTCGAGGCGACGCCCGTCGATCCGCCCAGGGATGCGCCCGCCGCCGAAAGACTGCGCACGGCAGCGCGCGCGTCGGCGCCTGGGGCCCTCGCCCAGCTGCGATCGGATCCGAACGGCCTCTCGATGGACGGTGCCGCCGCCGGGCTCCGCGCGTACGGGCCGAACCAGCTGGCCCGCGAGCGACGCCCCAGCTGGTACGCCCAGCTCTGGCACAGCTTCGCCAACTCCTTCTCGGCGCTGCTCACCGTCCTGGCGGCGGTCTCCTTCCTCACGGGCGATCGCGACTCGGCGTTCGTCATCGGCGCGATGGTGCTGCTCAGCGGCTTCATCCGTTTCTTCCAGGAGCGCCGCGCCAGTCTCGCCGCCCAGAAGCTGCAGGAGCTCGTGCGAGTCACCTGCACCGTGGTCCGGCGCGACGGCCACGACGTCGCGGACGAACGGGAGATTCCGCTCCGCGACCTCGTGCCGGGGGACGTCGTGAAGCTTTCGGCCGGCGACATGGTGCCCGCCGACGTGCGGCTCCTGTCCGCGAAGGACCTCTTCGTCGCGCAGTCCGCGCTGACCGGCGAGGCGATGCCCGTCGAGAAGGTCGCGGCGCCGGTGGACGCGCCGCGCGCGAGCCCGCTGGACCTCCCGAACGTCGCCTTCCTCGGCACGAACGTCGTCAGCGGGACGGCGCACGCCCTCGTCGTCAACACCGGCGAGGCGACGTACATGGGCGGCATCTCGGACACCCTCGTCGGCCAGCGTCCCCCGACGAGCTTCGACAAGGGTATCCGGGAGGTGAGCCTGCTCCTCGTCCGCTCCATGGCAGTGATGACGGTCGTCGTCTTCTTCCTGAACGGCTTCACGAAGCACGACTGGAAGGAGGCGTTCTTCTTCGCGCTCGCCATCGCGGTGGGCCTCACGCCGGAGATGCTGCCGATGATCGTCTCGGGCACGCTCGCCATCGGAGCCGTCGCGATGTCGAAGAAGAAGGTGATCGTGAAGCGCCTCAACGCGATCCAGGATTTCGGCGCGATGGACGTGCTGTGCACGGACAAGACCGGAACGCTGACCGAGGACCACATCGTGCTCGAGAAGTACTGCAACGTCGTGCGCCAGGAGGACGAGGGCGTCCTCGAGCTCGCCTACTACAACTCGTTCCACCAGACCGGGCTCAAGAGCCTGCTCGACAAGGCGGTGCTGGCGCACCGCACGCTGCCGACCGCGCAGGTCACCAAGGTCGACGAGATCCCGTTCGACTTCTCGCGTCGGATCATGTCCGTGGTGGTCGACGTCGACAGCCACCGTATGCTCATCGCCAAGGGCGCGCCGGAGGCCATCTTTCCGCGCTGCGGGCGCGTCGAGGTGGACGACGAGATCGACGTGCTCGACCCGCTGCTCCTGCCCGACCTCTCCGAGGAGCTGGATCGCCTGCAGGCGCAGGGGTTCCGCGTGCTCGCGGTCGCCTACAAGGACGTGCCGCGCGAACGGGCCGTGTTCACGAGGAGCGACGAGCAGGACCTCGTCCTGCGCGGATACGTCGCGTTTCTCGATCCCCCGAAGCAGTCCACGCGGGAGGCGCTGGCCGCGCTCGCGAAGCACGGGGTGACCGTCAAGGTCCTCACCGGGGACAACGACATCGTGGCGAGGAAGATCTGCGGTGACGTCGGCCTCCAGGTCGGACGCACCGTCCTCGGCCAGGAGGTCGAGGCCGCCACGGACGACCAGCTCGCGGCGCTGGTGGACGAGGCGAGTCTCTTCGCGCGACTCGCACCCGCTCACAAGGAGCGGATCGTGCGCGCGCTCCAGCGAAAGAAGCACACGGTCGGCTTCCTGGGAGACGGCATCAACGACGCGCCCGCGCTGCGCACCGCGGACGTCGGGATCTCGGTCGACAACGCGGTCGACATCGCCAAGGAATCGGCCGACATCATCCTGCTCGAGAAGGACCTCCTGGTGCTGGACGACGGCGTCCTCGAGGGGCGACGGGTGTTCGGGAACGTCACGAAGTACATCAAGATGGGGACGAGCTCGAACTTCGGGAACATGCTGTCGGTGCTCGGCGCGAGCGCGTTCCTGCCGTTCCTCCCGATGATGCCCGTCCAGATCCTCACGCAGAACCTGCTCTACGACTTCTCGCAGACCGGGATCCCGTTCGACCGCGTCGACGAGGAGTACCTGGCGAAGCCGCGCGCGTGGCGCGTCGACGACATCCGTCGCTTCATGCTCGTCCTCGGCCCGGTCAGCTCGCTGTTCGACTACGCGACCTTCGCGGTCCTGTTCTTCCTGTTCCACGCGAACACGCCCGCTCACCAGTCGCTGTTCCAGTCCGGCTGGTTCGTGGAGGGCCTGCTCTCGCAGACGCTCGTCGTCCACATGATCCGGACCGCCAGGATCCCGCTCCTCCAGAGCCGGCCTGCACCGCAGCTCGCCCTCACCACCGCCGCCGTCATGGCGCTCGGCGTCGTGATTCCGTTCACGGCACTCGGGCGCACGCTCGGGATGGTGCCGCTGCCGCTGCGCTTCTTCGCCTGGCTCGCGGCGATCCTCGCGGGTTACGTGGTGCTGGCGCAGGTGGTGAAGGCCCGCTATGTGACGCGATATGGCTGGAGCTAGACGCCCGTGACGGCGGACCGACGTGAGGCTTGCCTGGTGTTGCACGGCAAGGTTGCGGCGCGCGGCGACGTGCGCGACGCGGTCCGCGTTGTCCGCGAGGATGGGCACCGGGTGGACGTCCGCGTGACCTGGGAGAGCGGCGACGCGTGCCGCTTCGCGCGCGAGGCGACCGAGACCGGCTACGGGGTCGTCGTCGCGGGCGGTGGCGACGGGACCGTCAACGAGGTGGTCGCGGGGATGACTGAGCGGACCGCGGGGTCGAGCTCGTCGGTCCTCGCCGTCCTCCCGCTCGGCACGGCGAACGACCTGGCGCATGCGTGCGGGATTCCGCTCGATCCGCTCGAGGCCCTTCGGCTCGCCGTCTCGGGGCCGACGGCCGTCGTCGACGTCGGGCAGGCGAACGAGCGGTGCTTCGTCAACGTCGCCACCGGAGGCTTCGGCACGCGATTGACGGTCGCGACCCCCAGCGAGCTGAAGAGGGTCCTCGGGGGGGCTGCTTACTTGCTGACGGGTCTCACGCACTTCGACAGCGTCAGGCCCGAGCACGGACGGCTGTCCGGGCCCGACTTCGCGTGGGAAGGGTCCTTTCTCGTGCTGGCCGTCGGGAACGGGCGCCAGGCGGGCGGCGGGCGGCAGCTGTGTCCCGAGGCCCTGCTCGACGATGGGTTACTCGACGTCCGCCTTCTGCCACACGTTCCGAAGCAGGACGTCCCGGAGGCCTTGCGCGGCCTGCTGCGCGATGGACTCGCCGGATTCCGACGCACGCTCGTCTCCGCTCGCGTGCCCTGGCTCGAGATCGAGACGAACGAGCCGCTTCAGATCAACCTGGATGGCGAGCCGCTAACCGGGACACGATTCCGGTTCGAGGTGGTGCCGCGGCGATTGCCGATGAGACTCCCCGTCGCGTGTCCCCTGCTCGAAGCTGCCCCGACGGCGCGCACGGAACCTGCATGACCTCGGGGAGCTGTCCATCCACCCATTCACCCGAGGCGAAGGTCTCGAGAGGACGACCCACAGATTCACGCGTTGATCAACTGCGATCACCGTCGTCCGTTCGCGATCACTGCCTCGAGGAGACATGTCATGCCTAGCCCCACGTCCAATTCCTCGCTCGATACCCCGCAGGGAGTCCTGAAGAGGGCTGCCGGCCTGTCCATCGGTTCCGCGGTAGCGATGATCGTGCTCGGCGTCCTGGCGATGGTCCTGCCCGGAGCGACGAGCATCGGCGTCGCCATCCTCATGTCGCTCATCGTGATCTTCGCGGGCGCCGCGCATTCCATCTACGCATTCGCGGCCGAGAGAGCCGGCCAGGTCGTCTGGCACCTGGTGATCGGCTTGGTCTACATCGCCGGCGGCATCTACCTCGCGGTCCATCCTGCCCTGAGCGTGGTCACGCTCACGCTGGTGCTGGGCGCCATGTTCGTGGCGGAGGGAGTGACGAGGATCGCCGTCTACTTCCAGGCTCGCGCTCTCCCGGGCGCCGGGTGGATCCTCTTCGACGGGATCACCACGCTCCTCCTGGGAGGAGTGATCATGTGGCGTTGGCCCGGAGACTCGGCCTGGGCCATCGGGACGCTCGTCGGCGTCAACCTCCTCGTCAGCGGGGTTGCTCGCCTCATGGTCTCCGTGGCGGCGCGGCGCGCCGTCGGCGCGGCCGCGTACAGCTGAGCGCGCGCACATGGGCAGCTCGCAGACGGCGCTCGTCGTCCTCGCAGGCGCTCTGGTGGGCAGCGCGATCCCCGTGCTCGGTCGAAGCTCGTCACGCCGCGGCCCTCACCGGCGTTGCCTCCGCGCGGCTCCGGACTTGCAGTGACGTGCTGCGGGTGACCACCGTACGCGCGATTCCCGACTCGGCCGCGCTGAGGGCGTTCCACGACCCTGGCTGGCTCAGCGAGCACGTTCCGAGCTGGCTCCTCGACGTTCGCTTCCTGGGCCTCGAGGCGTGGCAGTGGGGATGGCTCCTCCTGGCGTGCGTACTCGCCGTCGGAACGTCGCTCGCAGGCGGGGCGGTCGCGTCGTCGGTCGCGCGGCGACTCGCGGCGCGCCACACCGCCCTCCGTGACCGTCTCGGTCACCTCACGATCGGCCCGGTACGGCTGGTGACCGCGCTCGCCGTCTTCTCCTTGCTCGCAAACGGCGCCCACCTGTCGGGAGCGCCGCTCACGGTGCTCGGCCATGTCGAGCGGGCCATCGCCACGGTCGCGTTTGCGTGGGTGGCGCTCCGGGCGCTGTCGCTCGGCGCCGCGATCCTGCAGGACTACCTGGTCCGGGACGGGGCGGAGGGCTCGCACGCTCGCAGCGCCGTCACCCGCATCGTGGTGCTGAAGAGCGTCGCCAGCTTCGTCGTGGTCGTGGTCGCCGGCGCGCTCTTCCTCCTGCAGTTCGACGCGCTGCGGGCCATCGGCACCTCGCTCCTCGCGTCGGCGGGGTTCCTCGGCATCGTGGTCGGCTTCGCGGCGCAGCGCTCGCTCGCGACCGTCCTGGCCGGGCTCGAGCTCTCGCTCACGCAGCCGATCCGCGTGGGCGACGTGGTGGTCGTGGAGGGCGAGACCGGGACCATCGAGGAGATCACCGTGACCTATGTGGTGGTGAAGGTCTGGGATCTCCGCCGCCTCGTGTTGCCGATCACACGGTTCCTCGAGTCGCCCTTCCAGAACTGGTCGCGCAACGGAACCGAGCTGCTCGCGACCGTCTTCGTGCGCGCGGACTTCGGCGTGCCGGTGGACGCGGTCCGCCAGGACCTGGCGCGGTTCGTTCCCACGCGGCCGGAGTGGGATCGCAAGACGCTGACAGTGACGGTCACGGACGCGAGCGATCGCACCGTCCAGCTCCGCGTCCTCGTCTCGGCGCCTGACCCGGACCGCTCGTGGGATCTGTGCTGCGCCATCCGGGAGCACCTGGTCGCCTTGCTGCAGCAACTGGATGGCGGTCGGTACCTGCCTCGCGAGCGGACCGAGAGCACCGCGGCAGCCGAAGGATCGCCGCTCACCTGAGTCCTAGCGGAGGCGGACGGTGACGTCCCCGGAGGCTGCCTTCCTCTTCGATCTCGACGGCACGCTCGTCGACAGCGTGTATCGGCATCTCCTCGCGTGGCGCGAGGGCGCATGACCTCCGGCGCGCTCATCGGGGCGATCCTCTCGCACCTCGTCTCGATCCTCGCGTTCGTCCTGGGGTTGCTGCTGGTCGCGCACGCGCTACAGCAGCGGCGCGCGCCGCAAGCGACGCTGGCATGGGTGCTCGCCATCGTCCTCATCCCCTACCTGGGCGTGCCGCTGTACCTCGTGTTCGGCGGCCGCAAGCTGAGGCGCGATGCGCGCAGGAAGGACCCACTCTACGCGCCGCCGCCCGGTGCGCTACCGGGGCCGACGGGCGGGATCGCCGAGATGCTAGTCGCGTCCGGCGCGCCGCCACCCCGGACTGGGAACCGGATCGGGCTGCTGCTCACCGGCGAGGAGGCGTATCGCGCCACCAAGGATCTCGTCGATCGGGCGCGGGGCTCGATCGAGCTGGCGACGCTGATCCTCGCCGACGACGAGGTCGGCTGCGCGCTCGTGGAGGGGCTGATCGCGAAAGCACGGTCCGGCGTGCACGTCCGCGTGCTGCTGGACGCGCTGTTCCGCATGCGGGCCCCGCGGCGGCTTCTCGCGTCCCTGCGCGCGGCGGGCGCGAGCGTCGCCTGGTTCCAGCCGGTCTGGCACCTCCCCTTTCGCGGCCACGCGAACCTCCGGCTCCACCGCAAGGCGCTCATCGTGGACGAGGAGGTCGCCATTGTCGGAGGGATGAACCTCGCGCGCGAGTACATGGGACCGACCACGCTCGAGGGGCGCTGGCGCGACCTCGCCGCCCGCATCGAGGGACCCGCCGTCGCCGACGTGGGAGCGGTCTTCCGCGCCGACTGGCTTTTCGCCGTCGGCGAGCCCGTCGCCCCCGCGCGCACGCCGGCGGAGGCGGGGACGTCGACGCTCCAGGTTGTCGGGAGCGGTCCCGACGCGGCGTCGGATCTCCTGTACGACGCCTTCCTCAGCAGCGCGTTCGAGGCCCGGCGCCGGATCTGGATCGCAACCCCGTACTTCGTCCCCGACGAGGCGCTCGCGCACGCGCTCATGCTCGCGGCAACGCGGCGCATCGACGTCCGGGTGCTCGTCCCCCAGCGCTCGAACCACCTCAGCGCCGACCTCGCCGGGGCACCCTATGTGCGCGCGCTCGCAGAGGCCGGCGCGCGCGTGGCCTGCTTCCGCCCGGGGATGATGCACGCGAAGGCCCTCATCGTCGACGACACGCTCGCCGTGATCGGCAGCGCGAACTTCGACATGCGAAGCCTCTTCCTCAACTACGAGCTCGGCGTGCTGCTCTCGGGGAGCGCCGAGATCGGCGCCCTCTCCCGCTGGTACGAGGCGACGCTCGGGAGCTGCGGCCCGCTCGCGCCCGCCGGGCGCGGCCGCGCGCTCGTCGAGGAGATCGCGCGGCTCTTGGGCCCGCTCGCCTGAGCGGGACAGCCTCCGGCGGCCGAGCCTCATGGGGCGGGGTTCCACGGACGCGCGAGGGGCGGCGCAGGATGAACGACAAGACGGCCACGACCGGCACCTGGATCACCACCGTCACGAGCGCCGTCGGCGCGGTGCTCTCGATCTACGCCGCGAGGGTTTCGAGCCGCGGGACGCCTCCCCGCCGAACGCAGAGCAACCTCCTCGCGCCCTTCTTCGATCGGCCGCTCGTCTCCGGCAGCTACCCAGAGCCGCTCAGAGGACGTTGTGTACGACCTTGGCGCGCGCGGCGGTCCCGACTGCGCAGGAGACATGCGGGAGACGCATCACGGTTCCCGGTCCACGCAGCGGGGAAAAGGGTTTCGAGCCTTCTCCGGCGCAAAGAAAAACCCCCGAGGTTATCGGGGGTTTCGTGACACTGGAGCGGGAAAAGGGATTTGAAGCTTGCCTGACAAAGAACGCTAACTGAGCGACAGTCCACGCCCTTCTGTCGTTTCGGCCGTCAGGACGAGCAGTTCGGTCCACGATCCGCTTTCCCGCCGCTCCCCAACCTTCCCCGGTTGTGCCCCGCGTTCCGGGAGACATGCGGGAGACGAGGGCGAACCTCGATTGTGTGCGAAGCGCGCTACCGCTGCACCGTTCTATTCGCTCAGCGCGGCAAAGCAGCTGAGCGGATCGGTTCCGATGCTCGTGAAGTCGCCGCCCGCGTAGACGGTGCGGCCGCTCACTGCCAGGGCCCGCACGTAGGAATTCGCATCCGGGTTCCAAGCGGTGGCGTTGCCGGTCTCGTCCAGAGCGGCGATGTAGTTCCTCGTCTGGCCCCCGATGCTCGTGAAGTAACCACCCGCGTAGACGGTGCTGCCGCTCACTGCCAGGGTGTACACGTCGGCGCTCGCGTTCGGGTTCCAGGCGGTGGCGTTGCCGGTCGCGTCCAGGGCGGCGGTGTAGTTCCTGGTCTGGCCCCCGATGCTCGTGAACCATCCCCCCGCGTAGACGGTGCTGCCGCTCACTGCCAGGGCCCACACGTTGGAACTCGCGTTCGGGTTCCAGGCGGTGGCGTTCCCGGTCGCGTCGAGGGCGGCGATGTAGTTCCTCGTCTGGCCCCCGATGGCCGTGAATCCGCCGCCGGCGTAGACGGTGCTGCCGCTCACTGCCAGGGCGAGCACGCCGACGTTTGCGTTCGGGTTCCAGGCGGTGGCGTTCCCAGTCGCGTCGAGGGCAGCGATGTAGTTCCTCGTCTGGCCCCCGATGCTCGTGAAGTAACCTCCCGCGTAGACGGTGCTGCCGCTCGCTGCCAAGGCGCGCACGTAGGCGTCCGCATTTGGGTTCCAGGCGATGGCGTTCCCGTTCGCGTCCAGGGCGGCGATGTAGTTCCTCGTCTGGCCTCCGATGCCGGTGAAAGCGCCGCCCGCGTAGACGGTGCTGCCGCTCACTGCCAGGGCGAACACACGGGAGTTCGCGTTCGGGTCCCAGGCGGTAAGGTTGCCGGTCGCGTCGAGGGCGGCGATGTAGTTCCTCGTCTGGCCCCCGATGCTCGTGAACTGGCCGCCTGCGTAGATGGTGCTGCCGCTCAGCGCCAGGGCGAACACGCGGAAGTTCGCGCTCGGGTCCCAGGGGGCAAGGTTGCCGGTCGCGTCGAGGGCGGCGATGTAGTTCCTCGTCTGCCCCCCGATGCTCGTGAATTCGCCCCCCGCGTAGACGGTGCTGCCGCTCACAATCAAGGCGAACACGTTGGAGCTCGCGTTCGGGTTCCAGGCGCTGGCGTTCCCGCTCGCGTCCAGGGCGGCGATGTAGTTCCTCGTCTGGCCCCCGATGCTCGTGAACCATCCCCCCGCGTAGACGGTGCTGCCGCTCACTGCCAGGGCGAGCACGCGGGAGTTCGCGTTCGGGTTCCAGGCGGTGGCGTTGCCGGTCGCGTCCAGGGCGGCGATGTAGTTCCTCGTCTGGCCCCCGATGCTCGTAAAGTTGCCGCCCGCGTAGACGGTTGCGCCGCTCACTGCCAGGGCGAACACGTCGGCGCTCGCGTTCGGGTTCCAGGCGGTGGCGTTCCCGCTCGCGTCCAGGGCGGCGATGTAGTTCCTCATCTGGCCCCCGATGCTGGTGAAGAGGCCGCCCGCGTAGACGGTGCTACCGCTCACTGCCAGGGCCCACACGTTGGAATTCGCGTTCGGGTTCCAGGCGGTGGCGTTGCCGGTCGCGTCCAGGGCGGCGACGCAGTTCCTCGCCTGGCCCCCGATGCTCGCGAAGTTGCCGCCCGCGTAGACGGTGCTGCCGCTCACCGCTAGAGCCGACACGTCGGCGCTCGCGTTCGGGTTCCAGGCGGTATCGAGGGTGCCGTTCGCCAGCACGTGGGCGATGTTGTTCCTCGCGACTCCCCCCACGTACGTGAAGCGGCCACCGATGTACCACCCCCCCACGCCATCGGCGGCCGTCGCGAAGACTGAGCCCTTCACCATCGGGAAGGTCGCGGTCCTATTACCCGTCGCGGTGTCGATCGGGACGCCCGAACCCGTCACCGGGCCCACGTACGTGAAGAGGCCGCCGATGTAGGTGGTCCCGTCGGGAGCCACCGCGACGGCTTCCACAGAGCCGTTCGTCTCATAGCGCGTACCATCGTTCGGAGGTGGCGCGCCCGGCGAGTTGCCATGGTTGCATCCCGCCTGGATGCCTACGAAGGTCAACACCACGGTGAGCCGGCGCAGCTGCGCAGCGAATTTGGTGTCGCGGGCGCTCATCACGACCCCTCCTCGAATGGACCGGCCGCGACCATAGCGCACCGTCGGTGTCTGAGTCCCGAAAACGTGGCCTGGGAACTTGCGCCGGAAGGCGAAGTTCTCGGGCATGCAACCAGTTCGCAAGCTCGCCCGCTCGTCGCACTCGCGTTGTTCGTGTTCGCAGCCGACCTTCTCAGGCCGACGGCTCGGATCTCTCGATCTGCGAGGCGGGGTGGCCCCGCATGCAGTACCACTCGAGGAACGCGGCGGGGAACACGATGTCCAGCGCGGTAGCCCGCTTGTTGAGCGCCAGTTCCTTCCCGACGACCGAGGACTGTCGACGGCGGGTATCGTCGCCGTACATTCCCGGCCGGTTACGTTGCTCCGAGCTCTGGGTCTTCGTCGCCTCGCCTCGGGAGATCCGAGATGTCTCCGACCGTCCCGTCGTTCTTCTTCCAGTAGATCTGTTCGGATGCCGAGAAGACGTAGCGCTCGGCCGCGGCAAGGGTTAGCGCGTTCACCAGACCGGCAAACCGAGCATCCGGGTGGATCACGGGGCGCTCGGGCTCATACACCGAACCAACGGCCGCCACGCGTCGAGACAGCGCGATGATCGCGGACACTCCCGAGAGACCTGCGCCCCGAAATAGCATCGGATTATCAGAGGTAATGAAGTCGGGCGTTCCCGGTGGGAGTGCCGCGACCGTCCAGTACAGTTCCGCGAGCTTCTTCAGGACGAAGTCGAAGCCCGACAGCATGTGCGCGATGGACCAGGTCTGGTCTATCTCGATGCGGACTTCGTCCTCGAAGAACTTCAGCATCGCCGCCTCGTACTCCTCGGGCGACGGCTCGACACCGGGCGCGAGGTGCCCGAACAACCTCGAATGGATGATCGGCGGTGGCTTCGGAAGTCTCGGGAGTGCCTTCGGTATCGCCGCCCTTACGACACGCTCCGACGCCCGTTCTACCCCGCGCCGCGAAGTGGGAACTCGGATGGCGAGCGATGCAAGCAACGGCAAGACTTCCGTCGCGATCTCGTCGAAGGGTGACGGCTCTTCGGTTCCAGTCAACTTGCGAAGGGCAGGTGCCGCGGCGTCCTCGATCTCCTGAAATGCCTTCTCGACCTCCAACGGGTCGTATCCCGCGAGGTCGATCCTGTAGAAGTCACGCTGATGCCCCGCTCCATTCGGATCGGACCACCAGCGCTTTCCCGCATTGAGGTCGCAGACGAGGAGACGACCCTCCTTCGTCCCTTCGTTCGTGAACCCGGCCAAGAAGAAGCGCGGGATGTAGTGGTGCTTCCTCGCGCCAGCCAATAGGCACCTTCACCGAAGTTGTTACACGCCACGCAACTTCACGACTCGGCCACCCACCCTCGCCACCACCTCCAGCTCCCCGCCGAGCCCCTCGACGTAGCGCCGCAACGTCGACAGCAGGTGATCTTCGCGTCGCTCAGCTCGCGAGAGCTCGGACTGCTTCATCTTGGCAGTACGGGCGACCTGCTCTTGGGTCTTCCCGGCAGCCTGCCGAAGCTCTCGGAGGTTCATCTCGAGGATCTCGCGCTCCGCGAAGCGCTCCGCCTCGGCGATCTCCTCGCGCGTGAAGAGCTTCTTCTCGATCTGCTTCCAGCTCTTCGTCTTGGCCTTCATCGCTCGCCTTCCTTCTCCAGGTGCTTGAGGTGCGCCTCCCAGAGCTGCTCTGCCTTGGGGATCGCCCGGTCGTAGAACCGCTTGTCGTTCCCCTTGTCACCGCCGATGAGGAGCAACGCCTCTCGCTTCGGATCGAACGCGTAGATGATCCGGAGCGGACTCGCGCCCCGCTTCGGGCGAAGCTCACGCAGCGGGTGCTTCGTCCCCTTCAGTGCGCTCGAGTACGGCTCGCCGAGCGCGATGCCTACCTGCTCGAGGATCTTCACGACTTGGAGCACGGTCTTCTGCTCCCGGTGGCTCAAGCCTTCGATCCACCGCTCGAATTCCTCAGTCGCGTTAACGACGGCCATGCGACTCTCTACCGCTACCGTCGGACATCGACCGACCGCAAATATAAGCTTAACCTCATATGACGTCAAGCTCATCCCTGGGGCCCGTGTAGGTGAGGTCCTCGTCCGGTTCGACATCGAGGAGGCGCTGACCGACGATCCGGGTATCCGCGTTCTGCTTTGGCCGAATTCCGGGCCGCGCTCGGCCCCGACGCGCGTGGGCTCGCGTTTGGGGGAGGCCGCGTCTCCTTCGTAAGGGGCGCGACCGACGGCGTCGACCGCTGGGAAGAGCGCCGGGAACTGCCGTGCGAGACGCTGCACGGGCCGCTGAAGCTTCCCTCGTGCCCGGAGCGCGTCGCGGTGTCGGGCACGTCGATGGTCTTCGAGGGCCGCGGTCAGGGCCACGGCGAGGGGCTCGATATGGAGTGGGCTTCCCGGTCCCGCCTCAGCGTCGAGGGGACCTGGGAGGCCGCGTACGGAGGCGGCGCTCGCTGACCCAGGGATTTTCAGTCCTCGCGGCGAAGTGGCCCAAGCCGCGGAAACCCAAGGCTTTCAAGTGGCGTGGCGGTGACGGTGTCACGCCCGTGTAACAGCGAGCGAGCCGAGGTCGTGAGATCTGAGTCGCAGGTTCAAATCAGGGGCCTGCACTCGCCCTTTTCGAGTACCGGTAACGCGGCGTTCACCCGGCGGATCGGACGGTGCTCCCGGTCCCGCTTCGCCACAGGCCAGAGCCCCGCCTAGGGCCGCTGGTTTGCGTCGAGTCGGAAGGTCGCGGTCCCATTGCCGAAGGCTGGAAGGACACATTCGCGTTTGTCGTACGAGAGATCAGCGCGCAGGCCATCTCGCTGTCCGTGCTGTTCCTCAACACGGCAGTCGACCCATGTACCCGCACTGCTCGCGCGCAGCCGGACCAACGACCCCTCCCGAATCTGCGCCCGGCAGACGTCGGCGGGAGTGGGCGGCGCGGAGCACGAAATCCCGGGCGGATCCGACGTGACCGTCCCGCCGGCGCCCGCCGCCGCGGTCACGCTCACGACCACGGTCCGGGTTGGCGTGTACATCGAGAGCGCGGGGAAGGCGAGGTACGCGATCTCCCCCGCGAGGAACAGCGGCGTGATCGCCGAATGAACGCGTCTGCGAATGATCGCCACGAGGTCTGCGATCGCTCCCACGACCGCCGGGACGAAGCCGACGACGTAGACCCCCACGGCGATCAACGACACCACGGTTGCCAGGGAGTGATTGTTTTGAGGCGTCGCGACCGCGATGGTCACGATCAGCACGAAGCAGGCGCCCCATATCGCGCGACCGATCAGTTGAGCCCCCGAGATCCCCTCGCCGCCCGGTGGAGCCGATCCGGTTGGCGGCGGGCCCCCGGGCGGCTGCTCCGCATCGGCATGATCGGACGTCGGCATGGCTCCGATGATCTTCCACTCGCCCGTCCGCCGCAATGCACACGTTTTCACTGACCGCAATCCGGCGATGAGCAGGAAGGATATCCGCAGGTGGCCCCTGCGCGATCAAGCCCCCGTCCCGACGCTGTCACCTCGTCCCGCGCCACCTCTTGAAGTCCCCGAGGATCCGCTTCGCTGTCCCGTCGGCCTTCTCGGGCGTGTCGCACTCGCTGGCCTTCACCCGCTCGATGTACGCGCCCTCGACCTTGAACATGCGCGTCCGCCGGTCGGCCTCGGCGGGCGACTCCGTGTGAAAGCTGTCGCCGTCCACCTCGACGAGCATGGCCGCGCCCTCGCGCAAGACGATGAAGTCCGGCTCGACCCGCTCGTAGCTGTCCCCACCGCGCAGGAACACGGCGAGGGGCGCGAACACGACACCCAATGACTTCAGCGCGCGGTACAGGAGCACCTCGGGCTGCGAACGGAAGAGAAGGCCGTCCACCTCGCGAGTCGGCATGTTGTCCGACCGGACGCGTCCCTGGTTGTTGATCCCCTCGCCGCGCAGCCACTTGAGCGCGACGTTCCTCCAGTCGGCGGTCGGCTTGATGTCGAGGATGATGCTGGTGTTGTGGATCCAGTCGTCGGTCGAGCGCGGCAGCTCCTGGGCGATCCGGGTGATCGTGTCCTCGCACTGCTTTCGCTGGGTCGGGTCGAGCTGTTCGTAGAGCGCCAGAGGCAACCCGATCGTGATCGCCCACGGCTCGACCTCGCCCAACCCTTGGTCCTCGTAGTACCGGAGCGACAGCCGGCCCGCAGTCAGGACCGCGACCTCACGCTCACGCCCGCGCGCCATCAGGAGCTGCACGATTTTGGAGAACAGCTCGTCCTCGGAGCAGCCAAACGGCTGCGCCTCCGTGGCGTCGGGCCCAGCATGGCGCGCCTCCAGCGCGTCGAGGAGCGGCTCGAACATCAGCCGGATGAATTCCTGCCTCTCAGCGTACGAGCCGTACGCCGGCTTGATGAACGCCCAAAACTCGTCGATCGTGCGGTACGTCCGCAGGATGTCCGGGAGCTTGTCGGCCATCGAGCGGTCGGAGATGACCACCAGCCTCGCGCCTTCGTACTCACCGTAATCGTCCCGCTGAACACCGCGCGCGCGATCGGTCATCAGCTCCTTGCACTTGGCTGCCGCAGCAAGGACGCCTCCAGAATCCCTTGTCGCCATCGCCATTCGCCTCCCGAGCCGCCCGGGCCCAGCCGCGCTTGATTGTACGATCCGTCCGCGCAGCACGCGCGGCTTCCCGCGATGAGCCGAAAAGACAACCGTCAGGTGGGCCCCTGCGCGATCAACCCACGGGGCAGGTGCCCTTCCGCTCACCTCGTCACGGCAGCCGCGGGGTCCGGGCAGGGCGAGGCCGGCTCGGCGCCTGCGGCCCCCTCGACGTACTTCAGCGCTGCGCGGAGAGCAGGGTCCGGGCAGGACAGTCCTCGGCGTGCCACCTGCTGCGCGATCTCGCGCTCGTGGGGCCTCTGCTCGGCCCACGCGCGCCAGAGGGAGCGGATCGGCAGTCGGAGGAGAGGAAACTGGCACCGCATGGAGTCGCTGAGCGCACGAGCCTCGCGGTACGCGGCCTCGACGCGCTCACGCGCCCCAGAGTCCTTGCTGAAGGTGGCGGCGTTCCCGAGGTACGGTCATCTCGAGGCTCTCATTAGCCCCTGACGTGCCGCGGATACCGATACCTCGGCGGAAGCCTGATCTTCTCGAGCGCCGCGATGATTACGCGCGCCTCCTCGGGCGTGTCGGCGTGGATGGCCTTGAAGCACGCCTTGAGCCGGCCGACATGGGCGAGCGTCGCGCCGATGATGAACATGGGTTCGCTCGCATGGACGTGCTCGGCCGCGCGGGTGATGATCTCGGCGACGGGTAGGCTCACCGTGATCGAGACCCGGACCTCGGTCGGCTCGTCGCCGCGCTGCGGCATGTAGGGCCAGGACGCGGTGAGCGGCGGGGGAGCCTCCGCCGTCCAGCGGACCCCGAGACGCGCCGCCTCGTGGATGACCGCCTCCTGCATGAGCTGCGTCCGCTCCATGCCGTTCAGGGCCCCGCAGGCCTGCTCGAAGACCGCGTTCTCCAGCGGGTGGAGTCGGAGGGTCTTGGTGCGGAAGGACTTGCCTCGCTCCACGGTGCTCATGTGCTCCTCGCTACTCGCTCATCGTTCAACGATTCGAGGCCCGCTCCGACGCTTCCGGGCGCGCGTGAGATCAGGGGTGGAGATCGCTCGCCGAATTTCGACGTCGAAAACGCCCTGACTTCTGAACGTCCAGAAGTCGCGAACGGGCTGCGCCCGTTCGGTTTGATGACGCCCTTGGCCACGCTGCTGGCCGGTGAGGGTTCCCGCTCGCTCGGCACTCCCCGAGGGTCCTTAACGGTCACACACCATACGCACCCTCCGTGTGCCCGCAGGCCCGCGACATCGCTGAGCTTCTCGTGCCGCGCCCCGAAGCGTGTGTCACCAGCACGTGGGCGTTTACGGGTCCAAGCCATCGAATTCACTCACCGTGCCTGCCACCATTCGCGTCACCGGCATCTTCGACCCCATGAGGGACTGGCATCGTGTGCCATGCCAGGCATCCTAAGGCGCGACGGCCTCGGCCGTCAACCTCATTCGGAGGCCGGCCGTGCCATCCACCCACGTCAGCATCCGCCTCAGTCACGACGCCTGGACCCGCTACGCCGCGCAGGCGGAGGCGCACGACCTCGCCCTCGGCACTTACCTGCGCCGGCGGTTGGAGCAGCAGGACGAGTTCATCGAGAACGAGCTCGCCCTGCGGTCGCGCCTCGCCAGGACCGCCGCCTCGGAGGCGGCCGCCCAGAAGTGCTCGGTTCCCATCGGCCTGCTCGTCGAGATGCTCTTCATGCTCCGCCAGATCGTCGGCCCGCAGAAGTCGAAGATCGCGTACTCGGAGGTGAAGCGGATCCGCCTCGAGACCTGGGAGCACCCCGGGGGCTGAGCATCCCCGGATCGCGAGGGCCGCTTCCGTGCTCAGCCACAAGATCCTCACTCGCCAGGACGTCGGCCGCGCCGCGTCCTACTACGAGGACGGCGCGGACGACTACTACGCGAACGAGGGCGAGGCGTCCGAGTGGCAAGGCAAGGGTGCCGGCGCGCTCGGGCTCACCGGGTCCGTCGATTCCGAACGGTTGCGAGAGCTCCTCGCTGGACGGGTGACCGAGGACGGCAAGACGAGTAGGACGTCGACGCGGCAGGACGCGAACAGCCGGATCGGGATCGACCTCACCTTCTCGGCGCCGAAGAGCGTCTCGCTCCAGGCGCTCATCGGGGCCGACCCGGCCATCGTTCGGGCGCACGACCTCGCGGCCGAGCGAGCGATCGCCGTCGCCGAGGAGCGCGCCCAGGCCCGCAAGAAGAGGCACGGGAAGAGCCGGGTCGAGGACACCCGGAACCTCGTAGTCGCGAAGTTCCGGCACGAGACCAGCCGGGAGGGCGACCCGCAGCTTCACACCCACGCCCTCGTCCTGAACCTCACCCGGCGACGCGACGGCGAATGGAGGGCCCTTCACAACGACCAGATCGTGAAGACGACCCGCTACCTTGGTGCGGTGTACCGAGCAGAGCTCGCCGCCGAGCTGCAGCGAGCCGGCTACGCGCTGCGGCACGGCCGCGACGGCCTCTTCGAGCTCGCCCACATCGAGCGCGCCCAGCTCGAGGCCTTCAGCCGGCGCGCTGCACAAATCGAGGCCCGGCTCGCGGAGGGCGGGCTCACGCGCGAGACCGCCACGACGGAACAGGCCCAGCGCGCCGCCCTCTTCACCCGCCCGCGGAAGATCTCGATCGAGCGGCAGGCGCTTTTCGCGGAGTGGCAGGCGCGCGCTGCGGCGCTAGGGATCGACTTCGAACGACGAGATTTTGCGCTTGGCCTCGAAGGCGGTCGCGGCGCGACGAGACCCTCCGGCAAGCCTGACGCGGACGAGCAGACGGCGGCCGAAGCGGCGCGCCGAGGCGTCCGCTTCGCCGTGGCACACCTGACGGAGCGCCAGGCGATCGTCGATGAAAGGGAGCTCCTCGACGTCGCGCTGAAGCATGCCATGGGTCGTGCGGCGCTTCGCGACATCGAACGCGAGGCCGAGCGGCTGAGCGCATCCGGGTACCTCATCCGCGAGACTCCCCTGTACCGGGCCGCAGACGCCTTGACGCACGGCGAGCCGAGGCCGCGCGGCGTGTGGGTCTCGGTCCTCACCGAACGCGGAGTGTCGCGGGAGGAGGCGAGCCGCCGAGTCGACGAGGCCATCCAGGAAGGGCGACTCGTCCCGGCCGAACGCCGGTACACGACCCAGACCGCTCTCGAGCGAGAGAAGCGCATCCTGCAGATCGAGCGGGACGGGCGCGGCAGGGTCGCCCCCATCGTACCGGCGGAAGCGGTCCGGGACCGCCTTGCCTCGAGCCAGCTCACCTCCGGCCAGCGCGCAGCCATCGAGCTGATCGCCTCCACGGCCAACCGGGTCGCCGGCGTCCAGGGCTACGCCGGGACGGGCAAGAGCCACATGCTCGACTCCGCCAAGGCGCTGGCGGAGGAACGAGGCCACCGCGTCGTCGCGCTCGCCCCGTACGCGAGCCAGGTCCGGGCGCTCCACGAGCTCGGCGTCGAGGCACGCACCCTCGCCTCCTTCCTCGCCGCCAAGGAGAAGCACCTCGACGCGCGGACGGTCCTCGTCATCGACGAGGCGGGGACCGTCCCCACCCGGCAGATGGAGCAGGCCTTGAAGCTCGCCGAGCGCGCGAACGCCCGCGTCGTCCTCCTCGGCGACACGCGGCAGACGAAGGCGATCGAGGCGGGCCGCCCCTTCGACCAGCTTCAGGAGGCGGGGATGGCGACCGCGCACATGCAGCAGATTGAGCGGCAGAGGGGTGAGCGGCTCCGTAGGGCGGTCGAGCTGGCCGCGAAGGGGGAGACCTCGAGATCACTCGCCACCATCGGCGACGTGCGCGAGATCCGCGACGACGGGCAGCGCCGGGCGGTGATCGCGCGGGACTACGCGCGGATGGCACCGGAGGAGCGCGCGCGGACGATCGTGGTCGCGGGGACGAACGAGGCGCGTCGCGAGCTGAACCGCGCCATCCGCGAGGACCTCGGTCTCGAGGGGAAGGGGCACGAGTATTCGGTCCTCGTCCGGCGCGACACGACCCAGGCCGAGCGAGCCTTCGCGAAGAACTACGCGCCGGGCGAGCTCATCCAGCCGGAGCGCGACTACCCGAGGGCCGGGCTCGAGCGTGGAGCCCTCTACGAGATCGTCGAGAACGGGCCCGGGAACCGTCTGACGGTTCGAGACGAGCACGGGAAGTCGCTCGAGTTCAGCCCGATGACCTGCCGGAAGCTCTCCGTCTACGAGCCGGAGCGGGCCGAGCTTGCCGCCGGGGACCGGATCCGGATCACCCGGAACGACGCCGCGCTCGACCTCGCGAACGGCGATCGGTTCACGGTCGCCGCGGTGAGCAGGGCTTCGCTGACCTTGGCTGACGGTCGCCGGACCGTGGAGCTTCCGGTCCGCGGCCCCCTCCACCTCGACCACGCCTACGCCACGACGATCCACGCCAGCCAGGGGATCACCGCGGAGCGCGTGCTCATCGACGCGTCGACCAAGACCAGGACCACCAGCAAGGAGACCTTCTACGTCGCGCTGAGCCGCGCCAGCCGCGAGGCGCGGGTCTACACCGATGACAGGACGAAGCTGCCCGCGGCGGTCGAGCGGGAGGCCGAGAAGCACGCGGCGCTCGACCTCGAGCGGCGGTGAAGGCGGCCCCATCGCGGCGGATTCACTTGCAGGCTCTTACGGGGCCCGTGCCTTGACGTTGTATGCGGCATGGCCCACCATGCCTGTACCGATCGCCCGATCGTTCGCTCGGTCGTGCCTGACGAAGCGCAGGCTGCGCGCATCGGCACCGAAGCGGGTCGAATCGAGGCGCCCGTCCTCGACCCACTTCGGCGAGGAGGACAGTCGATGGACCCAGTGCAAGAGCTTCTCGCGTCCACCACGTCGGCCGCCGAAACCGTGCCCCCCAGCCAGATCGCTCTCACGGTGAGGCAGGTCGCTCAGCTCCTCGGCATGACGCCCAAGGCCATCTACCACCGCGCCGAGCGCGGCCAGCTCCCCGGGAAGTTCTACATGGGCCGATCGCTGCGCTTCCGCCGCGCCGACCTACTAAGATTCATCGGAGAAGGGCGTGGACTGTCGCCGACGAGGAGTCGGTGATGGCCATCTACGTGAGGCCGTTCGTGACGTCGATCGCGCACGTCGAGGGGTGCCCGAAGCGCAACTGCGGGCCCTCCTGCGCGCGCCTGACGAACGGCTGGGAGTACCACCTCAAGCTGGTCCTGCCGAACGGCGAGTTCTTCGAAGAGCGGAAGAAGTCGCCGGTCGCCGGCAAGACCGGCACCCAGCGGTACGCGGAAGCGCGGGCGGCGCACGTCGTCCGCGAGAGCGTTGCGCCCGCGCCCGTGACGAGGAAGGAGGTCCCGACGGTCTCCGGGTTCAGGGAGTCGTTCATGACCTACTCGAAGACCAACAACAAGCCGAGCACCGTCTACGCCAAGGAGTGGATGCTCAACGCCCACCTCATCCCGTTCTTCGGGAGGATGAGGCTGGACGAGATCGGCCCGGCCGAGATCGAGCGGTACAAGGCCGGGAAGCTCGAGAGCGGGCTCCTCAGGAAGTCCATCAACAACCACCTCACGGCGCTGCGGAAGCTGCTGAACCTGGCCGTGGAGTGGAACGTGCTGGACAGGGCGCCGAAGGTGCGCGGGTTCAGGGGGAAGCACGACTACGTGGCCGAGGACGAGTACCTCACCTTCGAGGAGACCACCCGGTTCCTCGAGGTCGCCGCTCCCGAGTGGCGGACGTTCCTCGTCGTGGCGCTCAAGACCGGGCTCCGGCTCGGCGAGCTGCTCGCCTTGCAGTGGCAGGACATCGACCTCGTCGCGGGCCACCTCATCGTCCGCAGGACGCTGTGGAGGGGCCTGGAGGGCCCACCCAAGGGCGGACGGAACCGCAAGGTGCCGCTCTCGGACGTGGCAGTCGTCGCGCTCAAGGCGCACCGACACCTACGCGGGCCCTACGTCTTCTGCGACGAGAAGGGGAAACACCTCACCCACTCGATGCTGAAGGACATCGTTCCTTCGACCTGCACCCGGGCGAAGCTCGCGAAGCGCATCACCACGCACGGGCTCCGTCACACCTTCGCGAGCCACCTCGTCATGCGAGGCGCCTCGCTCAAGGCGGTCCAGGAACTGCTCGGCCACGAGAGCATCGAGATGACGCTGCGCTACTCGCACCTCACGCCGGACGTGAAGCGCGAGGCGGTCCAGTTGCTCGACCGGACCGAAAAGTTGGGAGACATACGGGAGACGGAAGGAGGGCAAAAAGAAACCCCTCGGCGGACCGAGGGGTTAGATGGAGCGGGAAAAGGGATTTGAACCCTCGACCCTCGCCTTGGCAAGGCGATGCTCTACCACTGAGCTATTCCCGCAGAAGGTCTGCGCAGGGGCCGGTTTATAGAGGCTGCCTGCGGGGGGTGTCA
>Ga0335076_10000752_pt1 | contig 30384 bp, 25 predicted proteins | sample Lox_Sample_25_FD_206717 | JGI IMG/M metagenome (GOLD analysis project Ga0335076, IMG submission 206717) | Soil microbial communities from Loxahatchee National Wildlife Refuge, Florida, United States - Lox_Sample_2.5 | ecosystem: Environmental > Terrestrial > Soil > Wetlands | place: USA... | reverse complement strand
TGCGGGTCACGAGCCTGATCGTGATGACCGCCTGGTGCGGTTACTTCTTCGGCGCTCACAAGGCCTCTGAATCCTGGTTCACTTTCGGGCTTTTCCACGCTTTGTTTGGGATCGGATTGGTTTCGAGCGGAACTGCCGCCCTGAACGAAGTCATGGAGCAGGATGTTGATGCTCGGATGCGGCGCACCGCAATTCGTCCCCTGCCCGCTGGACGCATGAGTGTATTTCACGCAACCGCGGTTGGCCTGATTGCTGCATTGGGTGGCTCGTTGTATCTTGCTGTTTTCACTAATCCGCTCACAGGTTTCCTGACGCTGCTGACATCGGTCGTTTACTTGGCCGCTTATACGCCACTGAAGCGGATTTCACCAATCTGCACGTTCATTGGAGCTTTTCCGGGTGCCATGCCCGGAGTGCTTGGCTGGACCGCGATCCGCGGCCGGTTGGAATGGGAAACCCTGGTTCTGTTTGCCATTCTCTTTGTCTGGCAGTTCCCACACTTCTTCTCGATTGCGTGGTTGTACCGGGACGACTACGCGAAGGGCGGCATCAAAATGCTGCCGGTCGTTGAAGAAGACGGTCGATCCACGGGGCGCAGGATTCTGGCGTATTCAGTAGCGCTGATTCCCATCAGCGTCCTGCCCAGCCTGATAGGAATGGCAGGAAGACTCTACCTGATCGGCGCGGTGGTGCTCGGCGTAGCGCTTCTCTACTTCGGCCTCCGGCTCGCATTTCTTGGTCTGCCTCTATCGGCGGCAGCCTCAAAGATGCGCGCTCGCCATGTCCTGCAGGCGACTGTGATCTACTTACCGCTTCTCTTCGCCCTGATGATGGTCAATTCCGCCGCTCCCTGAAACTACTTCCCGGCATTCTTAGCAAATTCCGGCGGAGGTCCGACATTGTCAGGCAGCGGAGCCGACAGAGACTTCAGGAACTCCAGCAGATCATCCCTCTCGTCAAAACTCAGAAAATCAATGGCATGAATCTCTTTATCGAGATGAGGATTTGCATTCCCACCCCCGATGTAGTGTCCAAGCGCATCGTTCAAACTCGGGAACGATCCGTCGTGCATGTACGGAGCCCGTTCTGCGATGTTTCGTAAGGACGGAGTTTTGAAGGCTCCCCAGTCCGCATCGTTCTTCGTTTGCTCAAAGCGACCGAGGTCAACCATGTTGCCTTGAATGTCAGCTCCGATTCCCAGATTGTGGAACTTGTTATCGGTGAAGAGGGCGTAGTCTTTGCCGATCGTGTGACACACCTCGCAATTGGCCTTCTTCGGGTCCATGAACAGCTTCAATCCACGCTGCGCCGATGCCGAAAGCGCCTTCTTGTCGTGGCCATAGTAGAAGCGGTCAAAGGGCGAGTTCCCGCTCAGCACCGTCCGTTCAAACGATGCAATGGACTTCGACACGAGATCGATGGTGATCTGGTCCGTTCCCCATGCTTGCTTGAACAAAGCAACATACTTCGGATCCGCTTGCAGTCGTTGCACTGCGTCGTTATGAGTCGTCGCCATTTCCACCGGATTCGCAATCGGCCCCTTGCATTGCTCCTCGAGGCTTGGTGCCCGCCCATCCCAGAACTGCAGGGTGTTGTATGCGGAGTTGATCACCGTCGGGGAATGGCGCGTGCCCTTTTTGCCTCCCACTCCCAATGACACCGGGTGCGTATCCGTGAACCCCATCTGTGGCCCATGGCACGTGGCACAGGAGACCGTATTGTCCGCCGAAAGAATCGGGTCGTAGTAGAGTCGGCGTCCGAGCGCGATGGTATCGGCAGTCGGCGGATTGTCTGCTGGAATCGGCACTAGAGGCAATCCCAGCGGCACCTTGATCTCGAAAGGCTTCCCTGCCGGCATGGTTGCGCCAGCTGGACGAGTGAGCGCCTTCGTCGGCGTATATAGAATGGCGAAACTAATGAGTGCGACAAAGAATATTGAGAAGAGCAGGACGCGAGTCTTGTCGGAAGATCGCATAGCGGACTCCTTTTGCAGAATTGACGTTAAAATTCTAGGATTCAAGGACAGAATCGAATGTGTTTGGAATCACAACGCTGGCGAGATTCGTAAGGTGAACGATTGAACCTAACCGAAGAACCACATCGCAGACTCAACCCGCTGACGAACGAATGGATACTGGTTTCGCCCCATCGTGCCACTCGTCCGTGGCAAGGAGAAGTTTCCAAGACAACGCATGCGATCGAGCCCGCGTACGATCCGACTTGCTATTTGTGTCCGGGAAATCTTCGTGCCGGAGGCGTGCGCAATCCGTCGTATCCATCGACATTCGTGTTCGACAACGATTTCGCGGCGTTGAAGCCGGGCACCGATCGCCAGCGAGTTGACGTCGATGGCATGAACCTCATCGTTGCCCAAGGCGAACCCGGAATCTGCCGTGTGATCTGCTTCTCTCCCCGCCACGATCTGACTCTAGCGACTATGGAGACCGGAGAGATTGAAGGCGTGGTTCGTACCTGGATCGAACAGTACCGGGAACTCGGAGCTCTCGACTCCATTAATCACGTTCAGATTTTCGAGAATCGCGGCGCGATGATGGGCGCCAGCAACCCGCATCCTCACTGCCAGGTCTGGGCTACGGCATCGCTCCCCGGCGAACCGACGAAGGAACTTTCCTCCCAGCACACGTATTTCGAGAAGCATCACCGCTGTCTTTTATGTGATTACCAACTTTTGGAACGCGGCGAGAAGACTCGCATCATTTACGAGAACGATGGATTCACCGCACTCGTGCCCTTCTGGGCAGTATGGCCGTTTGAAATCCTGGTGTGCAGCCGGCGTCATATTGGAAAGATGAGCGAGTTCATCGAAACTGACTCGAGCGCATTAGCAGATATGTTGCACGTAGTGACTTCAACGTACGACAAGGTCTTCGACGTTCCCTTTCCTTACTCGATGGGATTCCATCAGTCCCCGACAGATGGCGAGCCACATCCGGAATGGCATTTCCATGCACACTTCTACCCGCCATTGTTGAGGTCGGCGACCATCCGCAAATTCATGGTTGGATTTGAAATGCTGGGCAATGCTCAGCGAGACATCACGGCTGAAACGGCGGCAGAACGCTTGAAGGAATTGCTTAACAACAAAACGAGGTAGCGGGCAATCTTAAGCCTGAAAATCCCAGCCTTCGTCCTTCATCTTGCGGTTGGTCCAGTGCTGGAGCTGTTCGAAGAGTGCAGGCTCGATTACGGCAAACCGAATTCCCACACGGCCCTCGTCGCCCACCCACATGAGCCGCGCCTTTGCCTGGAACCGGACATCACTATCAGGCAAGGTGAACGACACATCAAGCAGTCCGGCAAACTTGAGAGGTTCTTTCAGACCATCCAGCCCCATACCACCTGTGCTCAGATTCATACCACGCACCTGAAGCTCTTCGCCTTGGGGACTCCTGACTGTGACAGCAATGTCGACACGCGCCCGGAAGAACTTTTGCTGTTCGTTGCTGATGAATCCCAATGACGCGGTCGTCTCGCCCGGGGCGAAGCTAATGCTGTACTCCTTCAGCTTACGGCTCAACGTCCGTCGGGAAATACCAAGTTGCTCGGCCGCGAGCGTTCGTTGTCCGCCCGTGCGCTCGAGAGCTTTCATAATCATCTGCTCTTCCATGCTCTCCAGATTGCTAACCGGCATCGAAGCGGTTTGACGCAGAGCCGAAGGCTCCCCCGTCAAGGCTGCGCTCAAACGCGAGAAGTCAATTTCCATTCCCGGAGCTTCCATCGCCATTTTCGCCACAAGGTTCCTGAGTTCGCGGATGTTGCCGGGCCATGCATGCGAAAGCAGCGCCGAGATCGCCTGCTCCGAGAAATTCTTGCCAGGGGCTTTCAGGCGTAGGAAATGCTCGCCGAGAGCGACGATGTCTTCCGGGCGTTCTCGCAGCGGAGGCACGCGCAGTTGGAACTGTCCTAATCTGTGGTACAGATCTTGCCGGAAGCGCCCTTCTTTTACTGCGGCTTCAAGATCCTGGTTCGTCGCGGCGACGATGCGGACATCCACCCTGATCTTGCGATGTCCTCCCAGACGGTAAAACGGTTGCCCGTCGAGCACGCGCAGCAGTTTGACTTGTGTCTGCAGTTGCAGCTCGCCAATTTCGTCCAGAAATAACGTTCCCCTGTCGGCGAGTTCAAAAAGCCCTGGCTTGGACGACTCCGCGCCGCTGAATGCTCCTTTTTCGTATCCGAAGAGTTCGCTCTCGACGAGGTTTTCCGGCAGCGCCGCGCAGTTGATATCGACCCAAGGCTTGCCCTTCCGGTTCGACGACTCGTGAATGGTGCGGGCAATGAGTTCTTTACCGGTTCCTGTCTCGCCGGTAATCAGCACTGTTTCACTATGACTGGCAACGCGATCCACCAGACCCATGAATTTGTGCATCGCCGGGCTGGCAAGGATGAACTCCGTGTCATCGATCTTTCGCGAAATGATGCCGCGAACTTTTCGATTCTCAGCAACTGATTCGGCGGCCGCGGCAGCCGACGCGAGATTGACCGGCACCACGGTGGCAACAATCGCCGTCGGGGTTGCCGACGCATCCTTTAGAACGGTCGCAGTGAAGTCAACCGCAAAGCTCGCTCCAGTTTTCGGCTGTGCGAAAAGTCTTCCGCGATAGTCGACTTGCGTCAAAGTGGCCGCAAGTACGGCCTTCCGCAAGCGGCTGATATCCCGTTTATCCGCATCGTCACCTGCAAACAGAGGGAAGCAGTCACGCCCGACAAGTTCAGCGGGCGAATATCCAAAAAGTTTGCTGAAAGCGGCGTTGCAGGCACCAAACTTCCCCATCATGTCGGTGTAGAAAACGGCCGTGGAAGGCTCGGCATTCAATCCGTTCGTCGGAGACGCCGCCGTGGGCGCGGAATGCTCGTAGCTTTGACGAGAAAGTGGCATGTTCGAGCGTTTGGGACGATGTTGACATAGCCCAGGGCGTTCTCCCACAGCCCAGTTCACCTGGAGGTAACAAAAGTAACCCGCATGTGAGATCTACCGGGGCGGATGTTCTTATCGTTCGTTCCGAAATGCAGTGCAAGTCTTTTCCTGGAACCATTGGTTACCTTAGTAAGCTTCTGAAACCCTAATCTCTGCAATAGGATTCCAGCGGCGCCAGAGTGTGAGCGGATTCCTCCCCGCAAGCCCTGACGGTGGATTGCGTGTTTCCCGCGAGAAAAGTGTGCCTCGCCTTCGTGTAGGCGGGCGACCCACGCCGTCGCGGAGGACATCGCCGCACCCACGAAAACCCAAATGAAATCGGAATCGGGCGAACTATCGATCCAAGCGAAGTCGTTCGTCGGCATCACTGCGTCGATTGGCGTGGTTGTGCTGGGGTATGCCTTTTCGCACTGGCAGTCGCAAGACCTGATGCGATTCGCCAGTTACCTCGCAGTCGCCCTGCTGGCTTCCGGATTGAAGGTGCAACTCCCCGGCATTGACGGCACGATGTCGGTCAATTTCCTCTTTATCTTGCTGGGCGTGTTGGAATTGGGCCTCCCTGAGACTCTCGTTCTCGGCTGCACGGCCACACTGGTTCAGAGCGTCTGGCAGGCACGCAAACGAATTGATCCGATCAAGATCATCTTCAACGTAGGGATGATGGCGAATGCCTGCTACCTGACCTACGTCACCTATCACTCTTTGTCCGGTCGATTCGATTCGAACAAGCCCATTCTGCTGATGTTGGCGGCATTGGTCTTCTTTTTCGCCAATACGCTCCCGATTTCCGCCGTCATTGCATTGACGGAGAGTAAGTCCACTCGGCGAGTCTGGTCTGAATGCTACTTCTGGTCGTTCCCGTATTATCTGGTCGGCGCGGCCGCAGTCGGGCTCGTAGGAATTGTTAATAAGAGCGCGGGATGGCAAACATCTCTGCTCGTGCTCCCGTTGATCTACTGGGTTTACCGTTCCTACCGTCTGTATCTCGGCCGCCTGGAAGCTGAAAAAGAGCGCGTCGAAGTCGAAAAGCGCCACGTCGAACAGATCGCGTCTCTCAACATGCGGACAATCGAGGCGCTCGCGCTCGCCATTGAAGCCAAGGACCACACCACGCACACGCACCTGCAGCGCGTCCGCACGTACGCGGTTGAGTTGGCAAAACAATTGAATCTTGGCGAGGAGCAAACCGAAGCTCTTCGTGCCGCGGCGCTCCTGCACGATATTGGCAAACTGGCTGTACCCGAACAGATCATTAACAAACCCGGCAAACTGACGCCCGAAGAGTTCGAGAAGATGAAGGTTCACCCGATTGTGGGAGCCGAGATTCTCGATCGGGTTGCGTTCCCATACCCAGTGGCTCCGATTGTGCGTTCGCATCACGAACGTTGGGACGGCACAGGCTATCCCGAAGGCCTTTCCGCGGAACAAATACCGATCGGCGCCCGCATTCTGGCCGCCGTCGACTGCCTTGACGCGCTGGCTTCACATCGACAGTACCGGCCAGCGTTGCCGCTCGCGGAGGCAATGGAGAAGGTCAAGGAAAAGTCTGGCACCTGGTTCGATCCAACGATCGTCGCCATGCTGGAAGACCGGTATATCGAACTGGAACGCATGGCACAGATGTCGGAAGACACCGCCGTGCCATCCGGACTTTCCAAGAGCGTGCGCGTCGAACGCGGCCATGCGCCTGCTGCGGGATTTGAGCGTACCGATACGACGCTTGGGTTCGTCGAAAACGCCGACTTCCTCAGCTCGATTGCCTCGGCGCGCCAGGAAGCCCAAACCATGTTCGAACTGAGCCAGGATTTGGGCGTATCACTGAGTCTGAGTGAGACGCTCTCTGTTCTTTCCATGCGCCTGAGGCGAATGATTCCTTATGACTCGATCGCCGTTTTTGTGAATCGCAACGGCTGGTTGCTGCCCGAGTTGGTGAGTGGAGACAACTTCCGGGCGCTCTCGTCATTAAAAATTCGAGTAGGCGAAGGCCTGTGCGGTTGGGTTGCGGAAAACTCGAAACCCATCGTGAATGGTAATCCTGAGGTCGAAGTCGGCTACATGGCCGACGCCACGAAGCAGACGAAATTGCAATCCGCGCTGGTTGTTCCTCTCGAAGGAGTCAATGGAGTGGTTGGCGTGCTCGCCATGTACCAGGCAACCCGCGACGCCTTCACGCCGGACCACCTACGTATTCTGCTGGCGGTTGCATCAAAGGTTGCCCTATCCGTGGAAAACGCATTGAAGTACCAGCAGGCGGAGAGCTCCGCGACGACGGATTATTTGACCGGCCTTCCCAATGCGCGCTCTCTGTTCGTACATCTGGCGCAGGAAGTTGCCCGCTGTCGGCGCATGAAGTCTTCGCTGGCGGTGCTCGTGTGCGACATCGATGGCTTCAAGCAAATCAACGACTCTTACGGACACCTCGAAGGAGACAAACTTCTGCGCGAGTTCACCTCGCGTTTGAAAGACGTGTGTCGCGGTTACGATTACGTCGCCCGTATGGGCGGAGACGAATTCGTGATTACGGCTCCGGGACTCACGCCGGATGCGGCGAAAGAGAAATCGGAACGATTGAATCAGGCCGCCATCGAGTCCGGACGGCACGTTTGCGGCCGCGATCTGATCAGCCTCAGTGTTGGCATGGCCTTCTGCCCCGAAGATGGATACGACGTCGAACGGCTCCTCGCTGAAGCCGACCGCCGGATGTATTCCATGAAGCAAGCTCATCACGCCGAAGCGGCTGCGCGCGAAGAGTTCGCCAAGACGCGCGGAGCCGGCGCTGAATAGGAGATCTGACCATGCTGGGCCGAAAAATTGCGCGGCATGGAATCGCGATCCTCGCCACGGCTCTTATCGGCGGTCTTCTTTCGGCAACGCTGGTCAGGCTTGCCCCAGGTTTCGACGCCGATGAAGCGCAACTCGATCCACATCTAAGTTCCGAAAGCATTCAGGCCCTGCGCCAGTCGCGCCAGGAGCAGCACAACATCTTCCATTTCTATTTTCAGTCGCTCCAACGCGCGTTGAAGGGGGACCTCGGACGATCACTTTCTCTAGGACAGCCAGTCAGCGAACTCCTCCGCCAGCGAGTTCCGCTGACGCTCCGGCTCGTAGCACTGGGATTCTTCTTAAGCTGGGCTGCTGTGTTGGCCCTCGCACTGAGCACCGCTTGGCTGAGAGTCGCCGCCTATGATGGACTCGCTACCGTGATGAGTGGGACGCTGCTCTGCATTCCGGCTGCAGTACTAGCGCTCCTGTCTGTGCTGTGGAACGTTCCCGGAGCTTTGGCGATCGGATTAATCATCTTTCCGCGGGACTATCGTTACGCGCGGAATCTCCTGAGCAAAGCCCATGCGCAGCCTCATGTTCTCGCAGCCCGCGCCAGAGGACTGAGCGAACTGCGGATCCTTTTCTGGCATGTCGTTCCAGTGGTCGCTCCGCAATTATTGGCGGTTGCCGGCGTTTCGGTCAGCCTTGCAGTGGGCGCGGCGATTCCGGTCGAAGCGCTTTGCGGTTTTGCGGGCGTGGGACAACTCGCGTGGCAAGCAGCACTGGCTCGCGATTTGCCTCTGTTGGTGAACATCACAGTTCTCGTAACTCTCGTTACGCTGCTAGCGAACTCAGGAGCCGATGTACTCGGATCCGCGCTGAGAGGCGAGCACGCATGAAGATCTGGCGCACGATAGCCTGCGTCGTCTTGCTGCTCATGGTTGGCGTGTCTCTCTCTGCCAATTGGCTGGCTCCGGACGGCTACGCAAAGCAATATCGAGAAGCCGCGGGCGCACCTCCATCCCGTCAACACTGGCTGGGAACTGACGAAATCGGCCGCGACCGCTTTGCTCGAGTACTCTACGGAACCCGCATTTCCCTGCTTCTTGCTCCAGCCGCGGCATTGATTTCTACCTTGATGGCCGCTTTTGTTGGAGGACTCGCCGGATATCTCGGCGGAGCTTGGGCCCGAGCCGCGATGGCCGTCACAGACTTGTTCCTGTCTCTACCCTGGCTCTTTCTGTTAATCACAGTTCGCGCCCTGATGCCCTTGAACGTGTCGCCGCTTGTGTCCGTGCTGGTGACGTTCTTGCTCCTGGGGTTGCTCGGCTGGACAGGTGCCGCTCGCGTGCTTTGCGCGACCGCAAGTTCGCTGCGTAATTCGGATTTTGTCCGTCAGGCTCGTGCTTCGGGCGTCCGCGGACCACGTCTGTTCTGGATTCACGTGCTTCCCAACCTCAAGCCAGTGCTCTATGCGCAGTTCTGGATTTCGATCCCTGCGTTCATTCTGAGCGAAGCAAACCTGGGAATCCTCGGTCTCGGTGTCGCAGAACCACTGCCCTCGTGGGGAAGCCTACTGAAGGAACTCGAGGGGCTGGTCTCGGTGGGCGAGGAGCCCTGGAAGTTTGTTCCGCTCGTTCTGCTTGTAGTCGTTGTGACTTCATTTCAACTTGTGCTTTCAAATTCTGATGAGGTGGCTGCGTGAGCCATAGAAAGACTGTTATCGCCATGTTCGCGACTTGCAAAAAAGCAATTCCCGCCGGGGTATTCTGCCTCGGGCTTTTGATAGGCAGCGCCACAGGCCAAGGTGAACTGCGCTTCTGTCTGCGCGCGGAACCAAAGACCTTCGATCCCCTCAAGGTTGAAGATGACGCTTCCGTCGCAATTCGCTATCTGACGGGAGGCGTGTTAGTTCGCCTGAACCGTCAAACACAGGCCCTCGAACCAGAGCTGGCGCAGTCGTGGAAAGTCTCGAAAGATGGCAAGCAAATCAGTTTCAAACTTCGCTCCGGGATTTCTTTCTCGGATGGAACTCCGTTTTCCGCAGAAGACGTTGCCTACACCGTCCAGCAATTGATGGATCCGTCGCTGCACTCTGCCACCGGCGACGCGTTCCGCACCGGACCGGGCAAGGTTGAGACAAAAGTGATTTCCCCAACTCAAATTTCCATCACCTTTCCGGCGCCCGTCGCTGGGCTCGATCGCCAATTTGATCAGGTCGCCATCATGTCGTCGCATTCTCCGAAAAAAGAAATGGCGGTACTCGGACCGTTCATGGTTGCCGACTACAAGCCCGGCGCAACACTCGAATTGAAACGAAATCCGAATTACTGGAAGATGGATGAACAAGGTCACAAGCTTCCTTACCTCGACGGAATTCACCTCGATATTCAGGCGAACCGCGACGTCGAAATGCTTCGGTTTAAACGCAACGAGATCGATCTGATCAACTCGCTCGACAGCGAATACTTCGATAAGTTATCCGAAAGCTCAGCGAACGTCGCACATGACGCCGGGCCGTCCCTTGACTCCGAGCAGATGTGGTTCAACGAAGTTCAGAAGGCGCCGATCCCGGCTTACAAAAAGAATTGGTTTCGATCCGCCAATTTCCGTCGCGCGATCTCGGAAGCGGTCAATCGTGCGGACATGGCCAAGATTGTCTTCCGTGGACATGCGCAGCCCGCAATCGGGCCCGTGTCTCCGGCAAACAAGTTCTGGTTCAACGCGAAACTCAAGCCGCAGCCTTACTCGCCCGACACCGCCCTCAAAATGCTTCAGGCAGATGGCTTCCGCATGGAAAATGGAACGCTCAAGGACAAAGATGGGAATGCTGTTGTCTTCTCGATCATTACGAATTCGGGGAACAAATACCGCGAGCGCATGGCGACGATGATGCAGGAAGACCTGCAGAAGATTGGGATCCACGTAAACGTCGTGACACTCGACTTCCCTTCCCTCATCGAGCGCATGACACAATCCTTCGACTATGAAGCGATCCTGCTGGGACTAACCAATGTTGGTCTCGATCCCAACGATCAGATGAACGTTTGGCTGAGTTCTTCTGACAATCATCAGTGGAATCCTTCGGAGAAAACTCCCGAAACCGCATGGGAAACGGAGATCGACAAACTGATGCGCGCCCAAGCGTCTTCGGCCGATGCAAAAAAGAGAAAAGAGAGTTTTGATCGCGTGCAGGAGATCGCCGTGGATCAGATGCCTTTCATCTATCTGGTAAATAAGAACGCATTATCAGCAGTCGCCGCAGATGTTCACGGAGCCAGTCCGGTGATTCTGTCGCCACAGACCTATTGGAACGCAGAGCGGCTGTCGGTAAAGTGAGAGTCACTGCCAGCAGATGTTAAAGAGCAAATCAGTACCCGAAGAAACGGAATAATGAATCAAGCCCCACAAGACGTTCTGCTCGCAACGCGCCTTTCGGTGCGCTATGGCGGCAAGCCTCCTGTGTTGAAGGATGCGGCTCTTGAGGTGCGACGGGGTGAAGTGCTCGGCCTGATCGGCCAAAGCGGCTCAGGAAAAAGTACCCTTGCACTCGCGATATTGGCATTGCTCGATCGCAAGAGAGTATCGCTTGAGGGCTCGATCGTCTTTGACGGCTGTGATCTATTGAACTTCCGTGAAAAGGAAATGCGCGATCTGAGGGGCCGGAAAGTTTCTCTCGTCCTGCAGAGCCCGCTGTCATCTCTCAATCCTGCGCTGAAGATTCGCACTCAACTGAAAGAAGCATGGCGCGCCCATTCCTCACAGGCGTCGGGACAGTCCGATTGCGATCAGGTAATCCGTCGATCGCTGGAGAGCGTGAGTCTCCCTTCCAGTGATGAATTCCTGACGAAGTATCCCTCTCAGATGAGCATCGGGCAGGCTCAACGAGTCCTGATTGCAATGGCGGTCATGCACCGGCCTGCCCTCTTGATTGCCGACGAGGCCACTAGCGCGCTCGATGTGATCACGCAGTCTGAGATACTGGCACTTTTTCGTGAATTGAACCAAGACTCCGGGATGTCGATTCTGTATATCTCTCACGACCTCGCATCAGTAGCCGGAATTTGCGACCGCGTTGCCATCCTGCACGAGGGAGAAATCGTGGAATCGGGAGAAACTTCCCAAGTGCTCACCGAGCCGCAGCATGCATACACTCGCCGCCTCGTCGCATCCATACCCAAATTGCCTGTTCCGCGCCCAAATAGTCGAGCAGCAAACGTCTGATCGAATTCGCGCTGCACACCGCACCTCGTTTGACTCACGTTCCGCTCTCTCGCCAAACTCATCCGCCAACCGTTCTTCAACCGCGGAGAAATGAGACAAACTGTCCCACGCCCACCTTCGTGGGACACATTGACCCAACCACCTTCTCGCGATCCATTATAACGCCTTTAGAATCAATAGCTTAAATTATTAGAATTGGTGCATCTCGTGCAACGTACCCGGTGGTACATAGCGCGAAGTTCCCCCGATCCGTTCAGAAAGGTGCCACTTTTATGGTGCGGACACAGAAAGTACCGAAGCCGATTGGGCGCAACGAGCGTCATAGTGCGGCTTGGGGTAAACGTCTCGGCATGTTTGTCCTGCTGGCCAGCAGCATGGCCTTTGGCCAGTGGACGAACAATGCCGGCCGCTTCTCACGCATCTCTCCGGAACTTTCCGGATTGATGAGCCAGGCGAAGCTGGGTACAGCGCGGGGAAAGACTGTTCAAGTCATCGTGCAGTACAAGCAGGTACCCACGGCAACCCACTATGCAACGATGGCTGGACGTGGCGGCCGCCTGCACAACAAACTGCACTCCATCAAGGGTGCGGCCTTCACAATTCCGGTGAGCGCGCTGCCTGCTCTCGAGGCAGATCCGGCAATCGCATCGGTCACGATCGACCATCCTATGCAGTTGATGGACGATACGACGGATGCTGCTATCGGCGTTGCCTCAGCATGGAACTCCGGTTACAACGGGGCTGGCATCGGCGTAGCGGTGATCGACAGCGGTATCAACGACAGCCATCCCGATCTTTGGAACTCGGCTCACACGAATTCGCGGGTCGTCTATCACCAGGACTTCACTGGAACCCCGACGACGAACTCCAGCGGTGGCAATTATGACCTCTATGGCCATGGCACGCACGTGGCTGGAATCATCGGCGGCAATGGTTATCTTTCCGGCGGGCAATATCAGGGTGTCGCCCCCGGCGTGAACCTGATCGACCTGCGCGCGCTCGATGCCAATGGCGCCGGCACCGACAGCACGGTCATCGCCGCCATTCAGCAGGCGATTGCCTTGAAGAACGCCTACAACATCCGCGTCATTAACCTCTCGCTAGGCCGCGGAATTCCTACGAGCTATACACAGGATCCTCTGTGCCAAGCCGTGGAAGCGGCTTGGAATTCGGGAATCGTCGTTGTCGTGGCCGCAGGCAACTACGGCCGCCTGGGCATTAGTGGCAGCAACGGTTACGGAACCATTACAGCTCCTGGCAACGACCCCTATGTGATCACAGTGGGCGCCACCAAGAGCGAAGGTTCTTCGCTGTTGTCCGCCGAGACGATTGCCAGTTACAGCTCGAAAGGGCCAACGACGTATGACCACGTCGTGAAGCCTGACCTCGTTGCTCCTGGAAATGCCATTGTTTCGCTGTCAGCTCCCGGAGCCACGCTGGAGGGACTGTACTCCGGCGATCTAGTCACCGGAACTGACGGGAACTCCGACTACTTTAGGCTCAGCGGCACAAGCATGGCGACTCCGGCGGTAGCCGGGGCAGCCGCCATCCTGCTCTCCGAGCAAAGCACTCTTACTCCGGATCAGGTGAAGGCTCGCCTGATGAAGAGCGCGTACAAGATGGGTCTGACCTCCAGCATGGCCTTTGTGCCTCACCTGCAGCAGACCTTTACCAGCTTGTACGACCTGTTTACGGATGGATCCGGAATTCTCAACGTGCAGACTGCCGTTGCGAGCACGGATCTTGCTCCGTCAACGGTCGGATCAGCTCTGTCTCCGAGTGTTGTTTTCAATCCTCAGACCCACACGGTTTCGCTGGTGAACGGAAACTCTTCCGTTGCCAGCAACTCGGTGGTATGGGGAACCTCGGTGGTTTGGGGAACTTCGGTGGTATGGGGAACCTCGGTGGTTTGGGGAACCTCAGTGGTTTGGGGAAGTTCGGTGCCGTGGAACGACAACACCACCAGTGCATTCAGTGTGGTGTGGGGCTCCAGCACTGGAACCGCCTCAGCCACCAGCGTCGTGTGGGGCGCATCGGTCGGAAATGCTGACGGTGCCTTCTCCGATGCCGGTGACGATGAACAGTAACGCCGTGTGAGACCTACTGAAAGGAGGACAAGATCATGAATAACACACGGCAAATCAAGACATTCATCGGCGCAATGACACTCGCTTCCCTCGCGACCGCTGGATACGCAATCTTCGCCAGCCACTCGATGCACCTGTACTTCGCGCTGGCTGTGCTCGGACTTGCTGCCGCTACGTCGCGGATGAAAGTAAAGCTTCCCGGCGTCAACGGCAACATGTCGATGAATCTGCCGTTTCTGCTGACGGCAGCGGTAAATCTGAGCGCTGTGGAAGCAGTTCTGATTACTTGCGTCTCGACTACGGTGCAGTGCTGGCCGCGGAAAGGTGCGAAGTTCAACCCACAACAGATGTCTTTCAACCTGGGCATGATGGCGTTTGCAAGCACTTCCGCCAGTCTCGTATTCCACGCCGGATGGCTTAGCCATCTGCAGTGGAGTGCAAATCCAGTCGGACTCGTGCTGGCAACGGTCGCGCTGTTCCTGGGCCAGACCGTCCCAGTAGCTGGTATCGTCGCCGTGAGCGAGGGCAAGTCTGCGCTTCAAACGTGGCGCAGCGTGGCACTGCTCTCGTTCCCGTATTACGTTGTCAGCGCTGGAATCACCTCGATGGTGGAAGCGGTAAGTGCGCATCTCGGCTGGGAACTGGCTCTCGCCGTCTTCCCGGTCATGTATGTCATTCACCGCTCGTACAAGCTGTACTTCAGCGGAATGGCCGAGACCATGCGTTCTGAGCTTCTGGTCAGAGCCGCCGGTGCTGGTGCCTAACGGGTTTCAGCAACCACGAATGGCAGGCGGATGACGCCTGCCATTCGTTTTTCAGGCCCAATTTCGTATTTTCTGCCCACTTTTCTATCCTGACAGTTTTTTTGCCGACTCAATACAACTACGTGGACGCGGGATGTATCAAAACTATTGTTACCCTCCGCCGTTTCATTCAGTTGCGGCTCACTGCTCCAATATGCTAAGAATTGCTCGGGTGGCAATGTTACATCTCAGGAATATGGGGACTTCGCGGCCCAAGCGCTGGTGTCTAGCCTTGGTTTTGCTGGCGGTGTGTGCCCTTACCCTTAGCGTAACGACACGTTACGGGAAATCCCCGGCTACACCTGAGCGCTCTCAGACTACTGTTACGACCATTCATGCATGGACGCCGGGCCTGCAGCGTCTGCTAAACAATGCGTCCAGCTGGATTCCGCCCGTGGTCATTGCGGCGATCCTCCAGAATCCCGGCTACTATCCGCATATTTCGCCAACGACTCCCATGGTTCCGAGCGTCTTGCTCGAAAAAAATCTTTACAATCGTCCTCCTCCCTCTTCTTCTCTTTCCTAGCACCGGCAGCGAACATGGGTTTTCAGTCGAGTAAGCCTACAACCTTATAAGCAGAAGTAGGCTCAAACGCAGCTGCGAACCTCGTTTCAGCTTCGCCGGACCCCTGCAAGAGCGTTCCTCAGGATTGGATTCGAGATCGCCTTGCCCCTTCCAGGTCACGAAACATCGAGAGGCGGCGTCACTTTCAGTACGAACCCGCCAGAGCACAGCGTCACTAAGGAAAACGGCATGAATAGCAGGACGTTGTTGGCAGAGGCGGAACTCAACTCTCTGCGCCAGTTCAATACCTGCATGGTTGCGAACGCAATCGAGACGTTCAACGTTCGTTTGCGGAATACGGGATTTACCGACAGCAAGACGCACTGCATATTTCCAGACCAACCTCCGATGGTGGGATACGCCATCACCGCTCGTCTGCGAACTGGGGACCCCCCCATCAGCGGTAGCTATTTCCATGATCGAGGCGATCTGTGGAGTCACATTCTCGAGTGCCCTACCCCGCGAATCCTCGTGCTGGAGGACATGGATCAAACTCCGGGACGTGGCGCTTTTGTCGGTGACATGCATGCCGCAATCCTGCGGGCTCTGGGCTGTATCGGGTACGTCACGAACGGTGCAGTACGGGAGCTGTCTGGAGTCCGCAGTTTGGGCCTTCAACTATTTGCGGGAAACATCGCCGTTTCGCACGCCTATGCGCACATCTTTGACATCGGCGCTCCAGTGACGATCGATGGGATGGAAGTTCATACGGGCAGCTTGTTGCACGGTGATCAGCACGGCATCGTAACCGTACCTGACAAAATCGCGTCGCAGGTCCCGAACGTCGCCGCGAAGCTGCAAGAGATGGAACAGCGCGTAATTCAGTTCTGTGGCTCCGGCGATTTTTCGATCGAAACGTTAAACGATGTGATGAGGAGAACACGCTAGAACACCGGCTCCCGATTGCCGAGTCTTCTGCCTTCTGGTGAATGAGACGATGACACAAAACCAACGAAATACGAATCTCAGGCGATCCATTGCATGGGAAAACCTTTCATGCGCCGCCTTCTCTGCTCTTGGTATCGCGCTACTTGTTTTGTCTTCGTCTTGTTCCAGCGCAGACAAGCATGTGCAGGCCAGCGGACCGACGACAACCGTTGGGGTCACGAAAGTGATTAAGAAATCGCTCGGCCGGGACATCACCCTGTCCTCCGAACTAGTTCCGTTTCAGGAGATTGATGTCTACGCAAAGGAGTCCGGATACGTAAAGAAACTCCTTGTCGACTACGGAACTCACGTGAAGGCCGGCCAGATTATGGCAGTTCTCGAGATCCCGGAACTGGAAGCACAGCTCCAGGAAGATGGAGCGGAAATCAAAAATGCCGGCAACCAGGTCGTGCGAGCTCAACACGAGCTCGCACGTTACCAGGCGCAATACAAGGCTCTGCATCTACAGTACACTCGCTTGAGCGGCGTATTTCAGAGCCAGCCAGGCATCGTGGCGCAACAGGAAGTCGATGACGCGCAGGGCAAAGATCTCGCCGCCTCTTCACAAGTCGATGCCGGACAAGCCGCCCTCGAAGCCGCCCAGAGCCAACTTGCTGTAGCAAAGGCCAAACTGGCTCACGACCAAACTCTATACGACTACTCGAAGATCACCGCACCATTCTCTGGAATTGTCACGCAACGCTACGCGAATTTGGGGACCTTGGTTCAGGCAGGCACAACATCAAGCACCCAAGCGATGCCGATCGTTAAATTGTCGCAAGATGATCTTTTTCGCCTTGTGATTCCGGTTCCGGAATCGTACGTCCCGTTCATTCGGGTAGGCGATCGAGTCGATGTTCGAGTGCCGTCTTTAAACCGCACCTTCCCAGGAAAAGTCTCCAGGTTCTCGGTCGACGTGCGTGAAGACACGCGTACGATGCACACCGAAGTTGACGTCCGAAATCCCGATCATTTGCTGGTTCCTGGACTGTACGCCGACGCCGACTTAACGCTTGAGCACAAAGAAGACGTCCCCACGGTTCCGTTGCAGGCAGTGAATCATGAAGGCGACAAAACCACAGTGTTCGTTGTGGATAACAACAATCAGCTCAAGGACCGTACAGTAAACCTCGGCCTACAAAACGCGACAGATGCTGAGGTTGTTGCGGGCCTTCACGAAGGAGAAAGCGTCGTAGTGAGCGATCGAAGCGGATTGAAACCTGGGGAAAAAGTTATTCCGCAAGTCGTGCAAGTCATGCAGTATCACGAAAGCAATCAGGAGTAAGTGGCCTCAGTCATCATTTAGAAAGCGGCTTAAACATCCATGTCGGGCTTCTCAATTCGTAACCCTTATTTCATCGTTGTGGTCTGCCTCGCGCTGATGGTCATTGGCATTACCAGTCTGCTTCGTATGCCAATCGATCTGTTTCCGTCCATCAATCTCCCTGAGGTGGTGGTGGCAACCTTCTATTCGGGCATGCCGCCGCAGGATATCGAGACCGACATCACGGATCCCCTGGAACGATTCTTCACGCTCGCCAGCGGCATTGATCACATGGAGTCGCGCTCGCTGTTGGGAGTCAGCATCATCAAGGTGTACTTCCAACCGGGCACCAACGCCGATGCAGACGTCACACAGTTATCAAATCTTGCGTTGGCTGACCTGAAGCGATTGCCACCCGGTACACTTCCGCCGGTAGTACTCAAGTTCGATGCTTCAAGTCTCCCCGTCTGTCTCGTGACCCTCAAGGGAGAAGGGTTGAATGAAACCCAACTCCACGACATTGGGCAGTTCACGATTCGAAATCAGATCGCCGTGGTGAAAGGAGCGGAAATCCCTCCGCCCTTTGGTGGGAAATACCGCCAGATCATGGTCTACGTGGACCCGTACAAACTGGCGTCGCGCCAGTTGAGTCCCATGGATGTCGTCACGGCTGTGAACAGTTCCAACCTCATCTTGCCCGCGGGAGACGTCAAGATGGGCCCCTTCGACTACTACGTGTACTCGAACAGTCTTGTCGACAACATGGATCAACTCGGCAAGATCCCCGTCAAGACAGTCGGCTCTTCGTGGGTCTCCGTCAATGACCTCGGTAAGGCGGAGGACGCGAACCAGATGCAGTACAACCTCGTTCGCGTGGACGGACAAAGGTCCGTATACCTGCCGATCATGAAGCAGGGTGGCGACACGAACACTATTCAGGTCGTGAACGGCATTCGCGACATGATCGGCCATCTCTTCGATATTCCAAAACAACTGAAAGCGACGGTTGTGTTCGATCAATCGGCGTTCGTGAAAGAAGCCATCAAGACCTTGCTGCATGAAGGCTTGATCGGCTTGCTCCTCACGAGCCTGATGATTCTCATTTTTCTAGGAAGCTTTCGCGCGACGTCAGCGGTGTTCCTCTCGATTCCATTGTCGGCACTCGCGACGTTTGTCGTGCTTTACATGATGGACAGCACCATCAACACGATGATCCTCGGAGGACTCGCGCTGGCTTTTTCCCGCATCATCGACAACTCAGTCATCTCGCTAGAAAACATTTATCGACATCTCGAAATGGGCGCTGAACCAATGAAGGCCGCGGAGATCGGAGGGAATGAAGTCAGCCTGGCTGTGCTCGCGGCAACTTTGACTACAGTCGTAGTGTTCTTCCCGGTTACGTTTCTTTATGGCGTTAGCAAGTTCTTGTTCACGGCTCTGGCTCTGGCTGTCGTGATCTCGCTGTTCGCCTCGTATCTGGTCGCTATGACCGTCATTCCACTGTTCTGCTCGCGTTTTCTGAAGACAATGCAGCACGGTGCAGCGCATGGACAGGAAGGTGAGTACGAAATCGAGCCCACGGTCGCGGAAGGACATTCCTGGTGGGATCGCTTCACCGCAGGATTCAATCGCAACTTCAATCGCATGCTCGACTTCTACGAACTCTGGGTGCGTAGAGCGTTACGTCGACCCGCGCTCACTGTCGCAGCACTAAGCGGAGCGTTCGTCTTAAGTTTGGTCATCTATCCATTGATGGGACTGGCCTTCTTTCCACAGACTGATGCGGGACAGTTCACTATCAACCTGAAAGTTCCGACTGGTACGCGGCTCGAAGTGACTGAGCAATATGTCGCCAGAGTCGAAGATCTCATTCGGCACAAAATCGCACCCGGCGATCTGAAAATGATCGTTTCCAATCTAGGAGTGGTACCTGATTTTTCGGCTCTCTACACGACCAACGCGGGACCTTATACGGGGACCATCCAAGTCGCCCTGCACGACGATCACAGCAAGAGCAGTTTCTGGTACATGAACCAGGTTGAGAAAGAGATGGCGAGGCGCTATCCCGACATTCGCACCTTCTTCTCCAGCGGATCAATGGTGGATGCAGTCCTAAACATGGGAATGCCGGCTCCGATCGATGTGCAAGTCAGCAGTCCGCATCTGCGCCAGAACTACGCGGTAGCCCAGGCTCTCGCGAGCCAGATTCGCACCTTGTCTGATGTCGGCGAAGTCTACATTCCCCAGGATTTGAATTACCCCGCGCTGCGACTGGACGTTGACCGCGTACACGCCGCCGAATTGGGACTGACGCAGAAAGAGATCGTTGACAACGTGATTACAGCCTTGAACTCCAATTCAATGATTGCTCCCAACTACTGGGTCGATCACAAAACGGGCAACGATTATTTCCTCACCGTCCAATACTTCGAAAAGGGCCGTCCAGCCATTCACAACTTCACCGACCTTACCAACATCCCGATTCATGCTCCGAATCTTAAACAGCCGACTACGCTTGATGCGGTCGTCAAGCTCGAACAAGTCCAGACTCCAACAGAAGTCGATCACTATCAGATCCAGCGTGTAACGGATATCTACGTCACGCCTTCTGGGGAAGACCTGGGTAAAGTTTCCGATGAGGTATCGAACCTGATCTCCAAGCTCAATGCACCTGAAAATGTTCGCATCAACATGCGTGGAATGGTACAGGGAATGAATGCTTCGTTCCGCAGTTTCGCCATTGGACTCTCGCTCTCAGTCGTTCTCCTCTATCTGATTCTGGTCGCGCAGTTCAAATCTTTCAAAGATCCCCTTCTCATCATGCTCGCCATCCCGATGGGCTTCATTGGCGTGCTCATCATCCTCCCTCTCACAGGCACCACACTCAATGTGATGTCGCTCATGGGAGTGCTGATGCTCGTCGGCATCGCAGCTTCGAACAGTATTCTCATTGTGGAATTTACGCACCGACTGGAAGAACAAGGCAAATCGGTTGAGGAAGCAGTGATTACATCCTGCCGCGTAAGGCTGCGTCCGATTCTGATGACCTCATTGGCTACCGTTATCGGGATGATACCCATGGCGCTTAAGCTCGGGACCGGCAGTGAGCAGTATGCTCCGCTGGCGCGCGCCATCATTGGCGGACTGACCGTCTCCGTTGTCCTCACGGTGTTCATTGTTCCTGCAGCTTATCTGCTTGTATATGGAAAGCGGGATGAGCAGACCGCCACAGGTTCTTCCGCGGAGATCGGCGGATGAGAGTCGCTACTGCTATTCTGCTAGCGTCGATTCTCTTCTCAGTGGCGCGTTCTGGCTCGGCGCAGAGTGTCAGTGACTCTGACCAGCAAGCTTCCCTACCTTATGCCCCACAACCGAGAGGCTCTCAACCGTCGTTCTTCGTTTCCATGCTGCAAGCCAGCATGCAATCGTTGTCCGGTTCTCAGCAGAGTCCCGTACCGTCAGCTCAAGCTGCTTCCGTACCGACTTCGAACGCGCCAATGCGCCTCTCTCGCAAAGACGCGGAGCAATTAGCCATCAAAAACAACCCGCGCATCTCCGTTGGGCGCCTGCTCGCTCTCGCACAGCATCAGATATCTCGCGAGAGTAGGTCCGCGCTGCTACCGGCTTTCAGCGGTAACATCACGGCGGTGGATGCCAAGGAAGGAAGCCGTGTCGGCGCCGGCACGCTCAATGCCTCGATCTTGCTCGAACACGCTGGCGCAGGAGTGACTCTTTCCCAGCTTTTGACGGACTTCGGTCGCACCACCAATCTTTTCTCTGCCGCGAAGCTTCGCGAAAAAGCCCAGACTGCGAATGCACTGGCTACAACGGAAGACATTGTGCTCGCCACAGACCAAGCCTTCTACAACGCCCTCGAAGACCAGGCTCTGCTGAAGGTCGCGCAACAAACGGTGGCCACTCGGCAGTCGGCGGAACAGCAGATCGAAGAACTCGCAAAGAACCAGCTGAAATCGAATCTTGACTTGACGTTCGCGCAGGTGAATCTCTCGCAAGCAAAACTGCTGCAGCTCGACGCGCAAGACAATCTCGACTCGACGATGGCAGCGCTCGCTGCTGTTCTAGGCTTTGACAAACAAGTAACCTTCGAGTTGCGCGAAGAGACGGCTCAGCCGCCGGCGCCACCGACCGATGTGGATGGCCTGATTACCACGGCATTCCAGCAGCGGCCGGACCTCCAGGCTTTCACCTACGAGCAGCAGGCTGCGGAAAAATTCCGACGCGCCCAACGCGACCAGCTTTTTCCCACCATCAGCGCTCTGGGAATCGCGGGTGGGATTCCCGTGCGCCCGGACTGTTTCGGCGGATGCTTCCCGAATTACTTCACCTCCAGCTGGTATGGCGCCATCGGAGTGAATATGAGCTTCCCGATATTCAACGGATTCTTGTTTAGTGCGGAGGCCTCGGAAGCAAAATATCGCGCCCAGGCAGCCGCCGAAAACACTCGTGACTTGCGTGATCGCGTTGCCCGCGATGTCCGCACTGCGTGGCTGGCAGCTAATACGGCATTCCAACGCGTCTCAGTAACAGCAGAGCTCGCGAAGCAAGCCGATCTCAGCCTGAATCTGGCGCAAAGCCGATATCAGCTGGGGCTGGGATCAATCGTGGAATTGAGCCAGGCGCAACTGCAGCAGACTGATGCTGCCATCAGCTACGTGAATGCTCAGTACCAATACCGGCTAGCTCTGTCCACCCTGGACTTCGAAACGGGAATACAGCCCTAACACCGAATACCGGCGCGAAAATAACGTATCGTGGCTGGTGCCGGGAGGGGGAATCGAACCCCCACAGGCCTTTTGGGCCCTGCGGATTTTAAGTCCGCTGCGTCTGCCAATTTCGCCATCCCGGCCTTACTTGTTACAAGTGTAACAGTGGTTTCGAGCTTTCCCATCAATCCACTCGACGCCAAGTTGCCAACAGGAATTTTCATTTTTACAGCGAACCGATCCGCTACCCTTTTTCACTAGGATTAGAGAAGATTTTTGTAGGGAGTTCGAAGTAATGATTGGGATCGATTTTGGGACGACGAACAGCGCTGTCGCGATGGCCGATGAATTCGGCCACGTCAAGACAGCACGCTATCCCTCTGGCGAGACCGAATCTGAAACGTTTCGGTCAATCTTATTCTTTGTTCCTCCACAGAACGGCATGCGGCGAGAGCTGTCGGCATACGCCGGGCCAGATGCGATCGAACACTACTTACATGCAGAGGACGGCGGCCGGCTGATCCAGTCGATCAAATCATACTTGGCGAATTCTTCACTCAAGTCCACCAGCTTGTTCGGGAAGAGCTATCGCTTCGAAGAGTTGGTAGGGTACCTGCTCCGTTCGTTGAAGACAGCCGCTGGCAAATCCGGAATCCCCATCGGAACCAAAGCCGTCGTCGGCCGCCCTGTGCGATTCGTCGGTTCTACAAGCCACGCGGATGATGTATATGCTACGAAGCGGCTAACTGAAGCCTTGGCAATGGCGGGCATTACTGAGGTGCATTTTGAATTCGAGCCGGTCGCAGCGGCTTATTCATACGAAGCCAGTCTGAAAAAAGATGAACTGCTCCTGGTGGCTGACTTCGGTGGCGGCACGACCGACTTCACATTAATCCGGGTGGGGCCGGATGCGCGTAAGAGAAATTCGCACGAGAGGGTCCTCGCCAGTGCGGGCGTCGGAATTGCAGGAGACAGTTTCGATGCAAAGCTGGTGCGCCATCTGGTCGCGCCTCTGCTCGGACGCGGCTCACAATGGCGGCTCATGGGAAAAACAGGGACCGTACCGAATTGGCCCTTTGCAAAACTCGAGCATTGGCATCATTTGTCTTTCCTCAAATCGAACGAAAACATGGAAGCGTTGCGCTCCTTGCGTGCTCGGGCGCTCGAACCTGACAAAATCGAATTGTTCATCATGCTTGTTACGGAGGATCTTGGATTTCAGCTTCACAGAGCCGTGCAACACGCCAAATATGAACTCTCCGTCAAGAAGAAGGCGACTTTCTCTTTCCGCGTTCCAGGAATCCACGTTTCGCAAACGGTTGCTCGCGCAGAGTTCGAAGACTGGATCTCAGACGAACTTCATGCCATTGCCTCGTGCGTCGACCAGATGCTGAAAAGCAGCGGCGTGAAGCCCTCTGAGGTTGACAAGGCGTTCCTTACCGGAGGTAGTTCTTTCGTGCCAGCCGTTCGCGAAATCTTCGAGCACCGATTCGGGAGCGACCGTATCGTTGGTGGGTCCGAGTTCACCTCGGTTGCCAAGGGCCTGGCTCTGCGGTCGCGTGATTTGTCAAATCGAAAACCGACATGAAGGTCGCGGTAGTATTGCACGCGAGAATCTTCTGCCGGGGCGAGAAAGCCCCGGCAACTTGCAGGGTCGGTTTACTTCCCAGCGTTATTTATCACTTCGGTTCGAATCCTTCGCAACCGAACCTTCTCTTCGGGTCTTTTTTCGCGCGCGCTTCCGCGCCAAGGCGCTCTTTACCCGGCGTTTCTCGCCCGGCTTTAAGTAGTAGGAATGACGCTTCACCTCTTTGATAATGTCTTCCGACTGCACCTTCCGTTTGAATCTACGAAGCGCATTCTCTAACGATTCGCCTTCTTGTAATCGAATTTCTGCCACGCTCACCCTCCTCAGATCGTCACTGCGATGCGGATCTCTTACATCCGATGTTTCGTATCGTCAATTGCCTCTAAAACCTGCGCAAACTCTTAAACACGGTTTACTCGTTGACGTGGCTCCCATGGGACCGCTCCGGATTGTCCTCGTCTCCGACGCCAAAATTGAAGAGCGCCGCCTGCTCCGCGGCATGTTTGCGCAGTTCAGCCATCTCGTCGATGGTGCCGGCAACAGTCTCCTCTTGTTTTCGCTGAATTCTGCGCTCTGCCTTGTCCCGTTGTCTTTGTTGCCGCGTGTGTTCCTTCTGGCGCTTTGTGAATGTTGATCGGCCTGTTGGCATACGTATCCCCTTGGATCTCTTAATTCATTGCCGGCGGGCGCTTTGCCAGCCTGACCGCAAGACTCCGCACTTTCTTACCAGCGGGTTGGCGCGGCTGCCGTCCCCGTACCCCAAGGACGTTCTTCCCGGGGCTGCCTTGCTGATGCTCAATGTACGCCGGATTTCTGCACTCCCAATCAAGCGCCGGACGGAGCCTACTCCAGTATGCCACATCGTCTGGACAGCCCGCAGTTCATGCGACACCAAAGGGTGAGCATAGGAAGAGCACGAGCCAATTTGTGTCGCAGCACTCCGTTTGCTAGTTTGGCTGGATGCCGGCGTCAGCCTCTGAACAACTCGGCACAGCCATTGAGAATCTTTACCGAGCGGAATCGGGACGGATTCTGGCAACTCTCGTGCGCCTCCTCGGAGATCTCGACCTCGCCGAAGAGGCCATGCATGAGGCCTTCGGCGCCGCTCTTGAATCCTGGCCTCAGACCGGCATTCCCGAAAACCCGCGTCCCTGGCTGATCTCCACGGCACGCTTCAAGGCTATCGATGCCATCCGCCGCCGCGCCCGCTTCGACGGAATCCAGAATGATCTCATTGCGCACATCGAATCGCGCAGTCCCGAAGCTCCCCTCGATGCCGCTAACAATAATGACAACGAGATCGAAGACGATCGCCTCCGTCTAATCTTCACCTGCTGCCATCCCGCTCTCCCTCCAGAACAACAAGTCGCGCTTACCCTCCGCGAAATCTGCGGCCTCACCACCGAAGAGATTGCCCGCGCTTTCCTCGTCACTCCCGCCACGCTCGCCCAACGCATCGTGCGCGCAAAAGCTGTCATTCACGATAAAGCGATTCCCTATCAGGTGCCAGTCGCCCAGGACTTATGGCCACGGCTGGGAACGGTCCTTCTCGTCGTATACCTCATCTTCAACGAAGGATACTCTGCGGAAACGACAGGTGCGCAACTCAGCAACGAGGCCATCCGTCTGGGCCGGCTTCTGCTCGACCTTCTGCAGCTGCACTCAATTCAAGAGCCCGAGGTGATCGGACTCGTGGCGCTCATGCTGCTGCACGAGTCGCGCCGCGCGGCTCGAACTTCTCCCGACGGAGACTTGATCCTCCTCGAGCAGCAGGACCGCTCACTATGGAACCGCGACCAGATCGCCGAAGGCATCTCGCTCACCCAACGCGCTCTTCGATCGCGGCGCTTCGGAGCCTACACGCTGCAAGCCGCCATTGCGGCCGTTCACGCCGAGAGCTCCTCCGCCGAGTCCACGGACTGGCGCCAGATCACCATGCTCTACGACCAGTTGCTTCGCATTCAACCATCTCCAGTTGTCGAACTGAATCGCGCAGTCGCCATTGCCATGTGCGAGCCTCCCGGCGGAGGTGTGGAGCAGGGCCTTCGGCTCATTGATGACTTGCTGACCCGAGACAAACAGGCCCGCGACGAACTCTCCCGCTACCATCTCGCCCACTCCGCCCGTGCAGACCTATGTCGCAGATTAGGACGGATTCCCGAAGCCCGCGCTTCCTACGAGAAGGCGCTAGCCCTGGCGCCTAAGGAACTGGATCGCCGTTTCTTAACGAGACGAATCGAGGAATTAGACAAAGATGGGAATTGAAATGAAAGCTCCCGTGCTGCTAGCCTCGCGAAAACCGACCGGTGCGCGCACACTACTTGATAACTCAAACGCCAACGGTCCCGGAGGGACTACTGACAATAGCCCGCCAGTTCCACTGGCGGGTATCGGGGCACCACACGCAACGGTCCAGTAAATCCCAATCCACTAAGCTAGGATATCTCGGTGGCCACCCCCGTTTTTCCAGGTCGAAGTTTCTTCCACGGCACCAAGGCCAAGCTGAAACACGGAGATCTCATCCAACCCGGTTACAACTCCAACTACGGAGAACGGGCGATAGCTGCCCATGTCTATCTGACCGGTACTCTGAATGCCGCAATCTGGGGAGCCGAGTTGGCCTTCGGCGACGATCCCGGCAGAATCTATGTCGTTGAGGCGACCGGCCCCATTGAAGATGATCCCGACCTGACTGATAAGAAGTTTTCGGGCAATCCGACGCTGTCGTATCGCTCCAAGGACCCGCTCCTTGTAATCGGCGAGGTCGTCGGCTGGAAAGGCCACTCCGCCGAAGAACTTGAACAAATGAAGGCCGGCGTCGAGCGATCCCTCCGCCGCGCCTCCGAGTCCATCAAGAATGACGAATGGAAACTGACGAAATGAGGATTGACGAATAGAAGACTGTGGCGCTCCATGCGGGCATAATCACAGCCCAATGTGATCCCAGTCCTAGCGATCCACAATCGAAAAGCAGATTATGACCTAGGCGGTAGCGGTACAAACAGCACGGAACTGCAAACCGCTAACCTCTTGCGGCTCAAGATTTTACCCGCAACTCATTGAGCGCCATAGATCTTTCCGCATTTTCCCCGCTAAATTGTTGATTCCAGATATCCGAGGGGAAGGGGGGTACCCCATGAAGTCCACCGTTTCCTAAAATGGAACTCGTTTTTTCGGGTGTGGATTCTTCCACTCCCGAGGCTGACGTATCAGTTACGCTCTTCGCGACGTCCAGGAAAATGCGCCAGAGCAAAGATGTGATAAGGCCACGCCGTTTCGATGGCAAGAACCTTTGCGCCTATCTCTGTCAACAACTCGAAGGTGTTCTGCTTGTTGAAGACATGATGGTGAAGACAGCGATTCTCGAAATTCTTCAGTGAACGTTGCCGAAATTGTTCCGCTGATCCAGCCTCCGGATCCATGCGGAGATCGTGTGCTCGCAAAATCTCATCGAGGTGAGTCAAGTCGTCCTCTTGCGTTCCGCGAGAATAATCCTCGGCCATGTGAGCCACAGGTGTCGGCAAGCGGCGGTGATCAAACGTGAACCGGTAGTGAGGCAGCACCAGTATCAAACCGCCATTTGGACGTAAGATGCGCTGCCACTCCTTAAGCGCCCTGACCGGATTGGCGAAGTGCTCGAGATTGTGAGACGAGAGAATGAAATCGTACTGATGATCCGGGACGACGCTCAGATTTGACCCCTCCGCGAATATGGTCTTGCCCGGTGAATGATCTTGACTGAACACGAAGTCCTCGGAATGCGCCGCCCATGTGTTGGTTCGGGAAAAGTCGCAGTTGTCCAAGGACCCAACTTCGTCGTAAACCGGCAGGAGTTGGCACTCCGTTCGGAATACCTGGCTCGGGCCGCCGATTTCAATGCCGCTCTTGCCCTTCACCATCTGCACTGCTGTCTCGAAACAAGCCAGCCGGCCTTGCACGATCATGCCCGCCCGTCGAATCAGCTTGTAGAAGTAGGAGTTCATCGTCGCAACATAGACCTTGATTCCAAGCCCATATCAACAGCACTTCCACGACAACGATATCGCTCGGTGTAGATTGTCAGCAAGTGTCAGCCAAAGCAGACTCCTCGCTGAAGTGTCGTTTCAAATCAAGCGACTCGGGGGAACGAGAGAATTCCGGCAGATGAGACATTCTCCGATTCCAAGCAACGAAGGTCAGATTGAGATACCCCGATCAATCTCATGATGACAGTGTGCTGAACCAGATTGTGTCTGGGCGCCGGAGCACACCGCTTTAGCCGCGAAGACGCTCGGAGCCGATCCACAGTTGCGCAAGGTCCCTGAGGTTGTCTTTGTATGTGCGGGTTACCAGATATTGCTTTCCACCCTTGACACGCAGCCTGTACTCGCCCGTCGGTAAGGGTTGGATCTCCTCAACGGCAGAATTATTCACGATGACCGAGCGGTGGATGCGAATGAAACCGTAGGGCTTGAGTTTCTCCGCCATTGAGGAAAGGGACTCACGCAGCAAGTTGGGATTGGGCCGCAGCCAAACGTAATTCCCTTCGGCTTCGACGGCCACGATCTCCGCTAAGTCCAGGAATAGGATCTTACCCTTTGCCTTGAACGCGATTCGCGGCGGCTGTCGTTTTGCGATGGCCTCCACTTGTCGCAAGAGTCGGACGAGGTTCGCAGCATCAACCCGAGTTACCGGAAGTAGTGACGATTGTTGAACAAACATCTCACTTGCGATGGCCTTCTGATCCGGAATCTCGCGGGCACTCATGATTGAACCCCTCTGCGTTGGCCTTTCTTCTCGATGCAGTTCTGCGAAACCGATCGTGACGAGTTGAGCAGCAAACAAAGCGTCTTACATAGCCGGAGCAGACGTTCCGTCGGACCAGGTGCCCACGGGAATAACAAACACGTCGATTGGTTGAACCCCTTTGAATTGGGGATTCAGCATTACTGGTGATTTGGGAAGATCGGCGCCCCAGTCCTTGCCGTCGAGCGCGGGCGTATAGAACATCAAGTGAGCCAGGTTGTGATCATCGCGATCGGTGAGATACGCTTGCTTCGACATCATGTAACTCATCCCGCCGGGTTCGAGTGGCGGCAATTCTCTTTTTTCGAAGGCTGCCTTGTTGCCCTCGATGATTTCAGTTTCCGTTCGGCCTGCTAACACCATCTCTGTTCTCTTGTACGTAGCGGGCAAAACCGATCGCGCGGCCGGAGGATTGAAACAGATCGGGCCGCGGATTTTGGGATTCCAAAACTCCGGAGCATTCGCAGGAGACATCCACCCTCGCTCGACCACACAAACAAAACCATTGTTCCCTTCGACGGCGGTTTCGTATCCGTGGCGTCCAAGCACCAGAACTTTAGCGTCGCGGGATATCGCTTCGGGCGCGGCGCTCCGAGCCAAAGCAACTTCGGCATCTCGGTCGGCCATGAGGTATTGATCGAGCGGCGCCATGCTCGGATACAACGTTTTCGGTCCTTGTGCTTGACTTTGCGTTATTCCAATCACACCAAGGGCTGATGCGAAAGTTAGGGACATTACCACTGCGAGTCTTCTTAGGTTCATGAGTTGCTCCTGCGTACGAATCACCGCTGTCGGTTAACAACGTGCCGTTTGGATATCGAATGCTGCCGGGCTCGGCGCAATTGACGAGGCGCACGAAGAGATTTCAGCCATCCGACGATGTTTCTGATTCCCACATTCCACACCTCTGCATCTTGAGCATTCTTTGCTAGCAAGGTGTAGCCTTCATACATCGCGATCAGAAAACCGGCGGTTTCCTCCGGTCGCAGGTCCCGGCGCACCGTGCCCTGGGACTGTCCCCTGCGCAGAGCGATTGCGATGCCGCCCTGCCAATCACGAAAGATTCTCTCCAGTTGTTTGCGGAATTGTTCGTCCAGAGAAGACATCTCCTGCGCCAAATTGACCAGGGGACAGCCACCATTTACGTCTTGTGGGCGAATGGATGTAGCCTGGACAATGTCGATCAACGTATCGATAGGATTCTTGCCCTGCTGCAGCGGAATCAACCACTTGTTAACGGTGAGTTTTGCGATGATCTCTTCAATGATGGCGTGTCCGAGATCTTCCTTGCTATCGAAGTGGTGGTATAGTGCTCCCTTGGTGACATTGGTAGCGGCCAGAATCGTATCGATACTGGCGCTCTGGAATCCCGTCCTGTAGACCTCCCGGTAACCCGCTTGCAGGAGGCGCTCCCGTGTACGCTCTGGATCGCGGCGCCTTCGCCTTCCCTCGTCTGCTAACATACCGACTAGTTTGTATGTTAATTGCCTCTGAAAGTCAATCGGATTGATCGGACTGATCTCCCATTCTTGAATTGTGTAATGTCTCGCCATTGTGTGTATGAAAAGTTGGAGGAGAATTGCGATTGTGCCGTTTGCAGATCATCCCGGGATCTTGTTAGTCCGCCACTCTGTTGTGTAACCCGAAATCTCTGGCCTGTTGAGCCGCGTATTTATTCTTCCGGTGGAACATCACATGCTCACGTTTCAAAGCGA
>Ga0335076_10000751_pt1 | contig 30390 bp, 26 predicted proteins | sample Lox_Sample_25_FD_206717 | JGI IMG/M metagenome (GOLD analysis project Ga0335076, IMG submission 206717) | Soil microbial communities from Loxahatchee National Wildlife Refuge, Florida, United States - Lox_Sample_2.5 | ecosystem: Environmental > Terrestrial > Soil > Wetlands | place: USA... | reverse complement strand
CCGTTCTGGGCCGGGGCGGGCCCCCCCCCGGGGGGGGGTGGGCCCCGGGCCGCGTCCCGGTGCTTATAAAGGCCGCGTGGTCTGCCGTTAAGGGCGGCGTGGCCGGCCGTACGCGAGCGAAAGAGGGACAGCGATGGGCGCCGAAAGTGAGCGGGTGGCGGGGTTCGGCAAACTGGAAGACGGGCTTCGCCAGGCCAGCGACTGGTACCTGTGGGGGCCGTATGTCAGCGAGCGGCAGTGGGGAACGGTGCGGGAGGACTACAGCGAGAACGGCGAGGCGTGGGACTACCTGCCGCACGATCACGCCCGGTCCCAGGCGTACCGGTGGGGTGAGGACGGGCTGGCCGGGTTCTGCGACATCGAGCAGCGGCTGTGCCTGGGCCTGGCCCTGTGGAACGGCCGCGACCCGATCCTGAAGGAGCGCGCCTTCGGGCTGACCGGGTCGCAGGGCAACCACGGCGAGGACGTCAAGGAGTACTGGTGGTACCTGGACGCCATCCCCAGCCACGCCTGGAACCGGTGGCGCTACCACTACCCGCAGGCCGCGTACCCGTATCAGGACCTGATCGACCAGAACGGCTGGCGCAACCGGTACCAGCCCGAGTACGAGCTGCTGGACACCGGAGTGTTCAACGAGGACCGGTACTGGATCGTCGAGGTGCACTACGCCAAGGCCAGCCCCGATGACCTGCTGATGAAGATCTCGGTGACCAACCAGGGCCCGGACGCCGACACCCTGCACGTGCTGCCGACGGCCTGGTTCCGCAACACCTGGTCCTGGGAGATCGACGCGCCCAAGCCGGACATGGAGGCGGCCGGCGGCACGTCGGCCGGGATCGGGCACCCGTTCCTCGGCCCGCTCGAGCTGCTCGCCGACGCCGGCCCGGACGGCGCCGCGCCGGAAATCCTGTTCTGCGAGAACGAGACGAACACCAGGCGCCTGTACGGCATCGAGCCGATCACGCCGTATCCCAAGGACGGCATCGGCGATCACGTGGTGCACGGAGCGCCCACCGTCAACCCCGAGCGCACGGGCACCAAGTGCGCCTTCTGGTACAAGGTCACCGTCGCGCCGGGCCAGACGGCCGAGCTGCGGCTGCGGCTGCGGCCAGCTAAGACGGCGGCGGGCGGAAGAGCGGCCGCGGCGTTCGGCGCCGGGTTCGACCGGGTGCTGACGCAGCGGCGGGCCGAGGCCGACGAGTTCTACGCCGGGCTGACGCCGAAAGACGCGACCGCGGATGAGGCGATGGTGATGCGGCAGGCGTTCGGCGGGCTGCTGTGGTCCAAGCAGCTGTTCTACTACGACGTGACCCGCTGGCTGGACGGCGACCCGACCCAGCCGGTGCCGCCGTACCAGCGGCAGGGCGGGCGCAACAACCACTGGCGGAACTTCAACGCCTTCGACATCATGTCGATGCCGGACAAGTGGGAGTACCCCTGGTACGCCGCGTGGGACCTGGGGTTCCACTGCGTGGCGCTGGCGCACGTGGACCCCGCGTTCGCCAAGTACCAGCTGATCTTGCTGTGCCGGGAGTGGTTCCAGCACCCGAACGGGGCGCTGCCCGCGTATGAGTGGGACTTCGGCGACGTGAACCCGCCGGTGCAGGCCTGGGCCGCGCTGGAGGTGTTCGCCATCGACGGCGGCCGCGACCTGGACTTCCTGTCCCGGGTCTTCGACAAGCTGCTGGTCAACTTCACCTGGTGGGTCAACAGGGAGGACCGCGAGGGCAACAACCTGTTCGAGGGCGGCTTCCTCGGCCTGGACAACATCGGCCCGATCGACCGCTCGCACCTGCCGGCCGGCGATGTCCTTGAGCAGTCCGACGCCACCGGCTGGATGGGCTTCTACGCCATCGCCATGGGCGGCATCGCGATCGCCCTGAACCGGTCCGGCCAGCGGCCCAGCGAGGACCTGATCCTGAAGTTCCTGGAGCACTTCGCCGCCATCACCGAGGCGCTGGACGGGCTGGGGCTGTGGGACGAGACCGACGGGCTGTACTACGACCGGCTCAAGACCCCGGACAGGCAGACGGTGCCGGTGCGGGTCCGGTCGATGGTCGGCATCATCCCCGCGCTGGCGGCCGCGGTGGCCACCGAGGACGATCTGCAGCGGGCGATGACCGTCGGCAAGCAGTTCGCGGGCTTCATCGACCGGCACGACCTGCGCGAGCTTAGCAAGCTCCGCGACGCCGGCATGCTGCGCGGGGACCCCGGCCAGCAGCGGCTGCTGCTGTCCTTGTGCGGGCCGGGCCGGCTGCAGAGAATATTCACCAAGGTGTTCGACGAGAGCGAGTTCCTGTCCCCGTACGGGCTGCGGGCGCTGTCCGCCTATCACCGCGAGCATCCCTACACGCTGGAATACGGCGGCGTCTCGGCGACCATCGACTACGAGCCGGCCGAGTCCACCACGCCGATGTTCGGCGGGAACTCCAACTGGCGCGGCCCGATCTGGTTCCCGCTGAACTACCTGCTGGTCAGCGTCCTGGAGCGGTACCACCGGTTCTACGGCGACGAGTTCACCATCGAGTACCCGACCGGTTCTGGCCAGCAGCTGAGCATGGACCAGGTCGCCGCCGACCTGGCCGACCGGCTGATCTCGATCTTCACCAACGACCCCGGCGGCCGCCGGGCCTGCTTCGGCGGGACCGAGAAGATGCAGGCCGATCCGGCCTGGCACGACAACCTGATCTTTTCCGAGTACTTCCACGGCGACAACGGCGCCGCGATCGGCGCGTTCCACCAGACCGGCTGGACCGGCGTGATCGCCGACCTGATCCGCCGCCGGCACGGAGACGTCGAGGCGGTCGGCGACGTCATCCGGCGAATCGGGCCGGAGACGACGTGAGCGCCGTGGCGGCCCCCCGGGCCGCCGAGGGGCTGCCCGGGCGCGAGTTCCCGCTCGGCGCGACGGTCACCGACGCCGGGACGAACTTCGCCGTGGCCTCCGCTACCGCCGATGGGATGCTGCTGTGCCTGTTCGACGAGAACGGCGCCGAGACCCAGATCCCGCTCCGGGACCGCGACGCCGGCGTCTGGCACGTCTTCGTGCCGGGAGCGGGGCCGGGACAGGCCTACGGCTACCGGGCCACGGGCCCCTACCACCCGGCCCGGGGGATCCGTTGTAACCCGGCCAAGCTCCTGCTCGACCCGTACGCCCGGGCACTGACCGGGACGGTCAGGTTCGGACCCGAGGTGCTGGGCGAGTCGGCCGGCCATCATGATGTGCCGAACGAGGCGGACTCCGCGCCCTTCGTCCCGCGCGGCGTGGTCATGGCCGACGAGGCGTTCCCCTGGCGGGACCACGACCGCCCGCGGCACGGGTACGCGGACACGGTGATCTACGAGGTGCACGTCAAGGGCTTCACCATGCGCCACCCGGCGGTGCCGCCGGAGTTGCGCGGGACCTACGCGGGCCTGGGCCACGAGGCGGCCATCGGGCACCTGAAGGCCCTGGGCGTGACCGCCGTCGAACTGCTGCCGGTGCATGAGAGCGTCCCCGAGGCGTTCCTCCCGCAGCGCGGGCTCACCAACTACTGGGGTTACAACACGATCGGCTACTTCGCGCCGCACCAGGGGTACTCGGCCGCGGTCCGGGCCGGCCGCCCCGGCGGCCAGGTGACCCCCGGTGGTCAAGTGACCCCCGGTGGTCAAGTGGCCCCCGGTGGTCAAGTAGCAGAGTTCAAGGCGATGGTCGACGCGCTGCACGCGGCGGGCATCGAGGTCATTCTCGACGTGGTCTTCAACCATACGGCGGAAGGCGACCACACCGGCCCGACCCTGTGCTTCCGCGGCCTGGACAACCCCGCGTACTACCGGCTCGACCACGGCAACCCGCGGCGCTACGTGGACACGACCGGCTGCGGCAACTCGCTGAACGCCGGCGACCCGCTGACCCTTCAGCTGATCATGGACTCGCTGCGGTACTGGGTCACCGAGATGCACGTCGACGGCTACCGGTTCGACCTCGCACCCACTCTGGCCCGTCAGGAGGGCGAGTTCGGCACCCGTTCGGCCTTCTTCGACCTGGTGACCCAGGACCCGGTGGTGTCACGGGTCAAGCTCGTCGCCGAGCCGTGGGACGTCGGCCAGATGGACAGCTACGACCTCGGCCGGTTCCCGCCGGCCTGGCGCGAATGGAACGGCAGGTACCGCGACACCATGCGCGACTTCTGGCGCAGCCACCCGGTCGGCATGCGGGAGTTCGCCACCCGGTTCTCCGGGTCGGCGGACATGTACGGCCGGGGGCGGCACCCGACCGCGTCGGTGAACCTGATCACCGCCCATGACGGCTTCACCCTGCGCGACCTGGTCAGCTACGATCGCAAGCACAACGAGGCCAACGGCGAGGAGAACCGCGACGGCACCGACGACAACCGGTCCTGGAACTGCGGCGCCGAAGGCCCCACCGACGATCCCGTCGTGCTCGACCTGCGCGCCCGCCAGTCCCGGGCCATGCTGACCACGCTGCTGCTGTCCTTCGGCATCCCGATGCTGCTCGGCGGCGACGAGATGGGCCGGACCCAGCAGGGTAACAACAACGCCTACTGCCAGGACAACGAGATCACCTGGATGGACTGGCCGCCCCCTGACCCCGGCCTGCTCGAGTTCACCCGGCGGCTGATCGCCTTCCGCATGGCGCACCCGGTGTTCCGCCGCAGCCGCTTCCTGGCCGGAGCCAACGCGTCCGACCTGCGCTGGTACGTCCCGGCCGGCAGCTGGCTGACCGAGGCCGATTGGTCCGACCGCAGCGCCCTGGCCGTCACGCTGCACCTGGACGGATCCGATGCCCCGGACCGGGCCGCCGACGGCACCTGGCTGACCGACGACGATTTCCTGGTGCTGGTGAACGCCTGGTGGGAGCCGCTGGACTTCGTCCTCCCGGCGACCAGGCCGCAGGCGCTGTGGCGGACCGAGATCGACACCTACGACCTCACCTCCCCGCCCGGGAGGCGGCGAGGGGAGCACAAGGCCGGCGACACCGTCACGGTCGGGCCTCGCTCGGTGGTGGTCCTGTCGAACCCGGCGCCCCGCTAGGACTCCAGGTGCCTGAGGGCGACCCGGTGTCACGCGCCCATTCGCGCTGACGATCCGGTTTCGGACTTCCACGTCAGCCTGTCCGGCGCGTTCTGCTCCTCCCGTGCTGTCCACCGCGGCGATGGCGCTGCTCGTGTTCACCATCATCGAGGCGCCGGACTACGGCTGGGGCGGCGCGCGCACGCTGGCCGGGTTCGCGGGCCAGGGTCAGCGGCTCGGGCGCGGGGCCGGCCTCGCCGGGGCGGCCGTGCTCACCGGGGGTAGAGGGGCCGCAGGGCCAGCGGCGGCCGGAACCGGACCGGCCAGCCCGCCGGGACGGCCAGCCGGTCGGCGATCAGCCAGAGCGTCGCCGGGTCGACGCCGAAGCCGATGTGGCTGCAGCGGACCTCGATGTTCTGGTGCTGCGGTGTCTCCGGCCCGACGCACGCCCGCCAGGCCACGACGCCGTCCAGGCGGGAGTAGACCGACGTGGACGGCACGCCGAGGGGCCGGAACCGCTGCTCCGGAGTAGGCAGCAAGCGGCCGGGGGCGTGCAGGAAGCTGAGGCGCCGGTACATACCGTGCGCGCGGCTCTGGCTGGGATCGGTGAGGGCAAAGGGGCTGCCGAGGGTGATGACCTGACGGACCTGGGCCGGGTGACGGCGTGCCATCTCCCTGGCGTAAATGCCGCCCAGGCTCCAGCCGATGAGGGAGACGGGACGCCCGGTCCGTTCGGCATGATCAAAGAGCGCCCGGGGCAGGCCGGCCAGCACCGCCTCGGTCGGTCCGTGGTTACGGCCGAGGTCCCAGCCGCGGACGCGGTAGCCGAGCCAGCTCAGGAAGGCCCGCAACGGCGCGGTGCTCGCGTCGCCGGCCAGCAGCCCGGGGAAGACCAGGACCCCGTGGCCGTCGCCCCGCGGGGCGGTGACCAGCCTGGGCGCGGCCAGCAGCAGGGCCGCCAGGTCGGCCAGCCCGCGGATGGGCTCGGTCAGCAGCAGCCCGGCCGCTGGTCCCGCGGCATCGCGGGGGTCCGCGGACCCGGCATCACCCGGGTCCGCGGACCCGGCATCACCCGGGTCCGCGGACCCGGGCCGAGCGAGGTACGTCACTGGTCCCCTCCGCTCACGTGGCTTGCCCGGTCGGGTAGGCAAGGTAGTGATACACACTTAATATATGTCTCATTGAGCGATATATGTCTCATTGAGCGGATTCTGCTGTTACTGGGGGCGGAATGAGCTTCAATCTGGCGACCATCCTGACCGGGGCAGCCCTGGCCGCGCCGGATGCCCCGTCTAGCGCTTCGGCGGGACCGCGACCGCCCTGCGCGACGGCTGGCACCCCGTCTCCCCGGCGGGCTTCCCCCCGGCCGGCATCTCCTCCGGCCGGCTTCTCCACAGACTGAAATAGCTCGCCATCGGCCAGCCGACGCAGTTCCGTGACGGCGTCGTTCAACCTGTCCCTGGCGGCAGCGGCCCCGCTGTTCGTGCCTGCCGCATTCAACCATTCACGCGAGTTATCGCGGCCCATCGTCGTCCCCCCGAATCCGGCGATGCGCCGAACACGCTGCGGCGCCCGCCAAAGCAGCGCATCCCGCGATCTCCTTTTAAGACGCTCCGGGCAGGCTGTCAGGTACATTAAAACGTAAAACAGAAACCACAGGCCAATAATGCGTTCCGTGATGCCCGGGGTACCAATATGATGACGGGAGAATTCGGATTAGAAATGGTTTGTTATCTACAAATAAATAGCAACCTGTATTTACGTTATCGCTTAACGTATTCGTCGTGCGACACCGCCGATCTGAATACTGCACGCTGGCGGCGCCGGCCGGCCGTGTAGGCCGTTGCATCGCGCCGCCGAGCGCTTAGGCTGGTGCTGCCAGCCTCTGGGCACCGCTCCCGAAGAGGAGGTTCTGACATGCAGGCGACCATCGGCGACCGTATCTGCATTCACGGCAGCATCGTCGGGCATCCGGATAAGAACGGCGAGATCGTCGAGGTGCACGGCGACCAGGGAGAGCCGCCTTACCTCGTGCGGTTCGACGACGGCCATACCCGGCTCATCTTCCCCGGGCCGGACGCGGTGATCGAGCGCCCGGCGTCCTGATCCGGCGGGCCGGCGGTGCCGGCGCGGATCATCCCGTCGTGGTGACCCGGTTACCCGAGCTTGACGACCGGACATAGACCATTTCGGCTGACCTCTACCGGCGATCGTGCCGGCAGCCATGGGCCGGGACGGGTCCTTGTTCCTGGCGCCGCAGCCGCTCGCCTTCGCGGTCATGGGCGCGGCCCCCGGTTCGGTGCGTCCGGGTGCTGTGCGCGGCGCAGGCGACCTCGTCCGCCCAGGATGTCGAGAGCCTCCCGGACGAGCGGGTCGGGCTGGCCGAGCAGGACCTGCTCGCGGCCGAGCGGCATGCGGCGCTGCGCGCGGCGTTCGCCCAGCTGCCGCCGAATGGCCACCAGCTGATCTCCCTGCTCATCGCGGACCCGCCCGTGCCGTATGCCGACATCAGCGCCCGGCTCGGCATCCCGGTCGGCAGCATCGGACCGAACCGCAGCCGGTACCTGGACAAGATGCGCCGCCACCCGGCCATCGCCGCGTTGATCAACGCCTAACCGATCGGCCCCATCCGCTGGCTCCCGGCCGCCGGGTGCTTGACCAGGGTCCTGGCGCCGGCGACCACGGGCCCGCTGGTGGTGAATCCGGATGCGCCCGGCGCCCTGGTCGCCGCGGACTCCCGGCGCGAGCTGGCCGAGGACGGCTAACCCGCCTCGGGCTGCGGACGGAACCGGAGCGGCGGGTCACGGTTTCGGGGTGTCCCTGAGCCGGCCCTGGCTGCGGCGGACGGCGGCCCGCAGATCGGTGGCCAGGTTCTCAAGCGCCGGCAGCGCCGCGATCAGCGCGGCCTGCTGGTCGGCGGGCAGGCTGGTCACTGATTCGGAAATGACCGCGCTTCGCTGCGCGGTGACCCGCTCATATACGTCCTTGCCCTTCGCCGTGACCTCGACCCGGGCCGCGCGGAAATCATCGGGATCGCGCAGCCGGTTGATCAGCCCGTGGGAATCGAGCGCGCCGATCACGCGGGACAGCATCGTCGGGTTGATGCCCTCGAGCTCGGTGAGTTCGGCCAGGCTGAGCGATCCACGGGCGGCCGTCATGCCCAGTACGGAGGCCTGGGTCGGGGTCAGGCCTTCCTCCCGCGCGGCGGCGGTAAGCTGCCGCGCGAGCTTCAGCACGACGCGCCGGAGCCGGATGACGGTGTCATTGTCCATGCGCGCGCCGTCCCCGGTGAGAATTGGCTGCCCGCGTGCAGTATAGGGGCACGCCGGATTGCCGTCGCGATGGCCGCGTCGCGAACCCGTCGCGGTGTCCAAGAGCTCGACGCATGCCCCCCTCGGGCGTGTCGCGGCCGGGCGTGCAGGCACTGCCCTTTCTTTTCACCGAACGGACCGGGCGCGTGCCGTGGTCACCGCGCCTGCCGCGGTGGCCAGGGCGGCGGCGAGGGCGAGGGCGAGCAGGGGACGGCCAGCCGCGATCCCGGCCAATGCGGCCCCGGCCGCCGCCCCGCCGTTCATGATCGAGTTGATCCAGGCCTGGGTTTCCGTGCCGGCCCCTGGGGGCGCCGCGTCGGCCGCCCGGCTGAACAGGGTGGCCAGCGTCGATCCCAGGCACAGACCGGCCAGCGGGGCGGCCACGCCGAGCAGCGGGGCGTCCAACGCGGCCAGGGTGAGCAGGGCAAGGCCGCCGGCGTAGCCCGCCAGCAGCCGGGGCAAGGGGTAGCCGCGGGCACCGAGCAGCAGGCTGCCCAGGACGCTGCCGACGGAGACCCCGGCCAGCAGCGGGCCCGCCGCCCACAGGGCGTGGTGGTACCGGGCGTAGCCGGTCAGCGCCACCTCGGTCGCCGTGAGCGCCGCGTTGACCAGCGCCGCCGTCACCAGCAGCCGGCGCAGCGCGGCCGACCGGAGCGGCGAACGCCGCTTGGGCGAGTTTCGCTGCGCCGCGGGGCGGCGGGCCTTCCGGCCGATGACGACCACCGCCGCGCCGGTCAGCGCGAGCAGCACGGCCAGCGCCGCGGCCGGGGCGATGCCGGTGGCCAGTCCGCTGGCCAGCACCGGCCCGATGATGTAAGACAGGTCGAACACCGCGGCGTCCAGCGCGAAGGCGGCCGGCGCGAGCCGGGCGCCGGCGCACGCCGACCACAGGCTGCGCAGGCCGGGGCTGAGCGGCGGGTTGACCAGGCCCGCCGCAGCGCCCGCGGCGGCCAGCAACCCGGCCGGCGCCCTGGCCAGGACGCCCAGGGCCAGGGCCAGCAGGGCCAGCGCGTATCCGGCCGCGCAGGCCGCGGCGACCGGGATCAGCCCGTGCCGGTCGGCCTGGCGGCCACGGGCCGGGCCAGTCACGGCCTGGCCCAGCGTGTAGCTGGCCACCACCAGGCCCGCCACCGTCATCGACGCGTAGTCCGCCACCACCAGCAGCACGGTGATGCTGACCATGCCCTGCGGCAACCGGGCGCACGCGTCCGCGATCGCGAGCCTGCGGCATACGGGCTCGGCGAACAGTCCCCGGTAAGACCCGGCGACGGACGCGGTGCTCACCTACGGACGCGACCCGGCCGGGCGGTCATTGCGCGACACGTTCGGTCAATCTAGCAGCCGGGTGTGGCGGGACGCGGCGGCCGGGTGTGACGATGTACAGGTGCGAGCGATCAAAGCCGTCGTGGACCTCACCGCATGACCGCCCCCGACGTGCGGGTGTGGTCGGCGACCCCGGGGCTGCTGAGCGAGGGGCCGCGCTGGCACGAGGAGCGCCAGGAACTGTTGTGGGTCGACATCCTGGGACGCCAGATGCACCGGGGAACGCTGAGCTCAGACGGTGCCCTGGAGCGCGTCGAGACGATCTCCGCCGACCGGCATATCGGCGCGGTCGCGCCGGCCGCCGACGGCGGATACGTGCTCGCGGCGGGCCCGGGGTTCCTGTTCGTCGACGAGGCCGGCTCGGTCCGCGAGCTTGCCCAGCCCGCGGCGGGCGGCGCCGCGGTGCGGATGAACGACGGAGCCTGCGACCCGCAGGGACGCTTCTGGGCCGGGACGATGGCGTACGACGAGTCGCCGGGGGCGGGCACCCTCTACCGCCTTGAGCTCGACGGCGGCTGCACCACCGTGCTCACCGGCCTGACCATCTCCAACGGCATCGGGTGGAGTCCGGACGGCAGCGCGATGTACCTCAACGACAGCGGCACCGGATGCGTCGATGCGTTCCGGTTCGACGGCCCAAGCGGCGCGATCAGCGCACGTCGGACCCTGGTGCACATCGAGGCGCCGGGCGTCGTGCCGGACGGGCTCACCGTCGACGAGGAGGGCGGGATCTGGGTCGCGCTGTGGAACGGCGCGGCCGTGCACCGGTACGCCCCGGACGGGACCCTCCTGGCCAGCGTGCAGCTCCCGGTCCAGCGACCGACCTCATGCGCGTTCGGCGGGCCCGGCCGGGACACGCTCTTCGTCACCTCAGCGCGGACCGACCTCAGCGACGACGCGCTGGCCCGCCAGCCGCACGCGGGCAAGGTCTTCGCGATCGACGGACTCGGCGTCCGCGGCCTCCCCTGCCTGCCCTACCGCGGCCGGATACCGCGCTGATCCCACCCGCGCGGATCGGGCCCACGCAGGTGCTGCCGGGCCTGCGGTAAACGTCGGCGGTCTGTGGCGCTGGCCACGTTCGCGATGATCACGGCGAACGGCGGGATGGCCAGCGCTACCGCCGAGACGATGACCGAGGCAAGCACCGAGTACCGGTCGATCAGCGCCCAGGACAGCACGAACAACCCGATGCAGGTGGCCATCAGCGCGAAATACCAGCGTTTGTCGGAGCGGGAGGGCTGCGGGCCGGCCGGATCGTTCGGGTCGATGTCGCTACCCGTCATGGGACGGGCCTGCCCTGCCGCCCGCCTGGCCAAACACCCCGGGCCGGCCGGCGCGGCGCACGGGCTCGCCGGGGTTTGGCTGGCCATGCTCAGGGCGGCCGCCTGGGCGGACGGCTCGGACGGGCGGATCTGCGAGGGACGTTCCGCCCGCGACCGGGCCACCGCCGCCCCGCTTGCCCCGCTGCTACCCGCCGTCGGTTCCCTGGCCACCAGGGTCGACGCGGCCCTCGGCTCGCTGCGGGACGGCTGAGGCTCGCTGCGGGGTGCCCGTCGGGGTGGCACGCTCGATCGCGGGCCAGCCGCTGTCCGCCTCTCGTTCGGCCCGCTCGACCTTGCCGCCACCGCGCAGGCCGAACAGGCGCTTGGCATAGAGCAGGTAGACGGCGATGGCAACGTTGATCACCAGCGCCACCACCTTCAGCGCCGTGACGCTCTTGGTCAGCTCCCACACCTCGTAGGGGATGAACACGATCGTGGCTACGAACGTCAGGTACTCGGCCCAGCGCTTGCCCAGCCAGAGCCCGACGGCCTCGACTCCCTCCAGCAGGGCGTAGGCGGCGATGGCGGCGCCGGCCAGGTACAGGTTCTCGATCCTGACCGCGAACAGGTACTGAAGGTCGTGCACGATGCCGTGCCTGCTGGCGGTCATCGGGCCACCCGCGCCGCCCTGCAGGTCATCGAGGATGCGGGTGAACTCCGCGTTCAGCGCGGCGCGGTCGCTGGCGAACAGCAGCACGGCAGCGGCCAGCGCGCTCAGGACCAGGAAGTGCAGCGCGCGGTCCAGGGCGATCAGCCGCAGGACGTAGCGGTCGCGCAGCGGCTTGCCCCGCAGCGGCAGCGCTATCTGGTCGCGGGCGGGCGGGTGCTTGCGGGCGGGGTGATGGGGCGCGGGCAACGCGAGCCAGGAGTCGCAGCGCAGGCACCGGTACCAGCGCAGGCCGCCGGACTCGCGGGCGAACAACTCGTCTTCGGGGCGCAGCGCGGCTGCGTCCGTGCCCAGGATCTCGTGGCCGTGCAGCCCGCAGTCGATCAGCTCGTAGCGCAGCTTCGGGCGGAAGCGACGCGGCTTCTCGGTCCCCGGCGCCGCCACGTGCGCCGGGGACGGCGTACTGGCGTCCGTCATCTCTGCAACCTAACAGCTGGCCGGGCCATGGTCTAACAGCATCGATGTGACATCGCTGCTGCTCAGGCCACATCAGCGGGATATCGCTGCGGTTTCCGGCCCGGCAAGACCGGCGGAACGCGTCCTAGCCGGCCGCGCCCCCGCCGACTCCCTGGATCTGGGCGTGCTCGTGCAGGGCCTGCTCGTCTTCGACGGTGGCCGGCCTGAGGTCGAACACGACCTTCTTCACGGTTCCGGTGAAGGCGTACGGGGCCTTGTCCTCGTAGGCGAGGTCGACGACCAGGCCGTTGTCCCGGCCGATGTCCAGGCCGGCGTAGCTGGAGAAGGCGATCGGCACGGTGTGCGGCATCTTGCCCTCGCCGATCACCTTGCCGTTGGCGTGCAGCATCACGGTGCCGCCCGTGCCCGGCTTGGCCTCGTCCGCGGCGAACAGCATCTTCACCGTCACGTCACCGGCCGGAAGGCGCTCCGTGGACACCTGTTTGTAGGTCTCCACGCCCAGGAACGAGTAGGTGTGGCGCAGCAGCCCGCCGTCGTCGACCCAGAGCGCGAACCCGCCGATGAAGTCGGCGTTGGCCACGATCACGCCCTCGGCGCCGGACTCGGGGATCTGGAGCTCGGCCTCGATGGCGTAGGACCGGCCGTAAACCCGCGGCACCATGCCGCGCTGCACGTTCTGGACGTCGCCGGCGAAAGTGAACCTGGAGACGGTGGGCAGCGGCGGCAGCTGGCCGAACAGGACGCTGAGCCCGCCGAGCAGCGGCAGCACCCGGTTGCGCTCGGCCTCGGCCCACCACAGCTCCTTCAGCTCGGCGAGTTTGCCCGGGTGCTCCGCGGCCAGGTCGCGGGCCTGGGAGAAGTCGTCGGGCAGGTAGTAAAGCTCCCAGACGTCCTGCTCGGGGTCGTAGACCCCCGGGGCGAACCGCCGGAGGGTCTCCGGCGAGAAGTCCCACGGGGGCTTGTCCAGCCTCGAGCAGGCCCACCAGCCGTCTTTGTACATGGCCCGGCTGCCGAACATCTCGAAGTACTGCGTGGTGTGCCGCTCCCCGGCGTTCGCGTCGGCGAAGGTGGGCAGGAAGCTGGTGCCGTCCATCGGCTCCTGGGCGATCCCGTCGACCGTCTTCGGCTCCGGCAGGCCGACAGCCTCCAGGACGGTCGGGGCCACGTCGATGCAGTGAGTGAACTGGGTCCGCAGGTCGTGGCTGGCCTGGATCCGGGCCGGCCAGGCGACCGCCATCGGGTCCCGGGCCCCGCCCAGGTGGCTGGCCACCTGCTTGCCCCACTGGAACGGGGTGTTGCCGGCATGCGCCCAGGCGGCGGCGTAGTGCGGGGCGGTGTGCGGGCTGCCCAGCGCCTCGATGCCGCCGTACTGCTCGATGAGCCGCAGCTGGTGCTCCGGGGCGAGCACCACGCCGTTGAGGAACGTCATCTCGTTGAACGAGCCGGTGATCGTGCCCTCCATGCTGGATCCGTTGTCACCCCAGATGTAGAAGATGAGCGTGTTGTCCAGGTCGCCCATCTCCTCGACGGCGTCGAGCAGCCGGCCGACGTTCCAGTCGGCGTTCTCGCAGAAGCCCGCGAACACCTCCATCTGGCGGGTGTACAGCTTCTTCTCGGTCTCGTTGAGCGAGTCCCAGGCCGGGAACGGGCCGGGCCGCCTGGTCAGCTCGGTGTCCGGCGGGATGACGCCGAGCCGCTTCTGCCGCTCGAAGGTCTCCTCGCGGAGCTTGTCCCAGCCCTGGTCGAACTTGCCCTGGTACTTATCGGCCCACGCCCTGGCCACATGGTGCGGGGCGTGCGCGCAGCCGGTGGAGTAGTACATGAACCACGGCTTGGTCGCGTCCTGGGCCCGGACGCCGTGCAGCCACTCGACCGCCTTGTCGGTCAGATCGTCGGGGAAGTAGTACTGCGCGCCGTCCTTGTCATCTTGGACGCCGAGTGTCGCGTTGTCCTGCGTGATGATCGGATCGTACTGGCCCGCCGCGCCGGACAGGAACCCCCACCAGTGGTCGAATCCCCAGGCTTGCGGCCAGCGGGTGAACGGGCCGGCCGGGCCCTGGACGTTGTCCGGGGTCAGGTGCCACTTGCCGAACCCGCCGGTCACGTACCCGTTCTCCTGCAGGATCCGCGGCAGCGCGGTGCAGCTACGGGGCCGCGCCGCGGTGTACCCAGGATACGGGCCGGGGTATTCGGCGATGGAGCCGAACCCGACCCGGTGGTGGTTGCGCCCGGTCAGCAGCGCGGCGCGGGTCGGCGAGCACACCGCGGTCACATGGAACCGGTTGTAGGTCAGGCCCATCTGCTGCACCCGGGTGAGGGCTGGCGTGGAGATCGGGCCGCCGAAGGTGCCGGGGTTGCCGAACCCGGCGTCGTCGATCAGCACGATCAGCACGTTAGGGGCGCCCTCGGGGGCCTGCGGCCCGGGGATCATGGACCAGTCGGGGACCGACTGGTCCATCGTGCGCCCCGTCGTCCCGCCGAAGTCGCGGTCCGGGACCGGCAGCACGGTGCGGTCCGGGCTGAACTTGCCCGCCGCTTCGGCCAGCGCGGCCTCGAGCTCCCGCAGGCCCTTCCTGGCCATCGGGGCGACCGACTTGGCCGGGGAGCCGGCCAGGGCCTGCTCGGCGGCCAGCCGGTCGTCACTGTCGATGACCGCGACGATGACCGCGGTGCCCGGCTTGAGCTTGTCGCCCAGGCCTTTCTCGATGCCGCTCTCCACCCGGTGCCGGGCGAACCGGCCGACCAGGGCGCCGGCCGCCCCGCCCACCACGATCGAGGCCAGCAGCGGCGGTGAGAACAGGCCCACCACCAGGCCGACACCGCCACCCCAGCCCAGGCCCCGACGACCCAGGTGGTCGCCGGTCTCCGTGACGCGGACCCGGCCGCCTTGGTCGTGCTCGACCAGGATCACGCCCTCCGACTCGATCGCCCTGTCCTTGACCAGCCCGACCAGCGCGCCGAAGTCACGTTGGGCCGGCTCGGTGGCCGGGTAGGCAGCCATAATCACGTCGAAGGTGTCGCTCACTGACCTTTCCTCCCGTCTTGTGCTGGTAGTCCAGCAGCAGAGGCCGCAAACTGACGTCACCCCCCGCGGGTGATGCCACGCTGGTAGCCATGACCGATATTGCTCCACAGCCGGGCGACGGTCCCGGCGGTGATCGTGACGTAACCGGGCCGGGCGGCCGCCTGGCCACGTACCGGGAGAGAACGCAGACGCCGCTCGATCTGCTCGCGCTGGTGACGCTGTGGTTCGTGGTGGTGCCGCACTGGTACTTCCACCTCGGCCCGGCATGGTGGGTCCTCCGGATTGGCCTTTCCGTCGTCTACGGGATCGACCTGGCCTTCCGCGGCATCCTGGCCGGGCATCCCGCTCGCTACGCGCTGGCCAACCCGCTCGCACTCACCGCCGTGCTCTTTCCGCCGGTACGCGCGATCTTCAGTTTCCGCCTGGTCCGGGCCATGTTCCAGCGCGGGCACCTGCTCCGCTTCCTGCTGGCCGCGGCGGTGCTTGTGCTCAACGGCGCGGTCATGGTGTACCTGTTCGAGCGGTACGCGCCGCACTCGAACATCCACACCCTGGGCGAATCGCTGTGGTGGGCGGTGGTGACGGTCACCACCGTCGGCTACGGCGATTACACCCCGGTCACCGTCGACGGCAGGATCACGGCGTGCCTCATCATGCTCACCGGGCTGCTCACCCTGGCCGTTGTCACCGCGCAGGTGGCGTCGAACTTCGTCGCGCAGGGGCCCGGCCGCCGTCGGCAGCCGGAGCCCGCCCCGGCCGGGGTGACGCTGGCCGAGCTTGACCGGCGGCTGGCCCGGATCGAGGAACTGCTCCGCGCGGCCGCGCCGTCAGCGCAGCGAACCGCGGACGAACCGGAGCAGGGATAAGGCGGTGAGTGATCCAGGCCCGGCTCCCCACCGCCGAAGACGGCGAGCTTGTGGTGCACCGGGTCGATGCGTACTGCCGGCCGTGGAGATCGCCTCATGGCGCGCCGCCGGCGGCGAGCTGCTCCCCCGGCTCTGGCAGCATCTGCGGCGCCGGGGCGGCGCCGGGGCGGACCCGGGCGAAGAACAGGGCTATCGCCAGGCCGGCCACCATCGGTGTCCACCAGCTCCACGGGTTGCGCCAGCTGATCTGCGAGAAGAACGTGAGCACCACGGCGACGCACCCGGTCGGGAGGAGACGCGGCCAGTCCGCGGCCGCGGCGGCGAGCGCCACGGCCAGCGGCGGCCACAGGTAGTAGGACACCATCACCGGCTCGAACGCCGACCGCAGCGCCAGCGTCACCGCGGTCCACCACAGCAGGTCGGCCAGCATCCGGCGGTCCCGCGGGCCGACCGGCCGGAGGGTCCGCGCCGCCCGCCAGCGGCGGGCCACCACCAGCGCGCATCCGCAGGCCACCACGATGGCCAGGATCCTGGCCGGGCCGGCCGCGATCTGGTTACCGGCGATGCGCGGGTAGAGGGAGAGCCACGGCGTAGGGTGGTCCACCAGCGGGGAGTTGGGCTGGCTGGCGACCGCGTGGACGGTCGCCGTCCAGTTGGCCGCCGCCGCGCCGGCCAGCAGCAGCGCGGCCGGCGTAGCCGCCCGGGCAAGGTACCCGGCTAGCCGCCGCGGCTCGACGGCGACGGCCAGCAGCGGGAACGCGAGCAGGACGAGCGGCTGCACCGCGACCGCGGCCCCGGCCAGCCAGGCGGACCGCCCGGTCCTGGAGTTGGCCAGGTCCAGGATGGCGTACATCAGCAACCCGGTCGCGACGGCGTCCTCCGGGTGACCCCACCGGATGGTGACGCTCCACAGCGCCGTCGCGCCCGCGGCGGCGAGCCAGAAGCGCTTGGGCCGCGTCGCGCCGAGCCGTTCGGCGATCGCGTCGGCGGCGAACAGGGCCACGGCCGAGATGGCCACCTGATAGGGCCCGGCGAACAGCCAGACGGCCGGATAGGCGCCGTGTGCCGAAGGAATGCTCAGCCGCAGGCCGGTCACGTCGATGACGACGGCGGCCGGAACCAGGATGGCCGCCGTTCCCGGCAGCGAGACCAGCTGGGTGGGCCAGGTGTACAGGCCGGCCAGGTCCAGGTGCGCGAGCCGCTGGGCCGCGATCAGCGTCCCCCACAGGTCATCGGGCAGCGCCCAGGCGGTCTTGCCGTAGTAACGCGGGCCCCACATCGCGCCGGCCATCCCGAGCGCGGTCATCACGACGGTGGCGAGCAGCGGAAACAGCCGCCTGGACGGCCACGGTGCCCGGTCCCGGCTCATACGTCCACGTTAGCGGTGATCCGGCGGTTCCGCGGCGGCTGATACGCTGCCCGGGTGGAGAGGAGCCCGGCATGATCGACTACCTGGGGGCGACGGTGATCTTCCTTTTCATCGTGGCGGTCCTCGTCGTGCTGTGGCGTCGCGAGCACCGCGGACGCTAGCCGCCAATGACGAGCCCAGACGAGGGGCGGATGGTCGGGGCGAACGGCATCGGGATGTACGTCGAAGAACACGGGGACGGCGACCCGGTGCTGCTGCTGCACGGCTGGCCGGACTCGGCGCGGCTGTGGCGGCACCAGGTCCCGGTTCTCGCGGCCGGCGGATACCGGGTCATCACCCCGGACCTGCGCGGCTTCGGACGCTCGGAGCGCCCGGCCGAGGTCCGCTCCTACGGGCTGCGGAACGTGGCCGGCGACGTGCGGGCACTGCTCGACCAGCTCGGCGTCCACGCGGCGCACGTGGTCGGGCACGACTGGGGGGCGGCGGTGGCCTGGCTCACCGCGATGCTCAGCCCGGACCGGGTGCGCACGCTGGCCGTGATATCGGTGCCGCACCCGCTCGCGCCGCGCACCCTGCGGCAGTACGAGATGGCCTGGTATCAGCTGTTCTTCCAGTTCTACGGCGTCGCGGAGGCGACCATCCAGCACGACGACTGGGCCTGGCTGCGCACGTTCAGCCGCGGCGACGGGGACCTCGACCAGGCCATCGCGGACCTGTCCCGGCCTGGCGCGCTGACCGCGTCGCTGAACTGGTACCGGGCCAATCTGGCGCCGCAAATGCCCGGTCCCGCGCCGAAGCTGCCGCCGGTCACCGCGCCGACCCTGGGCATCTGGTCGACCGGGGACCATTACCTCGACGGCGAGCGGATGAAGAAGTCGGCGGCCTTCGTCCAGGGGCGGTGGCGGTACGAGGAAATCCCCGGCGCGAGCCACTGGGTGCCGCTGGACGCTCCGGAAAAGCTGAACGACCTGCTGCTCGACTGGCTGAGGCAGTAGGAAGGACCGCGTGCCAGCCCAATGGCCTTGCTTTTGCGATTGCGATATCAGCAGCGTTCGATGAAGCTGCGGTGGCCCATGCAATCTCAGCCGCCGGTCTTGGCGGCGGCCGGGTTCAGGACGCGATCAGGTAGATGCTGTTGGCGATCAGCCAGAGCCCGATGATCAGGCTCCCCGCGATGATCACCTGGTCGGTGTGGGCGTCGATCCAGGTCCGGAACCTGGCCAGGAGCGCCTCGCTCCGGGCGGGCCTGACCACGGCGTAGATCTCCATGGCGAGGTAGGAAGCCGAGGCCAGCACGCAGTACAAGAACAGCGCCAGGAAGCTTTCCCAGCTGGACAGCTTGGCCTCCACCACGGTGGCGGCGCCCGCGCCGATCAGGACCCAGGGCTGGAGCGTCGGCGCGAGGGCCATGGCGAACCACGGGGACATGTTGTCCACGTGCTCCTGCCACTTGGGCGGCTTCTTCGGCGGCTTCGGCCGTCCCCGGGCCCGGTAGTGCCGGACCGCGATCCAGACCAGGACCAGGCCGATCACGATCTTCACCGCCAGCGCGGCCAGCGAGGGCGCCGTGGCCGGCTTGGGCGGGTTGTTGCCGGTGGCCAGCACGGTGATCGTGACCACAATGGCCAGGGACACCAGCCACCCGAACACGAACGCCGCCCCCTTGCGGGCGCCGCCCTTGGACGGGAGCACGACCAGGAACGCCGTCAGCGGCAGCGGGTCGACGGCTACCGCCAGGCCGATCAGGACGAGATTAAGGACCATGGCCGCCTCCCCGTCTCCGTGATCCGGTCACGGTCGCGCCCGTTGCTCCGCTGCTCGTGCGTACCGCCAGCGTGCCTGGTGGCCGGGCCGGTGTCTTCACCCGCGGAAGGGTGATTTCGGATGCGCCGCCTGGGTCACCCGGGCGGGCGCCGAAGCGGGGTCACGGCCGCGGCGGCGACCTGGCGACCCGGTCTGGGCGGCCAGGTCCGCGGCGGAGCGGGCGGGTGCGGGGTCGGCGCCGCCAGCCGAAAGGCACGGGAAGGTTCTAGTAACCCTGCGCGCCGACGACGTTCAGCAGCGGCTCGCCCGCGGCGTAGCGGGCCAGCTGGTCACGGACGATGGCCATGGCCCGCCGGGTGGCATCCGTGGACGCCCCGGCCACGTGCGGCGTGAGCAGCAGCCCGGGCGCGGACCACAGCGGGTGCCCGGCCGGCAGCGGCTCGGGGTCCGTGACGTCAAGCGCGGCGCGCAGCCGGCCGGACCGCAGCTCCGCGAGCAGTGCCCCGGTGTCCACGATCGAGCCGCGGGCCGCGTTGACCAGCAGCGCGTCATCGTACATCCGGGCCAGGAACCGCGCGTCCGCCAGACCGGTCGTGACCGGGGTGACCGGGACGAGCAGGATCACGATGTCGGCCGAGGGCAGCAGGGCCGGCAGGTCGTCGATGGCCGACACCCCGGGACGGGCGCGCCGGGCGACGCGCGCCACCGTCACGCCGAACGGGGTCAGCAGCTTCTCCACCGCGGCGCCGATGGAGCCGTAGCCGACGATCAGCACGTGCTGGCCCGCCAGCGGCCGGCTCACGGCGAAGTCCCACGTCCCGGCCTGCTGGGCGGCCGTGAACCGGGGCAGGAGCCTGGCCTGGGCCAGGATCACGGCCATGATCCACTCGGCCACCGCGGGGTCGTGCGCGCCGCGGGCGTTGCACAAGGTGACCCCGTCCGGGACGTACGGGACGGCGCGCTCGGCACCGGCCGACATCAGCTGGATCACCCGCAGCCGCGGCAGCTTGGCCAGCACCGGCATCCGGGACGGCGGCACGCCGAACGGCAGCACGACCACCTCGACCTCGCCGGCCGAGCCGGGCAGTTGCTCACCGCCGGTCCAGACGTCGGCGGCCACCCCGTCGGGCAGGCCGCCCATCAGCGCAGCCGAATCCGGTCCGGGTAGCCATACCTGGATGCTCATGATCGGGAGACTACCCGGCGGGCCGCGGGCGCTCGTCCCGGGCCCGTTCGGGCCGAAGTTGACTACACTCCGTTACATAACCGCTCCGGAGCCCTGCAGCGCGCGCTGCCACGACTCGGGCACGTGACCGGGGTCCGGGGTTACCACGTCGACCGCGCCGATGATGACCACCGGACACCGGGCGGCGCGCAGGCAGACCCGGATGACCGGGCCGGCGGCCCGGTACTGGTCGGGGCCATGCGAACTACGCCCGAGGACCAGCATGTCGGCCTTCTCCGCCTGGTCGAGCAGCACGCGCGCGGCGAGCCCTTCGGCGATCTCGGTGCGCACGCTGACCCCAGGGAACAGGCGCAACGCCTCCTGGACCGAGCGACGCAGCACGTCACGAGCCGCGCCCCAGCTTCCGCCCGTCGGTCTCGGCGCCGGGACGGCGTAGCTCGCGGCTTGGTGACATGCGGACTCCAGAGCCAGCACGGCCAGGACCTCCGCGGCGCGCAGGCTCGCTTCCCGGCACGCCCATCTGAGCGCGGCCACGGACTCCGCCGAGCCATCGACGCCGACGACGATCCGCCGGACACCGGAATCTTTAACCATGACGAATCCTCACCCGTTCGTCACCTGACCCACTCGGCCGCCCGCCCCGCAGCCTCTCGTCAGGGTTCATTGCTCGTTACTGACAGTTTCCGATCCTAGACCGGGGAAAGGTCTCCTGACGAGAGGCGCCAACCGCTTTTGTGGGCGACACATGTGTCCGCTTAGACCCTGCTCGCCGGGTCAGAGATGAGGGTGGGCGATGGCACGTACCCGGCCCGTTCGGGTCAAGAAGACCGGGTCAGGACGGTCAGGTCGCTGCCGGCCTGGCCCTTGCGCACCCGGATCCGGGCCGGGATCCGCTGCCTGAGCTCGGCGACGTGGCTGACGATGCCGACCATGCGACCGCCTTCGCGCAGGCCGTCGAGCACCGTCATCACCTCGTCCAGGGTGTCCTCGTCGAGGCTGCCGAAGCCCTCGTCGACGAACAGCGCCTCGATCCTGGTGCCGCCCGCCTCGGCCGTGACCACGTCGGCCAGGCCGAGGGCCAGGGCCAGGCTGGCCAGGAACGTCTCGCCGCCGGAGAGCGTGCTGGTATCGCGGTCCACCCCGGTCCAGCTGTCGCAGGCGAGCAGGCCCAGGCCGGACCGGCTCGCGCCGCGGCGGGCGTCGGTGTGCACCAGCGAGTACCGGCCCGACGTCATCGTCAGCAGCCGCTCGCTGGCGGCGGCCGCGACCTCCTCCAGCCGGGCGGCGAGCACGAACGAGGACAGGGTCATTCGCAGCATGTTGGCCCCGCCTCCGGCCGCCAGGTCGGCCAGCCTGCGGGCCTCGGCGGCGGCCGCGGCGAGCGGCTCGAGTGCCGCGAGGCGCGCGGTGAGCGCGGGGGCGAGCGCGCCGAGCTGCTCGGCCCGGTGAGTGGCGCGGTCGGCGGCGGCCACGGCGTCGTCGTGGGCCTTGCTGGCCGCTTCGACCGAGGACTGCGCGCCGGTCACGTCGGCGGCCGGGTCGAGGGCCACGTCGAGGTCGGGATCGGCGAGCAGGCCGGCGACGGCCCGCGCGGAGGCCTCGTGCTCGCGGATGGCCCGGTCGGCCGCGGCCCGCCAGGCGGCGTCCCGCAGGGCCTGCCGCGCCGCGTCCGGGCCGTCGAAGCCGGCGTCGGCGGCGGCCTGGGCGGCCAGCCCGGCGGCGCGGCCGGCGTCCTGGGCGGCGCGGTCGGCGGCGGCGGCCGCGTCGGCGGCGGCGGCGAGCGCGTCGGCGGCGCGCCGGGCGGCGCGCAGCGCGGCGTCGAGGTCGGGGTGGCCGTCGAGCTGGGCCAGCAGCGAGTCGCGGTGCCCGGCCGAGCGCTGCTGCGCGTCGGCGGCCTGGCGGAGCTCGGCCTCCCGGCGCCCGGTCAGCTCGACGAGACGCTTCTCGGTGTCCGCGATGGCCACCTCGACCGCGTCGAGCCTGGCCTGGACGTCAGCCAGCTGCCCGCCGGCGCCGGCCAGCTTCGCGGCCCGGGCCGCCAGGTCACGCGCGGCCTGGTCCAGCCTGGCCGCCTCGGCCCGGTCGCCGGCGGCGGCGAAGCCGGCCTGCTCGAGCCGGGCCGACAGGTGGCCGACGCGTTCGTCGGCGGCGCCCAGCTTCGCGCCGATCACCTCGGCCTTCTCCGCGGCGATCGCCGCCTCGGCATCGGCGGCCTCTTCCTGGTCGCGGGTCACCCGCTCGCCGCGGAGCTCACACAGCTCGGGGTGGTCGAGCGAGCCGCAGACCGGGCACGGCGCGCCGTCGACCAAGGTGGCGGCGAGCTCGGCGCGCATGCCGTCGATGCGCGCCTCGCGCAGCCGGGTCGCCGCGGCGACGAGTTCGGCCGCCTCGAGCTTCGCGTCCACGTAGGCCCGTTCCTGGCGGCTCTTGTCGGCCTCGGCTTCGACCAGGGCGCTCGCATCGCCGGCGGCGCGGCGGTACCGGTCGGCCTCGGCCTGGACCACGGGCAGCTGCTGGCCGGCCTCGGCGGCCTGGTCGCGCTCGCGGGTCAGCTCGGGGCGCTGCTGGCGCTGGGCGGCGGCCTCGTGCCCGGCCGCGTCGATCTGGGCGGCCAGGGTGGTCGCGGCGGTACTGGCCGCCGCGACGGCCCGGTCCTCGTGGTCGGCCTGCCGGGACACCGACCGCAGCGCCTCGAGGCGGCCGAACCTCGCCACGTGCTGCTGCCCCGCCGTCCGCAGCGCGGCGGCGCTGGTGCCGGGGGCAGTACCAGCAGCCGCGCCCGCCGCGCTCCTGGCCTGCTCTTCGGCGGCGCGGGCCCCGGCGAGCGCGGCGGCGGTCCGCTCCGCCTCGGCCAGCGCCGGGGCGACCTCGGCGGCCCGGGCCGCGGCGGCGAGTTCACCGCGCCGTCCGGCCACGCCGGGTTCGGCGCGGGCCAGCTGGTCGCCGGTGTCCAGCGCGGCCTGCCGGCGGCGCTGCCGGTCCGCGCGCCGGGCCGTCTCGCGCTGCAGGTCCAGGGCCTGGTCCAGGTCGCGGCGATACCCGGCCACCTGGCTCGCGCTGGCCGCCGCCTCGGCGGCCGCCGCCGCGGCCAGCCGCGCCACCCAGCGGGCCGAGACGGGCACTGCCGGTGGTTGCGGGGGAGACGACCCCCCCGCGGGCCTGCTGACTCCGGGGGGGACGACCCCCCCGAGCCCCCCCGCGGCCTGGGCGACGCGGGCGGCCAGGGCACCGATCTCGTGTTCCGCCTCCTCGACCGCGCGGGCGGTGGCGCGGCGGCGGTCGGCGAGCCACTCCTCCACGGCGTGGAACCGGTCGGTGCCGAACAGCCGCTGCAGCAGCTTGGCCCGGTCGGCGGCGTCGGCGTGCAGGAACCTGGCGAACTCGCCCTGCGGCAGCAGCACGACCTGGAAGAACTGGTCGGCGGACATCCCCATCAGGTCGGCGATCTCGGCGTCCGCCTCCCCCATCCGGGTGGAGACGGCATGCCAGGACGAGCCGGCGGACTCCGCCAGCAGCACCTTGGCCTGCTCGGTGGTGGTGCCGCGGCCGCGGAGCTTGGCGCGTTCTTGTTCCGGCTTGCGGGTGATGCGCATCCGGCGGCCGCCCAGGGTCGCCTCGAGCTCGACCTCGGTCGGCGTGCCTGGAGCCGCGTGATCCGAGCGCAGCCTGCGCGTCTTGCCGCGCGGGCCGGGCACCCGGCCGTACAGGGCGAACCCGATGGCGTCGAGCAGCGTGGTCTTCCCCGCGCCGGTCTCGCCGTGCAGCAGGAACAGGCCAGCGCAGGCCAGGTCGTCGAAGTCGACCTGCACGGTACCGCCGAACGCGCCGAACGCGGTCACGCGCAGCCGGTGCGGGCGCATCAGCCGTCCGTCTCTTCGGCTGCCTCGGCTGCCTCGGCTGCCTCGGCGCGGACGGCGGCGAAGGCGGCGGCGAGCAGGCGCTCCTCGCCCGGCGTGGGCGGGGCGTTGCTGACGTGCCTGACGAACTCGGCGGCCACCGCCAGGTCGTCGCGGCCCGCGGTCCTGGCCCGGTAGCCGCGGCCGTCCTGGGTGACGCCCTCGGGGTGATGCGCGATCACCAGGACGTGCGGGAAACGGGCGCGCAGGGCGTCCATCGCCCCCTCGGGACGGCTCGGGTCGGTAAGCGTGACGGACACGAAGTCGGTCTCGTGCCCGCGGTAGGCGGCCGAGGCGAGCAGGTCGTCGAGCCGCCCGCGGAGCACGCTGAGGCGCTTGTACACCGGGGCAGGCACCTGCTCCGCGTGCGCGGTCCCGTTCGCGTCCAGATCGACCAGCCAGCTGCCCTTGCGGTGGGACGCCTCGGAAAAGGAGTACGGCAGCGGGGAGCCGCTGTAGCGCAGCTGCGGCGCGACGGTCTGCTGGCCGTGCAGGTGGCCCAGGGCCACGTAGCCGAACCCGGCGAACAGGTCCGCGGGCACCTGGCCGACGCCGCCGACGGTGATGTCGCGCTCGGACTCGCTGGCCGCTCCCCCGCTCACCCAGGCGTGCGCCATGACGACGCGGCGCCCGATGCCGCGGGCCCGGGCGTCGGCCCGGATGCAGGCGACCGCGTGGCCGAGCACCCCGGCGTGCCCCCGGGGGATGCCGCCGTCGGCGCCGCAGGCGGCCGGCGGCAGTTCACCGCGCACCGCGTCCGGCTCGAGGTACGGGATCCCGTAGACGGCCACCGGCCCGTGGGCGTCCTCGAGCACGGCCGGCCGGGCCAGCGCGCCTGGCCGGGTGCGCAGGTGCACGCCGGCCTTCTCCAGCAGGCCGCCGCCGAACCCGAGCCGGCGGGCCGAGTCGTGGTTGCCGCTGACCAGGAGGATCTGCGCCCCGGTGTCGTGCAGCCTGAGCAGGGCGTCCTCGCACAGCCCGACGGCGTCGACCGGCGGCACCGCGCGGTCGTAGATGTCCCCGGCGACCAGGACCGCGTCCACTTTCTCGGCGCGGACCACCTCCACCAGGTGATCGAGGAATGCGGACTGCGCCGCCCGCAGGTCCGCGCGATGCAGCGACCGGCCGAGGTGCCAGTCCGAGGTGTGCAGCAGGCGCATGGCCCGGACCCTAGCGGAGGGCACCGACATTACGCCGGAGTACGCGCCTCCCGGTCCGCGAGCCAGCGGTCGACCTCGGCCTTCCACGCGTGCCTGGCCGCCTCGGGCGCGAAGCAGGCGTCGAATGAGTTCCGCGCCAGCGTGGCGAGCCTGGCGTCGTCGTAACCGAACGCGTCCCGCACCGCGGCCAGGTTGTCGTCCACGTACCCGCCGAAGTAGGCCGGGTCGTCGCTGTTCACGGTGACGAGCAGGCCCGCGTCCGGCATGGCGGGCAGCACGTGCTCGCCGAGCGTGCCGGCCACCCGCAGCGCCACGTTGGACAGCGGGCACACGGTCAGCGGGGTCTGCTCGCCGCGCAGCCGGGCGACCAGCCCGGGGTCCTCCGTGGACCGCACCGCGTGGTCGACGCGCTCGACGTGCAGCAGGTCGAGGGACTCGCGCACGTAGTCCGGGCCGCCTTCCTCGCCCGCGTGCGCCACCAGGTGCAGGCCCTCGGCGGCCGCCAGCCGGAACACGTCGGCGAACGGCGCCGGCGGGTAGCCGACCTCGGCGGAGTCGAGCCCGACCCCGATGAACTGATCACGGAACGACAGCGCGCCCCGCAGCATCGCGTCGGCGGCGTCCGCACCCAGGTCGCGCAGGAAGCACAGGATCAGGCCGGCGGAAATCCCGCGGTCCCGGGCGCCGTCGGCCAGTGCCGCCGTCAGGCCGCCGAACACCTCCTCGAGCGGCACCCCGTTGGCCAGGTGGGTCTGCGGGTCGAAGAAGATTGTGAACATGCAGTTCGGCGACCGGCAGCATGATGCTCCCCTTATCCCTCAGTCCCCGGAGCGGATGTCGGTGTCGTCGTCGTCCACGACGTGCAACGCGGCCTCCTCGGCGCTGGCGGCCCCGTCGTCGACACCGACGTCACGGGCGACGAGATCGGCCTCCTCGTCCGGGAGGGCGCCCTCGTCCTCGGCCACCAGCCGGCCGGCGCGCGGATCCGCGCCGTCGTCGAGCAGGAGCCCGTCGAGATACTCGTCGGCCTCCTCCTCGTCGTCGCGGTCCTCGGGGAGGTCGTCGTCCGCGTCGAGGTTCAGGGCGGTGTCCGGCTCCTCCTCGGCCAGCAGCTGGTCGAGGGATTCAGGCTCGCCGGAGTCCGAGCCGCGCCTGATCTCGCCGGACCACCGCTCCGGCGGCAGGACGCCGCGGTCCAGCGGGTCGCTGCCGGGCTCGCCCGGCTCTCCGGTCAGCGAATCGGCAGGCTCCTGTATCGAGTAGTCCTCGAGGTCAGCGGATTCGTGGCGGCGCTCGTCTGGCATCCTGCGCTCCTCCTCGCTATGCCGATGAGTTTAGGGTCGTCGTCTCGTCTTACCACCCGGGCTTCGCTGACACTGAGCGGAGGTATTTTGTTCGACCCGCCGTGGCGCTGCCGGTAGGTTCGTGGCACGGGGCGCGAGTGGGTTACAGGTAGGTACGGGAGGATGGATGTCACAGGTCAATGGGATCGGCGGACCGCCTCCGATCCTAGTGGAGGGCCTGACCAAGTCGTTCGGCGAGGTCCACGCGCTGCGCGGCATCGACTTGTCGGTGCCGCGGGGGACGGTGCTCGGGGTCCTCGGGCCGAACGGGGCGGGCAAGACCACCGCGGTGCGGATCCTGACCACCCTGCTGCAGCCCGACGGGGGGCGGGCGCTGGTCGAGGGGTATGACGTGGTCCACCAGGCGGCCGCGGTCCGCCGGTCGATCGGGCTGGCCGGCCAGTCGGCCGCCATCCAGGAGGAGCTCACCGGCCAGGAGAACCTGGAGGTCATCGGGCGGCTCTACCACCTGAGCTGGCCACGGGCCCGCAGCCGGGCGACCGAGCTGCTCGGGCAGTTCGGCCTCAGCGACGCGGCCGACCGGGCCGCCAAGACCTACTCCGGCGGCATGCAGCGGCGCCTGGACCTGGCCGCCAGCCTGGTCGGCCAGCCGAAGGTGCTGTTCCTCGACGAGCCGACCACCGGCCTGGACCCGCGGTCGAGGCTGGGGATGTGGGACATCATCCGGTCGCTGGCGGCCGACGGGACCACGCTGCTGCTCACCACCCAGTACCTCGACGAGGCCGACGAGCTGGCGGACGAGATCGTGGTCATCGACCACGGCCTGGTCATCGCGGCGGGCACGGCCGAGGAGCTGAAGGGCCGGGTCGGCGGCGACGTCGTCGAGTTCACCGTGCCGGACCGCAGCCGGCTCGGCGACGCGGTGGCCGCGATCGCCAGGATCGGCGAGGGCGAGCCGCTCGCCGACCCCGCGACCGGCGTGGTCAGCATCAGGGTCGGCAGCCGCGGCTCGGAGGCGCTGATCGAGTCGGTGCGCGGGCTGGACGCCGCGGCCGTCGAGACCCGCGGCCTGGCGTTGCGGCGGCCGTCGCTCGACGACGTGTTCCTGGCCCTGACCGGGCACGCGGCCGAGGAAGAGGAGCCGGGCGGGCGCCGTCGCGGCCGCCGGGGCGGGACCCGCAGCGCGACTCGCGGCGGCCGTCGCAGCAAGGACAAGGACATGGACATGGAAAGGACGGCATCATGACCGCGGTGGCCGAGCGGGCCGGCGTGCCCGGCGCACCCGCCGCGCCCGGCCTGGGCCTCAGGGCCCGCTGGGCGGTGACCGACACGCTCACGATCACCCGGCGCAACCTGCTGGTCTGGATGCGGGTGCCGGCGTACCTGGTGTTCACCGTGATCCAGCCGGTGATGTTCACGCTGATGTTCCGCTACGTCTTCGGCGGCGCGATCCCGGTGGACGTGCCCGGCGGCTACGTCAACTTCCTGATCCCGGGGATCGTCGCGCAGACGGCGGCGTTCGCCTCGTTCGGCACGGCCATCGCGCTGGCCATGGAGCTGAAGAAGGGCGTAATCGACCGGCTGCGGTCGATGCCGATGGCCCGCTCGGCGGTGCTGGCCGGACGGCTGGTGGCCGACACCGGCCGGATGACGGTCACGATCCTGATCATCATCGCAGTGGGGTACGCGGTCGGGTTCCGGTTCCTCGACGGCTTCTTCCCGGCCGTGGCCATGGTGCTGCTGGCGATCGTGTTCGGCGTGGCCATCTGCTGCATCTCCGCCTTCACCGGCCTGGCCATCGGGGACGAGGAATCGGTGCAGGCGTTCGGGCTGATCTGGCTGTTCCCGCTCACGTTCCTGTCCTCGGCGTTCGTGCCGATCGCGACGATGCCGGGCTGGCTGCAGGCGTTCGCCAACAACCAGCCGGTGACCTACGTGGTCGACACCATGCGCGCGCTGGCTCTCGGCGGACCGGTATGGCCGAGCCTGTGGAAGAGCCTGGCCTGGCTGGCCGGGATCTTCATCGTGTTCGTGCCGCTCGCGGTGCGCGCCTACAAGCGGGCCGCCTGACGCCGGGCCGCGGCGGGCTCAGCGCGTGGGCAGCTCGCCGGCGGCCGCGACGAGCACGAAGACGACGAAGGCCGCCACGATGAGCGAGATGATGACCAGTACCGGCTGACGCGCCCTGGCGGCCAGGATGGCGGCGGGCAGCAAGCCGAGCACGGCGCACCCGGCGAAGATGTAGAGGCAGGTGCTGAGGAACGTGCTCATGTCGATGCTTTTCCGCGGCCCGGGAAGCCCGGTTTATGCCCTGCTGGCCACGGCGAAGCGCCGTCTATGACGATGATGTTCCCGGCCAGGCCTGCGACTGCTCATGCCTCTGCGCCCTCCCCGGCTGCAAAATCCGAACCGCAACCCGCATACGGATTACCCTCGCATGAGCAGATTAAAGCCGAACGCTGACAGAATGCAGGCGATTAAGGGGATGCCGATGGGCGGGCCGGGTGGCGAGCCGGAGATCGTCGAGCTTGGTTCGGTGCCCGGGTTCGTGGTATTCGACCTGCCCGGGGTGCCGGTGTCGGCCGGGGGGACGCGGCTGGCGCCGGATGTGAGCGTGGCCGAGGTGGCGGTGCTGGCGCGCTCGATGACCTACAAGTTCGCCGCGCTGGGCCAGCGGGTCGGCGGCGCCAAGGCGGGCGTGCGCGGGGACCCGGCGGACCGTGCGGGGAAGGCCGCCCTGATGGCCAGGTTCTGCGCCGAGGTCCGGCCGCTGACCGAGGCGGGCCGGTTCCTGACCGGGCCGGACATGGGCACCGCCGAGGAGGATTTCGCGCCGCTGCGCGAGCGCCGGGCCGCGCCCGCGGCCATGCGCGCCGTCGTGGCGGGCGTGCCGTTCGAGGACCTGCTGACCGGGTACGGCGTCGCGGTGGCCGCTGAGACGGCGCTGCGACGGGGCCGCAATGGCGCGCAGCGGCCGGCGGGCTCGACGGGCTGGGATGGCCATTCGGTGGCCATCGAGGGGTTCGGCAAGGTGGGCGGCGGGGTGGCGCGCGAGGTCAGCCGGCGTGGCGGCCAGGTGGTCGCGGTGTCCACCGTGGCCGGCTCCGTCGCCGATCCCTCAGGTCTCGACGTCGAACGGCTGCTCGAGCTGCGGCGCGCGCACGGGGACGCGTGCGTGCTGCGCTACGGGCGGCCGGTCATGCCGCCGCAGCGGCTTTTCACCGAGGTGACCGCCGACGTCCTGGTGCCCGGGACCCGGCCGGGGACGATCGGCGGCCGGACCGCCGGATCGCTGCCGGCGAGCGTGCGGGTCGTCGCCCCCGCCGCGAACGCTCCCTACACCGCGGCCGGGGCCGAGGTGCTGCGCCAGCGCGGCATCGTGGCGCTGCCCGACTTCGTATGCAACGCGGGCGCGGTGATCGGCTACCGGTCCGCGACCGACGCGACCCCGGACCAGGTTCTGGCGGCGGTCGAAGCCAGGATCGCCGGGCTTATCGGCGAGGCGCTCGGCCATCCCGGCGGCCCGCTCGCCGGGGCCTGCGAGCAAGCCGCCGGGTTCCTGCGGAGCTGGTGGGGCGAGCCGCCCGGCCCGCCGTTCGCGTCGGCGGAGTGACCAGATCGTACGGCGTGGATGCCGCGTCCATGCTGTTCCAGCGACGTGGAGGGGGCATCCATGTCGTATTCGCAGGCTCCCCGGTCCGGGTCCGCGCATCACCCGTCACTGCTTTCACGGGGCCGGTTATCGTGGATCACCAGGGCCCCTCATG
>Ga0335076_10000750_pt1 | contig 30392 bp, 30 predicted proteins | sample Lox_Sample_25_FD_206717 | JGI IMG/M metagenome (GOLD analysis project Ga0335076, IMG submission 206717) | Soil microbial communities from Loxahatchee National Wildlife Refuge, Florida, United States - Lox_Sample_2.5 | ecosystem: Environmental > Terrestrial > Soil > Wetlands | place: USA... | reverse complement strand
TTCCGGAACTTCACCGAGGTGCTGATCGTCCTGCTCTCGGTCCCCTTCGCCATGGTGGGGAGCGTCTGGCTCCTCTGGCTGCTCGGCTACCACCTCTCCACCGCCGTCTGGGTGGGGATCATCGCGCTGGTGGGGCTCTCGGCCCAGACCGGGGTGGTGATGATCGTCTACATCGATCACGCCTTCGAGCGGCGGAAGCGGGCGGGGAAGATCCGGGACCTCTCCGACATCGTCTGGGCCCACATGGAGGGGACGGTGCAGCGGGTCCGGCCCAAGCTGATGACCGTGGCCACCATGCTCGCCGGCCTGGTGCCGCTCCTCTGGGCCACCGGCTCGGGGGCGGACGTGATGAAGCGGATCGCGGCGCCCATGGTGGGCGGCCTGGCGACCAGCGCCTTCCTCACCCTGGAGATCATCCCGGTCATCTACACCTACTGGCGCCAGGAGCAGCTCCTCTGGGAGCGGCTCGCCGGGCTCGACGCGGCCCGGCTCCAGGGGCTGCGCCTTCCGGCCCTGGTCCAGAAGATGGGGTGGCTCGGGGTGGCGGTCGCCCTCGGCGGCGGGTGGGCGCTTCGCCTGCACGGGGGATGGATCCTGATCCCGCTGGCCCTCTCCCTGGCGGTGGTGATCGCCGGGACGTGGGTCTACCTGGCCCGCCGTCCGGCCGCCCGCCGGCTGGTGTGGCCCACGGAGGAGGGAGCCGGGGCGGCGCCGCTCGCCCGGAGCGCCTGACCGCGCCGCCTCCCCCTGGTCAACCCGGCCTCCCGTGCTCACCTAGGAGGCGGGAGGCCCAGGACCGGATGACCCAGGCTTCACGCGCCGAGCGCCGCGCCGAGCTGATCGCGCGGATCCCCAGCTGGTACACCCCTTGGGCGCACGTCGCCTTCCCGGCCGCGGCCGGCCTCTCCATCGCCCTCTACGCCCTCTCCCGGATCCGGGACCTGCAGGCCTGGCAGGTGGCGCTCGTCCCCGTCTTCCTGGTCCTCGGGAACGCGGTCGAGTGGCACGTCCACCGCGGGGTCCTCCACCGGCGGACGCGCTTCCTCGAGACGCTCTACGTCCGGCACACCCCGCAGCACCACGCGCTCTACGTGGCGGACGACATGGCGATCCGCGACTGGCGCGAGCTCCGGCTCGTCCTCCTCCCCGCCTCCGGGGTCCTCGCCATCCTGGCGGCCGGCTCGCCGCTGGCGCTCGCCCTGGTGCTCGCCGGCCAGCGGAACGTCGCCGCCCTCTGGATCGCGAGCGCGGTCTGCTACGTGCTCTCCTACGAGTGGCTCCACCTCGCCTACCACCTGCCCGAGGACGCGCTCGTGGCGCGCCTCGGGATCGTCCGGGCGCTCCGCCGGCACCACCGGACCCACCACGCGCCGCACCTCATGCAGCGCTGGAACTTCAACGTGACGGTGCCGCTGTGGGACCTCCTGCGCGGTACCATCCACCAGCCGGCGGCGGCGCCGGGCGCGGCCGCAAGCCGCCGGCGGCCCTGACCGCCGAGGCGTCGGCCGCCTGGCCGCACCCCTTTACAGGAGCGTGGAGGTCGGGTACTAGACCGCCCGACCCCATCGTCTAGAGGCCCAGGACGCTGCCTTCTCAAGGCGGAAACCGGGTGTTCGAATCCCCGTGGGGTCAACGAAAAGCAGAGTGGCGCCGGCCGCGTGCGCTTTACACGCGGCGCGGCGCCCAGTAGGTTCCGGTCGCATCGGCCCCATCGTCTAGAGGCCTAGGACACGGCCCTTTCAAGGCTGTAACCCGGGTTCGAATCCCGGTGGGGTCACTGCTTCACCCGGCTCGGCTCTCGGCTCCCCGGCCCTTCGCCGAGGCGACGCCAGGGCCGACCGGGCGGCCGAACGCTGCGCCCGCGCCCTACCGCGGCGCCACCTGGCTCCGCTCGCCGAACAGGAACCCCTGGACGAAGTCGAAGCCGATCTCGCGCGCCAGGACGAAGTCGTCCACGTGCTCGATCCCCTCGAGGACGGTGTAGGCGCCGGTCTCGTGGGTCATGCGGATGAGGGCCTGCACCAGGGCGCGGTAGCGCGGCTCCCGGAGGCGCGGGACGATGGCGCGGTCGAACTTGAGGACGTCGCTCTCGCCGAGCGCCTCGAGGCTGAGCAGCGCGTCCGCCGCCCCCAGGTCGTCGAGGGCCACCGTCAGCCCGCGCTCGCGGAGCGAGGCGATGATGCCCGCCGCCCGGAGCGCGTGGGCGGTCACGGCGGTCTCGGTGACCTCGACCACCACCCGGCGGTGGGCGGAGGACATGAGGCCGACGAACGGATTGGCCTGCCCGTGGCCGGCCCGGCACCAGCTCCCCGGGTCGAGGTTCAGGAAGAGCGGCGCGTCGGGGGCGTGCTCGATCTGGTGGAACTTGAGGGTGAGCTCGGCGCGGAGGAGGAGCGCCGGGTCGGCGTGCAGGAGGGCGAAGACCACCGCGGGCGCGACCGGGGCGCCGTCGGCGGCGGCGAACCGGCCGAGCGCCTCGTACCCCGCCGTCCGCCCGGTGCGGGCGTTCACGATCGCCTGGTACTCGGTCCAGAAGCGCCCGTCCTCGAAGATCGCCCGCACGTCGGAGAGCCGGAGGGCGGCGCTGTGGAGCGGGAGCGGATCGACCTCCAGCGGGCGACCGTCGAGCGCGGGGGCCTGCTCCTCGGGCGGATCCTCGAGCCAGCTGGCGCTGCCCGGCCGCGGCCGCCGCGCCACGGGAGGGAGCGACGCCAGCTCCGCGCTCAAGGCTCCGTCGCGGCTCGGGGCTCCCTCGCGCCCGCCGGCCCGAGGCTCCGCGGGCGGGCCGGCCGGATGCGCCGGTCGGCTGCTCTTCCGTTCCGGCCAGGTGGACGCGTCGTGCAACCGGTGCAGGTCGGGGGCTTTGAAGGGCAAGGTGCGCCTATCTCCGCTCCGATATCGCCACGGGTCAACTTTTCGCATCGTTACGGCTTCCACCCGCGGGCCTACCGTCGCCCCGGCTGCCTCTGGCCCGGAATCGGTGTCGGACGGGTCGCCCATCTCGCCTCACCCGGAAGAAGGAGACACCGGCGGAGCCGGGCGCTCGACGGCCGGCTCCACCGGGGCCAGTCACGGCGCGTGCGGCTGCTGGCCGGCCTCCGCCCGCCCGGCGCCCGCCTGCGCCGCGGGCGCGACCCCCAGCTGGCGGAGCAGCCCGAGGGCGTCCCACTGCACCCAGCTCTCGACGAACCTCCCGGCCCGGACCTTGTCGATGCCGATCCCCTCCGCGGTGCAGCGCTGGCCGGTCGGCTCGATCCCCATGAGGCGGCCGCGGTGGGTCCCGGTCATCCGCCAGTGCGTGACGACGACGTCCCCGTCGGCGTAGCAGCCGAGCAGGGTGGGCTTGAGGTCGGGGAAGGCCTCCCGGTACATCCGGCAGCTCTCCTTCGCCTGGCCCAGGTCCGAGTCCCCGGTGATCGGGTCGTGGCTCCTGTACCCGCGGTCGCAGAGCTCGTCGAAGACCTCGACGTTCCCCTTGCCGTACGCCTCCTCGAGCAAGCGCCTGGCAGACTGCTTCATGTCGACGGCCATGGCATCTCCCTTCGCCTCCCGGGCGCGAAGGCCCAGGGCGGCGCGTCTGAGCTAGGCACCCCGCACGCGGAGGCAACGAGGAGGCCGCCGAAAACCGCTGCTGGCCCCCGACCGGCAGGGCAGTTGGGGGGCAGCGGGCGTTCCGGGAACCCGGCGGGAACCCGTCAGCGGTAGCCGTAGCCGCCGCGCTCGGTCCCCACCACCCGGCCCTCGGCGATCAGCGCCCGGACGCTGAACCGGTCGGGGCCGAAGTTGTAGGTCCAGACCTCGACCTGGACCGTCACCGCCCCGCCGGCCCTGGCCGAGGGGACGATCCCGACGGCCAGCGGCCGGGACTCGAGCCGGTAGTCGACGAGGAGCGGCTCCCCGCAGCGGGCGAGGAGGTCCACCTTGGTGGCGCCGAGGAAGACGTCGGCCGCCTCGCAGTGCGCGACGGCCAGCGGCGGGACCACGCGGACGACGTCGCGGGCGTAGCCGTAGCCGCCGCGCTCCACGCCGATCACCCTCCCGCCGAGCAGCGACACCGTCGACATGAACCGGTTCGGGCCGAAGTCGTAGGTCCAGGTCTCCACCGTGGCCACCGCCTGGCTCTGGTAGGGCGGCCCGCTCCGCCAGACGTCGCGGGAGTCCTGGAGCGTGGGGAGGCCGCACTTCCCGAGGAGGTCGAGCTTGGAGTCGCCCACGCTGACGATCCCCCCGTCGCAGCGGATCGAGTCCTCCGCCACGGCGGGGAAGGCCGCCGTCGCGCCGAGGAGCGCTACGAGCACGTCGAGGCGCATGGGTTCCTTCCCGGCCGCGAGACCGCGGCCCTGCCGGCTCCCTCCTTACACGACACCCGGCGCGGCTCCCGATTCAAGGGAGCGTGCCATCCCAGGTGGGTCCGTGCGCCGGCGGCGCGCTACGCTCCCCGCCAGGGCTCGCTGGCCCGGAGGGCGGCCACGATCGCGCGGGTCGAGGGGGAGCGGTTCAGCGTGTAGAAGTGGATCCCGGGCGCGCCGCGGCGAAGCAGGTCCGCGCACTGCAGGGTGGCGTAGGCCACCCCCAGCTCGCGCGCCCCGTCGGCGTCCTCGCGCCGGACCTCCATCGCCGCCCGCAGCCGCGCCGGGATCGAGGCCCCGCACATGGCGGTGAAGCGCTCCACCTGCTCCACGTTGGTGAAGGGCATGATCCCGGGGACGATGGGGACCGCGATGCCGGCCGCCCGGGCGCGCTCCACGAAGCGGAAGTACTGGACGTTGTCGAAGAAGAGCTGGGTGACGAGGAAGTCCGCCCCCGCGTCCACCTTGGCCTTGAGGTTCCGGAGGTCCTGGGCCAGGTCGCGGGTCTCGACGTGGCCCTCGGGGTAGGCGGCCGCCCCGAGGCAGAAGCTCCAGCGCCCGGGGTGCTCCCGGACGAAGGCCACCAGCTCGCTGGCGTGGCGGAAGCCGTCCGGGTGCGGGGTGAAGGCGGCCTGGCCCCGGGGAGGATCGCCGCGGAGCGCCAGCACGTTCTGGACCCCGGCCTCGGCCACCTCGTCCAGCACCGCCGACACCTCGTCGCGGGAGGCGCCCACGCAGGTGACGTGGGCCATCGCCTCCACCTCGCTCTCGCGCTTGAGCCGCTTCACGAGCTCGAGGGTTCGGGCCCGGGTCGAGCCCCCCGCCCCGTAGGTCACCGAGACGTAGGCCGGCCCGAGGGGCCGGAGGGCCTCGACCGTCTCGAAGAGCGCCCGCACCCCCTCGTCCGTCTTCGGGGGAAAGAACTCGAAGGAGAAGATGGGCTCGCCCCGCTCGCGGGCGAAGCGCAGGAGGTCGGTGATCCGCACGGCCCGCGGAGATTAGCCCGGCCCCCACCCCGGGCGCCAGCCTCGCGTCGGCGGTTGACAGGCGCGGGCCGTCGGGGAATCACTACGCCGCATGGCCGGCCAGCGCTACATCACGCCCGAGGGCTTCCGCCGGCTGGCCGCGGAGCACGAGAGGATCTGGACCGTGGAGCGCCCCCGGATCGTGGCCGAGGTCGAGGCCGCGGCGGCGCTCGGGGACCGGAGCGAGAACGCGGAGTACCTCTACGGGAAGCGGAAGCTCCGGGAGCTGGACCGCCGGCTGCGGTTCCTCTCGGAGCGGATGGACGCCCTCACGGTGGTGGATCCCCGGCCGCATCCGGCGGGGCGCGCCTTCTTCGGCGCCTGGGTGACGGTGGAGCAGGAGGACGGGGAGGAGCGGACCTACCGGCTGGTGGGGCCGGACGAGTTCGACGTCGCCTCCGGCCTGATCAGCGTCGACGCGCCCCTCGGGCGGGCGCTCCTCGGGAAGCGCGCCGGCGAGCTGGTGGTGGTGCAGCGGCCGGCCGGGGTGCTGGAGCTCACCGTGGTCGAGGTGAGCTGGACGTCGGCGGGGGACGCGTGACCACCTCCGACCGCGCCGCGCTCCGGGCCCAGGTGGAGCGCTTCGCCCGCGAGCGCCCGAGGAGCGTCGCCTCCGACGGCGCCGGGAGGCTCCTCGACGTCGCCTCCGGCAAGGCCCTGGCGCTCGACTGGCCCCGCGTGGCCCGCGCGGAGGAGCGCGTCGACGCCCGCACCCGGCGCCCCTACCTCGTCCTCTCCCTGGACGACGGCACCGAGATCGCCCTCGCCGATCAGGGGATCGCCTTCGCCCCCCGGGCGGTGGCCGGCGGGGCGCCGGAGGGCCTCCCCGCCGCGGTCTGCTTCCGCGACCTCTCCCAGGCGGAGAGCCAGCTCTCCCACTTCCTCCTCCACCACCCCGAGGAGCCCGCCGACCGCTCCCACCTGGCGATCTTCCTCTTCTGCCTGGCGGTGGTGGCGGGGGCGCGGGCGGCCGGGTTCGACGTCGCCCCCGAGGAGCGCCGGCTGGAGGGGCTGCTCGCCGAGCTCGAGGCCCGGGGCGCCCGCTGACCGATCGTGCGTGCTTCGGGATCGGCGCGGCGAAGCCGCGCCCGCGGGACGTCGCCCGAGGCGAAGCCGGAGCGCGCCCGGGCCCCGCGCGGCAGGAGAGGGGCCTCCGAGGAGCTTCGCTCGGCGGGGAGGGGGCGCAGCCCCCTTGGAGAGCTGCCCGAGCCATGGCGCGATTCGAGACACCGAGGGTGCTCGAGGATCGCGAACCCTGGCTCAGGCGGGGGCGGCCTCCGGCTCCTCGGCCACCAGGGCGGCCAGCCGCGCCCAGAGGGCGTCGGTCCCCGTCCCCTCGATCGCCGAGAACGGCACCGCCTCCCCGCGCCCGAGCCCGAGGGACCGCTCCACCGCCTGGAGCGCGGCGCCGCGCCCGGTCCTGGGGAGCTTGTCGATCTTGGTGGCCGCCACCACCACCCGGCGGCCGGCGGCGCGCAGGAACGCCGCGGCGTCCTCGTCGCTCTCGGCCGGCGGGTGGCGGGCGTCGACGATCAGCACCACCGCGCGGAGCACGTCCCGCTCCCGCAGGTAGTCCTCGATCATCGCCGCCCAGCGATCGCGCTCGGCCCGCGACACCTTCGCGTAGCCGTAGCCGGGGAGGTCGCAGAGCCGCACCGCCCTCGGCCGCGCGGCCGGCGTGGGGCGGTAGGAGACCTGGAAGAACTGCAGGGCGCGGGTCCGGCCGGGCGTGGAGGAGACGCGTGCCAGCCCCTTCGTCCGCGCCAGGGCGTTGAGCATCGAGGACTTGCCCACGTTGGAGCGGCCCACGAACGCCAGCTCCGGCAGCGGACTCTGCGGCCACTCCGCCAGGCGGGTGGCGGTCCGGACGAACTCGGCCGAGACGACCTGGACGGGCATGGGGGCCTAGCGGACGTCGCGGGGGCGAGGGGGCGCCTTCGCGCCCTCGGTGGGCGCCGCGCCCTTGTCGCCCCAGTGGACGATGAGGGGCAGCTTGCGGGCGTACTCGAACCGTACCAGGCTCGGGGTGGAGTCGGTGTGGCAGCCGAGGCAGGTCTTCTCGCCCGGATCGACCAGCCCCACCGCCCGGGCCAGCTCGGCGTCGCGCATCACGTAGCGGGCGGCGTAGATCCGCCCCGGGCCATGGCAGGCCTCGCAGGAGACCCCGGCGATGCCGTCGGCGGCGTCGGGGGAGTGGCAGCCGAGGCAGCGCTCGTCCTTGCGGCTCCTCTCCGGCAGGCTGTCGAAGGCGCGGGCGTGGGGATCCTGGCGCCAGGCGTCGTAGGCGGCCGGGTGGCACGCCTTGCAGGTCTCCGGGCCGACCCGGTCGCCGGCGTGGGCGGCGGTGGGCGGGAGGAGCACGGCGAGCGCGCAGATGGCGAGGGCTCGGGTCACGGGGCCCGGAGTATAATGCGGCATGCGCCTCGCCCGGATCGTTTTGCTCGCCCTCCTCCTCGGCCCCTCCCTCGCCCAGGCCCGCGCCTGGAAGGGCGTCTCCCCCGGCACCTCCACCCAGGCCGAGGTGGTCGAGAAGTTCGGGGAGCCCACCACCCGGACCAAGCGCGGGACGCGCACCGTCCTCGCCTACTACGGGGACCAGGCGCTCGAGGGGACCAAGCAGGTCCAGTTCCACGTCGACGCCGGGGCGGTGATCCAGGAGATCACCGTCTTCCTCACCGCGCCGCTCGACGCCGACACGATCGAGGGGACCTACGGGAAGCCGCCGCAGAAGACCTTCGTCGAGGACACCTTCCAGAAGGTCTGGCTCTACCCGCAGCAGGGCGTGACCGTCTACTTCGGCAAGGAGGGCCAGGTGGAGGCGCTCTCCTTCGCCCCCGGCAGCCGGGCCCAGAAGGCCGCCGCCGCGGAGAGCCCGGCCGCGGCCGAGAAGGCGCCCGCCGCCGGCCGCTAGGGCGCCGTGCGCCTGGTCGGCCTCACCGGCGGGATCGCCACCGGCAAGAGCACCTTCGCCGCCCTGCTCCGCGCCCGGGGGGTCCCGGTGGTCGACGCCGACGCGCTCGCCCGCGCGGCGGTGGCGCCCGGCACCCCGGCCCTGGCCGAGATCGGGCAGGTCTTCGGGCCGGAGGTCCTCCTCCCCGGCGGCGGGCTGGACCGCCCGCGCATGGCCGCCCGGGTCTTCGGGAATCCGGAGGCGCGGCGCCGGCTGGAGGCCATCACCCACCCGGCCGTGCGCCAGGCGATGCTGGCCGAGACCCGCCGGCTGGCGGCCGAGGGCCACCCCCTCGCCTTCTACGACACCCCCCTGCTCTACGAGGTGGGCCTGGAGACCGCCCTGGACGCGGTGGTGGTGGTCTGGGCGCCGCCCGAGGTGCAGCAGGCCCGGCTGGCGGCGCGGGACGGGCTCGCCCCGGCGCAGGCCGAGGCGCGCCTCGCGGCGCAGCTGCCCGTCGACGAGAAGGCCGCCCGGGCCGACTTCGTGGTCGAGAACGCCGGCCCGATCGAGGGACTGGCCGCCAAGGCGGACCGGCTCCTCGAGGACCTCCGCCGGGGACACGGCCGGAGGCTTCCCAACGCCCCGGCCCTGCGCTATTGACCGGGCGTGGGGGAGCGCCCGCACGTCCACCTCGTCACCGGCTACCCGGGCTTCATCGGGAAGCGGCTGGTCCGGGCCCTGGTCGAGCGGGGTGGATCCGAGGACCGGCTGGTGCTCCTGGTGCAGGCCCGCAACGCCGCCGCCGCCCGCAAGGACCTGGACGCCATCGGCGCGGCGCGGGCGGAGATCGTGGAGGGCGACGTCGAGCGCATGCACCTCGGCCTCTCGGGCGCGGAGTGGAGGGCGCTCGGGGCCGAGGTGACCGACGTCTGGCACCTCGCCGCCCGGACCTGGCTGGGCGCGCCCCGCAGCGAGATGCGGCAGGTGAACGTGGAGGGGACCCGGAACGTCCTCGAGCTCGCCCGGGCGGCGCGCCGGCTGCGCCGCCTCAACCACTTCTCCACCGCCTACGTCTCGGGCGACCGGGTGGGGGTGATCCTCGAGGACGAGCTGGCCACCGGCCAGCGCTTCCACAACCCCTACGAGGAGACCAAGTACCAGGCCGAGCTCCTGGTCCGGCGGGCGCAGGCGGACCTGCCGGCGACCATCTACCGCCCGAGCATCGTGGTGGGCGACTCGCGCACCGGGGAGATCGACCGCTTCGAGGGGCCCTACGCGCTCGCCATCCTCCTGGTGGCCTCGCCCCTGGCGGTCCCCCTCCCCCTCCCCGGCGACGCCGTCGCCCCGCTCAACGTGGTCCCGGTGGACTTCGTGGTCGAGGCCGCGGTGGCCATGGGGGCCGATCCGGCCGCCGCGGGGAAGACGATCCACGTGGTGGATCCGGCCCCGCTCTCCGCCCGCAGCGTCTACGAGATGATCGCCGCCCACGCCGGGAAGCGGCTCCCACCGGTCTCGGTCCCGGCCCGGGCCTTCCAGGCCCTCCTGCAGCTCCCGCTGCTGGAGAGGCTCTCGCGGGTCCACCGGCCGGCGATCGAGTACGTGAACCACCTCGCCATCTACAACTGCCGCAACCTGCTCGAGCTCCTCGAGGGCACCGGCATCCAGTGCCCGCCGATCGGCAGCTACCTCGACCGGCTGATCGAGTTCGTGCAGGGGACCTTCGCGCGGCGGCGCGAGGCCGAGCTCGCCCAGCTCGCCGGCGAGCTCGACGATCCCCTCGATCCCCTCCCCGCGCCGTGACGCCACGCGTCACCGGCCCACGCGCGCACCCCGCCGCCCCGCGGGCGCGCGGCTTGTGCTAGGAACGTGCCTTCCTTAGAGGGGATCGCATGAAGAAGCCGGAGTCCTTCGCCGTCGGCGACACCTTCGAGTACGTCCGCGAGGTCGACCCGTACCGGCCCGTCTACTACGCCGCCGCCTCGGGCGACTTCAACCCGATCCACATCGACGCGAAGGTCGGCCGGGCCGCCGGCTACCAGGGCGTGATCCTCCAGGGGATGTGCACCTACTCCTGGCTGTCGGACGCCTGCGTCGCCTACCTCGGCGACCCGGCGCGGCTGCGCCGCCTGCGGGCCCGCTTCACCCGGCCGGTACAGGTGGGGGACGTGATCCGGTTCCAGGGGCGCTGCGCCGCGGTGGAGGGGAGCCGGGTGCGGCTCGAGGTGAGCGCCACGAACCAGCAGGGCGAGGAGATCCTGAAGGGCGCCGTGGCCGAGGGCGACGTCGGGGAGGGGTGAGCGCGTGCCGATCGATCGCAAGCACCTGGGGAAGCGCTACGGGCCGTTCCGGTTCGCCGTCGGGCTCGAGCAGGTGAAGGACTTCGTGGCCACCACCGGCGGCGGGGTCCCGGGCCGCGTCTTCTCATCGCCCCCGGACCGCTTCCACCCCTGGACCTTCGACGAGGAGGCCGCCCGGGCGTCGCCCCACCGGGGCCTGGTGGCCCCGCCCTCCTTCGCCGCCGCCTTCGCCATCCAGCCCTTCGCCACCGCCTGCTCCGATCCGGAGCTGGGCGTGAACGTGCTCCGGCTGGTCCACGGCGAGCAGGAGTTCGAGTTCCTCGAGCCGGTGCGCCCGGGCGACCTGCTCGAGACCACCGGCGCCATCTCCCGCCTCCAGGAGCGCGGCAACCTCGACTTCCTCGAGGTCACCACCGAGACGCGCAACCAGCACGGGCGGCTGGTGGTGCGCGGCGTCTGGACCGCGATCGTCCGCAACTGACGGGCGCCGGCGGGGCCGGCACGCCCCGCTACGAGGTGATCACGCCGTCGGCGATGAGGTTGGCGAGGATCCGGGCGGTGTCGAGCCGGGGCAGGCCGGAGAGGGCGAAGATCGCCTCGTAGTCCACCGTGCCGTCGATCTGGGCGAGGAGGAAGCCGGCCCGGTGGTCGAGGTTCAGCCACATGACCTCCTCCGGCTTGATGGCGAGGCGCGGCACGCCGGTGAGCGAGCCGAGCTTCGACTCGTACATGGCGATGAGCGTGGCCTCGTTCTGCCGGAGGTAGTCCCGCGCCTCCCCGTGGTCCGGGTCGATCTGCAGGATCTTCTCGATCAGCTCCAGCGAGCCGGTGAAGTCGCCGAGGGCGAACAGCTCCCGGGCGGCCTCCATCCAGACCTCGACGTCGTTCCGCGACTGGGCCGCCCCGCCGATCCCGTTGGAGCCCTCGGGGACGAGCGAGCGGAGGTCCGACTTGTCGGCCACCGCGGTCAGGTCGAGCCCCCCGTCCGCCTCGACCACGATGGTGGCGGCCGCGGCGGGGCCGTCGTCCCAGGGGGAGGGCGCGAAGTCGTCCGCCACCGGCTCCGCCCCCGCGGCGGCCGCGGCGGGAGGGGCCGGCGGCGGGAGGGGGACTGCCGCGGCGGGCGGCGCGGGGAGCGGGACCGGCGCGCCCGCCGGCGCGGTGGGCGCGATGCCCACCGGCAGCCCTCCGCCGATCAGCGTCAGGTAGGACCGGGCCTTGGGGTTCCCGGGATCGAGCTCGAGCACCTGCTGGAAGGAGCGCAGCGCCTCCCCCACCCGGCCGGCGACGTAGGCCTTGATCCCGCGGTCGATCAGCTCGGCGACGCCGGCCACGGTCACTTCCCCCCCGCCGGCCGCGCCGCGCTGGCCAGCCCCTTGAAGAGCTGGAGGGTGCGATCGAGCTGCTCCTCCTCGGCGGCGATGGCGGCCGCGTCCCCGGCCTCGGCCGCCTGGCGGACGCGGGCCAGGACGCTCTCCGCCTTCTGGACGGCGTCCTTGCCGAACTTGGTGCGCTCGAGCGCCTCCTGGACCGCCGGCCCGAGGGCCTCGATCTCGCGCACCATCGCCAGGACCCGATCCCGGCGCGCCTCGAACTCGCGGTTGGTCTGCTTGCGCTCCAGCAGGTCGTCGATCTGCTCGTCCAGGATCCGCTTGATCTCGTCCTCGGTCAGGCCGGAGGTGGCGGTGACCGTGATCGACTGCTGCTGGCCGGTGGCCACGTCGCGGGCCGACACGCCGACGATGCCGTCGGCGCTGATGTCGAAGGTGACCTCGATCTCCACCTCGCCGCGCCGGGCGGGGCGGATCCCGTCGAGGATGAACTCCCCGAGGAGCTCGTTGTCGATGGCCCGCTCGCTCGCCCCCTGCAGCACCGCGATCCGGACCGAGGTCTGGTTGTCCTGGACGGTGGTGAAGAGGTGGGTCTGGCTGGTGGGGACGGTGGTGTTCTTGGGGATGACGGTCTGGAAGTAGCCGCCCACCACCATCAGGCCGAGGTTCTGCGGGGTGACGTCGAGGAGCAGCACCTCGCTCCCCTGCGCTTGCGGGGCGGAGAGGGCGTGGGCCTGGATGGCGGCGCCGAGGGCCACCACCTCCTCCGGGTGGACGCCGCGGCACGGCTCCCGCGCGAAGAAGTCCTTCACCGCCTTCTGCACCCGGGGCATCCGGGTCATCCCGCCGACCAGCAGCACCTCCCCCACCTGGTTCGGGCGCACCCCGGCGTCCTTGAGGGTGCGCTCGGTCACCGCGATGCAGCGCTCCACCAGGTCCTTGGTGAGGTCCTCCAGCTTGTCGCGGGTGAGCTGGCGATCGAGGTGGAGGGCCCCCTTCCCGTCCGCCGCCCCCACCAGGAAGGGCAGGTGGATCGAGGTGCCGGGCACCGCCGACAGCTCGCACTTGGCCTTCTCCGAGGCGTCCTTGAGCCGCTGGAGGGCCATCTTGTCCTGCCGGAGATCGACCCCGCTGTTCTCCTTGGCGAACCCGAAGGTGAGCCAGTCCATCACCCGCCGGTCGAAGTCCTCGCCGCCGAGGTAGGTGTCGCCGCCCACCCCGACCACGTCGTAGACGCTCTTCCCGATGTCGAGGATGGAGACGTCGAACGTGCCGCCCCCCAGATCGAAGACCACCACCTTGCGCTCCACCTGCTTCCCGAAGCCGTAGGCGAGGGCGGCACTGGTGGGCTCGTTGATGATCCGCAGGACCTCGAGCCCGGCGATCCGCCCGGCGTCCTTGGTGGCGTGCCGCTGGCCGTCGTTGAAGTAGGCGGGGACGGTGATCACCGCCTTGGTGACCGGCCGGCCGAACCAGGCCTCCGCGTCGGCCCGCAGCTCGGCCAGGATCATGGCCGAGATCTCCTGGATGGTGACCACCCGGCCGGCGATCTCGACCCGGACGTCGTTCCCCTCCGGGCCGGCCAGGAGCTTGTAAGGGAGCACCCGGCGCGCGTCCTCGACCTCCTTCGAGCCCCAGCGGCGCCCGATCAGCCGCTTGGCGGCGAAGACCGTGTTCTCCGCGTTGGTGATCGCCTGGCGCTTGGCCAGCGCCCCCACCAGCCGCTTCCCGTTCTTGGCCACCGCCACGATCGACGGGGTGAGCAGCTGGCCGCTGCGGTTCGAGATCACCCGCGGGACGCCGTCCCGGACGGTGGCGACCACCGAGTTGGTGGTGCCGAGGTCGATCCCGATGACCGGCTCGTGCTCGCTCATCCGAGGAAGCTCCATTTCAGCTTCTTGAGCCGCTCGCGGGCGCTCTCCAGCCGCGGATCGAGCTCGAGGGCCCGCTCCAGCTCGCGCTTCGCGTCCTTCTTCGCCCCCTGGGCCTCGAGCACCATGGCGAGCGCCTCGTGGGCCGCTCCGGCCTGCGGGGTCGCCCGGACCGCCGCCTCGGCGAGCTCGCGCGCGGCGCCGGGATCGCCCACCTCCAGGGCCGCCCGGGTCCCCGCGGAGGCGGCCCGGGTGTGGCGCGGGTCGGCCTCCAGGGCGGCGCGGTAGGCGGCGAGCGCGGCCGGCCAGCTCCCCATCGCCTCGGCGGCCAGCCCCTTCTCGAAGAGCTCGCCCGCCTTCTGGGCGGCGGCGCGCCGCCTGGCGTCGGCCACCAGCCCGGCCAGCTCGGCGTTCTGGGGGTCGAGCCCCTGGGCGAGGGCCAGGTCGTTCGCCGCCTGGCCGAAGCGCCCTGCCTCCATCGCCTCCTTGCCCCGCTTCACCAGCTCGGCCACCCGGCCGACCCGGGCGAGGAGCGGGTTCTGCCGGGAGAGCCGGGCCCGCCGCTCCTGGACGCGCCGCTCGTCCTCGATCTTGCGGGCCTCGAGCCGGGCGAACTCCTCCGGTGGCGCGGTCTGCTTCGCGTAGGCGGCCCGGCGCGCCTCGTCGGAGAGCCCGTCCCTCGCCTCGGTCACGCGCCGGAAGACCCGCTCCATGCGAGCCCGGTAGCTGCCCAGCCGCTTCCCCGGGTAGCGATCGGGGTGGAAGATCTTCACCTTCTCGAGGTAGGCGGCCTTCACCGCCTCCGCCGGCGCGTTCCACGCCAGGCCGAGCACTTCCCAGTGGGTGAGGCGGGCGAGGCTCCCGTCGAGGAAGAGGAGCTCCTTGCGCCGGTCGACGTCGAGATCGACGTCCTCGGCCAGGTCGGCCGGACCGAAGACGAAGCCCTTGTAGCGGTCGACGCTCACCGGCTCCTTCCGCGAAAACGCCCGCGACCACTCGACAATGAACGATGGGTGCCGGGCGGGTCAACGCCCTCCGCGGAGGGACAACCTACCATGAGCCCGGGACGACCGGATCGCCGCCCCCGGGGCGGCGCCTCAGCTGCGCGCCAGGAGGAGCTCGAGGAGCGCCTTCTGGGCGTGGAGCCGGTTCTCCGCCTGGTCGAAGACCGCCGACTGCGGCCCCTCGATCACGCCCTCGCTGATCTCCTCGCCCCGGTGGGCGGGGAGGCAGTGCAGGGCGATGGCGTTCGGCCGCGCCGCGGCCATCAGCCGCTCGTCCACGATGTAGCCGGCGAAGGCGCGCACGCGCTGCTCCGCCTCGGCCTCCTGCCCCATGCTCGCCCAGACGTCGGTGTTCACCACGTGGGCGCCCTCGGCCGCCTCGTGGGGCGAGCGGACCAGCCGGGCCCGCCCGCCGGTCCGGGCGAGGAGGCCGTCGTCGGGCTCGTATCCGGCCGGGCAAGCGAGGCGCAGCTCGAAGCCGAGCAGGGCGCAGGCCTCCAGCCAGCTGTTGGCCATGTTGTTGCCGTCGCCCACCCAGGCCACCTGGAGCGCGCCGCGGGCGAGGGCGTCGGCTCCGAAGCGCTCGCTCACCGTGAGCAGGTCGGCGAGGACCTGGCAGGGGTGGGAGGAGTCGGTGAGGGCGTTCACCACCGGCACGTCCGCGAACCGGGAGACCTCCGCCAGCTTCTCGTGCTCGAAGGTGCGGATCACCAGGCAGTCCACGTACCTCGAGAGGACCCGGGCGGTGTCGCGGATGGGCTCGCCCCGGCCGAGCTGCGTGTCGCGCGGCGAGAGGAAGATGGCGTCCCCGCCCAGCTGGTAAGCGGCCACCTCGAAGGAGACGCGGGTGCGGGTGGAGGCCTTCTCGAAGAGGAGCCCGACCGTGAGCCGCTCGAGCGGCCTGGGCCCGGCCTTGCCGAGGAGCTTCCACTCCGCCGCCCGCTCGAGCAGCTCCAGCAGCTCCGGGCGCTCGAGGTCCGTGAGCCGGAGGAAGTCGCGCTTCTCGCGGGCCGCCCGGGACATGGCTACGGCTTGGCCGGAGCGGCGGCGATCGCCGCCCCGAGCCGCTCGACGGCCAGGTCGGCCTCGGCGGCGGTGAGGGTGAGCGGGGGGGCGAGCCGGAGCACGTCGTCCCCGATGGCGTTCACGAGCAGGCCCCGCTCGCGCGCCGCCTTCATCGCCTCGGCGGCGGCGATCCCCTGGAGCACCACCCCGAGGAGCATCCCGCGCCCTCGCACGCGGGCCACCCGGCCGCCGCCGCGGAGCCCCTCGAGGCCGGCCCGGAGCCGGGCGGCCACCGGGCGCGAGCCCTCCAGCACTCCGCCGGACAGCTCGCGGAGGACCGCCAGGGCCACCGCGCAGGCGAGCGGGTTCCCGCCGAAGGTCGTCCCGTGGCTACCGGCGGTGAGGTGGCTCCCCACCTCCTCGGTGGCGAGCAGCGCGCCGATGGGGAAGCCGCCCCCCAGGGCCTTGGCGCTGGAGAGGAGGTCCGGGGTGATCCCCTCCCACTCGTGCGCCCACCAGCGCCCGGTCCGGCCCATCCCCGTCTGGATCTCGTCCAGGCAGAGCAGGGCCCCCTTGCGGCGGGTGATCTCGCGCGCCGCCCGGAGGTAGCCCTCCGGCGGCGGGATCACCCCGGCCTCGCCGAGGATCGGCTCCACCACGAAGGCGGCGGTCTTCTCGCCCACCGCGGCCTCGAGCGCGGCGGCGTCGCCGTAGGGGACGTGGCGCACCCCGGGGACCAGCGGCTCGAAGCCGTGCTGGTACTTCTCCTGGCCGCCCACCGTCACGGTGAAGAGCGTCCGCCCGTGGAAGGAGTCGGTGCAGGCGACGATCTCGTGGCGCTCGGGGCGGCCCTGGTCGGCGTGGAACTTCCGCGCCAGCTTGAGCATCACCTCGTTCGCCTCCGCCCCGCTGTTGCAGAAGAAGGCGCGGCGGGCGAAGGGGGCCACCGCGAGGAGGGCCTCGGCCAGCTCGATCTGGCGGGGGATGAAGTAGTGGTTGGAGGCGTGCCAGACGGTGCGGGCCTGCTCCTCCAGCGCCCGCACCAGCGCCGGGTGGCAGTGGCCGAGCGCGTTCACCGCCACGCCGCCGAGGAAGTCCAGGTACTCGCGCCCCTCGGCGTCCCAGACGCGGACGCCCGCGCCCCGGACGATCGCCACCGGCTGCTGCTTGTAGTTGGGCGTCAGGACCTTCTGGGCCCGCTCGGCCCAGGACGCGTTGCCGTTCATGCCCGCGCTTATAGCAGCGGGGCCGGGGTGGGTTCCACTTCCACGGCGGTCAGAGGATGTAGCGGGAGAGGTCCTCGTCCTCCGCCACGCCCTGGAGCCGCTCCCTCACGTACGCGGCGTCGATCGCGATCCGCTGCCCGCGGAGCTCGGCGGCGTCGAAGGAGACCGGGTCGAGGAGCCGCTCCATCACCGCGTGGAGCCGGCGCGCCCCGATGTTCTCCATCCGCTCGTTCACCTCGGCGGCGATCCGGGCGATCTCCTCCACCGCGTCGTCGCCGATGCGCACGTCCACGCCCTCGGTGGCGAGGAGGGCGGTGTACTGGCGGACCAGGCTGTTGCGCGGCTCCTTCAGGATCCGGGCCAGGTCCGCCCGCCCCAGCGGCTCCAGCTCCACCCGGATCGGGAAGCGCCCCTGCAGCTCGGGGATGAGGTCGGAGACCTTGGCCAGGTGGAAGGCCCCGGCGGCGATGAAGAGCACGTGATCGGTCCGCACCGGCCCGTACTTGGTGGAGACGTTGGAGCCCTCGACGATGGGGAGGAGGTCGCGCTGGACGCCGCCGCGCGAGACGTCCGGGCCCCGCCCGCCCCCGGCGTCCCCGCCGGCGATCTTGTCGATCTCGTCGATGAAGATGATCCCGGCGTTCTGGGCGCGCTCCAGCGCCTCGCGGGTGACCCGCTCCATGTCCACCAGGCGGGCCGCCTCCTCGGCCGCCAGGAGCTCCAGCGCCTCGCGCACCTCGACCCGCCGCTTCCGCCGCCGCCCCCCGCCCCCCAGCGCCGAGAGGAGCGGGTTGTTCCCCAGCGACTGGACCATGTCCTGGAGCCCCTGGGCCATGTCCTCCATCCCCGGGGCCATGAAGGGGAGGACCGGGCTCGCCCGCTCCTGCAGCTCCACCTCCACCAGGTCGTCGTCGAGGGTCCCGGCGCGGAGCCGCGCCCGGGCCTTCTCCCGGGCGGCGGAGGGCTCGGGCTCCCCCTCCCCGCGCACCCGCGAGACCGCGCTCCGGATCCCCTGGCCGATCCCCGCCCCGAAGCCCAGCGCGTCGAGGACCTTCTCCTCGGCCGCCTCCCGGGCCCGCTCCTCGAGCTTCCCCAGCTCCTCCTCCTTCACCAGCTTGACCGCCGCCTCGACCAGGTCGCGGACCATCGAGTCCACGTCCCGCCCCACGTACCCCACCTCGGTGAACTTGGAGGCCTCCACCTTGACGAAGGGCGCCCCCGCCAGGCGCGCCAGGCGCCGGGCGATCTCGGTCTTCCCCACGCCGGTCGGCCCGATCATGATGATGTTCTTGGGCAGGATCTCGTCGCGCAGCTCCGGGTCCACCCGCTGGCGGCGCCAGCGGTTGCGCAGGGCGATCGCCACCGCCCGCTTGGCCTGGGCCTGCCCGACCACGTAGCGGTCGAGCTCGGCCACGATCTCCTTGGGCACCAGGTCCTGGGGGTTCACGCGGGGAGCTCCTCGAGGGTCAGGTTGGCGTTGGTGTAGATGCAGATCTCGGCCGCGAGCTTCATCGACTCCTCGGCGACCTGCCTCGCGCCCAGGGTGGAGTGGGCGAGCAGGGCCCGGGCCGCGGCCAGCGCGTAGGGACCCCCGGAGCCGATCGCCACCGCCAGCCCGCCCGGCGTCGGATCGGGCTCGATCACGTCCCCGGCCCCCGAGAGGACCAGCACGTGCTCCGGATCGGCCACCACCAGCAGGGCCTCCAGGCGGCGGAGCAGCCGGTCGGTGCGCCACTGCTTCGCCAGCTCGACCGCCGCCCGCGGCAGCGAGCGGGCGTGCTCCTTGAGCTTCTTCTCGAAGAGCTCGAACAGCTGGAAGGCGTCGGCGGTGGCGCCGGCGAAGCCGGCCAGGACCTGCCCCTCCGCCAGCCGCCGCACCTTGCGGGCGGAGGCCTTCATCACGGTCTTGTCGAGCGTGACCTGGCCGTCGCCGGCCAGCACCACCCTGCCCTCGCGGCGCACGCAGAGGATCGTCGTTCCGTGCATCGGGCGCATCCGGCATGGGTAGCGCGGCCCGGGGCGGCGGGCAATCGTCCCGGGGCGGGCGGGGGCGCGTCCCCCGGCCGGGGTCGCGCGCGGGCGCACGGCCGGGCCGCCGCGGCCGAGGAGTCGTCAGCCCTTGCGCGCCCGGGGATGGGCCGCGTCGTACACCGCGGCGAGCCGCTTCCAGTCGAGGTGGGTGTAGCGCTGGGTGGTGGAGAGCGAGGCGTGGCCGAGCAGCTCCTGGATGCCGCGGAGGTCGGCGCCGTTGCCGAGCAGGTGGGTGGCGAAGCAGTGGCGCAGCACGTGCGGGTGGACGTGGCGCGGGAGGCCCGCCGCCAGCACCCAGCGATCGAGCCGCCGGGCGACCGAGCGGGAGGTGAGCCGCCCGCCGCGGTAGTTGAGGAACGCCGCCGCGCGGGCACCGGCGTGGTCCGGCCCCGCGGCCAGCACCGGCCGGGCCTCCTCCAGGTAACGCTCGAGCGCCCCCGCCGCCGCCCGGCCGAAGGGGACGATCCGCTCCTTGCGCCGCTTGCCCAGCACCCGGACCAGCCCCTGGGCGAGGTCGAGGTCGTCGAGGTCGAGGCCGGTCAGCTCCGAGACGCGCAGCCCGCTGCCGTAGAGCAGCTCGAGGAACGCCCGGTCGCGGAGGGCGAGCGGCGCGCGGAGGGCGGCCGGGGCCCCCGGCTCCGCCGGCGCCTCCACCAGCGCGGCCACCTCCTCCTCCGGGAGCACCTCGGGGAGCCGCCGCGGCCGCCGCGGGCTGGCCACGGCGCGGGCGGGGTTGGCGGCCGCGAGCCCCTCTCGCACCAGGTAGCGGTAGAGCGAGCGGAGGGTGGAGAGCTTGCGGGCCAGGCTCGTCGCCCCGGCGGTCCCGGCGGCGCGGGCGAGGAAGCCCCGCACCAGCGTGGGCGAGGAGGGCACGATCCGCTGCTCCGCCTCCGCCAGGTAGCGGGCGTACTGGTCGAGGTCGACGAGGTAAGCCTGGAGGGTGTGCGGCGAGACCCGCTTCTCCACCTCGAGGTGGTCGGCGAACCGGCGGAGCTCGGGCGCCAGCGCGGCGCGGTCCACGGCCATGGACGATGGGTACCACCGCCGGGCGGAGGCCGGAAGTTCCCGGCTCCCGCCCGCGCCTCAGGGCGCCCCGGCCTCGCCGAGGTCGGCCACGTAGACCCCGGCCCGCTTCTCCTGGATCACCGCGTAGGCGAGCCGGCGCGAGTCCGGGCCGAGGAAGCGGGCCGAGCCCGGGAGGGCGTAGGTGTCGACCCGGGTGAGCCTCCCCGCCTCCCAGACCGCGAGGTCGAGCGCGTCCCGGTCGGCCCGCTGCCAGGTGACGAGCAGGCGCCCGGGGTCGCGCGGGTCGAACTCGAAGCTCTTCGCCGCCTGGACCACCGCCTCCGGCTTCGTGCCGGGCGCGAGCCCGCCCGCCGGGACGCGCTCGAGGTCGCAGGCCTCCGCGTTCCGGGTGCAGCGGGTCCGGTAGTAGAGCCAGCGGCCGTCGGGCGAGAAGGCGAAGCCGAACACCCCCTGGGCCACGGTCGCCGGCGGCTGGCCGGGCGGGCCGTCGAGGTCGGCGAGCCCGAGGTCGACCGAGTAGCCGCCCCGGGTGGTGTGCTGGAGGAAGGCGAGGTGCCGCCCGTCCGGCGCCAGCTCGAGATCGGAGACGTTCGAGGCGAAGGTGCGGGGCTTGCCGTCCGACCCCTGGGCCCCGGCGGTGCCCGAGCGGACCCGCGGGTCGTAGCGCTCCAGCCAGGCGAGCCGCGGCGCGTGCGCCGCCCAGCGGTACTCGCCCACCTCCCGGGCGAGGAGCCGCGCCTCGCCGCCCTCCACCGGCGCCAGGTAGAGATCGCCCTGGAGCCCGGGCCGGGCCCCGGCCACGAAGGCCAGCGCGCCGCCGTCGCGGGCGAAGGCGAACCCGGTCACCTCCCGCCCCATCGTCCGGGTCCGCCCGCCGGCGGCCAGCCGGAGCTCGAAGCCGGTCGGCCCCTGGACCGTGTAGGCGAAGGCGCTCCCGCTGGGCGAGAAGCGGTAGTCGCCGGTGCGCGGGGCGAGCTCCCGCACCTTCCCGTCCTTCGCCGCCACGGCCAGCAGGGCCCCGCCGGCAGGCCCCGACCGGCGGAGCAGCGTCCCGGTCTCGCCCTCGCGCCGCGCGCTCCAGGCCGGGTTGACCTCGAACGACCCCAGCCCCTCCGCGCCCGGGAACCACTCCGGCGATCCCCCGGCCCGGGCGAAGAGCAGGCGGCCGCCCGCCACCGCCGCCACCCCGGCCGGCTCGCCGGGCACGAAGCCGTGGAAGGTCACCCCGTCGGCCACGCGCTGCGGTCCCCCGCCCCCGCGCACCAGCACCAGGGTCCCGCTGGCGGACGGATAGTCGAACCCCGCCAGCACGGCCAGCGTGTCGCCCTCCGGGCTCCAGAGGAGACCCTGGGGCAGCGTGGTCACCGCCTCCGCGACCCGCCGCGGCGGGCCGCCGGCGCTCGGCGCCACCTCCAGGTCGCAGCTGGCGGTGCGCGGCGGGAGCACCTCGCCGCGGGCCTCGCGGCACTCGGTGAGGAAGGCCAGCCAGGCCCCGTCGGCCGAGGCGGAGAGGCCGCGCGCCGGGCCGGAGAAGACGCGGCGACCGAGGCCGGGCGGCCCGGCGGCGGGCCGGGAGGCGGGGCAGCCGGCGAGCGCGAGCGCCAGGGCGCCGAGGGTGAGCGCCGCAGGGCACCGCCCCCCGGCGGTCAGGCGATCCGGCGGTCCACGGCGGCGTCGATCTCCAGCCAAGGCTCGAGCTCCTTCCTGGCCCGCTCCAGGTGCGCGTCCTTGCGGGCGGCCTTCCCGCGGTGGCGCCCGGTCAGCGGAGGGAACAGGGCGAAGACCACGTTGGTCGGCTGGTAATCGTACCCCGGCGGATGGGCTTCGCCGGTGAGATGGCGGTGCAGGGCCCCCATCGCGGTCGCCGCGGGCGGGGGACGGAACGGGCGGCCGGCGAGCCGGTCGAGGATCGCCCGCGCCGCCAGGTGCCCGCAGGCGGCCGACTCCACGTAGCCCTCGACGCCCGTGATCTGGCCGGCGAAGAACAGGTGGGGGCGCTCCCGGGCCGAAAGGTCGGGGGCGAGGACGCGGGGCGCTTCGAGGAAGGTGTTCCGGTGGACCTGGCCCAGCCGCAGGAACTCGGCCCCCGCCAGGCCAGGGAGACAGGCCTTGAAGATCCGCTTCTGCTCCGGCCAGGTGAGCCGGGTCTGGAAGCCGACCAGGTTCCAGGCCGTGCCCGCCACGTCCTCCCGCCGCAGCTGGACCACCGCGTACGGGCGGCGGCCGGTGCGCGGATCCTCGAGCCCGACCGGCTTCATGGGCCCGTACGCCAGGACCTCGGGTCCGCGCTCCGCCATCACCTCGATCGGCAGGCACCCCTCGAAGTAGCGCGGCTCCTCGAACGCGTGCGGCGTCACCTTCTCGCCGGCGAGGAGCGCCGCCACGAAGGCCCGGTACTGCGCCTCGTCGAGCGGGAGGTTCAGGTAGTCGTCGCCGCTCCCCTTCCCGTAGCGCGACCGGGCGTAGGCGATCGAGCGGTCGATCGAGTCGGCCGCCACGATGGGCGCGATCGCGTCGTAGAAGTGCAGCCGCCCGCCGGCCAGGGCGGCGATGTCGGCGGCGAGCGCCTCCCCGGTCAGCGGGCCCGTGGCGATCAGGGCGAGCCCGGGGCCGCCGGGGAGGACGCCGACCTCGGCCTGTACCCGGCGCAGGGTCGGCAGCCCCTCCAGCCGTCCCGTGACCAGGGCGCTGAAGCGCTCCCGGTCGACCGCCAGGGCATCCCCGGCCGGGACGCGGGCCTCGTCCGCGCAGGCGAGGACCAGGCTCCCCAGCCGGCGCAGCTCCTCGTGCAGGAGCCCGACCGCGTTCTGGGGGTTGTCCGAGCGGAGGGAGTTGGAGCAGACGAGCTCGGCCAGCCCCGGGAGGACGTGGGCGGGCGAGCGCCGCGCGGGCTTCATGTCCACGAGCTCGACCGTCACCCCGGCCCGGGCGAGGCGCCAGGCCGCCTCGCAGCCCGCCAGCCCCCCGCCGATCACGGTCACCTTCGTGTCCCGCATGCCGCTCCTCACGTCCCTCCTCGAGGCTGGCGGCCCGGGAGGACCGCGCTTACCGTGTCGAGCCGGAGGCGGGCGCGCTCCATCTACCGCCGGCCACGAGGGAACGCAACGTGCCGGCACGCGATCTCGAGACCCCGCGGCAGGAGCTCCAGCGCCGCCGCCGCGCCATCCTGGAGACGACCCGCCGGGCCGACGCCGAGCTGGACGCCCTGCGGGCCGCGGAGCGGGATCCGGAGTTCGAGGAGGGGGCCCAGGCCGAGCACGAGCATCGGCGGCTGGACCGGCTCTCGGAGGCCCAGCGGCTGGAGCTGGACCGGATCGACGCCGCCCTGGCGCGGGCGGAGGTGGGGCGGTACGGGAGCTGCCTGGACTGCGGCGGGGAGATCGAGGTCCGGCGGCTGGCGGCGCTCCCCCACGCCCTGCGCTGCGCGGCCTGCGCGGAGCAGGACGAGGCCGGCCCGCCCGGGCCCGCCGCTACTCGTTCTTCAGCACCATGAACTTGTACTCGCCGAGCTCGGCCTGGCCGGCGGTGTACAGGACCTCCATCAGCGTCCGGTAGGCGATCTTCTTGTCCGCCACCACGTTGATGCGTCCGGAGAACGGCGCGTCCTTGTTGTACTTCTCGATGTACTTCTGCTTGTCGACCTCCTTCTTGAGCGCGTCGTAGAGCGCGCCCACGTAGAAGGCGTCGGCCCGGCCGCCCTCCTTGGCGGCCGCGGGGATCACCCCGTTCTGCACCTCCACCACCTTCCGCTCGTTCACCGAGACGTCCCGGAGGGAGACGGTGACGGTGATGTTCTCCTGCGGGTGGAGCTGGGTGGAGGAGGTGGGGATGCTGAGGTCCGCCCCCATGTTCACGTTGATGGCGGAGGCCTGATACGACTTGAGGAGGAAGACCAGGAGGATCGTCATCATGTCCATCATGGCGACGATGTTGAGCTCCTTGATCTCCCCGGCCGCCTCCCGCGCCTTGCGGCGGGCGCGGCGGAACTTGCGCTGCTCCTTCTCCTTCTCGAGCTGCGCCGGGGAGGGCCCCGGCCTGTCGGCGGCGCTGGGCATGCGGCTCACCCGATGAGCGAGAGCGAGACGTCGTAGAAGAGCGGCTTCCGCTCCGAGGAGCCGTCCGGCCTCCTCACCACCGACTCGCGGCACGCGTCCATGGTCTGGATCAGGGTGTCGTAGAGGACGTCCGGATCGGCGGAGAGGATCACCTGCGTCTCGCTCGGGTACTTCTCCTTGATCTTCTGCAGCTCCGCGGTGAGCGCGGCGTAGTCGTACTTCCCGTCCGGCCGGCGCGGCACGGTGGGCGGGCGGGCCTGGTCGTTCGAGGCCGCGTCCTTCCCCAGCACGCCCCCGGCCCCGGCCACGTAGAACCCCTGCGCGCCGATGGCGACCGTGAGGAGGAGCTTGGGCTGGTCGCCGGCCGCCTGGGCGCCCGCCCCCTCCCCGCCGATCTTCGGGGCGGAGACGTTGAGCACGCCCAGGGTGATGAGCCCGGTCATGCTGAGCAGCATGAACATGACCAGGTTCACGACCACGTCGAGGTACGGGACGATGTTCAGCTCGCCCGTCTCCTCCTCCGCGCGGATGTGACGCCGCATGCGGTTCCTCGCGTCCGGCCCGGGCCGATCAGCCGGCGGACTCGAGCGGGTTCGTCTCCCCCGCGCCGCGCCGCGAGAGCAGGTTCTCGAGGCGGAGCGCGTTGTACTCCACCTCCTCGATCATCGCCTTCGCCTTCGACATCAGCATGAGGTGGGCGACGATGCAGCTCACCGCGATCGTGAGGCCGAAGGCGGTGTTGTTCATCGCCTCCGCGATGCCGCGGGAGAGCATGAGCTGCTTCATCTCGGGGCTGGCGGCGCCCAGGGAGCGGAAGGTGCCGATCAGGCCGGTGATGGTGCCGATCAGGCCGAGGAGGGTGGCGACGTTGGCGAGCGACCAGAGCGCCGCGATCCGCTTGGAGATGGAGGGGGTGACCTCGAGCACCGCCTCCTCGAGGGCCCGGGACACCTCCTGCTCGCCCCGGTTCGCGCGGGTGAGGCCGGCGCGGATCACCTTCGAGAGGGCGGCGTCGGGCGCGGCCCCGCAGAGCTTCACCGCGCGGTCCACGTTCCCGGAGAGGACGAGCTTCTGCACCTGCTCCATGAACGGGGCGGCGTTCAGGTTGAGCCGGAAGGCGAGGGCGATGATCCGCTCGACGATGATCGCGACGGCGACGGCGCTCGTCACGAGGTTGACGAGCATGAACGGGCCGCCCTCCCTGAAGAACTCGGCCAGGCTCTGGATCATCTGCTTCCTCTCGGCTGGATGGGTGGGCAAGCCGCGCACCGTGTGCGCTTCGCCCGCGATTGGACAGCGGTTTTCGATACCAGCAGCCCACCGAGGGTGTCAACCCCTGGCCCCCCCCCGCGCGACCGCCGCCGGGCGGCCCGCCGAGGGACCGGCCGGCCGCCGCGTGGGCCGGGCCAGCGCCCCGCGCCCTGCCCTGGCGGCCCTCCTACGCCTTGGCCGGCTCGCGCCGCGGCTCCCCGGGGGTCGCCCGGCCCTCCCCGGCCTCGGGCCGCGGCTCCGCCTCCCGCCGGTACCCGCACTCCTTGTTCGGGCAGGCGACGAACGCCCCGGTCCGCTTCGAGTACTTGTCGACCAGGTAGGCGCTCCCACACTGGGGGCAGGTCTCGTTCCTCGGCCGGTCCCAGCTCACGAAATCGCACTTCGGGTAGGACGAGCAGCCGTAGAAGGTCTTCCCCCGGCGCGAGCGCTTCTCGCTGATGTAGCCGCCGCAGCCCTTCGGGCAGGTGACGCCGATCGAGACCGGCTTGGTCCCCTTGCAGTCCGGGTAGCGGGTGCAGGCGAGGAACCGCCCGAAGCGGCCGCGCTTCATCACCATCGGGGCGCCGCACTCCGGGCAGGTGTCGGAGACCGGGACGTCCTCCTCCTTCTGCGGGACGATCTTCCCGTCCTCCTCGCGCCGGAAGTTCATGGTGTTCCGGCACTCGGGGTAGCCCGGGCAGGCGAGGAACTCGCCGTTCCGTCCCCACTTGATCACCATCTTCCGCTCGCCGCACTTCTCGCAGGTGATGTCGGTCTCGATCGCCTGCGCCTTCACGTTGCGCATGGCGGCGTCGGCCTTGGCCAGGTCCTCCTTGAAGGTGGCGTAGAAGTCCCCCAGGACCTGCTGCCAGCCGGCGTTCCCGTCCTCGATCTCGTCGAGCTTCTCCTCCATCCCGGCGGTGAAGGCGATGTCCATCTCGCGCGGGAAGGCCCGCACCAGCTCGTCGGTGACCAGCTCGCCCAGGTGGGTGGGCTTGAACTGCCGCTCGAGCTTCTCGACGTAGCCCTTCTCCTGGATGGTGTCGAGGATGGCGGCGTAGGTGGAGGGGCGCCCGATCCCCCGCTCCTCCATCTCCTTCACCAGGGAGGACTCGTTGAAGCGCGGGGGCGGCTGGGTGAAGTGCTGCTCGGGGAGGAGCTGCACCAGCCGGAGCTCCATGCCCTCCTCGAGCGGCGGCAGCTGGCGGTCCTCGGCCCGGGTCTCCTTCTCCTCCCCCTCGGCGACCTTCTCCTCCTCGGCCCCCGCCTCCTCCTCGGGCGGCCGGGCGCCGTAGACCGCCAGGTAGCCGGGGAACTTGAGGATCGAGCCGGTGGCCCGGAAGGTGGCCCGCCCGGCCTCGATGTCGGCGGTGGTCTGGTCGTAGACCGCCGGCACCATCTGGCAGGCGACGAAGCGGTTCCAGATGAGCTCGTAGAGCCGGAGCATGTCGCGCTCGTTCATCTGGTCGAAGAACGGGGCCACGCGCTCCGGGGTCCACTCGAGCGAGGTGGGCCGGACCGCCTCGTGCGCCTCTTGGGCGGCCTTGGCCTTGGTCTTGAAGACGTTGGGCGTCTCGGGGAGGTGGTCCTTCCCGAAGCGCTCGGCCACGAGGGCCCGGACCGCGTCCACCGCCTCGGTGGCGAGGCGCACCGAGTCGGTGCGCATGTAGGTGATGAGGCCGACCGCGCCCTCGTCCCCGAGCTCCACCCCCTCGTAGAGCCGCTGGGCCAGGGTCATGGTCTTCTTCGGGCTGAAGCCGAGCCGGTTGGCCGCCTCCTGCTGGAGCTTGGCGGTGGTGAAGGGGGGGGGCGGGTTCCGGCGCCGCTCCTTCTTCTCCACCGAGGCGACGAGGTAGCGCGCCCCCTCGAGGTCCTTCACCAGCCCGCGGGTCTGCGCCTCGTCCGCGAGCGCGGCCTTCTTCCCGTCCACCTTCGCCAGGCGGGCGCGGAACTCGGGCGGCACCATCGCCGCCAGGTCGGCGTCGAGCGACCAGTACTCCACCGGGACGAAGGCCCGGATCTCCCGCTCGCGCTCCACCACCAGGCGCACGGCCACCGACTGGACCCGGCCGGCGGAGAGCCCGCGGCGCACCTTCTTCCAGAGGATGGGGCTGATCTGGTAGCCGACCAGCCGGTCGAGGATCCGGCGGGCCTGCTGCGAGTCGAACTTCTTCCGGTCGAGGTCGAGCGGCGCCTGGATCGCCTTCTGGATTGCCCCCTTGGTGATCTCGTTGAAGAGGACGCGCCGGACGCGGCCGTCCCCGCCCTCGGCGCCCAGCTCCTCCGCGATGTGCCAGGCGATCGCCTCGCCCTCGCGATCGGGGTCGGTGGCGAGGAAGACCCGCTCCGCCGTCCGGGCCGCCCGCTTGATGTCGGAGAGGACCTTGGCCTTGCCCTTGATCGCCTCGTACTGCGGGGCGAAGCCCTTCTCGACGTCCACGCCGATCTTGGACTTGGGCAGGTCCTTCACGTGGCCGACCGAGGCCTTCACCTCGAAGCCGCGCCCCAGGTACTTCTTGATGGTCTTGGCCTTGGCCGGGGACTCGACCACGACCAGGCTCCCGCCACGCGCCGCCGCCCGCTTGCGCGCCGGCTTGGCCTCGGCGGGCTCGGTCGCCTGCTCCACCTCCGCCTCGGCCTCGGCCTCGGCCGCGGCGGCGAGCCGGGTCTTCCTGGCCGGCCCCGCCTTCCGGGCCCGCGTCGATGCCTCTTTCGCCATCCTCTAGATCCCTTCTCCGCTGCGGCGCAGAAAGTAATGGCCCGGGCGCTGCTCGCACAAGCCCTGGAGCTCCAGGGACAGCAGGCCGGCGAGCGCCGTCCCCGTCGCCAAGCCCGCCTTGCGCGCGATCTCGTCCGCGTGCCGCGGACGGCGGGAGAGGGCCGCCAGGAGGGCGCCCCCCTCCCCCGCCAGGCCAGGGAGCTCGGGCTGGGCCGCCGCCTCCGGCGCGGCAGGCAGGCCGAGGGCGGCGAGCACGTCGGCCGCCGAGGTCACCAGGCCCGCCCCGGCCCTGAGGAGCGAGAGCGGCCCGGCGCTCAGCCGGTCGCGCACGTCGCCCGGCACGGCCAGGACCCGCCGCCCCTGCTCCCGGGCCCGGGCGGCGGTGATGAGCGCGCCGCTGCTCCGATCCGCCCGGACCACCACCACCGCCTCGCACAGGCCGGAGATGATCCGGTTGCGGGCCGGGAAGTGGCGGGGCAGCCCGGGGGCGCCGTCCTCCAGCTCCGAGATCAGCGCCCCGCCGGACTCCAGCACCCGGTCGAAGAGCGCCCGGTTGGAGGCGGGGTAGCACACGTCCACGCCCGTCCCGAGCACCACCACGGTGTGCCCGCCCGCGTCGAGCGCCGCCCGGTGGGCGGCGGTGTCGACCCCGAGCGCCCCCCCGGAGACGACCGAGAGGCCGGCCCGGGCCAGGCCTCCCGCGAGCTCGGCGGCCACGTCCTCCCCGTACTCGTCGGTGGCGCGGCTCCCCACCACCGCGACCCGCCGCCGCCCCTCGCCCAGGTCGCCGCGCACGCGGAGACAGTCCGGCGGGTCGGCGATCGCCGCCAGCGGACCTGGGTAGCGGCCGTCTCCCGGCCGGATGGTGCGCGCCGACTCCATGGGAGTGGGGCCATATACGCGTGGGTACGGGTGGCGTCAAGCAAGCCCCCGGCGGGCCATGCACGGTTCGTGCGCGCGGCACGGCCCGGCGGGCTCGACCCTGGAGCCCGTCCCGAGCCGGAGGATCGGCCCTGCGAAACCTCTAGTTCCCGCCGGCGCCGGCCTGGACCCCGGCCTCGGCGGCGGCCCGCATCTCCACGCGATCGCCGATGTACAGCTCGACCAGGCTCCGGAGCACGACCGCGGCGGAGGCGTGCTCGCGAGCGTCGATGACGAGCAGCTCGCCCACGTCCTCCTTGGGCAGCCGGGTGTCCCAGACGGGGGAGGCGGGCGGGAACCCGTAGGGATCGCCGGCGCGGACCACCTTGAAGGTGTTGCCGGTCTCCACGCCCTCGGCCGAGCCGCGATCCACGAAGACCACGTGCATCTCGGCGAGCTGCGTGAGGACGTCGAAGGGCGCGCCGATGATGACGCCCTGGAGGTCCTTGCCGTTGGGCTTCAGGGCCACCGGGCGGAAGACCTTGTCGGTCCAGGGGGCGAGGCGCGCGCCGCGCTCGATCACGTCGTGCGCCTGGGTGATCACCAGGGTGACCGCCTTCTCGTCCACCGCCACCACCTTGGCCGAGCCGAGGATCGTCGACTGGTAGCCGAAGACCTCCTGGGTCACCGGGTGCACGATGGGCCGCTCGGTCTTGTAGATCACGTAGCTCTGGCCGACCTTGACGGTGTCGGCGGCCGGCCCCTTGAACGTGGCGTAGGCCCGGTCGAGGGTGGAGAGCAGGAGCTTCTCCTCGAAGGCCGCCTTGATCACCCCCGAGGCCTCCAGCTCCTTGGGCGTGACGAAGGCGGTGTGCCGGACGTAGGTCAGGCTCTTCCGCGGCCCGACGTACCCGACCTTGTACGGGCCGGACACGGCCACCGCCTCCTGCTCCTCGGCGCTCGGGGCGGCCTTCATGTCGGCGCGGGAGAAGTCCTCGAGCTCGCGGACCGGCGCGGCCTCCTCCTCCTCGGCCTCCGCGCCCGGCGCCGCGGCCATGGGCTCGGCCCCCGGCGCCGCCGGCTCCACCCGGGCCGGCCCCTCCTCGGCGGACGGGTAGAACTTGAGCACGTTGCCCGGGTAGATCCAGTGCGGGTTGGTGATGTCGGGGTTGTAGGACCAGATCTTCGGCCAGTACCAGGGGTTGTTGAGGAACCGGCCGGACAGGTCCCAGAGCGTGTCGCCGGGCCGGATGGTGTACGTGTCGGGCGGCGGCACCGCCCCGCGCCCCTGGTCGGCGGCCGCGGCCCCCGCCTCGAGGGGCGCCACGCCGACCCCCTCCTCCGCCGGCGGGGTCTGGCCGGTCGTCGGCGCCGCGGTGCCCGCCGGCGCCGGGGCCGGGGCCGCGGGCTCGCCCAGGGCGGCGTCGGCGGCCCGCTGGGTGCGCGCG